>ERZ1292642.830-Hain-H14-01um-R1-830-length-15982-cov-6_pt1 | contig 15982 bp, 34 predicted proteins | sample MGYA00564403_ERZ1292642 | MGnify/ENA primary metagenome ERZ1292642 (study PRJEB36523, sample SAMEA6512643) | groundwater metagenome | collected 2019-01-09 | study: AquaDiva: Metagenomics assemblies of 32 groundwater samples | reverse complement strand
CAAGAAACGTCATCGCGGCCATCCTCACCGCGATCCGGAGCCAGCGATGACCCTCGCGGAGCTTCGGGCGCTGTGCGAGCTGGCGACGCAGCAACCTACGACATTTAACCTCCTCGATCTGGCAGACGCCTCTCGTACCTGGCTCCCGGCGCTGATCGAGGTGGCAGAAGCACTGACGCGAATTGGGAAGATCGCCCACGGCGATACGTCGGACGATTTCGAGGATGATACACAGGCGGTCGGCGAGATCGAGCGTCTTGTTAACGCCGCCCTCGCCCGGCTGGACGAGATGCAGGGATGAGCATGAGGTGGGTACATCAAGGGACGGGGAATGGTCCGAAGGGGTCTTCGGACCTCGTAATAACTCCCCGTACATCAGTAAGGAATGCGGATAAGCACACGTCGGACCAAGCCGGGAGTTCAATTCTCCTGCCCACCGCCCAACATGGACCTGTGCGAGTGCTCGCCCGGCGGGACGAGGTGGGACGATGACCGAGCGCGCAGGAGGATGCGAGTGATGGAAACGCACGTTCTCATCGGCGCAGAGCACATCTTGACAGCCTCATCACGCATCCAGGCGGCAGTCAATGACTTCTCGCGGGCAGTCGAATCGCTCCAGCTTGAGAACCTGCGCCACGAGGAGCAGATGCGCCAGATCGTCGCGGACTTCTCTGAAGCCGTCACGCGCATGAATCCTTATCTTGGGATGCCGCGATGACCGAGCGCGAGATCGCGGAGATGCTGCGGGAGGTGCCGACGCTCATCGGACCGAGCACCGGACTTGAGTATGCCGACTACGACGCGATGGCCCGCGCCGTCGCGGGGTTGATTAACGAGCAAGCCGCACGACACGCCGACTGTTGCGTAGATCGCCAAGAACTTGCCGACCGCGACGCTCGCCTGGCGCGGCTGGGGGAGGCGCTCAAGGCAATGATGGCCTGCATCGACGATCAGGTCTTCGTGCGCAACATCACGAACGACGATCACTTCCCGAGTTATGTCGCGCAGGGCAGCCGGATCGTCGCCGTGCTCACGGCCGCACAAGATGCGCTCGCCGACGCCGGGGCGGGGAAGGAGCGGGGGTGATGCGAATAGGGTTTGGGGGAATCGTCACGTGACTCGGCCGGGGATACCCCCCCGAACACTCACGGATGATTCAGTCGCCGCGACAAAGGTAGGCGATGAGAAGACGGGGATACGTGCGCTCGCCACAGCCAGACCGCCGCGAGACCGGCCGCCATGGGGCCGTAGCGAAAGACGAAAGGGCAACGCTGGCAGGAAGCCGAACGGCGGGCGGTTCTCCCAAACCTATTGCCTTGGGGAAGGAAGGAGCGGGGGATGGCCTGTAGCCTGTGCCGCGCCGAAGAGCACAACTACACGCGCTGCCCGAAGCGCCCAGGCTCGACGGTGCGGATGGACGTGTCAGCCGACGCCGCTGAGGAGGTGCTGCGCGAGACGCTGCGCCCGATCATTCGGGCATCTGTCTTCGCGGCGAACCTGTTGGAGACCGTCGCGCTCAGCGCCTATCTTCAGGGTGCGCTCGATGGTCGCAGCAAGGAGTTGGACACAGCGATCGCGGAGGCGGCCCGTGGCTGACCCGCGGCGCGGCAAGACAGGAACAAGCACCCGCAGGAAAGTGTTCGTACTGGTCTTGGTTAACCCGCATGGAGAGTACCGCATCCGCTGTTTTGCATATCATGCTAAAGCCCGGCGTGTCGCTCGGGGCTGGACGAAGACGAAAGGACGGGATGCCTCAGACTCTGAATGGCGCGGCGGCGAAGGACGGGACGATTACGGCGCTTATCTCTATAAGCTGGTGATCCAATGATGGCTGATCCGCGGCGCGGAGACAAGGCGAGTCAGTGGGCGAAGCGCCAGCCCCGTGAACTGCACCTCCGGCAGATCGGGGGGTATTCGACCATAGTCTTCATGGTGACCGAGAATGGCGTAGCGGGCATGCGGATCGACAATGCGGGACCGTTCAGCAAGCGCGAGGCGCTGAAACTGAAACGGTGGATTGAGGAGTATTTCGATGGCTGACTCGCAGCGCGATGCGCGCGCCGTCGTGCCCCTAGCCGAATGTCCCCCGCGCCTGGAACTCTGCGCGCGTCGCCGCGAGCAGTTCCCGTGCCTCGGCGTGCTCTACCGGCCGCAGCCGGGCGTGGCCTACTGCCGGCGCTGCGGCGCGACCGACGGGGCGGCGGTGGCCTACGTGCGGGAGGATGCGGCAACTTTATGAGACGGTTTACTTTTGGCCTTCGATCGCGTTAACGTACTAGCGTGCACTCTGGCGAAGCGGTCGAGCCTCCTGAATTTCGACCTCGCCCCCTGCCTCACGCCCGAAAGGGCTGCGGCAACGGCGCCTGCCTCCGCCAGAGTGCACACGCCGGGGGGGCGAGTTTTCAGTGAGCCGGGGCACGTATCGCGGGGTCTATACGGCGCTGGCGGATGATCTGGATTTCCAGGCGCTCAGCCCGGACGCTCGGCTCACCTTGCTGATCCTTCGCTCATGTCGCGATGCCGGCGCGGCGGGCATCTTTCGCTATTATTCCTCGGTGCTCGTCGCGCAGACCGGCCTCCCTGCCAAGCGCCTGGACGCTGCCCTGGCCGAGCTGGCGCGGCCGCAGCCTAGCGGCGGGGGCCCGTGGATCTATCTGGAGCCCCCAGTTGTGTGGGTGCGGAACGCCCTCCGGCATGATCCGTTCACCACCCTGGCCAACCCGAAGCACCGAATGAGCGTTGAGCGAGCTGTTGCCGCTCTACCGCGGATGAAGATCGTCATAAGTTTCTGTGACTATTACGGTATCGCCTACCCATCCTCATGGGTAGGCCGTACCCATCAAGTACCCTCTACACTACCCATGCCCTCCGAGACCTATACCGAAGACCGAGATACTACCCGAGTACCGAGTACCGAAGAACCGAACGAAGCCGCTACCCATCCCCCTACCCATCCGAAAGGCATTGCTGCGAAGAGTACTAGCCTCACTGATGAGCAGTTCCTCGCCAGCCTGCGGCAGAACGGAGCGTATACCGGCATCGACCTCCATCGCGAACTCGCCAAGATGGACGCTTGGCTCACCGCCAACCCCCAGCGCAAGAAGACCCGCCGCTTCGTTGTGAATTGGCTCAACCGCGCCGCTACGGATCGGCCGCTTACGCTGGGTCCGCCACCAACCTCGCGCAGGAGGATCAACGACGCATGGAAGCAGACCGAGCCGCCGCCACCAGCGACGACGTAGCCGACGAGCGCGAATGGCAGACCTTCGCCAAGGCCGTCGGCGTCCCGCCGCGACTTCGCGCCGCGAGCTTTCGCGCCGCGCAGCCTTCGACCGCCGTGGAGGCCGCGCGCGCCTATGCGGAGGGACCGGCATTGGTCGGCGCCAGCCTCGTGCTGGCCGGTCCTACGGGCGTCGGCAAGACCTATGCCGCCGTCGCCGCGCTGCGCGCCGTCAGCCGCACCGACACGAACCCCGAGGCGCGCGCCTTCGTGTACTTCCCGTCGGCCTGCGCCGCGCTGCTCGACGGCGAACGCCGGCCGACCATGCTCGAGCGCCTGACCGAGACGCCGTTCGTCGTGGTCGACGACTTCGGCGTGGAGTACGTGAAGGAGGGCGGCCTGCTCGACGCCCTCACCGACGAGATCATCTGGCACCGAGAAGCCTACGGCTTGCCCACGCTCATCACGACGAACCTGACGCGCGCGCAGCTCCACGAGCGTTGTTCCGACCGCATCGTGGATCGCCTCAGCGCGTGGGGGAAGATCGCCGAGTGCAGAGACAAGAACTTCCGAAGCGATGGTCCGCCGTGGGTTGGGCCGAGCCTTTCACTGAGCGGCTATGCGCCCGGCCAGCAGCCGCGCGACACGCTGCGCGACGAGTGGTTTAATGCGTGCAAACAAGGCGAACTCGGTGAGTGCGTCAAGACGGAGTTTCTCACTCACGCTCCGGAGTGGGCCCGCCGCCAATGCCCGGAGCACGCCGCGCGATGAAAAAGAAATCCGCGCGCAGCCCGCTAAACTACGCTATTTCTAGTGGCGGCATGCTGACAGCCGCCGACCAGGCGCAGCGATGAGCCGACCCGGTGAGCCCGAGGCGCGCTGGCACGGCTATCGCGGCGTGACGAAGCGCATTCGCGAGATGACCGCGTGCGCGTGCGGGCGGCTCAAGGACGGTCGCGCGCAGCGGTGCAAGCACTGCGCGGTGCGCGGGGCCAGCGCGCGCGGAGTTGCGGCGCGTCGGCCACGTCGTGTGATCGGAGGTGCGGCATGACGGCGCTGGTGCTCGAAGTGCTGCTCGATCTCGTGCTGCTCACCGTGGCGGGCTGGCTCATCATCAGCTACGCCGTGCTGCCGCTCGTGCGCTGGGCGCGACGGCGTTCCCCTCACATCCCTGACAAGAGGAGACTCTCATGACAGCGACGTCGTACAACCCTTCGCCTGCGCCGTGGATGACGCCAAGGCGGATCGTCTCGCTGGTCGCGGCGATCATCCTGTGCCTCGTGGCCATCGTCGCCACTGGCTCGCTCATCGAAGTGCTGGACGCTGGGCACATCATGGTGATCCAGTACCCGAACGGCACGTTGCTCGTCGGGGCCGACCCGGGGATCTACCCGCAGTGGTTTGGCTCGGTCACGCGCTACCCGAAGCGCGAGCAGTTCTGGTTCTCGGCGGCGAAGGACCAGGGCAAGGAGCACGATCAGGCGATCGCCGTGACGTTCAACGACGGCGGCCGGGCGCGCGTTTCTGGCGGGTTGGCCTGGGAAATGCCGCGTGACCCGAAGAACGTCATCGCCCTGCACGTGCGCTATCGCTCGGCGTACGCGATCGAGACGCAGCTGATCCGCACCGTCGTGGAGAAGACCGTCAACTTCACCGGGCCGCTCATGTCCTCGACGGAGTCGTATGCCGCCCGGAAGAACGACCTGCTCTTTTTCATCGAGGACCAGCTCAACCACGGCGTGTACCGGACCGAGAGTCAGCAGGTGCGCGCCAAGGACGCGATGACCGGGATCGAGCGCACCGTCACGCAGGTGACCCTCGTCAAGAGCGTGGACGGCAAAGCGACGCTGCGCCAGGACGCGAGCCCGCTCGATGAGTTCGGCATCCGCGTCTTCAACCTCGCCATCAACAACATCTTCTACGACGCGACGGTGGCCGACCAGATCCGCCAGCAGCAGGAGGCGTTCGCCAAGGTCGCCACGGCGATCGCGCGCGCCAAGGAGGCGGAGCAGGACGCCATTACCGTCGAGAAGCGCGGCCAGGCGAACGCCGCCGAGGCGAAGTGGAAGCAAGAGGTCGTCAAGGCGCAGCAGGTGACGGAAGCCGAGATGCGCAAGCGTGTGGCCGAACTCGACGCCGAGGCCGCCGCCGCGACCAAGCGCAAGCTCATCCTTGAGGGCGAGGGCGAGGCGGCGAAGCGCCTGCTCGTCATGCAGGCCGACGGCGCGCTGGAGCGCAAGCTCGCCACGTATGAGCGCGTGCAGGGCGTGTGGGCCGGAGCGTTCAAGGAGTTCAAGGGGGCGCTCGTGCCGCAGATCGTGACCGGCACGTCGACGGGCGCGCCTAGCGCCGGCGGCAACGCGGCGCTCGACTTCATGGGGCTCATGGGCATGAAGGCGGCGCGCGACCTCTCGCTCGACCTGAGCACGACCGCGGGGCCGAAGCGATGAGCGATGACCTCACGACGCTGACGGACGCGCTCAACGATCTGCTCACCGACGAGGACCTCACCGACGAGAAGCTGCGTGACGCGGCCGAGGGGCTGCTGCCGACGCTGGCGGACGCGCTGCGTGCGGCCGGGTACGGCACGCCCGGCACGGAGCCCTCGCGATGACGCTCGCCGATCGCCTCATCTACGTCCTCGTCGGCGTCGCGCTCACGATCTTCGCGGTCGGCTGGTGGGCCGAATACCGCGTGCGTCTCGCCGAGCGCCAGGCGTACGCGCAGTTGGAGGACCGCGCGCTGACGCACATCAACATCCTCGACGAGGCGATCAAGCTCGGCGTCACCAGCCCGGTGGAGCGCGGGCTGGCGTACAGCGAGGCGGTCGGGCGTCACCTGCGACGCGCCCAGCGTGACCCGGCGGCGACAGATGCGCCGACGCCGGCGCGGGGGGCCACGAAGCGGTGAGGGTCGCGATCACCGGCGCTACGGGCAGTTTAGGAACGGCATTGATGGAGATTCTTTCCCGACGCTCCGAGGTGACGCGCATCGTCGCACTCTCACGTGATGAGGTCAAGAGCGGTGACCTCGCCGATCGCCTCGGCGCGGCCGTACCTGGCCTCCGCTGCATGCTCGGCGACGTGCGCGATCCGGAGCGACTGGAGGAGGTCTTTCGTGGATGCGACGCGGTGATCCACGCCGCCGCGCTCAAACGCATCTCCCACTCCGTCTACTCCCCCGGCGAGATGGTCAAGACGAACATCCAGGGCACCATCAACGTTATCCAGGCCGCCGCCGCCGTCGGCGTGGCGCGCGTGCTCGTTGTCAGTTCCGATAAATGTGCGGAGCCGGTGAACCTCTACGGCGTCACGAAGTGCGCCGCCGAGTGCTACGCCGTGCAGAGCAACAGCTACACCTGGCCGCGCGGGACGCGCGTGGGCGTGGTGCGATATGGCAACGTGTTGGGCTCGCGCGGCTCGGTCGTCGGCATCTGGCGCGAGCAGCTCCGGCGCGGCGAGCCGCTCACGATCACCGATCCGGCGATGACGCGCTTCATCATCACGCTGCCGCAGGCGGCGGCGTTCTGCCTCGCGGCGCTCGCGGACATGGAGGGCGGGGAGGTGTTCGTGCCGCGGCTGCCGGCGGCGCGGATCGCCGATCTCGCAGATGCGGTCGAGTTCGAATGGTATGGCCGAGCGGTGGTGAAGGGTGATCCGCGATGGTCACGAGAGCTCACCGGCCTTCGCCCCGGCGGCGAGAAGCTCCACGAGGCGCTCCTGACCCGCGAGGAGCCGACGCGCACCTGGTGGGACGGCGCGCGGATGGTGATCCTGCCTGGCCACCACTCGTGGCGAGAGGACTGGAAACTGCCCGAGGGGCAGAAGGTCGCGGGGCCGTACACGTCGGACGCGCCGGACCGGTGGCTCGGCGTCGAGGAGTTGGTGGCGATGCTGAAGGAGGTGCCGTGATGAGCGAGCTGGTCGTGTTTATCGTGAGCCTGTTCGTGCTGCTCGACTTGGCTGTGAAGCCCGCGACGAAGCCGCCGGAACCGCCGAAGACACCGTCGGCGGTAACCGTAGAGACGACGGAGATCGTTGAGCGGTGACGACGCGCAGTCTCTAAATCGACATTCCCTGAGCGAGGAGGAGGCAGACAATGGGTGAGTTAGCAGTCATGGGGCGGCAGGGCGACACGAAGGTGATCTGGGACGCGAGCAACACGGACGAGGTCGCGGCGGCACGAAAGACCTTCGACGAGCTGCGCGGCAAGGGCTTCCTCGCGTTTTCCGTGAAGGCGATGGGCGGGAAGGGCGAGCAGATCTTCAAGTTCGACCCGGAGGCCGAGAAGATCATCCTCGCGCCTCCGATGCGTGGCGGGCGCTGATGCCGCTGCCATATACGGCCAGCGACAACACCACGGCCAGCGACAATACCGCGACGATCACGTGGACGGCATGGAACACGAGCGGCATTGACACCGCCGCGCAGGATGCGCAGCAGGTCTGGAGTTCATGGACAGCACACGCGATGTACATCAGCGGCGCGCCGTCAGGCACGATCACCCATCAATGGAACGTCGCAGTGGCGGCGCCAAACCTGCGGGACTTCGACCTCGCCGCCAGGCAGCGCGCCGAACGCCTGCTCAGGGCGACGCTGACGTTGGAGCAGCAGCGCCAGTTTGAGCAGCACGGCTGGTTCGATGTCGAGGGCAGCGCTGGCGGGCGCTACCGCATCCTGACCGGCTACCAGCGCAACGTCGAGCGTCTCGGGTCCGACGGGCGGCCGACGCACCGGCTCTGCGCCCATCCGGCGGACGTGCCGGACGAGGACGCGATGCTCGCGCAGAAGCTCCTCCTAGAAGCGGACGAGGCGGCGTTCTCACGGATCGCGAACGTCGAGGCGGTGGGCTGATGCCGCGGCGACGCGGCGTTGACGCGGGCGGCGGGCTGGGCGTGCTTGTGCCCGGCGTGGAACGTCTGCAGGGGGAGGTGCGATGATGATCGAGATCGGACCGAACCTCAAGGACGCACTCTCGGCGCTTGCTGTCGCGTTCGGTGTCGCCGCGATCTTTTGGGCGTTGTTCCGATGACCCTCACGGCCCGCCCCGCCACGCTCGCGGACGCGCCCTTCCTGCTCCGCTTGCGCAACGACCCGGCGACGGTCGCAGCCTCTCGGGTGCAGACCCCCGTGACGGCGCACGACCACGTCGCGTGGCTGGAGCGCACGCTAGACGATCCGACGCGGCGGTTGATGATCGCGATGCCGATGGCTGCGGCAGCGTACCAGTGCGCGATCGGTGAACCCTTCGGCACCTACCGCCTCGATGGCGTCGGGGGCGGCGAGATCGAGGTGAGCCTGACGATTAGTCCTGAACACCGGGGGCGCGGCCTCGCGCGCGAGGTCATCCAGCTTGCCTGCCGCCACGCCGTCCGTGAAGGGGCCGACGTCATCACCGCCGAGATCCGGCGGGAGAACATCCCGTCCTTCGTCGCGTTCTTCAGATGCGCGTTCGTGATCACGGGGTGGCGCGACGGCATCCTGGCGCTCGAGGTGGAGGCCGAGGAAGTCATCCGGCGTGCGTGCCCGCTCTGCCTGAACAGGACGCCGCACCACACGAACTCGGCCTCCGCAATCGGTCGAACGGACGATCGGCACCTGGTTTATGATATTCACGCCGTGGAGAACGAAGGGGGCGTGGCGCTGCAGGAGTGCGACGCTGGCGACCTGTGGTTGGCGTGGGAACGAGCGAGGCGTGAACGCCTAATCAGAGCGGAGGCGCGATGAGTCACGAGCTGAATCGGTTGACGTGGAAGGAGTGGCGGTTTCTCCCGGTGGCGTTGACGGACGTCGAGGTGCAGGCGCGCGGTGAGCAGTTGGCCGACACCGTGCAGCGGCGCAACGCGCTGGCGATCGAGCAGGCCGCCGAGCGCAAGCGCATGAAGGACGCGTTCGACGACGCTGAGAGCGAGATCACGAAGCTCGCGCTGATCGTGAACGAGCGGCGCGAGGTGCGCTCGGTCGAGGTCGAAGTGCGCGCCAACCTCGCCATCGGGCTGGCCGAGGAAGTGCGCACGGACACGGGCGAGATCATCCTCTCACGCCCGCTGGAGGCCAAGGACAAGCTGCGCGCGCAGGTCGGGCTGCCGTTCGACGAGCCGAGGACGCAGGGCGACGCGTGAGCGTCTACGTCGATCCGCCCATCGCCTACGCGCGCGAGCCGCGCGGCTACGTCGGTCGGGCGCGGATCGCTCACCGCTGGGCGCACATGATCGCTGACGCTGAGGCGGAGCTCCACGCCATGGCCCAGGCTGTCGGCCTGCGCCGTGAGTGGTGCCAGGGCGATCACTACGACCTCGTGCCGAGCAGGCGGGCGCTTGCGGTTCGGTTGGGCGCGGTGGCGCTCGATCGTCGCGCGTTCGGCGCGAAGCTCCGGCAGCTCAGGACGGGGGCGAGGGAGCAAAGGCGTCGAAGCGATCCGCCGACGATGACCGATGCGGGCCTCTTCGACCGTTCGACTCGGTCGGCCTCCACCAGTAATTTCAGGAATACGGCGAATGGATGACTACATCGCCTACCAGAAGCCAGACGGCTCGTTCGTAGATGCTGACGTCGCACGCTGGATCATGGCCATCGTTGAGATCGCCGAACGCCGATCACCTGGGTGTCGAGATGAGATCATCGCGTGGCTCGAGGCGTCAAAGACGCGCGTGCAACCGGCGCCGCCAGAACTACTGGAGAAGCTCGATAATCGGTTGCGCCCGCGCCCGGAGAGTGCGCCGCCGAAGTTCAACGGCGGTATCCAGTGTGACATGGACGTCGGCCCGTGCGGGTGTGGCGCGTGGCACCGAGAAGGGGACTGAGATGACAGAGGAGGAGTTCTGGCTCACAGTCTACAATCTCAACGTGGCAGAGTTCGCCCGGCACGGTGGGTTGCCGGAGCGCTGGCGCGACGGTCGGTCGTTTCCGGTCGGCCAACAGGAGTGGGATCTCGTCATTGACCATCTGGAACAGCTTCATGCCGCGATGATGACCTCGACGGGCGCGCTGCCGGGGGCGCGGGCGTGAGCTTCGCGATCGGCGTGGATCACCCGAAGCACGAGGTCAACATCGGGACCCTCTGGCGGAGCGCCTACGCGATGGGGGCCGTACTGCTCTTCACGGTCGGTCGGCGGTACGAGCCGCTTCGCGACGTGGGACGACTATCGCACGCACGCGCCGTTCGGGTGGATACCCGTGGGCATCTCATCTCATCCCTGACGAGGAGGCGTTGCGATGACGGTGGCGAGTCGGTCGCTTATCGGGCGCGTGTTCTTGTGGAACTACACCCACCTGGTCAAGGATTCCTATCGCGCGCAGGCGTACCGCGAAGATGGCACGAACCTGTGCCACCTGATCCGCACGGTCTTCCTCGTCGTGCCGCTCAAGGTGATCGGGATGACGGTCGTGGCAATGCTGGTGACCTTCGCGCTTGAGCTGCCCTTCCTGCACCACGGCCTGTGGGGCGGCTTCGCCGTGTATGGCTTCATCGTCGGACTGGTGCTGCTCGCGCTCGCGATCTGCGTCATGTGCTGCTGCGGCATCAAGCACCTGACAGACACCCGCGAGCCGCCCGAATCGCTGGTGATCCTCGCCGCGTGGGTCGCGGCACGGAAGGCGCGTATCTGCCCGCTGGTGCGCTTCGATGAGTAGCAGCAACTCAGAGGCGACGTATGCGATGTCCTACATGCTGAAAGCGACGCGGCAAAAGATCAGTGTTGCGCGGCGGCGGAATGGTTGAACTCGTGCCGGGCGGTAGCCAAACATTATCCAAAGGTCGTGGTCGCTTCCCCGGCGCTTACCCGCGCTCGCTCGTCCACGGGCATGGTTCGCTCACCTGGGACAGCGACGGCCACGAGTACGTCGATTGGATCGCCGGGCTGGGGGCGATCAGTCTCGGTCACCGCAACCCGTCAGTGGACGCGGCGGTCATGGAGCAGGTCGGGCACGGCCCGATCTTCTCCCTCCCGAACGTCGCCCTGGAGGAGCGCGTCGCCCAGCGGCTCGTGGACCTGATCCCGTGCGCGGAGTCGGTGCGCTTTGTCAAAGATGGTAGTTGCGCCACCGAAGCGGCGATCCGCGTGGCCCGCGCGGCGACGGGGCGGGACATCGTGCTCGTCTGCGGCTATCACTCCTGGCATAGTTGGTACGCGGCGACACGCGAAGCGCATCCGGGTGTACCTGAATGGATGCTCCCGCTTGTTCAGACTTTTCAGCACAACGATCTTGCGTCACTCGATCTCGCGATCGATTGCAAGTGGGCGATGGGCGACGGGAAGGCGCCGGGACGCGCATTCGGTTCGATGGGAGGCTTGCCGTCCTGGCGGCGAGGAGATACTGGCCTCAATGTTCGAGGCATCGCTGCGATCATCCTCGAGCCGACCTTGATCGAGCCGCCCGCGCCGGGCTTCCTCGAGGGCGTCCGCGAGCGGGCGACGCGGATTGGCGCCGTTCTGATCTTCGACGAGATGGTCACGGGCTTCCGCTGGCACGCGGGCGGCGCCCAGGCGCTCTACGGGGTGACGCCGGACCTCGCGTGCTTCGGGAAGGGGATGGGGAACGGGTACCCGATCGCCGCGCTTGTCGGGCGAGGCGACCTCATGCGGCACGCGCGGCTCGTCTCCGGGACATTCGGGGGGGACTGCATCGGCCTCGCGGCGGCTGACGCGACCCTGGCGCGCTACCAGGAAGGCGGCGTCTGCGAGCACATGTGGCGGCTCGGGCGGGTGCTGATGGACGGCTACAACGCGCTGGCGAAGACGCTGGGGGCGCCGACGCGGATGGAGGGCCAGCCGCCGCACCCGGTGATCCGGTGGGACGAGGACGGCGAGCCGGATTACGAGCGTCTGCCCTACGGGCAGATCAAGACAACGCTCCCGAACCGCTGGCGCGCCTCGCTGTTCTTCCAGGAGACGGTGTGGCGGGGCCACCTGATGCACCCCGAGGGCCTGAACGTGATGCTGGCGACGACGGAGGCCGACGTGCGCTCACTCCTCGCGGCGTGCGAGGCGGCGATGATCGAAGTGCTGGCAGCGATCGGCGACGGGAAGGTCCGCGAGCGAATCGAGGGCGATCCGATCTCCCCGGAGCCGGCGTGGCGGGTGGCGCGGTGAATAAGTGCACCAGCGCGTTAACATGGGAGTGGAGGTTGGCAACGAGTCGCGACGATGGTACCGGCTTCTTCACCGTCGTGGGCGGTTACGACGTCATCGTCCGCGAGCGAATGACAGGGCGGCCGGTGACTGGCGCAACGATCATCGCAGGCTCGGAGAGTGAACTGCAAACGCGAGTCGCCGCGATGCTCACGCGTTTCGAGTCGCAGTGGCTAGCACAGACAGCTAACGAGCGTGAACGGAACATGAAGATCGCGGCTATGACCGCGTCGAGGAATGGCTGGGGGTCACCGTGAGCCGCCGTCACCGCGCGTGCACGTGTCTCTTCTGCGAATGGGAGACATGGATCGTCATTGGCTTTTACGGGATCGCCGCGATGCTTGTCACGGTGCTTCTGGGCACGTGGGGCGGCCGATGACGCGCCGGATCGTCATTGGCTGACGCCAGGACTGGAGCGTGACGCGGTGAGCGTCACCTGTGATCGGCACGCAGGGGCGTGCGTCATGTGCGAGCTCGACATCTTCAAGCGCCTCCATCCTGCGCTCACGGACCTCACGCGCGGCATCGCTGAATTCACGCGGCAGATAGGACAGATGCGTGAGACGCTCGACCGGCTCCGGGCGGCGGTGGAGGCCCAGCGGTGAGATACATCGCGAAGCCAGGCGGCTGGTTCAAGGCTGGCACCATCGTAGAACTCGTGGCTGACTATGGCGATGCCGGTCTTCTTCTGAAAGGAACGCGGGTCGCGCAAGAGTCCTACGAACTCCACTACGGTCATGAGATCGGTGACGAGTACGAGGATGAAGAACTGTGCGCTGCCGAAGAAGTCGAGTCGGTGGGGGACTGATGAGTCACACCTTCGTCATAGCGGAGGCCGCTGCGACCCACGATGGAGATATTGAGAAGGCGCTACGTCTCGTTGACCTCGCCGCCGAGATCGGCGCAGACGCTTGCAAGTTTCAGTGGCTCTCCTCCCCTGAGCGCCTCGCCGAGCGCCGGCGCGCGGCGGAGTACCTCGACGCGTACCGCCTGCTCGCGTTCCCGCGCCAGTGGTTTCCGCTGCTCACGGCGCGGTGCGAGGAGCGCGGAATCGAATGCATGGCGACGTGTTATTTGCCAGAGGACGTCGCCGTCATCGCGCCATACGTCACGCGATTCAAGGTGGCGAGCTTCGAGGCGACCGACGCCCACTTCGTCGCGCTCCACGCCGAGTGGCCCGACAAGCCGCTCATCATCAGCGCCGGGATGGGGGCTGACTTCTCAGCCTCGGTGGCCGCGTACATGAGCGGCTATCGTCGACAGGCGAGGGGCCCGATCACCATCCTGCACTGCGTGAGCGCCTATCCATGTCCGGAGGATCAGGCGAACCTCGCCGTACTACGAGCCGACATCTTCCGAGATCACTTGCAAGCGGGCGGTCTGTCGGACCACACGCGCCATCCTTGGACCGGCGCCCTGGCCGTCGCCGCCGGCGCCAGAGTGATCGAGTTCCACATTCGTCTCGCCGACACGGACCCCACGAACGCCGACTACGCGGTAGCGCGGACGCCCGAAGAGGCGCTAGAATACGTGCGCAACGTGAGATTCGCGGAGGCCGCCATGGGGGACGGGGTGCGGCGCGTGATGCCGAGCGAGGCGCCGATGCTGCGGTACCGTGTTGGTGGTGCGCAACCGTGCTGACCGACCTGCTTCTGCGCCTGGCGCGTCACCGCTGTCCAGTCCCAGCTCTGCCGATCTCCGCGCCACAGCTGCGCAGTCCTGTGCGCGTTCTACGCTTTCTGTGCGCGGTGGAAACGGACCAGGGCGTCGTGACGCTGCCGCCGCACATTGTCGACCTGGCGGCGATCGTCGGTGACACGATCCAGTTCCAATATACGCTCTGCATCACCGGCTCAGGCGTCGTGATCCTGCCGGAGCACGGCGAGCAGGGCAACGCGTGGGCAGAGCTGATCGAGCTGGCCCGCCGCGGCGACAAGCTCGGGTTCGACGCCGTCGCGGGCTGCCTGATGCCCACGGGCGAGGTCGAGGAGTGCTGGCGCGGCACGCGCGCGCGCCTGGGGTTGACGAAGTGACCCCGGCGCTCCGCGCGAAGCTCGGCGACGCAGTGGGCCGCTGGCTGTTGCTGCTCATCACGGTCATCGGTACCGCGCTTGCGCTCATCGGCCTCGGCGTCGGCGTCGGCCTGTTCTGGCGCGCGGTGCGCCTCGTAAATGGCTGGTAGAGCGTCTCGGCCTTCGCTGCGAGCGCGCCCCGAGCGCGAGATCGTGCGCGCCGTCCTCGACGCGCTTCGCTCGGTGCCGGGCGTGACCGCCTGGCGCAACAACACGGGGGCCGTGACGGTGCCGGCGGAGGGCGGAACCAAGCGTCGGTTTGTGCGGTTCGGTGAGCCAGGGATGAGCGACATTATTGGGTGGAAGACGTGGCGACCCCAACGAGATGGCGTGGGCCATATTCTCGTGCTCCCTCTCCTCGCGATCTTCCTTGCCTTAGAGGTCAAGCGCCCGGGCGCGTCTGCGACGCCAACACAGGTGGCGTTCATCGAGTCAGTCAGGGCGGCCGGCGGCATCGCCGCCGTCGTCACGAGCGTGGATGAGGCTCTGACCGCGGTGCGGGGAGCGTGATGCCCAAGGTTGACGTCGTCACCGGCAAGGGCCTCACGCGCGGCACGGCTAAGCTGCGGGCCGCCGTGCGCCACCGCGCGTTCGTGCGCGCCTTCCTCGGCGGGCCGGAGGGCGTGCGGGGGAACGGCGGGCGGTCGGCGCTCGCCGCCGGCTACCTCGCTTCCACGTCGGCAGCGGCGAGCGTCAAGGGCTCCAAGCTCCTCGCGCGGTCGGCCGTGCAACGCCTGATCGCGCGCCACCTGGAGCGCGAGGACGTGTCGACGCAGCGCTTGCTGCATGAGTTGGCGAGCGTGGCGCTGGCGCAGATCAGCGACGTGATCGAGTGGGACGAGGCCGGGGCGCGGCTCGTGGCGTCGAGCAAGCTCCTCGACGACGACACGCGCGCCGCCGTGCAAGAGGTCGAGCAGGTGCCGAGCGAGCACGGCACGCGCGTGCGCGTGCGCATGCACGACAAAGTGCGCGCCATCGAGGTCCTGCTGCGCGCCAAGCGCGCCGTCGGCGACGACGTGCCGCGCGAGTTCACGCTGGTGATCGGGCGAACCGGAGTGGTGCAGATCAACGCTGGGCCGACCGGCGCTGGCGACGGCGCGCCGCTCACGCTGCGGCTCGGCGAGGCGCCGTCGGCGAGCGGGAACGGTGATGAGGCCGCGCCGCCGCCGAGCCCGGACGACGAGGCGACGGAATGACGCCCTGGCCCCAGCGCTGCCCCTGGTGCGCCGAGCTGTCGATCTCCTACGTGGCGCGCCGCGACCGCGTGGAGTGCCGCCACGCGTGGTGCGGCTGGCACGACAAGCAGCCGAGGCGTCATCGGGGCATCAAGGACGCGCTGGAGAGTGAGACGTGCGCTGCGAGCGATTGACCTCCGCGCTGGCGCCGGCCTGGGATCAATTTATCGCGGAGCATCCGGATGCCTGGTTCTTTCATTCGACCGCTTGGTTGAACTATCAAACGCACTATCGCGAGGGGAACGAGGACCTTTCTTTCGCGATCGTCGAGGACCGAGAAGCATCGATGCGGACGCCAGACCCTAGCATCACGTGGGCCAGGATT
>ERZ1292642.826-Hain-H14-01um-R1-826-length-16008-cov-7_pt1 | contig 16008 bp, 23 predicted proteins | sample MGYA00564403_ERZ1292642 | MGnify/ENA primary metagenome ERZ1292642 (study PRJEB36523, sample SAMEA6512643) | groundwater metagenome | collected 2019-01-09 | study: AquaDiva: Metagenomics assemblies of 32 groundwater samples | reverse complement strand
CCTCGTGAGGAACTTCTGCGCCGCTCAGCCACGACTACCCCTGATGAGAAGGGAACAAAATGATTGGGCAAATAATCGTGACAAATGTGCAGGGTGTCAAGCAAAAGTTTTGCGGTGGTTTATGGGTAGTGTTCAGTGTTCAGTGTTCAGTGTTCAGCAAGAGTACACCATGCGAGCGTGCAGAGGTGTGTCTGCACTGCACTCTGCACTCTGCACTCTGCACTCTGGTTTATGGCTGGCGGCCTTCGCCAAGCTCTTCTGGATCGACGGCTGTCGTGTCGACAGGCATAAAATCGGCGACGATGGGAAAGGCGGGATGACGATAGCGCACGATCCAGACATCCTGCATGGGCAAGGCAAAGTACTGCACAGGGGTGGCGTCCTCAGGGACGAACCCGTAGCGCTTGAGCAGGCTGTCTACCCAGGACACGGTGGCGTCTCCTCCGGCCACACGCCCCGGCACGGCCCACTGCTTCAAGCGGCGCTCCTGCATGACTGCTTCTTCTGTTGCTATAGACGACTGTAGGTGTTGGCAAGAGGACGTCGTTTAATCTGTTGTTGAGCCCACGCGAACGTCCCATGTAAAGATTTAGCAGGTTTAGGAGCAACAGTACTAGGAAATAGCCTTAAGAACTGGCACAAACTGTCCCATGAATCGTTCATTTTGTCTACCAGTTGTTCCGGCTGATTCTTCGTCTTCGCCATGACGCTACTGATCTGTTTGTACCTGAGCCTGGGCAGCTCAAAGAGGAGCTGCTTGCAGGTGTCGAAAATCTGGTACTTCGGGTCTTCCGGGTCGGCCCACATATCGCCGATGAGCCAGGAGGCCACGGTCAGCTCGCCGCCGTTGTGGCCTTTTTGGAACGAGACGCCGTACTTGTCACGGAAGAGATCGCCTACGGAGTCAAAGGGGTCATCCCCCATGCGTCCCCGGCGCTCAAAGAGATGCGGGTCGCACACCCGGACCACCTCACGCCCGGCAAACGGATTCCCGTCAAAGGTCCGCCCGTCACGCTGCAGCTTCACCGGATTCCCCTTGATGATGTCGGCCATAGCCCGGGGCGGGATCTGACTCCCGGCACACTCCCAGACGGTGTATTTGTGCCCGTCTGGCAGGACGGCGTGGACCTGGTACGAGGCTTTGTGAATGTGGCCATGGTCGTAGGTCCCGTAGAATTTGGCGTGCGGATGCGCCCCGATGTCAAACGGCCTTATCACCACCAGCGGCTTGTACTGCTCCCAGAGGCTAAACAGGAGCTGGCCGCCCAGGGCACCGTAGGCAATTTCCATCTCCTTTTGCCAGCGTGGATCTTGAGCGCCCTGGGGATACCCCTGGATCGCGCTGGCAAACCACTCGGCCCCTTCCGGCGTGCGTGGGTCTTTATGCGTATCGGCGCTGTAGTGAATATGCAGGACCGGCAGGCCGGCGGAGGTGAGGCGGGCGGTCAGGCCGTCTTTAGCCATGAGCGCTCCTCACGGCGGTCTCATGGGCACGCAGTTCTGGACCAGGCGGAATACAGTGCCAACAGATATGCGCAAAGGCTGAAAATCGCCCCGCCCTCCACAGCATAAAGATGACGCCACCACGGCACGGGAGCGTACACACCGTACAAAGACCGTATGGCTCCGCGCTGTGCAGGTCTATCATACCTCGGCCTCTATGAGTGTAGCGAAGTCTCCTATTTCTGCTGAGCTGATGAACACCCCTTGCCCGCCTCCCTTGAGACTTGGGAGACAAGCCTGATACGCCAGCGCAAAGGCCGGCTGAAAGGCGGCTTCGTCCGAAAACAAACAGCTCGGCGTGTTGGACCTGATAATATCCCCGCCCTGGGGCACAGCCCAGATATGCGAGCCGTTGGGGAACCACAGATGGCCGCTGTCGGAGCGCTTGACAAACTCGCGCTTGTTGCGCAGCGGCGTCTCCTGGTGGCCGATAAACAGGCCGTCTTGCAGCCACAGCGGCAGGCGGCTCTCCATGAAGCTGATGCGGGCTTGCTGGGCCTCTTTGATAAACACGAACTTGACCGCGTCGTCTTCTTTTTTGCTCTGCACGATACAGAGTTGATGCGGGTGAAATTTGGCCCGCCAGAGGATATAGGCACAGCAAACCCAGGAGGCCAGCACCTGCCGGCTTTTCTCCATAAAGACCATGCCCATCGACGCCTGGCGTTCAAGGTGCGTCAGGGGTATGCCCCAGGCAAGGGCATAGGAGGCCTCTAGCGGCCTCAGGAAGCGACCCGAGACCAGCAGGCAGTCTAAGATGCATCTGAGGTAGTCGTAGTCAGGAAACGGCTTCTCGGGCCTTTCCTGGTCATGCTCGTCTTTCGTCCACAGGACCGGCTCCTCCAGACCAAAGACAAAAGCGTGCGCGTCTTTGGCGTAGAGTGTCCAGTCCAGGCGCTCAGTGGGCGAGAGGCCGGGTTTCATAAGCAGAGTGCAGAGTGCAGAGTGCAGAGTGCAGTGCAGACACACCTCTGCAAGCTCGCATGGTGTACTCTTGCTGAACACTGAACACTGAACACTGAACACTGTCCTTTCATGCCGCCAGGGCTCCACGCTGCTGCCAGCTCCTGAGGGTGCGCATCTCGTCGACCGAGAGGTGCCCCATGAGATCTTCGAGGCCGTCCTGAACCGCAGTGGCGGCGCGTCCCTGGCTCAAGGCCCAGGCGTAAATTTCCGTGTAGTAGCGCAGCGCGTTGGCCGTTGCCTGCAGGGCCTGCGCAAAGGCCTGGACGTCTTTGGGCTCGGCCGGGGTCTCGCGGCTGTACGTGCACACGAGCGACTCTGCAGCGGTGGCCAGGCACCTGGCGACGTTATCGGCGCCTTTAATCATCCTGCCGACCGTCCGCACCATGTCCCCAGCATCCCAGCCGTCCACGTCCTCCATGAAATCCAGATCGTCGAGACAGTCAATGCGGGCCAGTTTCGACACCTTTGGGCTCCTCTCCCAGGGCTGGCGCTTGGCAGCCACCAGCCCCTTGCACAGCATGGACACAGGCCCCAGGGCAATCCGGGGCTGCTCTTAATGTAGCAGGGGCGCGTAGGGCTGTCAAGACGCTCGCTTCGCTCGCTGAGTACTTAGAGCTTAGTGCTTAGTACTTCGTAAAGACATGCGAGCTTGCATGGTCTTTTCTTAACTAAGTACTAAGCCCTAAGCACTAAGTCCTAAGTCCTAAGCACTGGTTTCGCTCCAGCGGCTTCCTGGGCCAGCACATCCTTGCAGAGCTTGAGGGCGCGCTGGTGGGCGGCCTCCTCGTCCTCCGGCTTGGTCGCCACCTCCGGGGCGGCGAAGATCGCTCCAAGGGGGGAGAGAGCGCCGGCAACGGCGGGCGGGGTGATGCCGACGGTGGCAAAGATCGCTTTGAGGGCGGCTCTGGCTTCGGCTTCCTCTTCGGGAGTGCGCTCTCGCAGCTCTGGGAGGGAGGCGGGAGGCGTGGGACGTGGGGCTGGTAGTGGTACGGACTGCGGGGTGGCCATGACACGGCCGCGCGCCTCCCACTCGCGGGCTGGCGGCAGGTACTTGTCAAAGTTCTCGGCTCGAAACGGTGTCACCGGATTCAGATACTCGTCCACCCACTCGGGAGCTTTGGTGCGGCGCACGGTATGCAACCAGTCGATCACCAGGCAACAGTCGTCCACGGTGGCACCGCTAGCGAGCCTGGCCTGAATGTATTTTTCGTGGCTGTAGCGGCGTCCCGTTACGGCGCTTAAATGCGCCAAAACCTGCTGTGAGTTTGAACCCCCCTGTGGGGGGTCTGGGGGGTTTTTTTCTTTCTCTGGTTTTAAACTCTGGGATCTTAAATCTAAGATCTTAGTTTGAACGGCGTCGTTCGATCCAGTTTGAACACCGTCGTTCAAACTTGTTTGAACACCGTCGTTCAAACTTGTTTGAACACCTCCAGAGGGAACAATATCATCTGGAGGGATGCCGAGGGCGTCAAAGAGAAGGTCTGGAAGCACTTCATAGTAGGTCTCGGCTGGCATCCCTTCGACGGTGATTTTGAGAAACGGCAGCGTCTTCATCGTCTTCTTGGCTTCCCGAAATTCCCGGATGCTGCAGCCCGTTTCCGCAATCAGTTGCTCATCCTTGCGTGCAAATTTCTCGCCTGCTCTGCCGAAGTAAAAGAGCACCTGTGACAAGATGAGGCCCCCAGCAGCAGAACCCATAATCTTGGCGTAGACGAGGTAGTAGGCAATCGGATGCTGATGCAGGTTGCGCAGAACGGCCGAGAGGACTGAGGTAGTCATGCTTGCTCTCCCAGAGGTTGGGGAGCAAGCGCGGGCGGTGGTGGAACCTCTGCCATGCGTGAGCCTCCTCCCAGTGCTGAGCCCCGGAAGAGAGGCGCTGCGGCTGTGTCGGTGAGGCTCTTACCGACACCGGGAGCGACCCGTGCCGCAGCGATGGCAGCAACCCGGAACGGGCAGCCGCCATTCTAGGAAAGGTACCGTTTTAAGTCAAGCGCTCGTACAGAGGTCAGCGCGCCTCCGTACAGGGGATTCTTTCGCGGGCGCGGCCACGCTACTGGTAATTGTCACCTCCACCGCGTACTCATGTGCGTTCCCGCGCGCCTGCGCGTAGTGCCAGGCGAGCCCCTCTTGCCGGTCCTGCCCCTGCCCGTAGGCCCCGGCCAGCCAATCTGAGACCCCATCGCGGCAGGCCTTGAGCGCGCTCTGCAGATTATCGTCGTCCAGGGCCCGGGGCGCCAGGCGGGTCAGGGTGACGTCCCAGGGCCGCGCCGGAATCCGCCGGCCCCAGGTCGACAGCAGGTGCAGAAACGTCTCGGAGCGCTGCTGCTTGACCCGGCGGCTTTTCACGATGGCGGCCAGGCGGCTATTGCCCCGGCCGGCCTGCTGCGCCTCCGAGATGGTGTGCAGCGGAATGCGCGTCGTCATCCCATCTCCAGTGCGCGCTGGTAGGCAGCGATGAGGTCCTTGGACGACGGCGTGATGCCGTGCTCGTGCAAGATGAGCCACAAGCCAGACACCATGAGGCGTGTTTGCTGCATGACATCTGGTCCGGTGCCGGTCCAGTGTCCAGGGCCAAACACGACAGCACGCGCCTCGTAGAACCCCTGCAAACGATCGATGGTGTCCTGACCAATGCCGCCCTCGCCGTGCTCGAATCTCCACAGCGCCATCCGGGAGACCTGGAGACGCTGTGCCACCTCGCCGGCCGGCAGACAGAGGGCCGCCCGTGCCATGCGCGCCTGTACCGGCGTCATGGCCTGCGCATATCCTGCCCGCCGATATGCGGGATGGGCGGCGGCGTGTAGTCAATCCGCACCCCGGCCCTGGTGAGCAGGCGCATCAAGTCTTTGCCCCAGTGCTCGCTCTGGCGCCCAAAATTGCGCATCGCCGCGAGGGTCCAGGCGGTCCCTTCGAGGAACTGCCTGGCGCGCTCGCGTCCCAATTCCGCCTCTGTGGTCCTGATCCGAAACCCCATGGGGAGGCTGTCTTCCTCGACGAAGGCATTCCAGGTTGTATAGAGGGCGTAGCCAAAGCCCATTTCGCGCTCGTTTACGACGTAGCAGCCGCCGGCCAGATCATAGACCCGGTACGTCTCCAGCAGGATCTGCAAGGCCTCATGGGTGCGTGGGTCCTCTAAGGGACGCGCATTGAACATGGCTACTCCCTTGCCCTGGCCGTCTTGTAGAACGGCGGCTTGACGATATTACAGTCATCGACCAGGGCCGGCCAGGGGACATCGAGGGCGCGCGCCAGGGCGGCCACTTCGTCGACAAAGATCCGGGTAATGGCGCGGCGCTCAATCTGGTTAATGCGCGCCCCTGGTATGCCGGAGATGAGCGCCAGGGCGGCCGTCGACAGGCCATGCTTGTGGCGCTCCACCCGCACCGGGTGCGGCGGCCGAGGATCATAGGCAATAATGTGCGTTTTCTTGCGCCGTGCACGCACGGCCGGTGCTGCTTCGGGCATACGGTCCTCCTCCGAGTTGACAGAGTGCAGAGGGCAGAGTTCAGAGTGCAGTTCAGACAAAGACATGCGAGCTCGCATGTCTTTGCCTTGACTGCACACTGCACACTGCACTCTGAACTCTGCACTCTGCACTCTGCCCTCTGTTTTTCTGAGAGAGGACTGTAGCAGATTTATTGACAAGAGCAATATAAATATTGCTCCAAGTGCTTAGTGCTTAGTGCTTAGTACTTAGTTAAGAAAAGACCATGCGAGCTTGCATGTCTTTACGAAGTACTAAGTCCTAAGCTCTAAGTACTCTGTCTTAATAGGCAGCAATCTGCCGAAAGAACACCGTTTCCGTACTGGCGCCGTTGGCGGTGAAGACGATTGCGCGTCGGCCGTTGGCATCGGCGGCTGAGAGGGTGAGTCCCACCTGGTCAGCACCAGGGGCGCCGACCACAAAGGCGGTCCCGTGTTGGGACACGATATTGATGGCATTCAGGACCCCATCGGCGAGAATGGAGACGGTCCCACCTAACGCGGATGTGGTGCAGTATGCAACAAACTCTGCACCCTTGAACACCTTCCCTGTTGTGCCACCAGCGGACGTAAACGTCGCGCCACTATTATTTTCGTCCACCGGGTCATACTCAATCCATGCCGCGTCGACAAGCACACTATCGGCGCCGGCAGTTTTGAACAGCACCACCGTTTCTGCGGTGGACAGCATGCCAGAGGTGACCAGCACAGCGATGTTTTGCCATCCTGCAACAAGTGTAACGGAGCTTATAGACGTTTGTGCAAGGGCTTTATCTCGATAGGCAAAGGTCAACGTTGGCGTCCCTGAACCAGGTTGGACGCGAAAGTTGACCCGCACATCGCGCGGGTAGCCTGTCGGGACAAGCACAGCCGGGATCGAATTGTCATTACTTGCGAACGAGAGTGACCTGCCGGTGAGTGACCCTGCTATCCCAAAGGCAATGGGGTCTGTGGCGGGATTCATTTGCATGCGATCCGGCAGGAACATCACCGGAGACAGGTCATTATGTCGCACAGTGCGTATGCCACTCGGGGTCAGCGGCTCAGTGAACCAGTCCCCAGGGCGCGTGGCGTCGTTGTCAAACGTGCCCATGTTGTATCCACTGATGCGATTGATTTGATACCCACCAGTCATCCCAAAGATCCGAATAAAGTTTCCTGTTTGCGCCGCACTGGGATTATAGACGGTGAGCCCGGTCAGTTGCGGGACATCCGAATCAACAATGGAAATCGTATCCCCCGTCATGAAGTTTGTGCCGGCGAACCCACAATCGTGCATAAGAAACTGGGCCACGCCACTAATGTCAATCCACTTGAACGTCAAGTCAGCCAATACCCCCTCACCGATATCATCGCGCCCTTCGAATTTGACGTGGTTAAAATTCCAATTATTGTGCAGAGCCCCGGAGACCTTGATAAAGCCCCATCGCGCACTCTCAAAGCGCGCATTGGTAAACCAGATGGAGTTGACCGTATCCGTGCCGGTGTTATCCGCCTCGAGACAATAGGTCCCGCTGTTGAGACCGCAGGCCGTGATGAATAGCTCGGTAAAGTACACATCTTCGATGTCGCGCAGGTACAACGCCCGGCCCTTGCAGTTGACCACATACACCTGATGGAAATTCCCGTGCCGCCCGCTATTGGACAAGATCAGGCAGCCGGTGCTGATCGTGTTGCCCCCCCCATCAATGGTAATTTTGTCCATGCCGGTGCCGACCGCCAGGGCCGAGCCAGCGCGCGTATCGGTCGTCGATTGCCACTTCAGCACGTGCGTTTGATTGCCGCGCGCTTTGAGGATCGAGCCGTTGCTATTGGAAAAGGGATGGCGGCCAACGAGCCGCACGCCGTCCCTGGTAATGGTGAGCGGATCGGTGAGAAAGACGCCGGTCGGCAGAAAACCCGCCTGAAACGCCGGAATCGCCGCCAGCCAGGCAGTCAGGGCCACCGTATCGTTGGTCGTACCATCCCCTAGCGCGCCGTACAGCGGGTCCTTCGGGTCGTACAACCCGGTGCGCGCATAGGACGCTGGCCGGCGGCGATCCTCGACGACGGTCACCACGCTCCCGGCCACCGTCACCTTCCCTATCACCTCGCATCCGCTGGGCGTCGCCACCTCCGACCCCGTCTGCCGGTGCACATAGTGCGTCCCATCCCGCCGAGTCCACCCCGTCACCGTACTGTGCGTGTCCCTACACACCCCCAGCCAGTGTGTCCCATCCACCGCCGCCAGCGTCACCGTCGCCGCCCCCTGGCTCACGTAGAGCAGCTCATCCGTCGTCGTGTCCTTGACATACGCCTCACACGCAAAGGCCCCAAAAATCAGCCCGCCCGGCACCGACGGCAAGCACCCCGACGCCACAAACCCGCCCCCAACACTGTCCCCATGCCACACCTGGCGCTGCCGCGTCTGATCCGGTAGCCCATGCGTCGCACTATCCCCCCAGGCTAGCCAGCACGAGCCCAGCACCACCACCAGCAGCGCTAACCCCACCAGCCGGACGCGCTGCCAGAGCCACATGCGCCGCCACACCGCCTCAAGCCGCAGCCACTCCTCTGCCATCATAACGTACCCCCACTCTCCTCAAGATATAGACAGACACAGCCACAGTGTAGCATAGAGGGAACAGCTCACGACAGCGGACTGCGTGCAGACAGCCGCCAGCAGCCGCATGGGCCGGCCGGCCGCAGAAGCCGGCCGCAAAAAAAAGCCGCAGGAGGTGGATGGAAACACGTGCGCGAGCAGGGGGCACCGACACCATCCCCCCCGGTCTGGCCGGCTGCCGGCTGGCTACACGGGTACAAAGTCAGCGGCCGCAGCTAGACAGCAGCAATTCGTTACCTCTACACTATACTACGCAATATCAATGACTTATGCCATATGTAACTCATACGTAAAGATACATAAGAGTACGAGTTACTTGTATGCGCGCGTGGAGCACTGGCTCGCGACTGCTCAGAGCGCGCGTAGAGCCTGTGATGCGCTCATACAACACAGCCGGAGCTCTCTGTAGCAGCAGGCTCTCTGCTGCAGTCTGCTGCTCGCTGCTGTGGCTGCACCTGCTGGCTGGTTGCACGCTGCGACCTGCTGCGGCTCGCTGCTCTCTGCTGCCTGCTGCCTGCGGCTGGCTGGCTGGCTGGCTGGCACTGCTACCTGCGGCTGGCGTCTGGCGTCGGCTGGCTGGCTGGCTGTGGCATATTTGTAGCCTGAGAATAATTTATCTTGCAAAACTATACAGATGTTCTATGATGTCTCTATCAGTTACTAGGTGTGACTGAGAGGGCGAAGCTGATGGGTGTTGGCAGCATCCACGTATACACGTAGTCACGCACGAGGACACACAGCATGACGGCAACGGCACAGGAATTACTACGGGACAACGATATCGTGCGACGCGCTTTTGAGGCGTGGTCGGAGGGCAAGCGCAAGGGGCCGCTTGAGCGGTTGACTATTACCAAGGCCATCTGGGGTGCGTTTGTGCGCTCAGCGGCTGGGCAAGGCTGCACGCTGGCTGGGCTGGATCTGGCTGGTGCTGCTATCGGCACTGAGGCACCTGCTGCTGCTCCTGCACTGCCTAGGCGCGTCTGTGGGCGCATGGGTTGTCTAATTTTGACGCTCTGCCCTCACTGTGGTCATTGCCCGCTGCATTGTGAGTGTGAGGCTGAGCCTGTACAGCCTGCGCCTCTGGCTGCAAGAGTGCAGACACCTGTGCCTGCGCACACATCGGGCAATCCCCTGATCGCTATGATTGCCGACGGATTGCGGGATATCGGATTTTCCCCTGACAAGGCCATCTCAGCGCAGCGCTGTGAGGAGATTGCGTTTGAGCAAGCGCAATCCGTGGTTGAGATGGTGCTCGAAGATCTGGAGAAACAGGGCAAGCTGGGCGTAGCGCGGCATATCGTCGAAGTCCGCACACCTGAGCGCGAGCCTGTGGAAGTGGAAGGCTTTGCGCCGGCCTGGTTTGGGCGGCTGGTCAAGCTCCATGCGTGCAGAGTGCCGGCGCTCCTGGTGGGACCGGCGGGCAGCGGGAAAACGACGGCTGTCGAGATGCTGGCGAAGTCCGTAGGCCAACCATTTCACAGGATCTCTATTGCGGCTGGCACGGATGAAGGGCAATTGCAAGGCTGGCTGCATCCATCGTCTGAGGGCATGCGGTTCGAATATGTCCCCAGCGTCAACAGCTACGCCTATGAGCACGGGGGAGTGGTGCTTATTGACGATATCGATTTGGGTGATGCCAACGCGCTTGGTATCCTCAATGCCTGCCTGGACAATGGACCATGGCATATCCCGCTGAGGCACCACAATCCTGTGTTCGAGCGCCATCCTGACTACTACATTTGTGCCGCTACCAACACCTCCGGCCATGGGGCTGATCGGCTCTATGCTGGGGCAAATCAGTTGGACGAGCGTACCCTATCGCGGCTCAGAGCGGGGCAAATCAAGTGTGACTACGATAGTGTTCTTGAGACCAATCTATACGGTAATCATAGGACTGGAGCAGCGGAGTCGCTGGTATTTGGGCACAGGCTCAGAGCGCGCTTGCGGGCTGTGCCAGGGCAGTTACGGGACGTGAGTACGCGCGATATCGCAACCCGCTATACGATGTTAGACCAATTCAGCGTCGCTGAGGCGTGGTATGGGCAGTTTTGTGATTGGTCTGAGGATGAATTACGGCGCGTACACGTGACAGTGGAACACGACACCATGACAGCCGAAATGGAGTAGGACATGCCAGCACATGTGATGCAATTTGACTCTGTTGGTGCGCTCCTGGCGTGTGTCGAGCAGACACGCCAGGGTGACACCTGGAGACGGTACGCGACCCATCAGGGCAGTACGGACAGCTTTGCCGAGATGATCGCGCTCAGTGACGCGGTGACCATGGCGCGTACCCTACACGGCCTGGAGGAGGAAATAACCACCATTGACACGCTGGCGTCTACCATGGCGGCTCTTGTGCAAGCGCCGGCCAGTGTCAAGCGCGTGCCGACCTGGGGCCGGAGTGGTACGCGCATCAGTATCAATAAGGTGATGCGCGGCAATCTGCAGCAGGCCTGGCGCACCACCACCCGCCAGGCCACAGCGCACCGTGGGCGGGTGCTCACGCTGATTGTGCCCTGTAATTTTAGCGCCGGCGTGCCGGAAAGCCAGATCCGCCTCACCTGCGCCGCGTCGCTGGCCTATGCGGCGCTCTGCGCCCAGGCCGGCTATAGCCTTGATGTCTGGGCCTGTATGGCTTCTGGACACCTGTGGGCCGCTGGCGCCGACGGACTGACCATGATTCGGCTCCTGGCGGCCGGGGAGGCCTGGCAAACCCAGGGAGTCGCCCTGGCGGCGCATGCGGCCTTCCTCCGCCGGCTGGTATTTCGCGCCTGGGAAGCGACCATACCCAGACGCGGGCCGCTTGCGGTCGGATACGGCGCTGTGCACAAACAGGGCGCCCTGCAGCAGGCTGTGGCGCGCTGGGCCAAGACACGCGCAATTGATACGGGCACGCTGGCCTACGGCGCTTTTAGCACCGACCGCCTCACGACGCCGGCTGCAGCGCAGGCCTGGTTGACACAACACCTTACCGCGCTGGCGGCGTAGGAGCTTTGTATGCCTGTGATCAACGCCGAACATCTCTCGCACGCGCGCTTGAAAGCGCTGAGGCAGGCAGAGAGCTTGCCGCTGAGTGCCCTGTGTAAGCAAGTGCAACGCGAGAACTATCACGACTGGCAGGCCTGGGAACGCTCGCAGGATTATGCCACGGTGATGCAGGGGCGCTATCACACCGAAGTGCAGGAGACCAGCTTTACTCTGACCAGTGACGAGGCCGTGGCGCCTGTCACGAGGCCCTTACGCGACTACTGGACGCTGGCCCAGTGCCAGCGTCCCACCACCAGGAAAGCGCAGACAAAGATGGACTTGCTCAAATTATCAGTGAGTAAAGACGCGCTGATAGAGCGCGAGACGCTGCACGCCCTGTGCCTGGCAGATCCGCAGGTACGGGAGTTGCCGCTCATGACTCTCCTGCCAATGACCCGCGGCATGGCTGATAACGTCCGCCTTGCTGTGCGCTATCGGTTAAAAGACTTTCGCAGCTTTACCCAGGAGGGCGTCAAGTGTCACGTCGATGCCACCTCGACCGATGGCGCCGATGGGGTGGATATGTGGGTGCACGTCAAGCGCCGCACCAAGGGCAGCGTCAAGTTCACCACTGAGCCAGTCTGCCAGGTCATCGGCAACGGCAAAGCCCCGCTGGCTGTCCGCGTCACGCCGACTGGAGAGAGCTACCCTGACCTTGTACGCGCGATTGGAACGGCTGCGAGCTTAGAAGAGTTTGGCCAGAAGTACTACTTCGAGTCTGATATCCGCAAGCTGGCACAAGGCCTGCTCGAAGCTTCCTGCTTGCCGCTGTGGCCGGGAATCTTGCTGGCCTTGACTCCTGAGGCGGCTTTGGCGATAAAGAGCCTGGAGCGGCTCCTAGAGGCCTTAGAGGCGGGACAGGGCACAGTGTCCCTGCTATCCTTAGATCACACGCCGGCCAACAGAGCGGCGCTGGCGCAGGAGCTGGCCGCCGGCTTTGCGGCCGCGCTCGCCAAGCTGGCAGAGCGGCTGGGCTACCCCAGCCCCACGACCGAGAAAATCCAGGCGGAGTACGACGCGCTGGCTGCCAGGATTGCCCTGGCAGAGAGCGTCTTAGGTGTCGAGATAGAGTGTCTCGACGCGCAAGCCGATGTCGAGCTGGCGCTGGCAGCGGCGTGACACACGGGGACGCCCAGCGTCCCCACAAGGAGCACAGCATGACCATACGACATTTTTGTGAGGTGTGCGGCGTGGAGGCAGACGACTCGTGCAGCGCGCATCCTCGCGCCAGCCTAGAATCCATTGAAGTCATAGAAAGTCCAGGGAGAGTCCCACCGTTGCGCCTCGATACCCTGATTGACGCGGAGCTAGACCGGCTTGGCTGGTCCAGCACGACGGCGCCGGAGGGCAGTAGCACGCTCGATGCCTGGAATAGCCCCACAACAGATGCTGATGGTATTGTGACCCTGCACGACTCGCAGGAAGTCACGCGCTTCCACGGGCTGGCCCTCCTGGAGACCTTACGGACATTGCCGGACGAGATCGATTGGGATGCCCTGTGGCATGAGATCCTGCCGCACATGGTTGCTGAATAACACACACCGGGGCGCTGGCTGGCGCCCCACAAGGAGCACAGCATGGCAGAGAGTCTGTACGCACGCACACAAAAGCTGGCAGCACGCGGCATTACCATACGCCGCGCCAACCACTTTGAGGAGCAGCGCTCCCCCTACGGCGACAAGCTCTGTTGGGTGATTGACCGTGGTGGGCAGCGGCAAGCAACCGTCGCATATCGCAGCAAGATGGCCGCGCTTGACGCGGCCGAAGCCTCTGTCGCGGGGCTCGACTAACCTTTCACGGGGGCGCTGAGAGCGCCCCCACGCACACAGGAGTTCGCTATGACCACCGCCCTTGACCCCCAGGCCTGGGCCAGAGCCCAGGCCCAGGCCTTAGCCACCGCCGAAAGCGCCATGCCAGAGGCGGCCCGCCGGCTGGCCTTTGCCGCGACGCTGGTGCAGGCCGGCAATGTCGAGCACCGGGCGCAGTTTGGCGCCTACGATTACCAGGTGCACAACCCCGACGGCACGGCCTGCACTGTGCACGGGCAGGCGCCGACCTCGTGCACCTGCGCCGAGTGGCGCGGACATGCCGGGGACAAAGGCTATGCCTGTACGCATCTCTTAGCGGTCAGATTGTACACGCGCGCCCAGGAGCTGATGGAGCCGCCGGCCCTTTCCGACTGGCCACCGGAGCCGGAGCGTCCCACAGAGGAGGGCACACGAGATGCCCAGCCCTGCCCGGAAGCCGTGTTTAGCCTGTGCCTCCGGGGCACCATGCACGGCACGGATGCGCAGTTGACCATACGCGGCCAGTCGGAGGGCATGTTTCTGGCCCATGTCCAGGCCGTGCAGGGGCTCCTCGATCCGCCAGGCGGGCCGGCGTCGGAGCGGCTGCCGGAGCCGGAGCCGGCCAGCCCTGCAGTGGCCCCGGCGCAGGGCGGCTGGTGTGCCATCCACCGGCAGACCATGACGCTGCAACGCGGCAAAGACGGGGCGCAATGGTTTAGCCATAAAATGCCAGACGGCTGGTGCAAAGGAAAATAGAGCATGACAGTTGGCGAATTAGTTGAACAGCTCAGCATCCAGGCCAGTGAAGTAGAAGAAGTGGTGATTATGGACGACGAGGAACGGCGGTATCACATTCTTGCGGTGTCCTGGGTGAATTTCAGAGTCCGTATCCGCATCAGGGCAGAGAAAGGAAAATAGCAATGCAACTATACTGTGAGAGCTGTAGGGCAACCGGGAGAGAGACCCCGGCGACCACCAGAAGTAGCAACCCAGACTGGAGTGGCTATGTGCTGTGTGCTGAATGCGCGGATGAATATAACGCGCGTAAAACGATTGCCCCGAAGGAGCCCCGCAGTGAAGACGATACCTAACATGACCCGCGCCCATACCCTGACCGTCGGGGAGGCCCTACTCTGGCTGGAAACCGTCCAGCGCTGCTACGGTCCCGAGGTCCCCTTGTGTTTTGTGCATGGCGCGGCCCCGGACCACGGCCGGCTCTGGCTCCACGTGGGCGGAGGGTGCACGGTGTCCCCGATGAGAACCATGCACGTGACTGAAGAGACCGGCAGCCCGATTGTGCTGCTCTATGAAACGACTAGGGAGGAACCCCTATGCTGAAAACCAAGAAGGTCAGGCGAGTCCTGGCCGACGATGTCTGTACCCTGGAGTCCCACTCGCTCTATGACTCCAGGCTGGCCTACTGGTCCAGGGACGGCACCATGGCCTATGCGTTGTGTCCATGCAAGCGCTCGCGGTGTGTGACTCGCCAAGACTGGGCGCAAGCACATCCAGAGGAGGACACGCAGCCATGACCGGCAAACAGTGCCAGCAGATTCGCACCCGCTTAGGGCTCTCCCTGACGGCCCTGGCCGCTCGGCTGGGCTGCAGCGCGCGCTATATTCATCAGTGGGAGCGCCTGGATAAAGCCATCCCCTGGCGCCTGGCGCCCAGGTTGGCCCTGGTGTTCTTGCAGGCGCGTTCTGAAGCATTACGAGAGCTGGAGAGTCCCAGGAAGGCGAGGCCGGGGAAGTGGGGTGGCAAGTCGGCTAGGACGGATGCCGCAGGAGAGACGAGTGAATAGCCACTTCGAGGACCCCGGTGGCATCAAAGAGGCCGCCGATGGCCGAGACCAGCAGGTCGGTGGCGACGGTGTAAATCATCAGCGAGGCATCACTGAAGTCGCCCTGGTCCGTTTCGGTGCCGAGCGTCAGGGCCATGTCGGCGTTGGTCCAGCGTACCGGGCTGGCGCCGTCCCCGATCCGCAGGCCGGCCAGGCCGCCGGTCGTGCCGAAGGCGGTGGTGACTTTGGCGGTGACGCCCCAGACGCGGCTGGCCGCCGGCAGGCCGCCGGTGCGGGTCATGACGCCGGTGCCGTTAAAGTCGGTGGCCCGGAGTGTGTAGGTCTGGACGGTCAGGAAGGTGGAGAGATGTATCTCGTGCAAGGTCCTGACCGAGGCATCGGCCAGGCGGACTTGTCTGGTGCCGGTGCCGAGGGCGAGGTCTTCGAGGCAGGCCAGTGAGTAACGAGCTGTTTCGGTCATAATAACCTATTCCTTAGGATAATACTATGGAGTTCTGGATGCTTATCTGTCTCGCCCTCTGGGCTATCTGCTGGGCGCTGGGGGACGAAGCCGCAGCGCACGATAGAGGCCTGGATAACGCTCAGAAGCTCGACATTGCCAAAGAAGAGCGCCGGGAAAGCCTCTACCGGGGCTACCAGGCCTGACGCTAGGGCGTGATCCCGTGCCCGGTTGTCACCTGCGAGTACGCATCACGGGCCGTTTTGCTGACCAGCTCGCTTGCCCCAGCCGCCGCATCGGTGGCAGACAGCAAGGAGGTCTGGCCAAAGGCCGCCATAACCCCCAGATCACGCACCGTAAAGTAGGGGGTATCTTTGAGCACGTTTTTGACAAACGT
>ERZ1292642.819-Hain-H14-01um-R1-819-length-16081-cov-18_pt1 | contig 16081 bp, 31 predicted proteins | sample MGYA00564403_ERZ1292642 | MGnify/ENA primary metagenome ERZ1292642 (study PRJEB36523, sample SAMEA6512643) | groundwater metagenome | collected 2019-01-09 | study: AquaDiva: Metagenomics assemblies of 32 groundwater samples | reverse complement strand
CCGGACTGGCCAGATGGACCCTCAGGCGCCGGTGGACCTGGGAGCGTATATCTTCGCCCTGCTGAACAAGGACGCCTCTGCCTGTTTGGAGGAAATCAAAGCTCGAAGGGGGGCCTGAAGGGGGATTATCTATATGCCTTACAAGGACCCTGAAAAGGACAAGGCCTGGCACAAGGCCTATGGTCAGGCCAATAGGGGAAAGCGCAATGCCCAGCACAGAGCCTCCCACTGGGACCATCGAGAAGAACGCAATTCTCAGGGCAGGGTCTACAACCAAACTTTATTTGCTGAGGCACTCCGAGCTCTCGGAAATAAATGCGCCTGCCCCGGGTGCGATATATCGGAGCCTTTATTTCTTACCATCGACCACATCCAGGGCCGCACTACCCGACGGACTCAGAACACTATCTTTGAAGCCCGACGGAGCGGCTGGGACAAGACCAAATTCCAGATTCTTTGTATGAATTGTAACTTCACAAAAAGGGATAAAGGCTTCTGTCCTGTACATCAGGCAGGCTTAGAGCACAAGAACGGCCATCATCCTGAAGCTAGTCCTCAACTAACCCTTTGGCAGGTATAAGTCATGTATTACTGCGAAGCGCATCAGGTCGCATTTGAAACCCCTCGCCAGTGGTCCGGCCATTGCTTGCACGACCATCCTGGTGAGTCCAGGATGAAAGCCGAGGAAGCGTCTGTAGACGAGGTGCCCGAGGGTACCAGAATTGTTCCCGCTCCAACTCACCGCCCGGTATCCGAGAGAGTATCGCCGCCTCCCAGCAATCCCGCTGGCGAGAGGCATGTTCCCTTGAACGAGCAGCCTTTCAGCGACTACAGGTCTCCTTACCTAGAGGAGGATGAGGCCCATCTCGACGAGTTGCTTGACAGCATTGGAATCCTCCAAGTCCAGCGGCAAACTATTGTGAAAGGGTGGCGGAACTTGCCCGTGCTGCATCAGCACCCGGCCAACCTTGAGAACTACATCGTTAACATTGTTGGGCCAAAGTTCCGCCAGTCGGTCCCGTTGGTCGTCCACGCGATGTTCCCTGGGGCGGAGCCGGAAGCTCCACCACCACAGTACATGTACGAGCAGCCACGCTATGGCAGGCAAGCTCCTGTGTTCTGGGACGGACGCCGGCCGCCCATTTACGCGAGGGACTGGGAGCCTGAGCCCCCTTCCTACGACTACCGATATTACCGGCAGGGGCCACCGGGCCCCGGAAACGCCGCGGCCAGCCCTGAAGTCGTTGAGCTCCAGAAAAAGTTCGATGGTATACTTGAGGTGCTGCAGGCTGAGCGGGCAGAAAGGGCGAAGGAGAAGCAAGAACGGGACGCCAAGGAGAGGGACGCTGCCTTACGCGCCGAGATCAATGCCATTGCTGGCAAGGTCGAGAGCTCGTTTCAGGACATATCCGGAGTGGTCAAGACACTTGCTGACCAAATCAAACAGGGTTATACCGAGAGCGAGACCTCACGCACCCAGCAGCTAGCTGAGAAGGTAGAGACCCTGACGCACACACTCGCCGACCAGCGCGAAGCTAACCTACTAACTTCGGTTGAGGGGTTGCACAAGGAGTTGGCTGAGGTCCGGAGTAAGGTCAACGCTGAGCCAACTGGAAAAACCACCGAGGACCTGCTTTCTCAGGGTATTCCCCTGGCGCTCGCTGAAGTACGCACCATGAGCGCCGCGGGTATGGCAGAACTCAAGGCTATTCGCGAGCAGGCCGCTGACGGCAAGCTACCCAGCCTGACTCCCCCGACTCCGCCCGGTGTTGGGAAGGCCGGTGACTCAGCCAACCCTGTCAGGACTGCGCAGCAGATCGCCGGTGCCCGGGCCGTTGAGGACCACATCCTAAGCTTGACCGGCGCCCAGCAGAGGCAATAATGACAACAGAAGCTCCAAAGCCCCGAGGGACCAGATTTCCAGGCTTTCCAAGTCTGCCGAAGCTCCCCGATCCCAGCGCTCCCCTTGATGCCGTGCTCAAAACGCTCCAGGACCTGCAGGACCAGGGCACCCGGGCGATAGAGTCGGTGGACGAGCTCGGCCGCACAGCCATGGAAGGGGCCAGCGCTCTCCAGCAAACCGCAAAGACACGGTTGAAGGCCCCGCCTTTCCCGGGGAAGAAATGACCAGCCCAACGGACAGGGACTCCACTAGCTGGCTACCTACGCCGCCCTGGGGAGGGCTACCCCCACTGTTCGGTGCCCCCTGGGAGCGTCAAGGGCAAGAGGAGCCCAGGGTCAAACTCCCGAGCACTGAAGCGACACTGCCAGTCCCGTCCCCTTCTCCACCAAGGCCCGTACCGCCACCATTGCCGGTGCCAACGGGCACACAGATCCGCCCCATCTCTCTGGGCGGTCCAGGATGCAGAGCCGCCGATTCTTGTGGCCTGGTGCTATACTACCTTTCGCAACTGGCGGAGGGGGAACCTGACTTCGGGGTGCTCCGGGTGGCGAAGGAGCGGCTGGAGGACGGGGCGGTAGGCGCTGGGCGGATGGGAAGCCCTGAGCTGGGTAACCGAATGCGTGAGGTGGCAGCTGAACTCCCCCAGGTTAGGACATCTGCGGCTGCGGCTGCCCTCGTGCCACGGCTGAAGGAGCTCTGCCATGAGACCTGGGACCTGGGCCGGCGCTGCGGCGGGCACAACCTCAGCCCTGAGGCACTCGAACAAGCCCGGGCCCTGGCCAGGGACGTTAAGGAAGGGAAGCTGTCCATGGAAGAAGCGGTCAAGCAGGTGCGACAGGAGAAGTTTGATGCCAAATCCCAAAGGCAAAACCTTGGGTGAAGATTTAAAAGAACTCGCAAGCCGCGAATACCCAGTGGTCCCTCTGAACAATGCACTCCAATCACTTCGGAACGCAGCAACCGAGTGTAATGTAAAAGACGTTCTCACGTTTTCCGGTTCTGTGGGTAGCGCTATTGAAGCATTCCATCAGTTTAGCCTGGGAAAACTTCTAGAAGGTGGTTCACTAAGCGGGTTCGCAGATGCACATTCGCTGATCTTTAACCTACAAGCAAAGGTGACAGAAGAAGTGTTGGCGACTCTCAAGGCCAAACAGTGCAAGTGCAGGTGAGATGCCTACCGCCACGATTAGCTGCCTCCACCCCAGCCTCAAGGCTATTCTGGTCCATGAAGCCGCCCAGCACATCGAAAACCTCCAGGAGCGGCGCATCTTCCTGGAACTGGTAAAGGCGCTGGCGGACTGCCGGGGGACCCTCATTGGCCTGGAGACCTCCAGCGGCAGCAGAGCTAAGCGGTCCCCCTCCGCGTACAATCTTTTTCTGAGGCAGTGTGCTGGAAGCAAGGCCAAGGGCGGCGAAGGGAAAGACTTCAAAACTTGTTCGGTCGAATGGAAACGGCGCAAACCTCAAGGAGTTGCGAAATGACCCAAGCTGACATGGTTGAGCAAGAGACGATCCAAGTCTATACCGCAGATGAGTGTGGCCCTTGTCAACAAGTGAAGGACGCGGTACACGAAGGCAATTTCGAGATTCTGGGGCTCGAGGGCCAGGTAGGCATTGAGACCATTGACGTGGCTGAAGGCGACAACTACACATTACTGGAGGACCGTAGCATAGAGGCGATCCCCGCTGCATATCATGGCCTGCAGCTATGCAAAATCTTCATAGACGAAGAGACGAAAAGGGTCACCTTTGACTGCCGGCCAGAGGGTGCCCAGGAGCCCGATGAGCAAAAAGCCAATAGCTAGCTGTCCCAACCCTGCGGAGTTCTCCAAGTGGTGGAGAAATCGGGCCAACCGGAACGCGGAGGAGCTCTCGGACGCAGGGAAAGCTATGCGTGCCGTCAACTATACGGTCACCGAAGAGCAGGTGAACCACCGGTTCAACCTACTTCCAAGCAGCTTCAAGCCGGGGCAGGTGCTAAGTAAGCTTCAGGAGTGTGGGGTTCCCTGCGTTGACCTGACACCGGGAGCGTTGAGGCTGGCCTGGAACCCCAAGCTATTTGACAAACTGAAAGAGAGTCAGGTAAAATCAACGCATCCACTCTAACGGAGGTGTCTCGTGGCAGGCAAGATCAAGGTCAGCACCGCTGGTAAGCTCTTCTTCTCCCGGGTCGTGAAGAATGGCCGGGTCCAAAGGGCTTTCAGGGAACAGATCGGCATCCCGGTTGGGAATTGTGTAAAGGGCAAAATCCCCCTGGGTTCGCATCCGGGCAAGGCTGCCGTGTTGGCCGCGATTAAGAGTTGCGCGCCCAACAAAGGCATGATACTGCAGGGTGATTTCAAGCATGGCGGAGCTCGCTAGCTCAGCCCTCTCCCCCTGGCCATCTTTCTCCTTAGGCCCCGGGTGAGCTTGGGGTAACGCTTGGTGAGAAGAGAGAGCCTACCAGCCATCTGGTAGGCTCTCTCTTTAACGTCCGCCACACAAGGGAAGCAGACACCGTCTCGGAGCCGCAACGATGGCTTGTGGCACCGCAGGCACACGTCCCCCGCCGCCAGGTCCCAGTCGGTCTTCCCCCAAATAACTGTTCTGGTCTCATCGGCTTCCAATTCGGCCAGCCGTTTCCACAGGACACCTAAAAGCCGGTGGCGGGTCCCCTCTAAATCACTCTGGGTCATCATCGGACTCGACTTGCTCCACGGCGCGCGCAGGCGGCCCCCTTCGTCTTGACTTGGTCACCCGGTCGTATTCGTCTCTCAGCTTGGTCGGGTCTTGGTGGAAGTAGTGCATCGTTGTTTGAACGTTGCTGTGCCCCGCGAACGTAGCCACGTTCTGCAGCGCCATCCCTCGCTCGAGCAGTGCGGTGATCCGTGAGTGCCTGAAAATGTGGGTCCACACGTCTTTTCGCAACCCGGCGGCCTTGGCTATCTCACGGACCGTTCTACTAAGGTCGGTCGTCAGCAAAGGGCGGCCGCTCACCGAGATGAACACGTTGTCCACCCCGGGTTGTATTTTGCAAATCGCCCGCACCTCCAACCACGTGGCCAGGTCAGATTGGCAGGCAGCATCGAACACGACAGTCCGGACCTTGTCCCCTTTACCTGTGATGCTGGCTATTCTCTCTGGAAGATCTAAGTGGTCTAACCGCAGCTTTGCCAGCTCAGCACATCTTAGCCCTGTTGCCCAGAGCACGTGGATAATGGCGCGGTCCCGGGCTCCCCTGCCTCCGAGGGCCTTGCCGGCCACATCCAGCATTTTTGTGACCTGCCCCTCATCCAGGGCGTATGGTTTTCTCGGCGGTTCCCGATCCGTGGGAGTGGTCAGCCTCTTTGCGACCTTTAAGAGTTGCCCTGCGTGCTCACCGGCCTCTTTGTTATCTGGAAATTCCTCCAGGTAACTCAGGAAACGTCTCAGGGCGTTTTGCTTCGTACCCATGGTGTTGGCGGCGGCGCCGGCATTGTAAAGCATCTGGTTCCACGCCAGCAGAGTTTGGGGCGATAGGTCGTCCAGCAGAGGATTTTCAATGTTCCGGGCGAAAAGAGTGACCTCATAGGCATACATCGTCCTGGTCCGCGGGGACAGGCTCGTGGCGGACTGCATGTAGGAGGAGAAACCCTCGGCGTAGTCGAGGACCCGTTTGCCTTCCACGTTCACTCCTCCGCTCCCGGTGCTTCGAGAGTCTCTCTGTGCAAATCCGAGAACTTGAGGATCCCATTGAATGTCTTAGGTCTGAGTAGGCGGCTTAACTCCACCGAAGCAGAACCTGCTCTGGCGTATGACGTAGCAAATTCACCGAAACTGATCTCTATCCCGACCAGAAGAGTCCCATAGCGATCTGCTCGATGGTCTCCATATCTGCCCAGGTCATCCAAAAAGTCCGAAATCATCTCGAAGGCTTCTTCAACGCTGTGGACACTGCCATCTTCAATTTGTATTCGCATCAAACCCAACTCGTCCATCGCAGTCATTATCCCTCTTCCTCCTGTTCCTCTGGCTCCTGGGTGCTCTCCAGGGTATCCAGAAAGTCGGTCCAGGCCTCCTCGCGAGCCTCCCGGTACTCGTCGGAGCCCTCCGCTCCAGATTCGTAGTCACCCCGGGTGATCGCCTGGTACTCCTCCAGCTTTTCACGCGCCTCGCCCAGGTCCACGCCCTGAGCTTCCAGCCTATCTAAAATGCGTTCGGCGAAGGCGGAGTTCGGCCTGCTGTTCACCAGGCGGTCCCACGCCTGCTGTACAACACCTACCCCTGTTGGCGGCGGTTGCGGCGGGGCCAGGATTGGCACCAGGGCCACAATAGGAAGGGAGAGCGCCTCAGCCACCAGTCTGGCAGCATTGCGGCAGAAATCGCGGGCCTGGACTCTGCGCTGAGTCATCTCACGCTCTGCTGTGAGGTTAACCACACAGTTCTGTAGCAGCTCCAGGGCCTCTGCCAGGTCAGGGAAAAGCGTTCTCTCTAAGGCTAAGACACGCACCACGGTAGTGTCGAACTCTCTCACGGCTCTGCCCAGTCTCTCAAAGGCGTTGAGGCTGATCCCAGTTTCTGAAAGAGAATGAGCGTCTCTCTGAAGAGTCTGGCGCCTCTCCTCAAGCTGTCTTACACCCTCTGTGGACACTGCAGTGGGTGCAGGCTCCAGTGCTGGCACAGTCTCCGGTACACGCCGTTGAACACGCCTCAGTGCTGGTGTAGGTGCTGGTGCACCTGTGGCCAAGACCCTGCCAGGAACTCTGATATTCTGATAGCTTGATGGGTCCTGACTTTGTTTGAGAATGATAAGGTAACCCAAGGGGTCCGCCCATTCGGGTCTCTCTATCGCTTCGGGGGCGAGCCGCACCCACACACGCTCAGAGAACCCCCGCACAGTGCCCAGGCGCCCTGCGCCACGCTGCTCAGGCTCTGCACGACGCCCTGTCTCTACCAGCAGACCCAGCATCAGCAGGTCGTTGATGCGAGCGTGGAAGCTGTGTCTCCTGGGCCACTGGTACTTGGGCCTAGACTCTCTGATATACTGCTTGATACGCTGGTGGATCTGAGCCACGTACGCTCCATCTACCAGTCTCTGGGCCACGTCCTCAGGCGGGTCGTCAGAGAAGGCTCCCTGGCCCGTCAGGTAGTCCCGAATCAAGATAGGTGTACGGATGGGTGAGACTCCCCTTCCTATCAGTAGTGGTAAGACCATCGCTCCCCCCCTTCCCTAGCTGGCTACTAGCCACGCCAGCTTGTCCATTGGGATATTATACACTTTTATCCTTTTCATTGCACCATGTCTATGGCATTATATCTACAGCTTCAATTTTCCACGGCGCCCAGGCTAGCTGGCCTACGGCGCCACGACATCAAAGCCTACGGGCAGACTGGTTAGCTGGTTTAGCCACCAGCAGACTGGAATCGACATAGGCGATGGTAAGGTAGTCTCAAGGTAGCTGGAATCTACCTGCGGGAATGGCGAAGCTGTGGCCTACATACCAGCGCAATTAGGGTAGTCCGACAAGCGCAGCTATGCGCCAAAGCGCCCACGCACCTTTGAGTCAAACATCGTGGTGGGCAGGGATAGGATGTACCCTACGTAACGGCTAACCACAGCCTTAGTTGTGGCAAGGGCAAGCCTGCAAAGGGATTCTCAGGTGCGCCCCGGAAACGGACTAACGTCCGGGCCGGAACCTTCCCAACCCGTAACCTCTTGAACCGGGCTGAGCGGGATCCCATGCGAATCACGTAAAGAGGTGAAACGCATGAGTCTAACAGTGGGTGATGTCAAATCCATGCTCAAGCCCACGCTCAGGAAGGGTGGCGACAAGCGGGCCTGGTCTATCCCCGTATCCACGACTTGGGTGCCGTTCTTCACGGCCACCAACGTCAAAGGGCTGACCAGCATGGAGCCGGATGTCCTGGGCGCTCCCTTGCGCCTGGCAAAGGACAAGGACGGCACGATCCAGTTCGACAAGGCGGGCCGGCCCAGGACAAAGGTACACCCGGTCCTGGCCGAACACGTCAAGGTCGCCCGGGAGAATTACGAAGCCGACCTGCTGGCCTTCGCTGGCAACGTCGCCCGTGAGATGCCCGGCAAATACAAGGCCCAGGTCGAGCTCGCCCAGCGGGCCGCCGAGCCCGTCACGGCCCAGATGGACAAGGAAGTGGACGACTTCCTGGCCAACCTGGCCGCAGAACAGGCCGCCCTGGCCACCCCTGAGCCGTCGCAGAACGGCGCCACCCCGGAGCCCGTGGGGGCGCCCGCCTAATACCCCAAGCCCATTCTACCACGCATGGGGTCTCGCTCAGCCCGATTTAAGAGGTGAAGCGATGACTCCACAATGGATGACAGCCGAGCGGCTGGCGAAGCTGGCAGAGCTGTGCCGACGGGATGACCATCTGTGCCTGAAGGGACATGCCCGGTGTACTGACAAAGAGCATTACAAGTGGGCAACACCTCGCCAGGAAACAGTGGCGGTCCCGGTAGAACATCCGGTGCTGGACAAAGCCACGGGCGGCATCCGGCGGGACATCACCCGCCACGGATGGGCGCCTCAACAGGTGACTGTCTGGGAATGGGAATCCGCCTATCTACACGATGCTACCGTGGAAGAGACCAAGGCGTCGTGGCAAGCCGACGACCGGGAGCAACGGGAGCTGGACTGGAAGCGGGAGCAACAGGCCATCCTGGACGGCACCTTTGCCTACTTCAGCCAGCGATTCGACCCAGTGTCTCGGGACGTATTCATGGCGCAGCGGCCGGAATACTACCTGAAAGCCACGGGCGTGGACGCTATGCACTTCCGGCCGATAGCGGTGGTGCGGGTTCCCAGCACCAGCATCTACCTTTACCTGGACGTGTCGGCGGCCTTTGTCCAGGCTAGCAAGCCAACGAAAAGCCAGCGCAAGAACGCCCGGCGCCGTGGAAAGCCGATTCAAGAGGTTACGGTGACGGTTGAACAGCTTTGCCAACAGGCCGTCGCCTGGTGGTGGAGCAAGCGCAGCTAGTCCTTCCCCGGAAGGACTGAAGGATACCCTGGCGCCCTTCGCCCCGACGCATCGGGGTGGGGGGCGCCTTTTTGCTTTGTGGCATCAAGGCGGGAGCACGCTCAGGTAGCCGGCGGATGATGCTGGCCAGGGGCCGCCGGTAAAGGGAAAGCGCCAGTCCGCCGGTGCGATCCCCCCTGGGGATCTCCCCCAGGGGTTCTTACTTTGGAAAGGGGGTGATAGGCAATGGTAGCAATAGGATTGATCGTCAAGCTGGCGGTTCTGCAGCGCTGGAAGGTGTTACCATGCCGGGCGCCGGAGTGCGACATATCCACCAACAAGCGCTACAAGGGGCCCGCGGGTGAGACCTACATCGCCTGTTGCTATAAGCACGCTGCAATGGCCAGCGAAAGGTAAGGAGGGAGTCATGGAAGTCAGGAAACTGGCAGCCCCGGATCGGCCCAGGGAGTTCTACCTGTACGAAGTCCAGGGGAGCGGCGCGTTCCCGCTGGACATGCTGCGCTACGACAGCGCCTGGCCCGCGAACTCGGAAGGGGTGAGTGTAATGGTCACACGGCACGGCCACGCCGAAGGGCGCCGCACCATCCGGCTGGAGTCGTACCACCGCCCCACCGTGGACCGCTGGCAGTCCTTCGGCTGGCTAGTGGTTGACTGAGTGTCACGTGAGGTAATTGCCATGGACATCCCTAAAGACTTGGAAGTTGCCCAGGACGGTGGAATCAATTGGTGCTGGTTCCAGGTTAGGCACGGGAACCTAGTGGCAGAGTTCCGCCTGCATCACGGTGAAGAGCCCCTCGCTTCATTCGAGAAGCTGATGAAGCATATGAAGGAAGTAGACGACTTCTTCCCTGTCTCCTGGCGCGACAAGAAAGCCACCATCGCAAATCACTGGTCGCACACAAAAGGGTATCGGTTGCCCGAGGTCCTGGAAGCCTTTAGGTGGCTGGGCGATCTCTTTCGCGCTCACGCCGACTCGTTGGAAAGAGAGAGCTGCGGTGATGACCCTGGGAGATATTTGGAATACCACGGCGTGGCGGTGTTGAGGCTTCTGTCACTCTGACTCCGCCTTCGGCGGATTATCATTCAGGCCCCCCTTGTGAAAGGGGGGTTTTCATTTTGGCGAAAGGAGGTGAGAACCTTGGCAATCGAGTGCAGCCACAAGAAGACAATCAGCCTGCCCAAGAAGGGGCCGCTGCCCCGGGTTGAGCTGCGTTTCGAGTTCAACCTGCTGGTCACACGCAATTAACCAGGTGCGCCACAAAAGAGCAAGGAGGATCGGCCATGAAAGAGCTAGGGTTCTTTATCACGGGTCTGTTGGTGGGAACGGTGACGGCGGCGGCGGTGGTGTTCGCCCTGCTGGGCAACACCATCAGGGTCGAGGTCCAGGTGCCCAGCGAGTACAACATCGGTGGCATTCCCAGCGACTTCACCATCCGGGGCGGGGTGAACCTGTCCCCAACCCCGGATGGCAGCCCGGCGCCCGGTCCCGGACAGGCGGCGCCAGCGCCCCCCGTGCGCGTGCTGCCCCATCCGTAGCCGCTGGTGCCCCGGCAAGCAAGCATCCAGCTAGGGTGGCCCACCTGGCCACCGGTGCGAGTCCCCCTGGGAGACACACCCAGGGGGACTTTTACTTTTAGGAAAGGAGGCGATGTTCCATGACAGACCAGGCGGACCAGGATTGGCGCGCCTATGCCGGCTCCCAGAAGGAGGCAACCGTGGAGTCCGACGGCAACCACCGGTACTCTGCCAACATCGACGTGGTGGTGGACGGCCGGTTCCGGGTAGGGGTCTGTGCCGGCGGCAAGACGGTAACCGAGCTGGTGCAGGATGTCTTCCGCCAGGCGGGCTACTACTGCACACCGGAGTACATCAAGGACGTGGGCCAGCCCCACTTCCGGGTCACGACGCCGGTGCATCGGGCGTGCAGCACATGCTACGGCCGCGGCCGGATGGTCACCAGGCCCGGCCGCAGCAAGATATGCCCAACCTGCAAAGGGAAAAATCCAGAAGAGGAGGTGTAACCATGAACACTCCATCGGACTTTACCCCAGCATCGCCGGAGCTCAGGCCCAAGGGTTACGGCGGCATTCACCCGGCGGGCAGATCGGTTGAGCCGTTTTTTGATTCCGACCTGCCAGAAAAAATCAGGAGCCTGGTCAATGACCTGCTGGAGCATCCGGCCACCCGCCCCCACCTGGAGCAGTTTGGATTAGCCTATAGCTCCCATCCCAGGGGCGTCCTCCTCATGTGCACTAGATGCGAGGTGTCCCCATGCTCCTGTGGCGACCTGCACGACCGGAGCTGTCAGTACATGGTCTCGGTATTTCGAGACCCGCAACTAAGAGTCTTCTTCGACCAGCGCGAGTTGGCAGTGAGGGGAGGTTAACACATGAACACGTACCCCAACATCGAGGCCTTCTACTCGGAGAATGAGGCCCGGCGTCGGTCCCGCTGGGTTGATTACGGAATGTGGTGGCATGACGGGGTCAGCGCCGAGTTCTGGTATGTGTCTTATATTCAGGCCGCCGGCGAGGTCTATGCGGTCCGACATCAGGATGGCCAAGTTGAGGTGCTGGGAATTGTGGAGCCAGACCCCGAGGGATCGTATCATCAAACACTTGACCGAATCCTGGAGGGATGGACCGAGCAGTGTGGAAGGCTCAACAGCCTGACATGGGTCCGGGAGAAGTTGGCGCAATTCAAGGAGGTGTGCAGTGCCCAAGTACCACGTTCATCTGTACCCCATGGTCCGCGTCCTGGTCCGGGACGTAGAGGCTGAAAGCCAGGTGGAAGCAATCAAGAAGGCCGAGTCGCGGGTGGACTTGACCAGGCTTTTCCGGCATCGTGCGCTTCCACCCGCCTCAGTGGCCAGTGTCGAATACGCCGACGCTATCGAGTCGTTCCTCGTAGACGAAGATGGAGACACCGAGCATGAGCGGTCCACTGTTTACGACGCTGAGTATCGCCCAGAAGGGGTTCCGGTCGCTGAACGAAGGGTGGTTGTCGTCTTCATCGAGGGCGGGGTTGCCAGTAACGTTGAACAGCCGCCAGATGTCGATGTCCACATTATCGACTTTGACACCGAAGGGGCCGATACCGACGAGCTTTGCGACTGCGCGATGGCGGACGTCCCCCACTTTCATGCGGAATACCTTGGAGACCCGGAAAAAGAGGCCGCACCTGAGTTGCTGGCAGCGTTGGAGGAACTACTGGAATGGGAAAGTCGCATGGGCGGTTGGGACGCACCCTGTTGGGAGCAGGCCCGCGCCGCCATCGCCAAGGCCAAGCAAATCTAAAGTGGAAGGAGGTGAGGCGATGCGCAACGAGATTATCCGGGTTGACGGCACCCGCGAGGAGTATCCACCCGCCGACGGCCGCCACTACACGCTGGAGGAGCTGCAGAAAGCCATAGGTGGCGGGTACATCGAGGTCGTCCACACGAAGGACGGCCGGTTGATGGTCATTGATGAAGAAGGCAAGCTCAAAGGCTTCCCCGTCAACCATGTGGCCACCGCCTTGTACCGTTACGGAAGCCAGGACCCTATTGTCGGGGATGTCCTGGTGTGCGATGACGAAAGCATTGACTAAGGCGAAAGCCTAATCGAGACAAGGAGGACTGAGCATGAATAGGTACCATGTCCATCTTTACCCCATCGTATGCGTCCTGGTTCGGGACGTTGAGGCGGACAGCCAGGTGGAAGCGATCAAGAAGGCCGAGGAGCTGGTGGACCTGGATAGCCTCTTTGCTGGCCAGGGCCAAGTGGGAGGTGTCACCCCAGAACCCCAGGTACACCCGGCCGGCGCCGCCGCCGAGGCCTCCGGCGCCCGCCGCAACCGTCAGGTCACGGCCGACCCCCAAACCAGCGCCCAAACCGCAGCCCGGTCTCTTCTAGGCGCTGTCGTCCAGGCATTGAACCCGCCGGGTGAACCTGATAGACTCTCAGAAGAATAACTTCTTCCCAGAGGCGGAGTATGGATGGAATAGACCTGAAGATTGCCCGACTACGCGCGAAGGTGTCCCAGTGGGAGCTGGCCCGGGAAGCCAACATTTCGGCCCCAAGGTTAAGCGAGATGGAAACCGGCAAGCGACCGATCAGCCAGGCTGTGTCGGAGGCTCTGGAGCGGCTGAAGGCGGCCAAAGCGCCGGGATAGAGGAGGGTATTCAAATGGAGATTCCTAATCGGGCGTGGCACCTGCGGTGGGTACGTTTCTTCACCCCAGGCTATATGCCAAAGGACCTATGCCGGTATTTCTGGGTGCTGGTTTTCCATCTAACCCTGGTGCCTCTCGTGTACATACCATCCTGGCCTTTAATTTGGCTGTGCATATCACTCGACCGTCGGTGGGACACAACCTCTGACACTGATCCCTCTATCGCTTATAACGGGGGAACCAGAGTATGGTTCGCTCTGATCGCTCCTCTCGTCTTGCTTGTTCTTCTTAAAGTTGCGGGTGACCGGCTGATAACACCTATGGTCCGAGCACGTCGTGCCCAGCAGGCGAAAGTGCCTGTGAGGGTAAAGAAACTAGGGTTCAAAGCAGTTCTCTGGGAGTACCTGGTAGCCAAGAAGCGGCGGCTGTGCCCCTTGATCATCGTCAAGGACGAATGAAAGAAGGGTCAACAGGGAGGGGAGCGATGGACGAACTGACTAGGCGCATACTTGAGGCGGATAAGGACCGACAGGCCCATCCCGAGGACTATGCATATACCCTGGTCTGCAGTGAGTGCCAGGGACGAAATACATTCGGATGCCCCAAGGCAGAGGTGGTCAAGTATCGTGAGAGGGCTGGAGTAGGCCCAGGCACGCCAGTTGTACTGCCGGTCATTTGCGACAGGTGTGCTCGGCTAGATGAAGAAGGGGAATAGAGGGCGGCCCGGCTCAACTTCCTGAAGGCCGATGCAGAGCCGCCCAGAAAGGAGGTGCCCCCCACCCGTCGTATGACGGGCCCTGGAGATGCAACCAGGCCTCCAAGCGTAGGGGCATTGTCATTGTATCACGCCCGCAGGCCCGGTAGGGCCGGGGGAGGAGGATGAGTGGTCGAAAGGAGGTGAGAAGTGAAAATCTGTGTTTGTTGCGGCCGGAAACATAGGCAGGCGGGAAGCTACTGCCACAAATGCCATGATTGCTATGGTACATGCGATTGGCTTGGAACAAAAAAGGAGGTGTAACCATGGTAAACGGTCAACCGACAAACCCACCCGTAGACCTCGCCAGCAACAGCGTCATGTTGGTCGTGCGGATGGGGCGCCTGGGCAACCGGCGAAAGGTCCCTACATCCCAGGTCACCGTGGATGCCGACCCCGACGCGATCCATGTGGGAAAGGAGCTGCTGGAGTCGCCGGAGCTGAAGGCTGTCACCACCGAGGACAATGCCATCCGACAGTGGGTATATGCCAGGTCGCTCCCCAGCTACGGCACGCTGCGGGACGGCGTGTACCGGCTGCCGCTGGCCCTGGTGGACCACGTGGACGAGGAGCTCGAAGCGTTCCGGCTGCGGCGGCAGTCGCTTATCGACAAATTCCTTGAACGATATCCTGCGATGGTCAACGAAGCGGTGGCCAGGCTCCGCGCATTGTATAACCCCGCCGACTATCCCCACCTGGCCGAGGTGGCCGCCAGGTTCACCTTCGATTACCGCTACCTGGCGTTTATGACCCCACAGACGCTTTCGGCCCGGCTGCTGAGCCGTGAGCGGGCGAAGGCCGCCGCGGAGGTGTCCAGTGAGGTGGAAGAGATCAAGGTAGCTCTCCGCACCGGGTTCGCGGAGCTCATCGCCCACGCGGCCGACCGGCTGGTGGTGCGGACCGACGGCAAGAAGGTGACCTTCCGGGACTCCCTCGTGACCAACATGGAGGAGTTCTTCCAGTATTTTAATCAGAGGAACCTGGTGGATGACCAGGAGCTGGCGAACCTGGTGGAGCGGGCCCGAGAGTCCATGAAGGGCGTCACCGCCCAGGTCCTGCGCACCGATGACGTGACACGGGCCTCGGTGAAGGAGACCCTGGACCGGGTCAGAGGAGAAATGGACCGCAGCCTGATGGTCCGGCCCGCCCGGCGGCTGATCCTGGATCGGGAGGTAAACCCATGATGCAGAACCCACTCCGTCCAGTACATTGTACTGGCGGACATGGACTCACCTACTGCGATTGTTCTGATTGCCCCGGCATGGAGGTCCAGCAGAAGGTAGAGGTGTTCAAGTACCTGGTCGCCCTCCTACAGGACTGCCTTCCCTGCTTGAGCGAAAATGACCCGCGCCTCTACAAAGAAGTGGGAGCCCTGATCGCCACGGCCAGAGGGAGGTGACCATGCGCCGTGAGGACAAAAACCGGCTGCCGCCGAGGCTGAAAGTGAGCCTACCACCGGGTTACCACCTAGAGGCTGTCCCGGACGGCTACCAGCTCTATTTCAGCTATCCGGTTGGGACTGGTCGCATGACCGACCTGGTGTGCGGGTTCACGGCCGACTCTACCCGGGAAGAAATCGAGGCAGTGGCCAGGGCGCCTAGAGTAGCCTGAAGGAGGATAACCATGCCAGCATCGTTCAAGTTCTATCTCAAAGCCGGGTACCCATGCCTTTGGGTCAACACCCTGGAGCCGGCGCGGGCGGAGCAGGTCCTGGGCCGAATCGCCCTGGAGACCAAGAAGGGGGATGTCCCTCCACTCCACTGGGACCTGAGCCAGGGCTTTGTCAATCTCGCCACCGGCGTGGTTACGCCCTGCCCCAGCCCGGTGGAGGCCCTGAAGCAGGCAGCTAAGGCCCCCGACGGCAGCGTAACGTTCCTCCATAACTTCCACAGGGTCATTGGCAGCCTGGAAATTATCCAGACCATTCAGAACATCGTCCCCAGTCTGAAAGAGAAGGGTAACTGCCTCGTGGTGCTGGCCCCCTCCAGCGACAAGCTCCCCGAGGAGCTGGCCCGTGTGTTCACGACTCTCGCCTTCTCCCTGCCCACCAGAGACGAGCTGCACCAGGTGGCCAGGATAGTAGGAGAGCCTTATGCGGTGGCGCTCCCCACGGAACCCAATGGGGTATTGGACGCCGCCCTGGGATTGACAGACCTAGAAGCCGAGGACGCCTTTGCCTTGGCCCTGGTAGAGACCGGCCATTTCGACTCGGCGGTGGTGGCCAGGGAGAAGGCCGGTGCCCTCTTGCGGCAGGCCAAGATAGAGATGTCCACCTTTCAGGAGCGTTTTACCGGGCTGGG
>ERZ1292642.818-Hain-H14-01um-R1-818-length-16114-cov-12_pt1 | contig 16114 bp, 27 predicted proteins | sample MGYA00564403_ERZ1292642 | MGnify/ENA primary metagenome ERZ1292642 (study PRJEB36523, sample SAMEA6512643) | groundwater metagenome | collected 2019-01-09 | study: AquaDiva: Metagenomics assemblies of 32 groundwater samples | reverse complement strand
TAGGCACGTCAGTGCGCTTCCGAACGGGTGGACTTACCTCGTCCTCGGGTTCCGCAATTTCAAGCGGCTGCATTGGCCGTCTCATAGGGGTCCTCCTGCATCAAATTACTAAGCTCCTGCTGAGCCGCTGCGCCATTGTGCCGGCGCAGCAACAGCAAATCATACTGCTCGATGAGCAGTTGGGCCTTCACGTGATACTCAATCAACGCCTCCACCGTGCGCCGTTCCTCTTTCGCCAACTCCCTAACCAGCCTATCGCCCGCCAGCTTCGTGTACTCCTCAACCGCCGGCCAGCGGGCCTCCGCCTCATTGGCGAGGGCGATGTCACGTAACAGTTCGCCCTTGCGGGCCTCCAGGTCAGGCTCCTGCGTGTTGCGGCCAAAGAGGGGAATCTTCACGGTCGTAATTTTTACCTAGCGACCACACTTTTGTCAAGTCGCTCACGTTGCAGGTGTAACTCGACCAATCTCATCGTGTCCGCCGTCCACGTCCTCGTCGGCAAGCTCTCCTTTAATCAGTTTGTGCGCAGGAACCCCTACCCAAGTCTGACCTGCCAGGATGCCATGCGTCACCACCGCGCCGGCACCAACCACCGCCCCCTTACACAGCCGCAGTCCTGGCAGCACCACCGCACTACAGCCGAGACTCACGTTCTCCTCTAACACGGTCGTACCATGACTGGCTTTCCAGTTGACCTGCTTCGCGTTGGGGTAGCGGTCGTTTGTAATGACAGCATTAGGCCCGATATAGCAGTGGTCGCCAATGTTACCAGGTCCGTAAATCTTCGCCCCAGATTGAATTTTGCAGTAGCGGCCGATCAGGACCGGCCCCCAGATTTCCACGCAGGAGCCGATCTTAGTGCCGCGCTTGATTTCCACCTCCGGGCCGATGTTGCACCAGCGCCAGATAACAACCTCCCCAGCGATTTTGTTGGACTCGACGTTACTGAGGGGATGAATCTCGGCGGCTTTGAAGTGAAGATTGCAGAGGTAACTACCATCACACTCTGAGGTGCGATGCTCAAGGGCCGTGCCGGGCAGATGCCACTCCTCTTTCATTTGCCTACCGCCCTTTCAAACACCTGGCGCCATTCGCGCCGAAAGCGCTCCCCGCTAAAGAGGCGCGCTGCCCGTTCCCGCACCGCCTCGGAAAAGCGCTGGCGAAGCTTGTCATCGCGCAGCAGGCAAAACAGATAGGGGTAAACGTTGCCCAAATCATCGCCGGAAAAACTGAAACCGCTGACCCCATGTTCCACCGTGATCGGGTATTCCCCTACCGTACGGCACACAATCGGCATCCCCGTAGCCATCGCCTCCAGCAGAGCAAAGCCAGGCTGATTGCAAATCGTGCAGTCAAGGTAAACCTCGTAAGTTTGGAATAGGGCTTTTGTTTTGACCCAGTCGCGGGAATTCTGCCAGCCCTCGTTATCAAACCCATACAAGTCCACAGGAAAGGCCTCGGCAACCTTGCTCCAAAGTTCGTAACCCGTGTATTCGCCGCGCTGTTTGTGGGCATTACGCAGAGTCAGAACGCGCTCATTGCCACCACACCATTCGGGATATTCGTCCTGGGTCACACCATTGACGATGACCACCGGCTCTAGGTCGTTGTGTGACACCCACATTTGCGCCATGAGGTTATTGGCGACGACCAGCAGGTTCGTATTGGGGTGAGCCTCGTAGGGGCTTAGAATAAGCGGCGTGCAGTGCTCCAGACAGACCACCGGCTTGTCAGTGACATGTTCCTGTGCCCAGTTCCAATCGGGCACCGTTTGGGCCAGGAAGATGTCGAAGTCCAGCCCTGCCAATTCCTCCGCCGTCGCCAGCGTCATGTGGTCGGGCGGCGGCCGGACGTCCGAATCCCAACCTTCAATCCCACCCGCACCCAGCACAAATATCCAGCCGTCCGCTGTGGGGCAGAGTTCATGCTGGTAGCCCAGGTGGCGATTGATAGTAGCGACTGTCATGCCAGCATCCCCACTTTCTTCAAAATCTCCACCACGCCTAGCGCGGTGTTCTGCCAGGTCAACTGTTTGGCAAACTCCGCCGCCAATTTGCCGCGCCGCTCACACTCCCAAGGGTTCTCATAAGCCTGCCTCATTCTCTCCACTAGCGACTCCTGCTTCGGTCTGCCCCACAGGCCCATCCCCTCATAGAAATTCTTGTCGGGCGGTGCCAGCTCGTAGTCAACCGTCCAGCCAACGGGGTTCTCGCCAACGTTTAGATACTCGGCCTGACCGCTAAACTTCGCCCCGATGAAGGGCGCGCCGCAGGCCATTGCCTGCAAGGGCATCAAGCCAAACCCTTCGGCGCAACTGCCGGAAACATAGGCGTTCAGCCCTTGATACCAGGCCGCTAGTTTGGCGACCGGCCAAAATTCGTGAATGGCCTTAATCCTGTTGTCTCCAGGATGTTCAAACTTGCAGTCGGGCCACATCTTAATCTGCAACTCCACGTCGCGCTTACCGCTAAAGGCCTCCCGAAAGGCGCGGGCCACCTCCTCCACGCCCTTGCGAACCCCCCCGTGAGCCAGCCGGCCTCCCGTCCCAAAGACAAATTTAGCAGGCCGAGCTTTAAGTTCCGGTCTTTGCGGCCGATAGAAGTGCGCCGGATTGATGCCCAGGGGTACTCGAAAGAGCGGTGCCTCCACACCGGCGGCGCTAAAACACGTTAGGTTGAAGTTCGAGGCCGTGATGACGGCGGCAGCCCGATTAAGTTGCTGCGCCCAAGCCCGACGAATCCGGGTCGCCTCCCACATCGTAAAGATAACACTGGCCTTCGTCGGATCTAGAGGGCTGTTGGGCAACCCGATGACAAATTCCCAAGCGTCGGACGGGTTCTCGACCAGCCGTTGCTTCACCTGCGGCGCCAGCGGCGCAAACTCCTCCCAGATAGCCGTCGGCTCTATAGGCGTGACCGCGACCTCCACCCCCAAGTTAATCAACTCAGCGACGAGGTTGCCAGCGAACTGACCGTAGCCCGTCGCGTCGTTAAGATGAGTCCTGAGCAGAACACGCTGTTGAGGTTTAGGCCAAAGAAACCGCAGCGGGGGGCCTTCCTGAATGGGCAGACCGTCCAACTGCATCAACAATTCGACCGGCGGCTGATTCCGAAATCCCACCGCCAGAACTAAGTCCAAGGAGGCGCGGTCTCCCTCCAGCATAACGGTCGGCACACCGTTGAGAGAGCCTTGAGCCTGCAAGGTGGGCATTTAGGCGGCGGCTCCTAGTTGGGGCCGACGATCTGGAGCGGCCTGCTGGGCGGCGGCCTGCTGAGCGGCTTGCATTTGCGCCTGCATCTGAGCAGCCTGCTCGGGGCTATTGAGCCAATTATCGGAGTTGAAGCCCAGGGCCTCGACGACGTCCTGGAAAATCTGCCGGTGGTTCACATTGGTCGCCAGCCATTCCGGCGGGAAGAGGTTGGCGAAGTTGGAGATGGCGGCCATGCGCTGCACCTGAGCGGCGCGGTCAACCGCCTTGGATAGTCCCCGCGCCCGCACCGCTCCCTGGATGCCTAACACTTCCTGGCGTTGCTCCACGGTCATTCCGGCCAAGGCCTGACAGACCTCCCGACCGAGTCGTTGGACGAAGATAGGTTCCATCCAGCCCTCGTCAATGTACTGTGCGGCCTGCTGGAGCAGAATGGTAATCAACGGCTCAATAATCTTCGCCTCGAACCACTCCACAATAATTCGCAAGCTGACAAATTGGGCCTGCTCCTTGCCCTTGTACTCAGTAGCGGTCTGTTCACCGCGGCCCTGGATGGGAAGGCCGCGGGAATATTCCGTCGCTCCCGTGCGCGAATCAAAAATATCGTTGGAGATGCGAAACATCGTAATGGCGTTTTCGCTGCTTTTGCCTAGCGCCAAGGCGGTGATAGGGGCTTGGGGCGACGTCGTGCGGACGATTTTGCCCGGATAGAGGCCGCCGTAAATTTCATACGCCCCCTCTAGCGCCGCCGTGTTGATCTGCCGTACCGGCAGGGACTCCCCAAACACGGCATCAAAATTGATGTTGAACAGCGAGGTGATGGAGCGCGCCACCCCCACGACCGGCTCGATGATATTGCCGTCCATAACCGTACCGGCAATCGGTCGCATAGACGAATAGACGTAGGGCGAGAAGCGCCCCAAGTTATCCTTGACCGGGCCGGCCAGCAGGAAGTGGTCGTCTCCCAGGACAAATCTAACGTCTTCGTGCAAGATTTTCACGCCGGCGGAGTCGGTGTAGGCGCGCAGCCAGAATTCCTCCAGCTTCACCTCTTTGAAGGGGCCGGGGCTGCCGATGCGATTGACATTAGCTTGCACGCGGGGGTCACTGGCGGGGGGGGAGGTCCCGGCCTTCTCGGCATGGGCGATTTTTAGCTTAGCGACCTCCTCGGGGTCATAAATGGGGTCGTCGCCCTCGCTGTCGCGCACAATATCATGCAGATAGACCCACGTGCGCTCAATCTCCAGAGACTTTTGGCGGGCGTAGTCATGCCAGCGATTGCGCGGGTCCTGGTTCGTAATGCCAATTAAGGTAGCGTCGGGATTGCGCGGCAACAAGCCGACGCCAGAGTTGGCGAGAATTTGTCCATACGAGCGCGGCACCACCTTGTAATCGGCGTGATTGCTGAGGGTGGCATACTGAAGGCCGTAGAACACAAGGGAGGGGAAATCGTTTATATCTAGGAGGGTCTGAGCAATCGTTTCCGTCAGCCACTTGCGGGAAACCTCCTCCCCTGAGAGCAGGAAGGTGGAGGCGTCCTCAATCTCAAAAACCTTATGGCTTTGAACAAGCTCCGCTTTGGTGCGACCGGCAATAAAGTCCGTTGCCTCGGAAACCTTCGGCACCGCCATACGCGACTGCCAGCCCTCCAGTCGGCCATAGTTGTAGGAGTCAAAGTACATCGCCCAGTTAACTTCCACCTGGCGGTTCCAGTCGTGCCGCGAATCCTCGGCATTAGCCAGTAGGGAGGTCAAGGTGGCGACGTAATCCGTCACCCCAAGGCCAGGGGCAAACGGTTCGGTGCGATAGGCCGGCGGAGTTGGAGCGGGTTCTGGTTCCAGCTCAAGCTCTAGGTCCTCAACTGGTTCGGGCGGGAAAATTGCCGCATCAAGTGCCATTTTTATTTATCGCTTGCGCTTAGACTTGAGGGGGCCGCTGAGGTCTTTCAAGGCTCGCTCAGAAGCCTGGGCCAGTTGCAGGACATCGGGGCTCGTCACCTTCTGGCGTAGCGCCGGATGATGCTTAACCGCCCGGGCCAGGCGCGCCGCGTTTTGTTGCTTCTGAGTGTAGGGCATCAATCGTAACCCCTAAGGACGGGATGCTTCGTTTCGTCAAGGTCCTCGAAATATACACCTTGGCCGCGATTTGGTACAGCCTGGGCGATGCGGCCGGCTCGACTGCGTTGATCGGGACGCAGGGTTTGTCCGTGCTGGCGCAGCCGATGATGCCAGCCGTAGCGGAGCGTGTCGCCGCAATGCTTGAAGTCGTTGTTGTAGATGAGCCGTTCAATGAGAGTTCCGTCGGCCCGCTCGCGCCAGCGCAAGCCGCCCAAGAGCGCGCCAATCGTCCAGGGGCAGTCCTCATCCACCATTAGCATCGGGCGGCCGTTGTCACGCAGCCTGGAGATGCACTGCTGCACCCCCTCTGCCGAGGCCTGGACATTCACGGGGGCGGCGGTAAGGTTTTGATTTAGGACGCGGGTCACAATCTGTATTGAGGTTTCGGCGGAGCGGTCATCGCGCTGATTGCCCGCCACATCTCCGTAGTGCTGCCATTCAAAGGCCCCAAACTTCTCATTGAGATAGGGGAGCACTTGCTCCAGAATCCAGGGCTCCAACATGGTATCGGTGCCCATCAGTTCGCCCAGGATATTCCACCCCTGATTCGTAAGCTGCTGCACGGTGAGGGCGGGGTGGCGAAAGCCAAAATCCCAGACGATATCTAGCGGCTTACCGGCAACCGGCAGGAGTTTGCCCACGTGCAGGTCTCGCTGGCAGCCATGCCAGACTGCCGACCCCTCCATGAGCATCCCGCGCTCCCCGTCCAGATAGACGCGCAGCATTTCGGGCTGGCGGGCGTAGTCGGCGCGCAGGTTCTCCTCGTAGCCGGGCCGCAAGTTGGCGCGGTTCTCCGCCAGCCGACAGACCATGTGGACGTAGCGGGGGTCCTTAGGATTCGGGAAATAGTTGCAGAGCCAGTGCGAGAGATCGGGTGGGTTGATGGTGAGGAGCAACTTGGACGGCAGGCCGTCTTGGCGCTTGAAGGAAAGCCGCCCTAGCAGGGACAGGAAGGTCAATTCATCGAGACTGTGGGCGGGATTTTTGCCCCGCACATCGTCCAGCCAGATACGCCCATAATCCACGCCCCCCCAGCGGGAGTAATCCTGGACGCCGCGGAAGTCTATCACGGTGCCGTTGTGAGCGGTCAAACTGAGGTCAGCGCCGGAGCGGTGCCGAAAGTTAGCCAGGGGCGCCCAGTTCTTGAACACCCCTTCGGGTTTGTTGCGCGTCAACAGCAGAATATCGTCCCAGATTTGCGGCAGGGTGTTGGCTTTCAGGTCTTCCAGGAAGAAGCGCGCCACACAGATACGATTCTGCGGACACTCAATCACATCGCGCAGCGTCTCCTTGGAGGCGCCGGCGGTTTTGCCGCAGCGAATGGCCCCCTCTTCGTCTATGTACTGCACGACGGGGTCGTGGAGAAGCTGGTAGAGCCTGGCCTGGGAGGGATTGGCTCCGTTGGGGTAGAGGAGGGCGTTGAGGTCGAGGGCTTGCTGCATCTCAGTCCGGCGCAGGAGGCTGGAGTTGAGCTTTGATCTGACGAATAATTTCTAGCCCCGTGCGCAGACCGTCCACCTGGTCGGCCGTCAGGCCGGTGCGCAACCGATTCTCCCAGGTGGCGATAACGACAAGGGCCTGGCTGATGCGGGACTGGAGTTCCTCACGAGTTAGGTCGGGCATTGTGGTTCAAAACTCATATTTTACAAATTGCATCCGGCCATTCTCGTCTCGTGTCAGCGCGTAGGTGATTTCCGGCAGGCATTGACCTTCGTGTACGGGCTTGAGGTTAGGGTCCTCAATAGCGAGGTCAACACCTAGTCCAAAATCCCGTATCCGCTGATCAATCCCAACGACGCTGCACGTTACGGGTAGGCCAAGCGCCTGACGTAGCAGGTCGAGGCCGATGTGGACGTAGGCACGGTGGAGTAGCATGATAGTTGCGGGGGCGCCAGCGAGGCTCCTCCCACCGGCGCCCCTACCGCGTACCTGAAGGGGTGTTGAAGGGCCTGATTCTACGGCGGGGGTGCCTGGGCTGTCAACCAGTCAAACGGCAAATCCGGCAGCTTCTCAATGAAATCAATCAGGTCGCGCAACGCGACGTCGCCCATGTGCGAATTTAGCAGGCCCAGGGCCATGATGAGGCGGGCATAGCAAGCCGCCGCCGCCGCGTCGGTCCCCACCTCCGGCGCCACGACGTCAACCATCTCCAACAAAACTTGACGCCAAGTGGGCCGGGCAATTTCCACCTGGGCCGAGCCTTGTGCCAACTCCACAAGTTCTGGCGTGATGTAGGCTTGCAGGGTGGTCTTAAGGTTCATCGTTTCACGGCTCCTAATCCGCCGCAGTGGGCACAAGTTAGAAAGACCGGACGCGGCAGTTCGTTCGCCTTCCAGCCCCGGCCTCGGCAAAGCGGGCAGCGCTGATAGTCGGCGGGGATGAGGAGGCCCGCCTCAATTTTCCAGCCCTTGGGTAGCTGTGGTGTGTCGGGGGTTACAAAGTGGGGCAAGGTAGGGGCCTCCAGAGTTTCTGAAGCAATTCATTCCAAAGTTCAGAGTACTCGGCAGCGGACAACGGCTCCGCCACCTCCACCTCAGCATCTTGCCCGTTCGCATCCGTGACCCGAAAGATAAATTTCCCCTCCCTCCCCTCAATCGCAAATGTCCAGCCGGGTCTCGGTAACATTAGGTGGCCCTCCTCAGTGCGGACTTTCCCATGCGCGCGCGCCCGCGTCATAAGCAACGTTATTGCCAGCTACTTCTCCCCTCGAACCTATGTGTCACCCTTTTACCAAAACGAAATTTAAATTTGCCAAAGCCCTAACCCCAAGCCTACCCCTGGCCCTCGATTGCCGCTGCCAACGCCTCACCCCATTCCCGTATGCGCCGAAACGACTCCCCTAACGTCGCCCCCTCCTTGAACGCTTCAACCAAACTCTCCTCGTGATCCCGAAATACCTGCGCTATCCGGCGTACCAACTCCAAATCCTCGTCCATCGGACTTTTTTCCCTTCCAAAACGAAATTTGGCAAACTACCAGTCTGACCGGCTCCCTGGCCCTCCTACTCCGTCTCCTCTCCTTCTCCACCCCTGGTTGTCCGTAGCGGGGGGGAGGGGGGTCAGGCATCCCTGTTCCCTGCGTCCTGTAGCCTCACCACTGCGTCGTAAACCCGAAGGTGACTACTTGCCCACCTTCTCCACTTCGTTAGGCTCTACCAGCTCCAGGGCGCCCTCCGGCAAGGCCTTGGGAGGCTCCCCCTCCACAATCTCCCCCCGGACGGGAGGGGCGACGTTAACGTTCGTGAACTGCATGATGATGTCGGGGTTGAAGCCTTGGCGTAGCTCCTGGAGCCGCTTGGTGGTCATGTTCAGCTTGTCAACGCTGATCCCGTACCCGGTCATCACCTGGACGGGGTTGAGTTGCAGGGTGTCCAAGTCTAGGCTTTGGGCCTTGTCGGCCCATTTGTCGGCAAGCAAGGCGGCCCGGTGCGCCGCTAGGGCCGTTTCCTCCTCCAGCAGGCGCATGAAGTCCGCATCCTGATTATGCAGCCAGCGTTGTACCGTCCGGTAGCCAACCCGGGCCCGCTTGGCACCCTCCCTCAAGCTGTGGCTGTGGCTGTGCGCTACCGCGATAGCGGCCCGTTTTTTATTTGCGACAGACTCAGCCAAGGGGCACCTCCTAGGTCTGTAACGGCCCTTCCTCAGCCTCTAACGGCATCTCCGCAGTCAAGCAGGGCTTCTTAACGATTGCGACTTTACCATTTTGGCATGCCGGCGGTCAATCTTCCCGCTCTTTCAAGGCCTCCGGGCCCTCTAAAAAGGTGGTGCTTTTGTGAGGTAGATTACTTGCCATTCTCCTACCTTTCCCCTATACTTACCCTACCGCACAGGAAGGCCACCCCCGGCCTACAGGGGGAGAAGGGGAGAACAATGTACCTCGTGATTCACGTTTCCGAATGTGGCGATCACCTAGTCAGCAAGGCGTTTATGAATTTCGACCAGGCCTGCGATTATGCCAACGGCCACCGGCCAGCCACAGTGGTGGCGATGCAGGATGCCCTCAACACCACTTGGAGTTACCCATTCCTGCGGGCCGCACAAATCCGGCAACCGCAGGGCGAACTACAAGCCGCCTAGCGCGGGCCGGGAGGGTCTGGCGCAGACCTTCCTGGGCCGTTACGGCCAGACAAGGGGATACAGTCATGCTATTTCTCGTAGAGGTGAAGGACGCGCATTGGGGATTCAGCACCCGGATTAAGGCCGCTTCGGAAGCGGAGGCGCGGGCGTTTGTGGCGATGCTGCTGCCGGTGCCTGCCTATCGCAGGTACGGGCGTGGGGAGACGACGATTGAGGTGCGAAGGGAGGGCAAATAACCATGCCCGTCAAGCTACTCGGCAAGGACACACTCGAATTTAGTGGGCCACTGGGCCAGGCATACATTCGCTACTCGGAAAGTTTGGACGCCTTCGCCGTTGACACCTTCGGGACTGAGCCGGACACAGACGAGGCCTACATTGATTCCGAGAGTTTCCCCAGCGCGACTCAGGCCTGCGAATATGCGCTGGCCTGCACTGGCGTTGTCCTGATGTCGCTGCACGCGCTCGTCAACCAGTGCTTGACCTTGGAGAAGGTGCCTGCATGAAACCGCTGCCGCCTGGGCCCTTCTCCACAATCTACGCTGACCCGCCTTGGCCGGAGCGCGGGGGCGGTCGTATCAAGCGCGGCGCTGACCGCCACTATCCCTTGCTCTCGGTAACCGAAATCGCGGCGCTGCCCGTGGCTGGCATAGCCGCGCCCGATGCCCACCTGTACCTGTGGGTCACGAACAACTACCTGCCCGCCGGATTCGACGTCATGCAAGCCTGGGGATTCCGCTACGTGACCTGCATCACCTGGGCCAAGGAAGGCCGCTTTGGCCTGGGCCAATACTTTCGGGGAAAGACCGAACACTGCCTCTTTGGGGTGCGCGGCAAGGCGCACCGCCAAGGACAAGGCACAACGCTAATCTGGGCTCCACCGACCGTCCATAGCTGCAAGCCCGAAGAAATGCGGGCGCTGATTCAAACCGTCAGTAGCCCACCGCGTTTGGAATTGTTTGCCCGCCGGCAAGTCAAGGGCTGGATGGTTTGGGGGGAGGAGGTTGACCCATGCGAGTAGTCACGCTACCGCTATCGGCCATACACCCTAACCCGGAGCAACACCGGCAATACTTTGACCCTGCGGAAATCGCCAACCTTGCCAAGAGCATCGTCGCGATTGGACTCCAAGAGCCAATCACGGTTCAGCGCACAGGCGAGGGTTTCCGCCTTATTTCCGGGGAGCGGCGTTACCGCGCCCACAAGCTAGCCGGACTCTCCAACATTGAGGCGATTGTCATTGATGTTGGCGCAGTCCAGGCTAAAATCCGCGAAATTTCTACAAACCTTCACGGAGTCAAGCCAAACGCCATTGAGGAGGGCCGGGGCTTTCGGGACCTAGCTGTTCTGGCGCGCTCCGCCAACGCTGAGGTTCATCTCGAAGGCATGGCGGCCGCTGAGGTGGTGGCCGCGCAGGTGCACAAGGCCGCAAGCTACGTTTTCGGGCGGATACGGCTTGCCTCGCTGCCTGTCACGGTCACTGAGTTTGCCCAGGTGGGCGCGCTGGGCGTCACTGAGTTAGACCTGCTGGCCTCGCTGCTCTTCAAGCAGACGGCTTGCGTCACGCCGGAGGTCAACGAGGAACGCCGCCAGCTTTGCTGCTACTTAGCGGCCCAGAGGGTCAAGGGCAAGCTGACACCTGAGGGCCTGAAGGCCAGGATCACGGCGGAATTGAACGGGAAGGCCGGGAACGGGGAGTTGTTTGACTCAGCGGCCTTCCGCGACGAGTTTTCCACGCCGGCGGCGCGCATTTGGCGCAAATTCGTGGAGGAGCTCAAAGAGGCCTACAGCAAGGCCTATGACGCTGAGAACCGCCCGAAGTACCTGGATATGCTCTCGCAAGCCCCTCTGGAGGACTTGCAGGCGCAGTTGGAGCTAGTCGGACGCCAGCATCGGGAATTGCTGAAGGCGGTGCGGGCGCAGTTGGGGCAGACCGAGGCGGAATTGGAGGTCATGGCCGCATGACGAGAACAACTGCGATGGCCGTCAAATGGCACATTGAGCGCGTCTATCGGGATAGTGGAATTGACTTGGACAAGTGGGCGCAGCAATTCAGCCCGCTTACGCCGCCTCAAATTAGCCTCGAAGTTCACAACTGGCAGGGCGGCTCGCATTTTGACCTGGTAGTGCGTGTTGATCAAGGCAAAAACCGCGCCCCTCGCCGTATCTTTGTGCCGCCGACAGTACGGCTGACGCGCCGCCAAGTGGACGCCTTGTTGGAAAAGTTATCACGCGCCTAGCCGCCCTGGGGCGCTAGGCACAATCCGCGAAAGGGGGAGAATCATGTACGACAAAGAGGCGATTTCCAGTCTGTTAATCACCATTGAAGAGGCCAGGGTTTATGCCTGCGCCGTGAGTGATTCGCTGCTTGAGGAGGGCGGGGAGGAGGGGGTAGAGGTGAGGGCCAGCATGGTAGTGCCGGTTTTGGACGCCCTTGCCACCGCCCAACACAAAGCGGAAGAGCTTTGGAACCTGTCATTGGACAGCTTAATCGCCGCCGGCAAACGAGCCGCCTAGCCGCCCTTGGGTTCGGTGCAGGGCGCGCCGAGTCCAGGGGTCGTTAGACCGCTATCCTGAAAGGTGGAGAATCATGGCTAAAACAGACTTGTTCGGCTCAAAACTCAAAAAGCACGCGCTTTGCCAAGCCGTCGGCTGTGGAGCGAAGGCTACTACAATGCTGATTCATGCCGGACTAATCTACGGGATTTACTGCGAGTCCCACGGAAAAGAGCGCACAAATAACAGCCGAAAACATCATTTGCAACCGCTAGCCGCCTAGCTTCCTCACCCCGGCCTTGTCGGGCGTGAGGCCGGAGGGGGGCTGCTAGCCCAGAAGGGGGACATCATGCAAACCGCACTCGCCTTCGCTGAGACACCCCAGGACCGCCCGGACGTTCTAGGCAGCACCGTGGAGCCGCCGGAAAGCCCAACGCCTGCCACGGACCCGCCTGACGCAGACAACGAGCCTGTTCACCGACAAGCCCCTACCACCTTGGCCGAGATCAACGCCTTGCCACGGCCCAGTGTCGGTGATCTCGTGTGGTTCTGGCCTTCGGGAGCGGTCGAGAAGGGCACGCTCAAAGGTCTTTCCATCGACCGCCAGGACACCCAAATCGCGACGGTGGAAAACGCCGGCGCGTGGTACTCGTTTCCCCTCTTGCGTGAGGGGCTGCGAACCGTGGGCAGGGCCAATGCAAAGGAGGCCAGCTAGTGAACGACGAGAAATTTTCCAAGCACCTCTACATAGACCCGCTGCACCACCGCAAGCTGAAACTGCTGGCCGATAACTGCCGCGTCACGATGTGGGAATACCTGACGGCCCTGATTGACTACGCGGCGGACAAAAGGCTGGAGATCAAGTTGGGGTCCCGCCAACTGGAGAAAGGCAACAACAAATGACCGGAACCTGGGGCACACCTGATTGGGAGGCCGGGGCTATTTGGGTGGTCGGCTTAGTCGCCATCGGCATCCTAACCTGGCTAGGCTTGGTAATCAATGAAGCGTGGACGTGCTGGCGGCTGCGACGCAAGCCCAACTGGAAGAGGTGGCCCCGATGACCCTATCCGAAGACCTCAAATCCTGGGAGAAGCGAGTTGCCAGCCAAGAACTTCTGCCCGGACTTCCAGCCATTGCCCGCCTGGACGGCAAATGCTTTCACGCCTTCACCAAGGATATGCAACGGCCCTATGACCAGGAGTTTATCAACTGGATGGTGGCAATTACGCACCACCTGGCGGAGGAGTTCAACGCCTCATTCGCTTACACGGAGTCAGACGAAATCAGTCTGCTTTGGCTGCCCCCCACAGAGGAGTCACAACTGCCGTTCAATGGCCGGACCTTCAAGCTCAATAGCATCCTGGCCGCTGACGCCTCCACCTGGGGTTGCCTGGCCCTTGAGCGTCACCTGGGCTTGTCCATTGATACACACCGTCCGCTATTCGACTGCCGTTCTTTCAGCCTTCCAAACCCTGAAAAGGCCGTCAAATATCTTATCTGGAGGCAACTCGACGCACTCAATAATGCGTTACTCATGGGCGCCCAAGCCCACTACAGTCAAAACAAGTTACACGGGAAGGGCGAAGCGGAGCTAAACGAATTGCTCTTCCAGGCAGGCGTCAACTTCAACGACTATCCGGCCTGCTTCAAACGAGGCACCTCCATACAGCGCACACGGATTAGCCGACCATTCACAACCGAGGAGATCGAGAAGTTACCGCCCAAGCACGAGGCGCGGTGTAACCCGGACTTGACCGTAGAACGCTGGTACTTCCGTAGCCTGGATGTCAACGGCTTTGGCAGACTAACAAATCCCGTCCCTGTAATCTTCCACGGGGCAGACCCAACCTACTAATGCAGGCCCGCGGCGGCCGCCGGCGCCAGCTCCTCCACCCAACGCAAGTCGAAATTCGCCACGTCGTTATCGGCGCCGGGGATCACTTCCAGGTAGTAGCTCTCCCCGGGCCGCACCTTAAGCCTGGGAAAGTCCGCCGTCGCCAGGTCGGCGATCCCGCCAGGCGTAGCGATGCGTTGCCGACCGCTGACTACCGCAACGCTACCCTGGGCGAGCGGTTCGACCGTGTAGAGTTCAACCCGGGAATCCGAGGCGGGCTGCTGCGTATCCTGGCTGACCTTCGTCTCAGCCGCATCATCCGTCCCAATAGCCCGCCCACCGCTGACATAGGTGCAGCGGCCATGTAGAAACTCGTAAGCATCCGTCTTGCCGGTGCCCCGCGCGTAATGTATCTCCACCATCACGGGATCAGCCACGGTGGAGTTGTTGCGAATCAACAGGCCAATCGTGCCGGCACTGTCCATCTGTTTGTTGCGGACCGAACCGTAGTAGAGAAAACGCGGTTTCGTAGCAGCCATGATTTACTCCTCCTCTAACTTGGCAAGTCTCTCTCCTGGCACAGGTGGCTCAGGCGGCGGCGGGGGTTCGGGTGGTGGCGGTGGCTCCGGAGGGGGTGGCGGTTCCGGTGGTGGCGGCGGCTCTGCGGGTGGCGGCTCAGACGGCACCGGCTGGACCCGCGGCCCGAACTGGAAGACGCGGAAGTTATCATGCACCCCAACCCCTGCGCCTTGAGCCGAGGTCAAGGCCGCCGTAATCCCCGCCACCTGATTCCCTGCCAGCGCCCCATCCGTAAAGCGCGCTATTACCTCTGCGGCGTTCCACAGGACACTCACACGGTTCCCCGGCTCAAATTGCAGCCGCAGGGGAAAAGCTCCCGCCGCCACCGGGGCTGAGGGTGTGAAGACCGTCTCAACCCCCGCCACGATTTTAGCCACGATAACCCGCAGCTCCTCACTACCACTCGTGCCCACTTCAAAATTATCCCAAGCCGAGGCGGCGTTACCAGGATTACTCAGGGCCGACGAGGCGATAATCCCCGGCTCACCCGCCGCAATGTTTGCGTCCACAACTGGGGCAATGACCTCAACACCATCCACGTTGACACTTAGGCTAGTGCCGTTGAGAATGAGCCGCAAAGTCCGAGTTCCGGCAGCCACGGCAGCCGAAGTACCTAGCGTGGTTTCGGAACCGTTCAGCCGTCGTACCAACCTGGCTCTGACAATGCCGCCGGTAAACTCAAGCAAGGCCATGTAGTGAGTATTAGCGGCTGCCCGACGCCCAACAACTCCAATATAGCTCGCTTGCCCACCACTCAGAAGTGCGGTCGGAATATCCACCTGCACGTAATAATCATTCGGCAAAACTGCGGTGGTATAAAGCGGATTGCCCAGGACGGAATAGGTAGCTGCCGTCGCGCCGCTGTTTTCAATAATCGTCGAGGTGTCCGCAAGCCACGTTCCCCCCACAACCAAAGCCTGACCATTCAGATTAGAAAGCGCCACATGATTGCCGTTGAAATGGTCACTCGCAAGAATCGTCGCACCGGCCTGCCGGCGCAAGGCCGCATACCAATAGTTGCTGGCGTCCAGCCAGCGCGCTACGACGCCGCCCCCGTAGCTAGCCGCGTTGGCCGTAACGGTGGTGGTATCAATGTCCGCCTCGACGTAGTAGTTAGGACCGCCCCCGAAGCCGATCGTGTAGAGGGTACTGGCGAGGTCGTTATAACACTCCAAGCCGTCGGAGGTGATGAGGGCGCGCCCCGAGCGCAACGTCCAGGGAGTGAGGCCGGCCAGGGGCGCAGCCACCTGAGTATCCAGGTTAGATCCGGCCAGCTTGGAGAAAAATTCTTCGACCCGCAAGGGCATGGGGGAATTCTAAGGGGATTTCCGCCGGCCGTCAACGCTCGTCACTTCGGCCTCCTACCCCGGGCTAGGGCAACTCCAGGTGCGGCCCGTCCCAATAGTAGCCGCCCCACTTCAAGCCGTGGGCCTCTGCGGACCGGCGCACTAGATCCCACTGCGGCCCCCAGGTGTAGCCGCCAGCTTGCGTCTTAACTTTCAGAGGGGGCCAGTAGGCCTTACCATCCGTGCCCACGAAGGCAATATCAGCCGCCCGGCCGGATTGGTGGTTCGATTTCTTTTTCACCCCGTCCTTCCAGGTCACTTTCGGCCCCGGCCTAGTGCGCCCTTGGGCAAAGAGGTACTGCTGCCTGGCGACCGTTCTCACAGTTTCCGTGAACACGGCCTTGAGGCCATGCCCAGCGAGGTCCTGTAGCACGGCCAACGCCTTGCGGCGGAAGGTTGCGTTGACCTTGGGATGATTGATGTCTTTAACCACCGGCGGAATCGGCATCGTTCACCTCT
>ERZ1292642.816-Hain-H14-01um-R1-816-length-16157-cov-5_pt1 | contig 16157 bp, 29 predicted proteins | sample MGYA00564403_ERZ1292642 | MGnify/ENA primary metagenome ERZ1292642 (study PRJEB36523, sample SAMEA6512643) | groundwater metagenome | collected 2019-01-09 | study: AquaDiva: Metagenomics assemblies of 32 groundwater samples | reverse complement strand
AAGACGCAGTGAAAAAAAGGACAGGGCAGGATGTGGACACTGCAATTAAAAAGGAAGTTGGCAAGATTAAGGAAGAAACGAAAAAGACAATACCAAAAAGAGAGGATTGGAGTTCTTTTATAGACTCTATACAATGTTAATATGGCAGCATTTTGTTTAATTAAAGAGCAAGCGGATAAATTTAAAAAAGGCCTCAAGAGTGGGGAGATTTCTCCTGAGAAAATGGGAGAGATGACTTCTGCTGAAAGGCGCGCTTATCTTGAAGGATTTGTTGGAAAAGAGAATGCAAAACAGGTCAATGCTTTATTTGAGAGCAAATTACTTCTGAAGAATAAAAAGGCTGGCTATATTTCATGGGCAAAAAAAGTGGCTGGAATGACTGTTGAAGCTAAAAGAGACATGATTTCAAGGATTGAGAGAATGCAGGATGTTTTAAGTCCAGAAGCTGAAGCAATGTTTCTTGAGGATTTAGCTGGAAAAAGACTTGGAATTGATATAAGTGTAAAAGAAGCAGGGACACTCGCAAAACTCTCAAAAGAAGCTCAGGATTTAAGAACTAAGGCAAAAGAGGATGGAACATTCCCAACTGAGAGAGACAGACTTTCTTATGGAACTTCTCAGGTGGCACTTGAGAATTACTTCAATCAGCTTAAATTAGATTCAAAAAGCATCTCATTCAGAGAACATCCGGGAAGAAAGACCTTTGAGCTTGTCAAAGAAAGTCCCGGAGCAGTTAAATCAATTGTTGCCTCTCTTGATAATTCATTCTTTGGAAGACAGGGAATTAAAACCTTATATACTCATCCAAGAGTTTGGGGACGCACATTTGCAAAGTCATGGGTTGATATTGGCAAAGAATTAAGAGGAAAAGATGCAATTGACGCAATAAAAGCAGACATTTATTCAAGACCAAATGCTTTAAATGGAAAATATGAGGCCGGAGGCTATGGACTCAGAGTTTTATCTGAAGAAGCTTATCCATCTACACTTCCGGAGAAAATTCCTGTCTTTAAAAGGCTTTATAAAGCCTCAGAATCAGCCTACAATGGCGCAGCTCTGAGAATGAGAGCAGATTTGGCAGACCTTCTTATTAAAAAAGCAGATGAAATGGGAATAAATACTCTTGACCCCAAAGAAGCAGGCGGAATGGGAAGCTTGGTTTCATCCATGACAGGAAGAGGAAATTTGCCATTGACTCCCGGACAGGCAAAAGCAACAAATGTCCTTTTCTTCTCAATTAAATTCCTGAAGAGTAATTTGGACACTCTCACAGCGCATCAATTTGACTCTAAGGCCTCAGCATTTGTTAAAGGCGAGGCAAGGCTTAATTTACTCAAAATTGTTGGCACAACCGCAACAATTCTCACTGTTGCCAAGATTTTAGACCCTAACAGCGTGGATGAAGACCCAAGAAGCTCAAACTTTGGAAAAGTGAAGCTATTTGGACATTGGGTTGATATAACCGGAGGACTCGCAGGGCTTTCTACTCTTGCAGCACGAACTCTTGTCCCAACAGTGCATGATGGAGAGCTTGGACTCTGGAAGAAAAGCACAAGTGGAAATTATACAAACCTTTTAGCAGGAGAGTATGGCCAACAAGATGCCTTGGATTTAGTTATTGAAGGACTCTTTACAAATAAACTTTCTCCAATGGCAGGACTTGTCCGGGACATCTGGAAAGGCCAGCAATTCAATGGAGAGCCAGTTACAATCTCAAGTGCAATAACAAACCTTGGAACTCCACTCACAGGTCGCAACTGGCTGGATTTGGCAAAAGACCCAGCTTCTTCCTTTGCACTTGGCTCAATGATGCTTGAATTCTTTGGATTCTCAAATAGCACAACTCCTGTTCCAAATAAAGAGACAAAGCTTATTCCTGAAGGGAAAAATGTTAAAAACCAAGATTTCATCACAGCAACTATTCTTTATGCAAACGCGATTGGAACAGACCCAGAGACAGCATTTAACAGGATTTTTACTGGCCAGCAAATCAGAAGAGTTGATAATGGGACAATTATTGTTGAGAGAATGTCTGTTGATGAATCACAATCTGAAAAGAGGAAGAGAAATGCAGCAAATCCACAAGTTAAGCTTGACCACACAATTCCTTTGGTTTTGGGAGGCTCAAATGACCCAAGCAATTTAAAAATAGTTACAAATGCAGAACACTCAAGCTATACAAAAATTGAGACTGCTTTGGGAAAAGCGCTTAAAAAAGGAAAAATAAGTAAACAGGAAGCTCAGAGTCAAATTAAGAAATTCAAATCTATATCAGATTCTGGAGACAGGAAAGCATATGGAGAAGAGTTAATTAAGAAATATAAATAATGGAAACTATAACAAATTTTTTTGCAACACAGGGGATTTTAGGAATAATTATTCTGATGCTTTTAGCTGTGGTTATGTATCTAAACAAAAAAAGAGAGGATGATAAAAAAGAGATTACTGGACTCTATCAGCAATTACTAACTCAAGCTAATTCCTTCACTTCTGCATTTACTGAAATTACAAAAGAAATGGTGGCTGCGAGCAAAGATAATACAAGTTCAAATAGTTTATTACAAAAGAGTGTCGAAACTCTTACTCAAATTTTTCAAAACTTCATGCAGAATAAAAAGTAATATGAGAATACCATTTTTTAATAAAAAAAGGGAAGTGAAAACATATCATCAGGAGCTTGCTGGTAAAGCTGTCAAACAGCTAAAAAGGGTTGAGAAAAATATGGATAGCTTGAAACTAGATGCAAAAGATGCGCATAAATTGAGCAAAAAGTCTTTGAAAAAAAGTGTAAAAATTGAGCAAAAAGTCAATGATTTAGCTCAGCAAGTAGCTGATATTCTTGCAAATCAATGAATAGTTTAATGTTTTTATATACAATTTATTTTCTAAGCATAATAATTATTGTTATTGGGTTAATAATAAATACTGTTTATCTGATGCCTCTATTTGTTAAATTGGCAAGAGTTAAAAATGGACTTGCAAAACTTAGAAAACTCATGCTTGTTCAAGCTGTATTGAATGAGCTTCTTGGTATTAGCGCTTTGCTTACTCTTACACTCAGATTCTTTATTGATGGAGAATTTGCTAGATATTCAATTACGCTCTTTGTTCTTTTATTTTCCCTATTTTTCCTTGCTCTCATTGGCGTGTGGGCAATCATGTTTAAGCAACAATTTACTCCCAGACAGATTGAGTTACATGAAAAAATAGATAAACAAGAAAAAAAAGATGACAAGGCTAAATTTGACAACAAGTAGGGATGAGTTATAGACTTTTATTATGGCAAAGTTTATTGGATTACAAGCTGGACATCAAAACGCCAAGAATAACTGCGTCCCAGCCCTCAGACCCGGAACAGGCGCTCCCGGAGAAGTAGATTTTACAATCAAGACTAGAGATAGACTTGCTCAAATCCTCAATTCAAAGAAAAATGCAGATGGAAGCAAGGCTTTTACTGTGCAATTGGATGATGCCACTGCAAACTGCCAGCCAAATACAACTGACAAGAATTTTGATTTATATTTAGCAATCCACTATGAAGCAGATGTTCATGGCAAAGACGGAGGAATGATTTGTCCTCCTGATAAGTCTGTTGATGTTGTATGGCCAGAGTCCAACAGGATTTCTCAAGCAATTGAATCAGAATACTTTAAAAATGCCGGAATAGTTAATAGACCTGAATGGATTTCTAACAACATGCGATTTTATTACATGTGGAGTTCCTTGAGTGCTTCAACTCCTTGCGTAATTTTAGAATGCGGAGTGGGACAAAATGCACATGACAAAGTTATTCTTGCTGATACTGACAGAGTTGCAAATGCAATAGCTCGCGGAATCTGCAAAGCATTCAATGTTCCTTTTGATGCGCCAACTCCAGTCCCTCCAACTCCTCCAGCAACAAATTGGGAGCAGAAATTTAATGATGAAGTAAAAGCTCACAATGTAACGAAAGAAGAATTGAAAAAAGCCAATGACAGAGTTAAATCCATCAAGGACTTTACAGCAAATGCCTAATGGGAAGAAAAACATATACAGAGATTCAAAAAGAATTGACCAATAAGCGCACTGCGGAAAAAAACCTCAAAAAGAGGGTTAGCACTCTCAAGGAAGAATCGCTAAGGTATAAAAGCCTCGCGAAGAGCCTGCCAGTTCAATACGAACGGATTATCAAAGAATACAAAAAAACTCTTGACACTTTTTTGGAAAATTCATGGAAATTGGTTTTTATTATTGTTTCAAAAAAAATGAGTGATGGATGGAAAAGAATTAGAGGAAAATGAAAGGAGGCGAATAAAAAATGGAAGCAAACACATTACAGGGAGCATTGGTCATTATTGGAATTGTAAATGGAGTCAGACTTTTGCAAGAAGGACAAAAAACTAAAAATTATTGGGGATTTATTCTTTTTGTTGTTGCAGTAGTTTCAGGAATTATTCTTGGAGCATTAAGATATTTTGGTTTGACAATAGAACTTGGAATTCTTGCAGCTCTTGGGTCATCCGGACTATACAGAGTAGGAGAAAAAGTTGGCGGAATCGGAAGATAAAAGTTTTCCACATTTTTTCCTAAAGTTTTAATTCCAGCTACAAATAAATACTATATGTTTAGTGTTTTTAATTTGTGATATTGTTATAAGATATGGCGCAAGAGAAATTTATTCATCAACATCAACCCTTTCAAGAAGGCGGAGAGCATAGACACACTGGCATGAGAAGTCATCTGCGTGGACTTGCTGAATCAGCAGAAAGACTCAAAGAGTTTGTTGTTTTTGATGCAAGAAGACAAAGAATAGCAGCGCATGAGACAGGAGCTTCAATTGGAAATGGCATGGAATTATATCCGGGAGCTGAAGACACTGAAATGTCAACTTTCTTTATAGATAGGAAGACTGAAAGAGACTGTGAATAATTATGCGTGTTTTGCTCCCCAAAAAAGCTTATATGGACAAGCTGGCAGGGACTGTTGTCCGCGCCAGAGGTAAGTGCGAGAATCCGCGCTGCGTTTATCCTATCAACTACTTAAACCCTCTTTGCTGGTCTCATATCATCCCAAGAGACTGTTTACATCTGCGCTGGCTTCCGGAGAATGCTTTGTGTCTTTGTTTGACCTGTGAGCGCTATTTTACTGACAATCCAATTAAGCAAAGGGAGCTTTTCATCTCTATTATAGGAGAGGACAAATATTGGGCATTGAAACAGCGCCAAGACAAGTATGAGTTTACAGACTATGGAAAAATAGCATATAATTTAAATCAGATAATCAAGCGTCAACATTTAAGAATTTACACTTAGGGGATGAATTGATTCGACAGTTATCGCTCTTTTATAGACCATGCAAGTTTGAGCAAAACTTTAAAAGGCTCAAAAGCTAAATGCAACGAAAGAAGCATTACTAGCGGAAAGAGACGCGATTCTCGCGGAGCTTTCAGGCTATCAGCCAAATTATTCATTTAATTAGCTGAGTCTATTCTTAGTAAGATTCCCGGACAGAATAGGCGCAACAAAGGGAATCCGTAGCTTATGCGTTAAAAAAGCTTAGAAGAAGAATGGGCAGAATTTTCATATAAAGCATGTATAAATCTATAAAGGAAACATGATTGGACGCGAGTTCACTGCTCGCCATCTCCACATTGACATCAAGTAGTTGGTTTGTCTATAATTTTATTATGAGCGAGCTAACTGTTAAAGAATTTCAATCAAAAGGCGGAAAGACAACCCTCAAGAAACATGGCAAAGAACATTTCCAAAGAATCTCTGCATTAGGAGTTGCTGCCAGAAAGAAAAATAAGAAATCCCCGGAAATCTCCAAATAGCCTCAATATTGCCTATTGACAACCAACTTGTTGGTCTGATATACTCTTTTTAGTTAAAGATAAAGTTTCATAGAAACGCTTAATCTTATAAATATGAAAAAGTCAGTTAAAGCACTAACAATTTACGAAGAAATCGGCAAAAACACAAAAGCGCCATTTCTACAACCGCAGTTAATCCACATACTGCAAAAAACTCCAGCGCAACACATTTATAAAAGGCCAGCTAAGGGCGGAGGCGAATGGGAATATGTAACCGGAGCTTATGTCAAAAAGGTTTTGAATTATGTTTTCGCTTGGAATTGGGACTTTGAAGTAAAAGAAAAAGGCCAAGAAGGAGATTTACTTTGGGTCTTGGGTCGCCTCACAGTTAGAACTAAAAACGCAACAATTATTAAAGAGCAATTTGGTCGCGCTGACATGAAGAAAAAAAGAGATGGCACTGGATATTTAGATTATGGAAATGATTTAAAAGCTGCAACAACTGATGCTCTCAAGAAATGTGCCTCAGAATTAGGAATAGCTTCAGATGTATATGCAAAAGAGGAATTTAAAGAGATAAAACTTCAAACAGAGCCGGAAGTTATTGAAGGCGCATCTGAGCCAGCAACAGAAAATCAGCTCGAAACTATTAAAAGCATGCTCCCAGAAGAAAAGAGAGCTGAAGTTGACTCATGGAATATCACAAAAAAGGAGGCAGCAGATAAAATCCGAGAAATTGGAGCTGCTAAAAAATAACATGACTGAAGAAGAAAAAAAACAATTGGTTGATGAAGTTACAAAAGAAATTGCCGGAATATACAAATTAAACGGACTAGATTTCTTTGCTCTAAGTGCTAAAGAAACAGATGTTGTTATTCAAGTATTCCAATTTGGAGTCGGATTTATAGAAAATAAAAAAGCAAAATTTATTTCAGAAGGAATTGAAAAATTAAACAATGGAGAAATACCTTTTTAATATGGACAATTATCAAAATTACAGAGATTTAGGTTACTATGACGGAGACAAAGTCTCTGAGGAAGAAGGAAATGAAAATGAATAAATATTATATAACATTTGGATTTGCTCACAAAGACACAAAGGGAAATTCCCTTGCTAATTGCTACACAATAATTGAGGCAGAAACAGAGCAAGAGGCAAGAGATGTCATGCTTAATTCTCCTCACTTTGGAAATAAGAATTGGGCATTCATTTATGACAATCCAATTACTCCCGGAGTGATTAAATACAAATTGAGCTATGTTCCTTTTAACCAATTATGATAGACCCAAATGAAATAACAAAAATGGATTTGACTCAGCTTGTAGAAGCCTACAACAATGCTTCTGATGAAGAAGAGCAAATTGTAGCTGAGAAAGTGATGCTCAGAGAAGCAATCCTTCCTTTAATTCCTGCTGATGGAACTGTTGTTGGAGAATATACAGTGTCCCGGATGAAAAAAGGAATGCTTAGAATCCCTGCAACAGCAAAAGAAAAGAGAGCTGCAATGGAAGCATTAAAAGAATTAGGTCTTGTTAAAACAGTTGAGCAGCCAGACCACAAGCTTGCAGGAGTCATGTTTGAAAAGGGTATTAAACTTCCGGTTGAATTCAGCTATACTATTACTCCTTTAATTAGGAGAATGAAACAGGAGGAAGAATGATAACACTTTCTTATTCAACAATTCAATATTGTCTCCAGCCGGAAAACTCTCACAATTGGAGAAACAAACAGATGGGTCTTCAAGTCCCAGACAATGAATACTTCCGCAATGGCCACAGAATTCAGCAACTTATAACAGACCACTTAAAAGGTGTCGCTCCAAGAAAAGACTTGGCTCACTTAGAAGAAAAGCTTGGCAAATTTGATTTATTTGAAGAAGAGCAAAAATATGGAGACCCAAGAGTTAAACTTCAGCAAGTTTTTGAGATATTAGGGGAGCAAGTCAGAGTAATTGGCTTTTTTGATATGAAAGACACTGAGAAATATAGAAGCGGAGAAATCAAAGCTTATGGAAGAATGTGGAGTGTTGGACAATTTGCTTCTTCTTATCAAAGAAAGATTTATGGACTTCTTGACCCAAAATTCACTGAGGGAGTGTTAATTACTGCCTTGCCAAACGAAGCAGAATGGCTCTCCTTGCCTCCAAAAGTCTATATCCTGCCATACACTCAGAAAGACCGGGAAGACGCTTTAAAATGGATTACAAAGGCAGTGGAAGTTATTAAAAAGGGAGACTTCACTGGCGGACTGACAGATGGAAAATGCTTGAATAGGTTTTGCAATTATGGGGAGAATTGCAGTTTTAAATAATATGAAAAAAAGACTTAATATTTTAATTGGAATATTTATAGCAATTTGGTTATTGGCAATGGCATTCTTTCTTTATTCTGGACTCGCAATATTAGAGTTTGTTAAAAATCCATGAAACATCAAATCATAATTCAAATAAGAGAAGTTGGAGAAGGTCAGTATGACTCCGAGATTGGAATGCAAGGAGATGTGCATTTGCTTGCAAGAGCTATTGGAGCAGGCCTCAGAAGAGAGGAAAAATTCAGAGTGGCAGTTATGGAAGCAATTGACAATCTCTTGGCCGGGTATCAGATGAATATTAAAGACAAAGGCTCAAATGATATGCCAGTGGATGAGCCAAAGAAAGCAGACTAATATGGAAACTTTACTTTTTATAGGAATTGCCAGCTATTACTCAGTCGCAGGATGCCTTGGGTGTAGTCCAACGCTTACAATGGCCAATAGAGAGCGCTTGAATGACTCAGCGCTTACAGTAGCACTTCCTCCGGTTGAATATAGGAAATATAAGAATAAATACCTCTTAATCACAAATCCAAAAACCGGAAAGAAAGTAAAAGCCAAAGTTACGGACTCCGGAGGATTTGCAAAATATAACAGAGTTGCAGACCTCTCTTTGGCAACTAAAAATGCAATCGGATGCAGTAATTTGTGCAAAGTGGAGATAAGAAAATGACAAGCCATTGTGAAACATGCGGAGCTTCTTTAAAAAAGTTTTGGCATAGAATGACTCCCGGAATGACCCAAGCTCTCATAAAAGCCAGAAGACATGTTACTCAAACAAACAGCAATGAATTTCATCTTTACAATGATTTAACCGGAGAAAATGCTCTTACTACTGTTGAGCAAATGAATTGGACAAAGCTTCGTTTTCATGGTCTTGTTGCAAAAGTCAAAAAGAATGGGAGTTGGAAACATGGATATTGGCTTATAACAAAGCGCGGAGGAGAGTTTTTAAATGGGCAGCTTGCAATTCCACACAGAGTCCAAACTTTCAGAAACAAGGTTGTTGCACATGATTCCCAGCTTGTTTTTATTAAAGATGTTATAGGAGAAAAGCCAAATTTTGACAGTGAATTTGATTTTGAGTATGCGGAAGAAGAGGATTTAGAAAAAGTTCCAGTTGTTGCAGCCAGTAAAAGAAAAAAGAAGCCTATTTGTCCAATTTGTAAAGACAAACTTGTTTCAGAAATTGTAACTGAGCCGGGTCAAAGACCTGATAGTTTTGCAGTAACTAAATTTATGGTTTGTGTCAATAAAGTAGGATGCGGATTTAGAGAAGAAGTTGAAATATGAGTGTAAAATTCTTTAAAGTTAAGTCGTCTTCAGAGCAAGGAAAAGTTTATACAATCCGAGTTTTCCCAGATGGAGAAATAAGATGTGAATGTCCCGGATTTGTTTTTAGCGGAAAATGCAAACATATTAAAAAAATTGCCACTAAAATCCTCTCCCAAAGCTAATATTGGGTATTGACAAATCTATTATCATAATCGCATACTAAGATAGATGAGTCAAAAGATAAAATTATTCTCCCTTGTTTGTAAAAGATGCGGTTATCAATGGAATCCTCGGAAACCAGAGGTTATTGCTTGTCCTCAATGTAAGTCTCCATATTGGAATAAAGAATATACCTATAACATGAAAAAGGAGGAGAATAAAAATGGCTAAAACATGGTTTAAATTTTACGGACAAGAATATCTATCAGACCCAAAGATGTTGTCTTTACAACCATTGGAGAAAGCCTTGTGGCTTACTATGCTTTGCTTGGCAAGCGCCTCAAATGAAGAAGGAGTAATTAAGTATATTGATGAGGATAAAATTATGAGAATTACTGGACTTACCCATGAAGAAAGAGTAAAAACAGAAGGATTTTTAACTAAATTTGAGTCGTTATCAATGATAACAAATGATAACGGAGTGATAACAATACTAAACTTCGCAAAAAGGCAAGAAAGCAATCTATCCGGATATGAGAGAGTTAAAAGATATAGGGAGAAACACAGCGTTAAAAAAGTTATCAAAACAGCTTCAAAAGTTATCATTGATAACGCCAATGATAACACGATTGATAACGCTAGATTAGATAAGAATAGAAGTAGAATAGATAATAAAGAGAGAGAGGAAACGCACATCTCTTATTTACAAAAAATACCAAAAACGGATTTAGAAGAATTTATTAAATTATTCAACTGCTCGGAGAAACAAGTAATTGGAAAAGGAAATGATTTGTTTTATTACTGCAAAGCTAAAGGGAAAATATACAAAGATTACAAAGCTTTTTTACGAAACGCCTTGAGAAAAGACTTTGGAGACCGGGCAGTAGTTGTAAAAGCAGAGCCAATTCCAGAGTTGAGTCCGGAGCAAAAGAAAAGGGCAGATGAGCAGTTGGCAAAAATTAGAGCCAAATTTCATCCGGAGAAACACGCAATAAAATGAGTTATACAGTAAACACAAAAGCATCTTGGCAACAGACAATGTTTGACCTCTCAAATGAGATGAGGCTTTGGGGAATTGATGATTGGGGAACGAATGTCCCAAAAGGAGCGCATTGGCAGGGATATAGACCTCAAATGGAAATTGAGCGCACTGTGAAGCTTTCTTATACCAAAAACAATAAGCCAATTACTCTTGAGATGGGAAAACAGGCAAGAGCAGTTGATAATCTGAGAGTTTTATATCTGGCAATCCATGACATGCGCCTAAATGAAGTCAGAGGGCTTTCAGAGGTCTTGGAATCAGCATACTTACAACTTGGAGGCGGAGTCAGTAAAAAGAATCCCTATGAGGTCTTAGGGCTTATGCCGGATGCTCCCATTGAGGTTGCAGAAGCTTCTTTTAGAGCTAGAGCTAAAGCAGCACATCCGGATGCAGGAGGAAGCGCAGAGCAAATGAAAGAACTTACAGAAGCGATTGATGAAATAAGAAAGCATGCCTAAAACTGTTTACAAAAATTATAATGAATTAAGCGCTCAGCAGGAGATAATTATGCAGTTTATCATTGAATGGGTCAGGACTAAGAAAACCCCTGTCCCAAAAAAAGAGATTATTTTGGCTATGAAAGAACAGAAAATAGGATATGAAGCAGTGGACTCAGCATTGGCAATTTTACTTGTTAAAGGATATGTTAGGCGCGCTTACACTGAAAAACAAAATACAACTGCCTATGTGCAGCTAAGAGGACTTTAAAGAAAGGAGGAAACTATGGGAAAAGCTAAAAAAGAAGCAGCAAAAAAGAAAGCAGAAAATGGAGTCAAAAGATTTATGACTTCTGCTGATGAGCAAAAAAGAATCAGAAGAATCATGTCAACAATAGGATTTTTCAACACAGCAATTGAAGGGTTGAATTATTCCTTAGAAGTTGAGCAGAGAAGAATTGAGGCTAGAATCAATATTGGAAAAGCAAAAGAAGGATATTCAATGCAGACCATGATTGACCCTGTATCACTGGAACTTTTTGTAAGAGAAGTAAAGAATCCAGAGCCTGAGTCTCAGAAAAAAGGAAAAGAAAAGGAGGCAAAGAAGTGATTTACTTACCTCTAATTTTCACGCTAGAAACATTGGATAAGGACAGGAGGCTTGTTGAAATTCTCTTAATCAAGAAGCCTTTTGTCTCCAAGAGAAAGGTTAAAAAACATGTTAGACAAAAATAATTTACAAAAAATGATTGAGGAAAAGTATATCTCAGTCCAGAAGCATCCGAGCTTGGATTTGTATATTTACAATTACACGCAAAGAGCGCAATTTGACAAGGTTTGGAATGAAGAAACTCTTCAATGCCGGGGACTTATTCTTGATGGCGCTGGAAATGTTGTGGCAAGGCCATTCAGGAAATTCTTCAACATGCAGGAAATTCTTGACCAAGGAGGCCAGATTCCGGCTGAGGACTTCATTGTTACTGAGAAAATGGATGGCTCTCTTGGGATTTTATACTTGGATGCTGACAAGAAATATTCTCTGGCCACAAGAGGCTCTTTTGTTTCAGACCAAGCGAAAAAGGGGACGGAGATGCTAAGAGAGAAATTCCCAGAAATAGCAGTAAATAGGAATTATACTTATTTATTTGAGATAATTTACCCTCAAAATCGGATTGTTGTTGATTATGGAGGAATGGAAGACATTGTGCTTCTGGCAGTCATAGACAATAAAACAGGAGAAGAGCTAAACCCATTGCCAGCCGGAGGATTTACTCATGTCAAAAGATATGATGGGATGAAAGATTTTGCCAATTTAGAGCAGAGACCAAATTCAGAAGGCTATGCGGTATTCTTTCCAAGCTCAAAACAGAGATTTAAGATTAAGTTTGAAGAGTATGTGAGACTCCACAGGCTCATCACAGGAGTCAATGCGCGAAGGATTTGGGATTTACTCAGAAATCATCAGCCAATGGATGAATTATTGGAGCGTGTCCCGGATGAGTTCTTTGCTTGGGTCAAAAAAACTAAAGATAATCTTGAAGCTGAATACAATTTGGTTGAATCTTTAGCTGTTGGGCATTGGGAAGTAGTCAAGAACTTGCCAGACAGGAAGGCTCAGGCTCTCGCTTTGTCAAAAATAGAGCCTAAACAAAGAGTAGTTGTGCCAATTGTCTTCAGGCTATTAGACAAGAAACCTTATGAAGAAATAATCTGGAGAATGCTTAAACCTAAGCACGAAACGCCTTTTAAAATAGAAATATGAAACCATATCAAATATTAAAAACTATTGTTGGCTCACAGGCTCATGGCCTTGCAACTCCTAAATCAGATTTTGATTACAGGGGAGTATTTGTCATTCCCACATCTGAGCTTTTAAAGCTCGGAAATCCTCTTAAAACAACTTCATGGATTGAAGGAAATGATGATGACACTTCTTGGGAAATTGGACACTTTCTAAATATGGCCACTCATTGCAATCCAACAGTGCTTGAAACCTTTCTAGCTCCTCTTGCGGACACATTGCCACAGCCATCTATGGGGATGAGGGTTTATCAGGATGAATTAAGAGGGCTTTTCCCTTATATCTGGAATAGTGCAGATGTGAAAAATGCTTTTATTGGTTACGGATTGAATCAGAGGAAGAAATTCTTTGATAATAAAGACCAAAGAGCGCCAAAATATGCTGCTGCATATCTCCGGACTCTTTATAATGCTTATGAATTGCTTTCAACTGGAACTTTTAATGTAAACCTTACACAAACGCCAATTTATGAGACTGTCCGCAATTTTAAAGAAGGACGCTATACTCCCGGAGAAGTAATAAATGAGTGTTTTAAATGGGAAACTGAGGTTTTGAAGGCTTACAAACAGAATCCGGATAAGCAGACAAATGTTGAGCCTGTGAATGAGTTTTTATTGAAAGTTAGAAAGGATTTTTGGGAATGAAAATAATTATGACCAAAGGGCTTCCGGGAAGCGGAAAAAGCACTTGGGCGCGAGAAATGCTCAGAAAGCATCCGGGACAATTTAAGAGAATCAATAAGGATGAGTTGAGGTCAATGCTTGATGATGGCAAATGGTCAAAGGCAAATGAGCATCTTATTGTTTTACTCCGCGACACAATAGCTCTGTCAGCTCTGGAGCATGGCTTCAGTGTTATTGTTGATGACACAAATTTGCATCCTAAACACGAATTGCAGCTTAGAGAGATGGCCAAAATAAAGAAGGCTGAGTTTGAAATAAAAGACTTTACTGATGTTCCTTTGGAAACTTGCATCAAACAAGACCTTTTGAGATATAGCTCAGTCGGAGAAAAAGTAATAATGAAGCACTACAATCAGTTTCTAAGGCCAAAAGCTGAAAAACCTGAAGTTGATTTGAATTTGCCAAGTGCAATCCTTTGCGATATTGATGGGACTCTTGCTTTATTTGGGGACGCAAACCCCTATGACCGGGACTTCTTAAAAGATGAAGTAAATGAGGCTATTGCTGACATTCTGGAAGCATACGCGGATGCTAAAAAGGTTAAAATTATCTTAGTCTCCGGGAGAAACAATAAATATAAAGAACACACTGAGGCTTGGCTTCTTAATCATGGTATTCCTTATGATTTGATTCTAATGCCAAGAAATCCGGATGACCAAAGAAAGGACTTTATTCTTAAAAAAGAGGTCTATGACGCAGAGATTAAAGGGAAATATAATGTGCTTTTTGTTTTAGATGACAGAAATCAAGTTGTTGACCTTTGGAGAGGTCTTGGATTGACCTGTTTGCAAGTCGCGGAAGGCGATTTTTAGTTATTGACAGACCAACTTGTTGATTATAATATAAGTATATGGAAGAAGTAAAAAGACAACTCGCCAGTATTCAAAAAATCCTCAAATTAGAGCCAATTGAAGGCGCTGATGCTATTGAAAAAGCAACTGTGCTTGGATGGGCTGTTGTAGTTAAAAAAGGAGAGTTTAAAGTTGGAGACCTAGTTGTTTATTGTGAAGTTGACAGCGTGTTGCCTGCCAGACCTGAAACAGAGTTTCTTGCTCCAAAATATAGAATCAAAACAATAAGACTCAGAGGCCAAATCTCTCAGGGAATCTGTTTCCCAATAAGTATCATTCCAAATTTTGTTATTGTGCCTATTGAGGGGATGGATGTTACAGAAATGCTTGGAGTTACCAAATATGAGCCTCCAACAAATGACCAATTAGCTGGAAAAATTAGAGGAAATTTCCCCGGTTTTATTCCAAAAACAGATGAAATCAGGCTTCAAGCTTATCCAAGGACTCTTGAGAAGCACGCAGACAAACCCTTTTATGTAACTGAGAAGGTTGATGGAAGCTCAGTAACATTTGTTATTAAAAATGATGAATTTCATGCTTGCTCAAGAAACATTGATTTTCTGGAAGACCCCGGCAATATGATTTGGAGAGTGGCCAGAGAAATGAAAATTGAAGAAAAAATGAGGGCAGCCGGAATAATTGACAATATTGCTATTCAAGGAGAGATTGTTGGAGAAAAAATCCAGAAAAACACTCTTAATATTAAGGGACAGACTATTTATTTTTTCAATGCTTATGATTTTGCACATGGAGAATATGTTCCTTTCTTGGAATTTGAGCAACTATTCAAAGAGTTAGACCTTCCAACAGTTCCAATTATTGAGAGAGACTTCAAGCTTTTCCCAACAGTGGATGAAATGGTTGCTTATGCTACAAGGAAATCTGTTATAAATCCAGATGGATGGGCAGAAGGTTTGGTTTTTAGGCCACATGAGGAGGATATGGGAGAAAAGTTTGGCAGATTGAGCTTTAAAGTTATAAATCCTGAGTTTCTATTAAAGAATGAATGAAAATACTGAATGAGAATCCTCCAAATATAGATAAAATCAAAGCTAAATTTGCAATTCAGCCTGAAGACAAAGTTGTTTATACCTACGGAGACACAATCTATAATCCAAACAATGGGACAATTGATGCAGCTCTTGACGCGCATGAATCAGTCCACATGACTCAGCAAGGCTCAGACCCAGAGGCATGGTGGGACAAATACATTGAGGATGTGAATTTCCGGCTTTCTCAGGAATTGGAAGCTTACAGAGTGCAATATAAGAAATTTCGCCACATGAATATAAATAAAAAAGAGCGCAATCAGTTTGTTGATAGGATTGCGAAAGACCTCTCCGGACATATTTATGGAAATTCTATTGACTACTACACTGCAAGGCAGAAAATAAAGTATGGCTAAATTAAAAGACAGACTTAAAAAGTATTGGAGTGCCATTTCTCAATGGGAATTTGAAGAATATCTCAAAAGCAATCCAAAAGGCCTGAGAATCACTCTGGATTATCCAACTTTGGAGTTTATAATCAAAGAAGAGAAGAAATTGTCTTGGGATTCTTGGACTGAATGGCTTGATGTCTGGATGGAAGCGCATCAGAAGCAAAATAAAGACTTTTCAACAAATGACCTATTAAAATTTATTAAAGAAAAGGAGGCAGAAGATGACTCCTGAAACAGTATTAAGCACAGTTGCATTTAGTTTTATATTCTTTTTGATAACTTTCATGCTGGCCACAGGTTTTTATATAGGCAAAGGATTTGGAAAATATTTGAGTAACAGATTATTTAAAGGACATCAATGAAAAT
>ERZ1292642.568-Hain-H14-01um-R1-568-length-20739-cov-14_pt1 | contig 16170 bp, 16 predicted proteins | sample MGYA00564403_ERZ1292642 | MGnify/ENA primary metagenome ERZ1292642 (study PRJEB36523, sample SAMEA6512643) | groundwater metagenome | collected 2019-01-09 | study: AquaDiva: Metagenomics assemblies of 32 groundwater samples | reverse complement strand
AAGGTCCTTTTATTGCGATTAACTGTGGCGCCATTCCGACTGAGTTGATGGAAAGTGAACTGTTTGGGCATAAAAAAGGCAGCTTTACCGGCGCTGCTCAGGACAAACAGGGACTGATTCAATCTGCCCATGGTGGCAGTCTGTTTCTGGATGAAATTGCAGAATTACCGCTTTCTATGCAGGTCAAATTGTTACGTGCCGTACAGGAAAAACGTATTCGTCCACTCGGTTCGGATACCGAAATTGATGTGGATTTCCGTGTGATCAGTGCCACGCATCAGGATCTGGAAGCCTTGGTGCAACAAGGCAAATTCCGTCAGGATTTATATTTCCGTATTCATGTAATGGATCTGACTTTACCGCCGCTGCGTGAACGCGGCCAGGATATTCTGTTATTGGCCGAACACTTTATTCAGAAGATTTGCCAGGAATGGGGCATTCCCAATAAAAAACTGACCGAACGTAGCAAAGAGTTCTTATTGGGACAATATTATCCAGGTAATGTACGTGAATTGCGTAATATTATGGAACGCGCAATTACTTTAAGTGATGAAGAGCGGATTGATCTTCAGCATTTGCAGAGTGCACCGCTACGTCATGCGCTTAACAGCCCTCAGGAGATAAATACGCTCACGAGCGAGATCATTGCGACCGAAACCCTGATTGCACCTAAAAAGCTGCCTGAAGAGGGTCTAGAACTATATTTGGAAAAGGTCGAGAAAGAAATTTTACTGAATGCGCTGAATCTGACCCATTGGAACCGGACACTGGCCGCCAAAAAACTCGGCATGTCATTCCGTTCCCTGCGCTATCGTTTGAAAAAGTTCGGACTGGATACCGAAGAAGACGAATAATTATTTTTGCAGGAGCAGCAAGTCTGTGACATGTTCCAGATAACTCTCCTCACGCATTTCCTGCTTAAACGGATAGTTGAAATGCGGCTGTACGCCCCGCCCTTCAATCATCTGGCCACTCGGGCTAAAGTATTGCGATACTGTCATCTGTAGAGCCGAACCGTTGCTTAAAGGAAAGAGTTTCTGTACTACGCCTTTGCCATAGCTTTTTTCGCCTACGACCCAGGCACGGTTATGTTCTTTCAGGGCTGCTGTAAACACTTCTGCTGCAGAAGCCGAGCGGTTATTAATCAATACCCCAACTTTCAGATTCTGAAACTCAAAACTCGGCAAGGCCTGAAATTGCTGATTACCTTCAGCGCGGCTTTTGGTCGACACAATCACGCCCTGATTCAAAAATAAATCGGCAGATTCAACTGCAGCCGAGAGTAAGCCACCGGGATTATTGCGTAAATCAAATAGCACGGCTTTTAAGCGCTTGTCGGCATAGCTTTCGATTAGACGTTTGATTTCATTGGCAGTATCTTGCTGAAAAACCTTGACCTGTAAAACCAGAACCTGATTATTGTGCAGGCTCGATTTAATTTCAGTATCCAGTTTGGTATTGCGGACCAGACGAACGGCCGGACTTTGCGGGGAGAGCTGAATCATGAGCGTAGAGCCAACGGCTCCGCTCAATAACTGCCGGACTTGTTCCTGATTCAGGCTATTTAATACCTGATCGTCAATTTTATAAACCGTGACGCCATTTCGAAGTCCCTGCTTGGCTGAATCAGCATCGGAACTCAGTCCCTGAACTACCCATTGCTTCAACCGCGGGTCAAATTGCAGATCAAAATCAATGCTGGCCAGATCACCTTCGGTATATTCACGCAGTTGCTTATAATCTTCAGGCGACAAATAACGGGAATAGCGATCTAAGCCACTGACCAGACCCTGAATGGCCTGTTGAAACAAGGCATCGTCATTTTTATCTTGAATATAATTATCTTTTACGATGCCATAAATTTGTACGAATTCTTGAATGGATGCCACAGGAATTTCGGAATAGACCTGCCCATCCATTTCCATATCATCGAATGCCGGCTCATTTGAACCCGCACCCCAAGCTGAATGACTCAAACACATCAGTAAGCATGGTATTACAACAGACTTCCAGCGTGTTCTTGCCATTCTTTGACCTTTTTAGAATTTTATCGAAAATTATGCATCAAGCTGAATCAGGTTACGACCTTGCATTTCAGCAGGTACCGGAACTTGCATCAGACTTAATAAAGTCGGTGCTACATCTGCCAATACACCGCCTTCTGCGATCGTGGCCTGAGTTGGGCCGACATAAATAAACGGAACCAATTCAGTGGTATGCTGAGTATGTACCTGACCACTGTGATAGTCCTGCATCTGCTCTACGTTACCATGATCGGCAGTCACAATCATATGACCTTTTTGCGCCATTACCGCTTCATAAACCCGGCCCAAACAGGTATCAACCGCTTCAACAGCTTTCACCGCAGCATCGAATACACCCGTATGACCGACCATATCACCATTGGCAAAGTTCACCACCAGCAGGTCAAATTCACCTGAATTGATCGCAGCCACCAGCTCATCAGTCACTTCATAAGCACTCATTTCCGGTTTAAGGTCATAAGTGGCTACGTTTGGCGATGGAATCAGGATACGTTTTTCACCTGGGTATTCATCTTCACGGCCGCCGCTGAAGAAGAAAGTCACATGCGCATACTTTTCTGTTTCCGCAATGCGCAGCTGTGTTTTACCCAAATCAGATAAGTATTCACCAATCGAGTTTTTCAACGCTTCAGGCATATACGCTACAGGTGCATCAATCGTGGCTTGATAACGCGTCAGCATGACAAACTTCGCCAAATTCGGCACGACTTTACGTTCAAAACCTGCAAAGTCTTTTTCTACAAATGCGCGAGTCAATTCACGGGCACGATCGGCACGGAAGTTCATGAATACGACGCTGTCGCCATCCTGAATTTTCGCCAGATCGCCAATACGGGTCGCTTTAACAAACTCATCCGACTCATCGGCTGCGTAAGCCTGTTCCAAACCTTCAACTGCGCTGGCAGCTGTACGAACCGCTTCACCTTCAGTCAACAACCGATAGGCCTGTTCAACACGATCCCAACGGTTGTCACGATCCATGGCAAAATAACGGCCGATCATGGTGGCAATACGACCTTGACCTGGATATTGAGCGAATAAGGCATCGAGTTTTTCTAAAGAAGGTTGTGCGCTTTTAGGCGGCGTATCACGACCATCTAAGAATGCATGTAAATAGACTTGCGCACCGCGTTTTAGCGCTAGCTCTGCCATCGCCACAATATGATCTTCATGGGAGTGCACACCACCTTCAGACAAAAGGCCAAGCAAATGTACTGCCCCACCTGCAGCTTTGGCTTTCTCAACTGCATCGACCAACACTTCATGTTCAAAGAAGTCGCCCGTACGAATGTCTTTGGTAATCCGGGTAAAGTCCTGATACAGCACACGACCTGCGCCGAGGTTCATATGTCCGACTTCCGAGTTACCCATCTGGCCATCTGGCAGGCCGACATCTTCACCTGAACCCGAGATCAAACCATGCGGATGCTTGTCCTGTATCGCAGTTAAATTTGGTCGTTTAGCTGCTAAAAACGCATTGTCTTCGACCGCTTCGCGATGACCCACACCATCCATAATCACCAAAATGTGAGGGATTTTGCCAGCAGTTGCATCCGTCATAATGAAATACTCTGTTCGTCTACGAATTAATCGCTCTATTTTAGCGAAGTTTATAAAAAGAGGCCATGACCCGTATATGGTTTAAGCCTCTCATGATGATTGATTTGTTCTATTTTCCTGTACCTTAGCGTGCCCGATGCAGCAAGTATCCGCCGATGCCGAACATGATCAGAATCGGAATAAACACGAACCAGGCCGGAGACGGTGCATAGATCAAGCTGGCATAGCCGAGGAAATCCTGCAGATAGAAGAAACCCAGTCCGGCAAATAAAGCTATCACCAGACGAAAACCCATGGATTGCTGACGTAATGGCCCGAAGATAAATGAACAGGCGATCACTACTAGTGCAATCAGGGCAAAAGGCGAGCCGAGTTTTTGCCAGAAGGCCAGCTGATAGGTTTTAGGCACCTGGCTGTATTCATGCATATAGCTCATGAAACTGACCAGTTGACTCGGCGATAAATCTTCAGGATCAATCGTCACCATATGCACATATTTAGGCTGTAATGCTAGCGCTAAAGGTTGCTGTTGCTGCTTAACCAGTGTGGCATTACCATTTTGGAGAATATCGAACTGCTCTGTGTTGTCCAGCGTCCAGGAACCATCTTTAACAAATTGGCCCTGATCTGCCTGCAAGGTACCGCGCAAACGATAGTTCTGGTCAAAGTCCAGCATCTGCACATTTTTCAACTGACCTTGCGAGTTAGCATAATCGATATAAATAAAGCGCTGCCCTTCCCGAGTCCAGTAACCACGAACTTCACCGAGCTGAGCGGCTTTACTGGCACTTTTTACGCTTTTGGCCTGTTCATTGGTATAAGGAATGACCCACTCGCTCAGGGCAAATGACAACACCACCAACAACAGTGCTGAACGGATCACCCACCCGACAATACGCCATAAGCTCACGCCGACCGAACGCATCACAATCAGCTCACTATTCGAGGCTAATGTACCAAGACCTAAAACTGCACCAATCAGTGCAGAAATCGGCAGGATTTCATATAAATAATTTGGTGCGCCCCAAAGCACATATTTCAAGGCATCCCAGGCACCATAACCATCTTTGAGCGAACCAAGCTCACCCAGATAAGTAAATAATACCTGTAAACCCGCCAATACCGCGGTTGCACCCAGCATCGCCAGCGCAGTGGTTTGGGTCACATGTTTTGCAACTATACGACGTGCCAACATTGTTAAGACCTCACTCGCTGAATCTGTTTCTTGATTTTCGGGCCTAATTTCTGTTTACGCGAGAACAAGGCACCCGCAATTGCATAGGCAATCAGAATCAATGGATAGGCCCAAATGCCCATTTCTTCTTTACTGATCCGCGTCTTCACTGCCATCAGGGCCACAATCAGACTGGCAAAAATCATGAGGGCAGGAAATAACTTGAGATATCGACCCTGTCGTGGACTCACTTCAGACAAGGCCACAGCCAGAATCAGGGCAATCAGAATCGCAAAAGGAACAAACACCCGCCAGCCCAACTCACTGGCCACCACAGGATCCTGACGGTTCTGCCACAATTGCGAGGTCGGTAAGGCCTCAACTTCAGTACTGGCAAATTGCGCTTCTTCATCGCTTTCTAAGCGCAGACGATAGCTTTCAAATTCAGCTTGAGTATATTGCGGTGTACCCGGATAGATCTCATAACGGCGTCCATTAACCAGATCGACCACATTGGCAGCATCATTCGGTACTTCAATTCGGGTGGCTTCCTGCGCCAGAATCATCACATCCGGTTTGCCTTCTTTTTCCGCACGCTGATAAAAGAAAATATCTTTTAAATTTTTACGGTCTTCTGACAGGTCACCGGCATAAATGGTATAGGGCCCAGAGGAGATAAATTCTTTCGGTCGCACCAGGTCAAAGCCGGTACGTACCGCCTGACTGGTGGTCAGGGCTTCAAACTGGCGAATGCCCCACGGCGCAGCCCACAGCATCAATCCGGCCTGAGCAATCAAAAACACCAGGGTCATCGGCACCAGTAGACGCGCCAATTGATGCCGACTGACGCCACTGCCATTCATCACGGCCATTTCATGGTCGACATATAAACGGCCAAACACCAGCATCAGTCCAATAAAGAAACCGAGCGGAAGAATCAGGGTCAAGAATTCAGGCAAACGGTAGCCAATAATGCTAAATAAAATGCCTGCATCCAGACGGCCTTGCGCCGCGACACCAAAATACTTGATCAGTCGACCGCCCATCATGATCAAGGTCAATAAGGCAATCACCACCAAGGATGTCGAGACAACTTGCTTGACCAGATAACGCCGAATAATCAAATTAATTCTTCCAAAATAAGGTCCATAAAACGAGTGCTAGTTTACCCGAATAGCAAAAATATAAAACCTAGGCCGCCCTGCCCATTGAAAATCTATTCGGATAAATGTTTCAATGACTGAATGATTTACCCATCTAGACAGGCGTGAAAACAGAATATGAAACTTACAATTAATACGTCATTCCCAGAGAATGGATCAAGTCAATCTTTGTTGATTTTAGTTGACTCAGAACAACTTCAGAATACAACCGCAACCTATCAAATCAATAATTTAGACACATTAATTGAAGCCTCTCAATTCAAGGCAGCGTTGGCGGAAAGCCTGAGCCTGATTGGTCAGGTGAGCCAGTCCAGCCATGCAGCACTAATTGGTTTAGGCAAGGTCGCTGAACTGCAACCGGCAAAACTTGCAAAAATCGCGCAAACTATTATTCAAGTCACTCAAAAAAAATTCAAACAGATTTCTGTAGATCTGACACAACTTCCACAAGAATTCCATTATCTGTTTGCGCTCTTCCTGACTCAGGCCAGCTATGGTTATGATGAATATAAATCCAAGAAGAATGAATTTGTGCTCGAGCAGATCGACCTGATTGCCACTCATAGCGTCTTAACTACCGAACAGTTGCAACTGGTACAAGCAGTGCAAAGCGGACAAAATCTGGCACGTGACCTGGGCAACCGTCCGGGCAATATCTGTTTCCCTGAATATCTTGCAGAACAGGCGGTGGCTTTGGCGGCTGAATATCCAGACCTACTTAAAGTCACAGTGCTGGATGAACAGCAAATGGCAGATTTAGGCATGGGCGCCTTCCTTGCGGTAAGTAAAGGTTCAGAGCGTCCTGGTCGGATTATCAGCATGGAATATCAGTCAGAGCGTAGCGAAGCACCGGTAGTCTTGGTGGGTAAAGGCATTACGTTTGATACCGGCGGTATTTCCCTTAAACCAGGCGCAGGCATGGACGAGATGAAATACGACATGTGCGGTGCAGCCTCTGTACTCGGTACAATGCGTGCATTGTGCGAAGCCCGCTTACCTCTACATGTGGTGGGAACCATCGCTGCAGCAGAAAACATGCCTTCAGGTAAAGCCACCCGTCCTGGTGATATCGTAACGACCATGAGCGGTCAGACGGTTGAAATCCTGAATACCGATGCCGAAGGCCGTCTGGTGCTGTGTGATACCCTGACTTATGTAAAACGTTTTAACCCTGCTTTAGTGATTGATATCGCAACCTTAACCGGTGCCTGTGTGGTCGCTTTGGGTTCAGTGCTGACGGGTCTGTTCACGCCAGATGATAAACTGGCAGCAGAACTGGAAGCTGCCGGCCAGCATTCCTTTGACCGGGTATGGCGTATGCCGGTACTGGAAGACTATCAGGAACAACTGGATTCACCATTTGCCGACATTGGCAATATCGGTGGTCCAAAAGCTGGTTCTGTGACTGCAGCCTGCTTCCTGCAACGTTTTACCCGTGAATATCGCTGGGCACATCTGGATGTTGCAGGTACGGCATGGAACTCAGGTACCAATAAAGGTGCAACCGGCCGTCCAGTTCCATTATTGATGCAATTCCTGACGAGTCGCGTTCAAAGCAATGGCTAAAGTCAGCTTTTATTTATTTGAAAAAAGCCCTGAACGACAAGTGGACAGCACTTGTCGTTTATGCCGTAAGATTCTGCGCCAGCCGGCGCGAATCTGGTTATTGTGTGCCGATACAGATTTGCAACAGCAGCTGGATGAACGCCTGTGGAGTTTTGATCCCGCGAGTTTTATTCCGCATGGTATTGACCAGCCTCAGGCGACGGTCTGTATTTCGGCAACACTGCCGGAACAGTCCGACTGGATTATTTTCAATTTTAATCCGGAAGCACTTGAACCTTACACAAAATTTAGTCACATTATTGAGATCATTGAAAACCATGAAACGGCTAAACAGCTGGGTCGTGAAAAATTCAAGCAATATCGTCGTTTAGGTATTGAACCGGACACCCATAAGCTTTAACCGATATCATCCACAAGGAGAGGCACGTGGCATTAAATGTAGGTCCCGATTTTAAACAGCGCTGGTTAAATGTGCCGGAAGCTGTACGTCAGACCTTTATCGATGACCTCTCTCGGATCTGCGATATTTTAAAGCCAGAAACGTCTTTGGAAGAATGGCAGAGTCGCGACCAGCGCTTGCAACAGGAATCTGAACGCAAGATTGAAGCCGCGTATGCGCAGCGCAAGGCCGAATTAATTGAAGAAGCCCGTATTCGCAAACAGCTCGCGCTTGAAAAAGCCTTGGCCGAGAAACGTGCTGAAGAACAGGCCTATCAAGAACAGCTACGTCATGAGGAACAGCGTAAATTTAGCGAACAGAGTCAGGTGCTTGCTGAAATAAATACGCATCTAGAGGCTGAAGTGCAGCACTATGTCGCACGTTATGCAAAAAATCCTGAGACGACTTTTGATTTTGCCAAAGGTCGCATCCAGATTGAGGACCAGTCCATTTTATCCGAATTAGAAAGTGTGCGTTTACGTCTGGAACTTGAGGCAGAAACCGTGATTGAACAGACCGTGAATGCACTTCGTGAAAAAATGCGTGCGGCAGCCAAAGAAGAAATCGAGTATATGCTGAAAAATTCTGAATTTTCTGATCAGCCACGCAATATTTAAATGATCCTTTCACATTAAAAAAGCCCGAAAATTCGGGCTTTTTTATTTTCTATGTCGCATCTTACAAAAAATCTGCCAGCATAAAGGCAGCATTTCCGAGCAGATAGCCAATGCTTAATAAAGTGCCAATCCAGAGGATGCCACCCGCAATATTATAAAAGCTGAATGTGGCAAAGCTCATATGCGCTGAACCGGCAGCAAAAGGGCCAAATGAGCGGACAAAGGGAATAAAACGTGCGATTAAAATAGTTTTACCGCCATGTTTCATAAAATAGTGGTTGGTTTTCACCATATATTCCGGCTTAAAATAGCGTGAATGTTGATTGAAATATTTTAAGCCAAGAACTTTTCCGGTGTAATAATTCACGCTATAGCCCAGCACCGAAGCAGTGAATAACAACAGCCCCATCGAATGCAGGGTCACCAGATCGCTGCTGGCACATAAAGCTCCCACAGCCAGCAATAGACTGTCGCCGGGCAGGAAAAAGAAAAACACTGAACCGGTTTCTGCAAAAATCACCAGAAACAGGATTGCATAAATCCATACCCCATATTGATCGAGCAATAGCGGCAATGACTGTTCCAAGTTAAGTAAAAAATCGAGCATTCGACCCGTCCACCAAGGCAATATTTGCAAGTTGAACTGCTGATTATCCCGAAAAATAAAAAAACAGTCTAATTTTTCAATCAGACTGTTCAGTAAATCAACATTTCTCTTATTTTAAGAAACCATTTTCAGCCAGGAAATCCATACTGATTTTTGATTGTTCAGTGGTTTGGGCGGCTTTATCACCGAGCAATAAACGCTCGATATAACGTGCCAATACATCCACTTCCAGATTGACCTTGCTGCCAACTTTCCAGGTACCAATATTGGTCCGTTCAGCAGTATGCGGAATCAGGTTCAGACTAATCACACTGCCACGCAAATGATTAATCGTCAGGCTAATACCATCAACTGTAACCGAGCCTTTTTCTGCCAGGTATTTGGCAATTTCAGCAGGTGCAGTGACTTCATAATAAATCGAACGTGCATCTTCACGAACCAGCGTGATTTCACCGACTGCATCCACATGACCTGACACAATATGACCGCCAAAACGCGTAGTCGGCAACATGGCTTTTTCAACATTGACAGGCTGACCGGCTTTCCAGGTGCCGAGCGTGGTCCGGTTCAAGCTTTCACGGGAAACATCAGCCGCATACCAGTTCTCGCCCCAGTCGATCACGGTCAGGCAGATACCATTGGTCGCAATAGAATCACCCAGATGTACATCGGACATGTCCAGATCGGTCTGGATGCGTAAACGTACATCACCACCAACGCTTTGCAGACTTTCGACTTTGCCGAGGCTTTCGATAATACCTGTAAACATTTTTATTTCCTTTTCAATTCTTTTACCAGAGGGCCAACTGGGTACTGACGCCGGTCGTATCCACACCGCCCAATTCTGCATAATGATGCAGCTGGCTGAGTAATTGACGGATCGGTGGACCTGACTTGGCGTGGGTATCGGTAATCACAATAAATTCCAGCACGCGTGCACGTTCAGACTGGCGCTGTTTGCTAACACGATAACGCGGCACATCTTGGGTCAGCAAGGTCACCCGGCCACGTTTCAGATTGGCCTGTAACAAATCAGTTGCGCTGATATTCCCGTCAGTTGAATAACTGGTCAGGATGAAACGTGCATTAATGGTCGCCAACAGGCTCTCGTAAGCTTCTTTGGCATATTTAGAGGAATTGTACTGGCTCGGACGCTCTTTGCGCCATGCCCGGTCAATCCCGCTCTTAAAGCCCTTGGTATCTGGAGTCGGCAAATCGGCCTGATCCCATAAGGTCAGCGCATTCAGCACATGATAATTACTGCTATAGGCATGCTGATTATACGGTGGATCCAGATAAGCCACATCCACTTCAAAACCACTCATCTGGTTGGCCAAATGCTGGGCATCGACACACCACATTTCTGCGGCCATTCCTTTTTTCTGATCCGATTCACAAAAACGACTTGGCGTTAACCATAGTAAAGATTCAATCCGTTCCAGCGCAGTTTGGGTTTTCCCGCCCCAACCATGGTGAAAGCTTTTGAAAACACCAGAAGTATTGCTGACAAAACTGGCGGAATACAGCAAGGGTGCCAGCAAGGCAGACATTTCCACATCATCAATTGCACCTTGTGCCTGCCAGGCTGCAATCTGCTGACGGATGGCATCAATACGCATGCCGTTACGACGTTTAAAGAACAAACGATCACGGGCTGGATCATAAATTTCATCATTACGCGGACACAGGTTATGCGTCACCCAGCCTTTAACTTCCGGCAGACGGTTCAGATAATCAATCGCTTTCTGATAGCCACCGAGTTCTTTAAATGCCGGTGCTTCAGTACAGGCCAGTACCGCATGATTCAGCGCATGGCTATACGGTTCCCAGTCATTGGCAATGACGCGATAACCATTCTGACGGGCCAAACGCGAGACCACGCCTGAACCTGCAAAAAAGTCAGCAAAGATTGGAGCACGGCCATCGCTACGTTTCAGGGTTCCTGTACTCTCCAGAGCTTCCAGAATTAAATGCAGTAAACGGCGCTTATTGCCCAGATAAGGAACCAGTTGATGGAAAAGATATTCATCGGTGGTACGTGCCGCATGGCGACGTTTATGATAAACCGTAGACTCTGAACTCATAGTGTCTCTTGAAAAGGAATTAGCCTGAAGCGCACGTCATCACCTAAGCGAGTTACATCGCGCAGCTTAAATCGGAGTTGTTCGGCCATATGGCTAAATTCTGCATTAAACATGGTACGCGCAGACTGACCCAATAGGGTCGGTGCAACGTAACTGATCAGTTCATCAACCAATTTTTGTTGTAAAAATGCCGTAGATAAGGTCGCCCCTGCTTCCACCAAGACATCATAAATCTGATGCTGTTGAACCAGTTGCTTTAATAATTCTGCTAAAGGCTGTACCGGCAAGTGTAGCACACCCAGGTCTGCAAGCTCTTGACGAAATGGCCCCATGACCATCACTGTTTCAGGTTGCACTAAAATTTTTGCGTTGAGTGGTAAACGCCCCTGACGGTCCAGAATAATCCGTTTCGGTTGCACCACAGTCTTGATATCTTCAAGGCCATCCAGTTGACGCACATTCAGTTCACAGTCATCCGCAAGAACCGTATCAATCCCGGTAATCACTGCGCCTGAAATCGCACGCCAGTGCTGTACATCCTGACGTGCTGCTAAACCGGTAATCCATTTTGATTCACCCGATGCCATCGCGGTACGGCCATCCAGACTTGAGGCAATTTTTAAACGCATATAAGGCATGCCAGTCGCCATGGCTTTCAGGAAGCCTTGATTCAGCTGATGCGCTTCATCTTCACAGATGCCAATCTCGACTTCGATTTCGGCATCTTTCAGGATCTGTACACCCTTGCCAGCCACCAGCGGATTGGGATCTGGACAGGCCACGACAACTTTAGCCACACCTGCTTCAACCAGACCCTTGGCACAAGGCGGCGTACGGCCATAATGCGCACAAGGTTCTAAAGTCACATAAGCGGTTGCACCACGGGCCTGTTCACCGGCCTGACGCAGCGCAAAGACTTCAGCATGTGGCTGGCCGGCTTGGGGATGAAAGCCTTCACCAATCACGATGCCATCTTTAACAATGACGCAGCCGACATTCGGATTCGGTTTGGTGGAATATTGCCCTTGACGAGCCAATTCAATGGCCCGGCGCATCCAGACTTGATCTTGATTCAGTTCAACCATGCTTATTCTTGTAATTCTCGTTGTTGCATCTGTTCAATCTGATGACGAAAAGCTTCAACATCCTGAAAATCCTGATAGACCGAAGCGAAACGCACATAAGCAACATGATCCAGAGCAAATAAAGACTGCATCACGATTTCACCGATGGTACGTGATTTCACGTCACGCTCACCTAAACGACGAATCTGTAGCTGAATATCGCTCAGCACCGTTTCAATCTGCTCCTGGGTCACCGGGCGTTTTTGCAAGGCATGCATCAGGGAACGACGTAATTTGGCTTCATCGAAAGGTTCATTCTTGCCATCCGACTTGATGACGCGCGGCATCACCACTTCATAGCTTTCAAAGGTAGTGAAGCGTTCATTACAACTGACACATTCACGGCGACGACGAATCTGACAGCCTTCAGCTGCCAGGCGTGAATCAATCACTTTACTGTCTGCAGTATTGCAAAATGGGCAATGCATAGCGGTTTAATTGAACAAATCCAGATGGATTCCGAGTGTAGCAAAAATTACAAACTTTGTAGAGTTTTACGCAACATATAGAAAAAAAACAGCCCATTCGGGCTGTTTTACACTATATATTGATTATGGTGTATTTATTATTATTCGACACGTTCGCCATGTTGGCTTAAATCCAGACCCATACGCTCATCATCAGATGCCACACGGATTCCAATGATCAAGTCGATGACTTTCAGGATAATGAAGGTCATGATCGCAGAGTAAGCAATCGTTGCCAGCACACCTTCCACTTGCACCCAAAGCTGATGCATGACATTGGCAGGAGCATTGTCACCCATGATGAATTCGCTGGCAAAGAAGGCCGTTAAAATCGCGCCAACAATACCACCTACACCATGCAGGCCAAAAGCATCTAAAGAATCATCGGCTTTCAATGCGCGTTTCAGTGCAGTAATCCCCCAGAAGCACACCACACCACCGATCAGACCCATCGCCAATGCGCCGCCTACAGTCACAAAACCTGCAGCTGGAGTAATGACCACCAGACCAGCAACTGCACCCGATACGCCGCCCAGTACAGAAGCTTTACCACGTGCCAGTTTTTCAGTGATTAACCAGGAGATAGCTGCTGCCGCTGCTGCGACTTGAGTCACGATCAAAGCATAGCCTGCAGAACCGTTGGCACCTAATGCAGAACCACCGTTGAAACCGAACCAGCCTACCCAGAGTAAAGATGCACCAACTACAGTAAGCGTCAGGTTATGCGGTGCCATAGATTCACGACCCAAGCCCATACGTTTGCCTAGCATATATGCCGCTACCAGACCGGCAACACCCGAGTTGATATGTACAACCGTACCACCGGCAAAATCAAGCGCGCCGTCGTTACCTAACCAGCCACCACCCCATACCCAGTGGGTAATTGGTGCATAAACAATCACCACCCAAAGTGCGATAAAAGCAACGAAAGCACCAAATTTCATACGTTCTGCAATCGAACCGCTGATGATGGCAACCGTAATGATGGCAAAAGTCATTTGGAAAATCACAAACAGGATTTCAGGAATCGTGCCTGAAAGCGCCTCTGTGGTAATACCGGCCAGCATGAACTTGTCCAGGCCACCTATAAAGGCATTGCCTTCACCGAAAGCGAGGGTATAACCAATAATCACCCAGGCAATACTCACCACCGCCGCAGCAATAAAGCTATGTGCCATCGTCGCCAGAACGTTTTTCTTACGGACCATACCGCCATAAAATAGCGCCAAGCCAGGAATGGTCATGAGTAAAACTAGAGCGGTAGAGGTTAAAACCCAAGCGGTATCGCCGGTATCTAGCGTTGGTTCTTCTTCTGCAGGTGCTGCAGCTTCAACTGGCGCTGCTTCAGCAATTGCTGCTGTAGTGTCTGTTGTTGTATTTGTTGTATCGCCTGCTTCTTCAACAAGCACAATTTCTTCTGTCGGTGTTGTTGCTGTTGCAGCTTCTTCAGCCCATGCAACAGAACCACCAAAAAGAGCGCCGGCCATGCCGAACGCGAGTAGCATTTTTTTCATTCGTATCCCCCAACCAAGTTTTTGTGAGTTATTAGGTACTCAGCAAACTTCGTGCCAAGTTAGACAGCGTCTGCACCTGTTTCACCTGTACGAATACGGATGACTTGTTCCAAGTTAGTCACGAAAATTTTTCCGTCACCGATTTTTCCAGTGCTCGCCACACGAGTAATAGATTCAATCACCGCGTCTACCATTTCATCGCTAATCGCGATTTCAATTTTGACTTTCGGCAAGAAATCTACAACGTATTCAGCACCACGATAGAGTTCAGTATGGCCTTTTTGACGACCAAAGCCTTTCACTTCAGTTACAGTGATGCCTTGAACACCAATTTCAGACAATGCTTCGCGAACATCATCTAATTTAAAAGGTTTTACAATTGCAGTTACGAGCTTCATGTTTGTTTTCCTTCGGCTTATTTCACCAGTAAGGTTTTACGTTCAAATTTCATGCCAAGATTCCTAAGGTCGGGGGAAATTAGAAAGCCCGGCATGTGGTTTATTTATACCTTATTTTATACGGATAAAGGCTTTGAATCTTCAAAAAATAGACATTTTTTATGTGGATTTTTACAATATCTTTAATCGAATAAGTCTATATTTTGTCTGAAATACTATAGTCTGCATTTTAGCAATGCTAAACTGTCGGTTCCTTTCTACGGCGATGGATCAGACAATGATTGAAACTTTATTACAAGCAATTTTGCAGCAAGTCGAACAACCTAAGAAAGATTTGGAACATAATATCCGTGCCTTGTTAAATGAAGCTGTGGCGAAAATGGATTTGGTGTCTAAAGAAGAAATAGAACGTCAGCGTACTGCCCTAAATAATGCCAATCATCGCCTGAATGATTTGCTCAAACAGGTGGAAGCATTAGAAGAGAGAATTTCGAACAAAAAATAAGCACAACTACAGTGCATAAAAGACACCAGAACTATAAAAATAACGCACCAAATTGGAACAATAATAATGTCTTTTGCCAAAATTTATACGCGAGGCTTGCTGGGCCTGCATGCGCCTTTAATTGAAGTCGAAGTTCATGTCAGTTCGGGTATGCCTTCACTCACTATAGTGGGGCTTCCCGAAGCAGCGGTACGTGAAAGTAAAGACCGGGTACGCTCTGCCATTTTGAATAGCGGCTTTCAATTTCCAACCAAACGTCTGACCATTAATCTGGCCCCTGCAGATCTGCCAAAAGATGGCTCACGTCTGGACTTACCGATTGCTTTAGGTATTTTAGTGGCCTCTGGGCAGCTGCCTGAAAATTGCACCGAGCATCTTGAATTTATTGGAGAATTGGCCCTCGATGGTCAATTACGTCCTGTCAGCGGCACCTTAAGTATTGCCATTGCCTGTCAAAGTGACCAGCATCAACTGATTTTGCCTGGCCCCAATGCACAGGAAGCCTGTCAGCTCCCAGACTTTAAAGTCTTTGCAGCCAATCATTTAAAAGAAGTGTGTGAACATCTTTCCCAAGCGCAGCGCTTACCGCAAATAGAAGCCAGTCCACTCAATACAGACCATTTTTATAAGTTTGATCTGGCGGATGTAAAAGGACAATTACGACCACGGCGTGGCTTGGAAATTGCTGCGGCAGGTGGTCATTCCCTGCTGTTTCGAGGCCCACCCGGAACAGGCAAGACCTTGCTGGCTTCTCGATTGGCCAGTATTTTGCCGCCCTTAAAGACGCAGGAAAATCTGGAAGTGGCCAGTATTTATTCGGTGGCGAATGCCAATCACCCTTTTGGACAACGGCCGTTTCGAGCACCACACCATACTGCTTCTGCGGTGGCATTGGTCGGTGGCGGCT
>ERZ1292642.812-Hain-H14-01um-R1-812-length-16205-cov-22_pt1 | contig 16205 bp, 19 predicted proteins | sample MGYA00564403_ERZ1292642 | MGnify/ENA primary metagenome ERZ1292642 (study PRJEB36523, sample SAMEA6512643) | groundwater metagenome | collected 2019-01-09 | study: AquaDiva: Metagenomics assemblies of 32 groundwater samples | reverse complement strand
GTGCTGTCGTCCATCCCGGCAGCACGAGCGAAACCCCGGTCCCGCAGGGCACGTTTAACGAGGTCACGCATCCGACCGGGGAGGTGGCGGGCCGTCACATCGCCGCGGCGGTGGGCGAGGTCCTGGTCCGGGCCATCTCGATCCCCGCCAGCCCGGCTCATTTGGCGGCGATGGCGACCACCGCGGCCAGTCTGCGGGCGGCGGCGGATATCGAGCTGGCGTACGGGTCGGATCGGGACGCGGACCGCGACAGCGATCCGCTGACGGCGCGGGATATCGACACCTCGATCTATGAGCGGCTCAACCAGCGCGCCGAGGCGGCGATGGAGGCGCTGGTGGCGGCGGTCAACCAGGCCGGGTCCGGCGCGTCCGGCAGCCTGCTGCCGCAGTGGCAGATGCCGGATCCGGTGCCGTGGGGGGATGACTACCTGTGAGCACCCGCGAGCTTGTACGCAGGGGGATCGCCGAGTTCTTCGGCGGGCCGCTCGACATGGCCGACCCGGCCGCGCAGCTGTACCGGCCTGGCCCGCTCCTCGTGAACGGGCTGGCCACGGTCCGCGCGTATTTCGAGAAGCGGGTCCCCGAGTCCGACTACACGATCGGCCTGGATCCGGCGCGCGGGATGGGCGCGGTCATGGTCGTGCAGCTCGGCACCGTGACCGAGACCCGCGCTGCGGCAGGTGGTGCGAACTCGGGGTGGAAGAAGCGCCTCTACCAGGTGGTGCTGAACGTGTACCACTTCGGGACGCCTGCGCATCCGTCTGATGCGCAGGTCGAGGTCGACGAGCTGATCGACGCGATCATCGACCTCATCCACGCCGACCGCACCCTCGGCGGCACGGTGATGGAGGCCGGTGAGTCGCCGCGCGGCATCATTTCGGCCGCTGACCTGCCGACGTATCGCGAGGGCGACCGGTTGTTCATCCGTGCCACGGTCAGCTTCGACGTCTCCGTCTACGTCCAGGCCTGAACAGGCGCGTACGCCCGTGAACGGGCGCGAACACTTTCGAACACCTGAGGAGGCATCGTGCCTTGGCGTTACGTGGGCGGACAGCCCGCCACCTATCCCGCCTACATCGACGCCGCGACCGGGCAGACGCTGGTCGCCGAGCCCGGCGAGGTCTACGACATGCGCCCGGCGGAGGGGACCGACTATGTGATCCCCCCTGCTGAGGAGGGCGGCGAGTCCACGACCGGGCATCTGCCGGTGCCGCCTGACGGTACGGCGTGGGAGCCCGTCCAGGCTGCCGCCGCGAAGCGGCCCGCCAAGAGCACGCCTGCGGGCGAGAGCGGAGAGTAACCCCATGTCCGTGTATCCCGGCAGCAAGCGGTTCGTGGGCGTCGCCAAGGAGACCACGCCCGGGACTCCCGTCGCGCCTGGGCTGACGATCCCGATCGAGAAGTTCGACCCGTCCGACGATGTCACGGCGCTGGACGACCAGGCGCTGCGCGGCAGCATGGCCGCCCTGTACGGGCAGCAGCAGGGGCCGATCATGTCCAGCTGGGACATGTCAGGGCCGATGTTCGGCGACGGCCTCGGCCACCTGCTGTACAACATCCTCGGCGAGCTCGCGACGACCGGCGCGTCGCCGCCGTACACGCACGCGTTCACCTTGCTCAACTCGGGTAGCGCGCAGCCGCCCGTGCACACATTCACCGACGCGACGGGGATCCCCGCGACCGGCCTCGCGCGCCAGTACCCGTACAGCTGCATCTCCGAGCTGACGTTGAACTGGAACAGCGAGCAGCTATGCCAGTGGGACGCCAAAGCCATGTGCTGGCCCTCCGTCATCCCCGGCTCGCCACCGACCAACACGCTGTCCAGCGTGGCTCCGATCCCGGCGTGGCGGCTGGCGATCGGCATCGGCGGCCCCGCGGCCGGCGGCACCCAGGTCCTCAACGTCGTCGAATCGAGCATCACGATCGCCCGCGAGGTGACGCCGTACCACACGGCGGACGGCGTCCAGGCGCCGTACGTGATCGCCCGCGGAAACCTCGACGTGTCCGGCAAATTCAGCGTCATCGCGGAGACCGAGCAGCGGCTGCTCGACCTGCTCGCCAACACGCAGCCGCAGCTGCAGTGGCTGCTGTCCAACGGCGGCGCGGCGGGCACCCTCGTCTCCATCCAGGCCGACATGAACAAGGCCGGATACCGCACCGTGAAGATCGCGTCCGGGACGGTGTTCACCTACGAGGTCGAATGGCGCGCGATCGCCAACAGCACGAACGTCGGCGCCAGCGCCGGGCTCGCCCCGGCGAAGCTGACCTTGCAGGACGCCGTCACCGCCTACTAGAAGAAAGCTCTCCCCGTGCGCGTTGAACTGCCCAACTATCAGTGGGCCGAGATGATCGATGTCGCCGACATCACCAGCGGAGACATGAAGGCCTACCGCCGGTCGATGCCCGTCGGCACCGGCCTGACCGTTGGCATCCTCGACGACATGCGGGATGTCCTGCTCGCCCGGCTGATCACGAACTGGTCATTTCAGGTGCCGATTCCACGCGAGCTGCCGGGCACGCCGGAAGAGGCGGGTGCCCTCGACCGGATCCCGCCCGCGGCCTATGACGCCCTGGTCGAGGCACTCGGCCCGTACATGGACGTGTTCAACGGTGTCGAGCCGGACCCAAAACCCTCGCCCGAGTCCGCTGGTACCTCTCCGGACAGCGAGTCGACCTCGGCGACGACCTGACCGAGATCGTCGACTACGCCCTGTACGCCGACCGGTACGGCTGGACGCCCGCCCAGGTGGACGCCCTGCCCGCGCGAGTGGAGCAGTGGCTGCTGCCGATCGCCGGAGTGATCGACCAGGTGAGGAGTCGTGGCCGTGAGTGATGTAGACGTCGGCTCGCTCATCCTCGCTCTGGAGGCGATGGGCGACCGCGGCTCGGATGGCGCACGCGCCGCCGCGAAGGCGATGGCCGAAGGCGAGCAGGAGGTGATGCAGGCGATGCTCAGCCTCACCTCCCACCCGTCCGACACAGCAACTCCGTCACCGCCCGGCTCGCCTCCCTCACGCGTCTCAGGCGCTCTGGAGGGCACGGCGCGGGCGCATGAGCCGTTCCCGGTCGGGGCGGCGGCCTGGGAGGCCCACACGGCGGCCACAACCCCGTACGCCAGGATCCACGAGTTCGGCGGCATGACCGGGCGCGGACACCGCACCCGCCTGCCCGCCCGGCCCTATGTCCGGCCGTCGTTCGAAGGGTTCGTGGCCACGGGCAAAGCCGAGCGTCTCGGAGCTGAGGCGTTCGCCCGAGAGGTCGGGCTGACGTGACCGAGCTGCCCCCGGCCGTAGCGAAGTTCGTCGCCGACGCCCAGCCGTTCGTCCGCGGCGTCGACGAGGCCACAGACGCCGGCCGCAAGTTCGGCCGCGAGGCCGAGAAATCCGCCCTGCAGGCACGCCGGATGGGCTTGGCGGCGAAGGAAGCCGGGGAGCGGGCGGCCAAGGCCGGGCTGATCGCGAAGGAGGCGGCCGAGAAAGCCGCCAAGGGCATGCTCAAGGAAGAGCAGGCCGCCCAGGCCGCCGCCCGCGCCGTACGCGAGCTGGAACGGGCGGAGATCGCCCAGTCGCTGGCCGCGCTCGCCTCAGCGGAGGCCTCCGACAAGGCGGCGAAGGCGCACCGCCACCACGCCGACTCACTGCGCGGCCTCGGCCGCGACGCGCAGGTGGCCGGCGGGCTGCTGGCCCGGGGCGTCCAGGCGGGTGTGTCCGGCGCGGAGTCCGCCCTTGAGGGTCTGTCCCGGATGGGGCCGCTGGTCATGGCCGGGATCGTCGCCGCAGTCGGCCTGCTGCCGGTGGCGGGCGTCGCGGCGGGGGCGCTGCTGACGACGGGTCTGGGCGGCGCGCTGCTCGGCCTCGGCCTGGCGGCATCGAAGGGCAGCGCGAAGGCCAAGGCCGCGATCGAGGACCTGAAGAAGACCGCGAAGTCCGAGGCCTCGCAGATGGCGGAGCCGTTCGAGGACGTGTGGACGCGGATCTCGCAGGTCGGCCAGCGTGAGCTGCGCAAATTCTCACCGAACATCCGCAAGGACCTCGCTGATCTCGCCCCCGTGGTGGCGACCTTCGCCGATCAGGCCGGGTCGAGTCTGCACGAACTCCAGCCCGCGATCGACGGGACGGAACGCGCCTTCGCCGGAATCCTGCGGACCCTCGGCCCGCAGATGCCCGCCATCATGCGCACCCTCGCGCAGGCGATCCGCGACGTCACCGACGAGATCGAGCGCAACCCCGAACAGGTCGCCCAGCTGATCCAAGGCCTGGCGACCTTGGTCGAGTGGGGCGGCAAGACCATCGGGTTCTTGATCCGCATGTCGCAGGCCATGCGGGAAAACGCCCAAGCCACCCAGTACGCGTTCCAGGTCATGGCCCCGGCGACGAGCATCCTCAAGGCGCTCGGCGTCAGCGGCGGGCAGGCTGCAGGCCAGCTGCAGGCGACGTCGGGTGCGGCGGCCGGTGCGGCGCTCGGCCTGCAGCAGGTCGGGGGTGCCGGGCGTGGGGCGTCCGTCGCGGCGCGGGCGCACGCCAACGCCCAACGTGATCTGAACGCCGCCATGATGTCCGGCAAGACCGAAGCTGGCCAGCTGAAAGCCGCACTTGATGCGCTGACCGGGAAGCATCGCAACGCCGCCGAGGCCGAGATCGCCTACAAGCAGGCGATCGCCGACGCGACGCGCGGGCTGAAAGAGCACGGCCGAGGCTTGAATCTCAACACGCAGGCCGGCCGCGACAACATGAGCAGCCTGATCGCCATCCGGGACCGCACCCTTGACCATCTGGATGCGATGAAGGCCGATAAGGCTGGCACGGCGGCGGTGATCAAGGAGTCGGCGAAGGCGCGGGCGCAGTTCATCGCGACCGCCACCGCGATCACTGGTTCGTCTGCGGCGGCCCGCGAGCTGGCGAACCGGCTGCTCGGCATCCCGTCGAAGGTCAAGACCGACGTGATGGCCGAAACAGCGCAGGCCAAGGCCGAGTTTGAAGCCCTTCGCCGCAAGCTGCTGGCCCTCAAGAACAAGACGATCACCATCACCGCCGTCACCCGCGGCTCCGGCGCGAGCCCGCGCAACGCGGGCGCCGGGTCCACGGCGCGCGAGTTCCACGGCGCCACTGGCGGCCTGCTACGGGGCCCCGGCACGGGCACCTCCGACAGCATCCCGCTGTGGGGGTCCAACGGCGAGTACATGGTCAACGCCCGGTCGACGGCCAAGCACCTGCCTCTGCTCGAGCACATCAACGCCGACAAGTACGCCGACGGCGGCCAGATCGGCAAGGGGCAGATCGTCGTCGGCGGAGTCGCGGTGTCGACTGCGCAGTGGCGCTCGCTGGGCTTGCAGCTCGGCAAGGACTTCCTGAAAACCATGTCGGACGGGTCGGCGTCCGAGATCGGGTCGATGGACCGGCGCCTGGAAAAGGCGATCGCGAAGCTCTTCGGCGGCAAGCGGACCGACCTGGACAACCGGCTGATCAAGTATCTCGACAAGAACTCGGCTCACCTCGAAAGCCTGGCCAAGCAGCGCGACTCAGCGAGCAAGGCGCTGGCTGCGGGCAAGGACTACGCCTCGAACGTCACGTCAAACGCCCGTTCTTTCGCCGGGCTCAGCAGCCTCGACGGGCCCATGAACGCCGAAGGCATCCGCGTCGGCCTCGGCGCCAAGGCCAACCAGCTGAAGGCGTTCGCCAAGGCGATCTCGGACCTGTCCAAGCGCGGCCTGTCCAAGGGCCTCATCCGGCAGGTCATCGACGCCGGACCCGAGCAAGGCCTGCAGCTGGCGCAGATGCTGCTGTCGGCGGACCGGTCGACGATGTCCGGCATCAACCGGGCGCAGGCCGACATCGACAAGGTGTCCACCTCGCTCGGCCGGTCCAGCGCTGACCTGCTGTACGACGCGGGGAAGCATGCGGGTGAGGGGTTCCTGACCGGCCTTCAGGCCAGCCTCAAGAGCCTGGACAAGGAAATGGACAAGATCGCCAAGAAGATGGCGGCCACCCTGAAGAAAGCCCTCCACATCAAATCCCCGTCGCGGCATCCGGACATCCTGCACGCCGCCGACATGACCATGGCCGGGTTCGCAGGCGGCATGGTCAAGGGCCTGCCCCACCTCGACAAGGCCGGCGCGCTGATGGCCGCCCGGATCGCCCGCCCGCGGATCCGGCCTGCTCTCGTCGCCCCCCTGGTCGCACACCGCGCCGCGGCAGGGTCGGCGGCCGGCGAGGGCGGGACGGTCGTCAACGTGAAGGTGCTGCTCAACGGCCGCGAGCTCCGCGGCGAGATGCAGACCGAGACGCTCACGTACGGCCGCCGCAACGGCGGCTCCGACGGAAACACCAGGCGCCGCTGATGGCCGCTACGCAGGTCGGCCAGTGGACGGACACGTTCAACATCTCGGCTGGGTTCGTCATCCCGTCCCCGTTGAACAGCACCCGTCAGATCACCGTCGCGCCGGCTGCGGGGAACTGGCTGGTGGTGTGCGCGTCCTGGCACACCTCCCCGTCCGCGCAGACCGTGCCCGCCATCTCGGTGGCGGATGACCAGCACAACTGGTGGGTGCCGCTCGCGCGGGTGAACTCGGCGACGGGCGGGGCCGCGATCTGGGCGTGCCCGAACGTCAAGGCGGGCACCAGCCGCGTGGTGGTCGCCCCGTCCGACTCGATTACCGCGCTGCTCACCGATGTGACCGAGTGGGCGGGGATGGGCAGCAACCACCTGCTGCTCGCCTCGACTCCGGTGACCGGGTTCACGAACTCCGGTACGTCGCTCGCGCTGGGCGCGCTCGCGACGCCGTCCGGTGAGGCGCTCACCCTCACCTGCGGCGGTTCGGACAACGCCACCGCCACGCTGTCGTCGGCGACGGCCGGGTGGACGTCCCTCACCGCGGTCAGCGCCTCCAACGGCAGCGACCTGACCGCCGACGCGCGGCTGCTCCCGCGCTGGCAGGACACCAGCTCCGGCCCGTCCGTCACCTACACGACGTCCGCCGCGTGCGCGATCCACGCCGTCTCCTGCGCCGTACGCGTCTCAGCCCCCACCCCGGCGCAGCCCAACCCGAACTGGCCCATCGTGAAGCTGGAGGCCGGGTTCGGATCCGGGGTCCGCACCGTCCGCGACGCCATCAACTGGACCGACCTCACGAAACGCCTGCTCTCCGTCGACACCGGCCAAGGCCGCAACTACGCACTCAACGGCGTCGAAGCCGGCGACGCCGCCCTAAGGTTGCGCAACGACGACGGCAACCTCAGCCCCGGAAACGTCAGCGGCACGTGGCACCCGTACGTCACGGACGGCACCCCGGTACGGATGACCGCCACCTGGAGCGGGCGCGTGTACAGCGTGTTCAGTAACTACTTCGAGCGCCTGCCGCAACGCTGGACGGATCCCCATTTCGGTGAGGTCAACGCGACCGCCGTGGACGCCTGGGCCACCCTGAACACGAAGCTTAAGGACGTGATCTCGGGGGAGATCCTGCTGGACGCCCCGTACGGCTACTGGGCGTGCACGGACGCATCCGAGTCAGGCACCGCCTCGAACCTGGCCGCGAATAACAGCGCAGTGCTCACCCAGACCGCCTCCAAGGAGGGCATCGGCGGCGCGGTCGTCGCAGGGTTCGGCGGGTCGGCGAACGGCACGCTCGACGGGCTGCCGTCCGGCACAGTATGGGCACAGACCGGGCTGACAACCCTGCAGTCGCTCAACGGATACACCTTGCAGTACTCGCCGTCGACGGACCTGCCTCCGCTGTCGGGGGGCGGCATCACCATCGAGCTGTGGGCGCGCGTCGACTCCGGGACGCAGCCGACCGCCGACCGGCAGCTGTTCACTCTCAAGGAGGCCGCGGGCGCGATCATCTCCCTGTTCGTGACCAGCGGCGGCAATCTGTCGATCATGACGTTCGACGCCACCACCCACACCCGCACCGACCTCAGCACCGGCGTCGCCGTCGTGGACGGGGCTATGCGCCACTACGTCCTCGCGGTCACCCAAACCGGCTGGGATCTGTGGATCAACGGCCAGTTCAACACCAGCAACAGCGGATTGAACCTCGCGAGCCAGCCGCACTGGTTCAGCGTCTGCGGCTGTACGGACCAACGCCAGCACTCCCGCATGCTGAACGGCGGGTTCGCCCACGTCGCGATCTTCCCCCGCCGCTTGCCCTACTCGCGGATCGTCGCCCACTGGTGGGCCGCCTACCGCGGGATGTTGAACGACAGCGCCGACCAGCGCATCGCACGCCTGCTCTCCTACGTCGGCTGGGGCGGCCCTCGGGCGATCAGCTACACCTCGCCGCTCCAGACGTTCGTCCCCGCGAGCGATATCGCCGGGCAGCCGGTCGCGAGCAACGTGGAGGAGGCCGCCGACAGCGAGGGCGGCATCCTGTACGTCGACGCGGGCGGCAACCTGGTCTTCACGGCTAAGCAGTACCGATACGACAGCACGTCGAAGTACACCTTCGGCGACCGGCCCGACCTCGGGGAGACGCCGTACGACATCGGCGCGACCATCGACCGCGACCCGGCGCTCATTGTGAACGACCTGACGATGCAACAGCGCCACTACGGGGCCCAGGTCCACCTCACCGACGCCACGTCCATCGCGCAACGGGGCGTGCAAGACCTCGACCGCGCCTCCGACCTGGTCGACACCGCCAACATCGGCGACCGCGGCAACTACTTGCTCGCCAAGTACAAGCAGCCGGGTGACCGCGTCTCCCAGATCGTCATCGACCCCGCCAGCAACCCCAGCCTGTGGCCGGTCGCCTTGGGTGTGGAGCAGGGCGACATGGTCACCGTCAACCGGCGCCCACTCGGCGGCGCCACCACGAGCTTGCGCTGCGAGGTGCTGCGCAAGGAACACCACGTTTCATTCGAGAAGGACAACACGTACTGGCGGGTCGTTCTCTCCCTCGGCCCCGGCGACCCCGACGTCATCACCCTCGACGACCCGGGCACCCTCGACGAGCTCAACGGCAGCAATGTGATCGGCTGGTAGCGGATGCCCGTCCTGTACCCGGTCCCCTCCCCCCGCACGTGGACCGGCGAGAAGGTCACGCCCGCCAAACTGAGGGATCTTGGGAACGCGATCGCCTTCTTGCGCCAGAAGCCCATGTTCCAGGGCTACCAGCTGACCGCCCAATCGGTCGCGACGGCCACCCATCAGGCGCTCAACTGGGACACCGAGATGATCGACACGTGGGGGCAGCACTCCACATCGTCGAACCCGTCCCGGTGGGTGGCGCCGGTCGCCGGCTGGTACTGGGTCACCGGGCGCGTGTTCTGGGACTACACCGCGTCCAGCTCGGCGAACCAGCACTCGGTCACCATCCGCACGACGTCGGGTGTGACACCGACGGACTGGCGCGGGGAGACTCGGCCCGGCGCGTCCACGCACACGCCCGGGGCGTTCGGCGGCGAACTCGTCCAGATGGCCGCCGGCGACTACGTGGAGATCGCCGGGTACCAAGGGTCCGGCTCGACGCAGAACACGCGCGTCGACTCGACACCGAGCGTGTTCCTGAAGACCCCGATGATGACGGTGCAGTGGGTCGCGGCCACCTCGGGTACGACAGGCTTGTCGGTCCCCTCCCCGGCGGCCTTCGCGAGCCCGTTGACGTCGGCGCAGTTCAACGCCTACCGCGACGCCGTCAAGTTCATGGTGTATCCGCCGATCGCCCGTCTCGCCCGCGCCTCCACGACGCAGTCCATCGCGTCGGGGACGTGGCCGACCGGCACCGCGATCACCTTCGACACCGCCACCGTCGACAACTACGCGGGCTGGAACAGCGGGGTCAACCCGACTCGCTACACGATCCCCGCGACTGGCATGTGGCTGCTGTACGGCCTGCTCGCCTACTCCGGGAACACCGCCGGCACCCGGGCGTGCGGGCTGCGGGTCAACGCGGGGACGACGGACTGGGGCACCCACGACATGCCCGCCACCGTCTCCTCCACCCACCGGGCCTCCGCTGTCCATTTCCGGCGGCTGACGGCGGGCGACTACGTGGAGCTGATGGCTTTCCAGTCCTCTGGCAGCAACCGGACCACTCAGGACGACTCCACGCACCTCGTCGCGATTTGGATGGGTTCCTGATGCCGCTGCAGCCGCCCGGCATACCGTCGTTCCCGGCCCGGTATCCGGCGCTCACCACGGACTTCGACACGTGGATCAAGGACCCGTTCGTGTTCTTGGTCGCGCCGCCGGTGCTGCGGGTGCGGCTCGCGTCCGCGCAGGCCATCTCCTCCGGCACGTGGACGATCTTGCAGTTCGCGTCCGTGGACGACGACACCTACTCGGGGTGGGTCACCACCGGCAGCAGCCCCAACTACAGGTATGTGCCGCAGGCGCCCGGCTGGTATCTGGTCACGCTGCGGGTCGCGGCCAACGCCGCAGCGGGTGGCACCACGCATGCGCTGATGCCCGGCATCTACGTGACCGGCATGCGGTACGAGGGCAACGAATCGTGGCAGGTCACCTCAGATACGGCGGGCCAGGTGTCCACGCAGCAGCTCGTCTACCTGGTGCCGGGCGTGGACTACGTCCAGGGGGCGATCGTCATCCTGTCCGCCGCCCTCAACACCCCCTCGACGTCGGGTCAGCAGTGCCTGATGGACATCAACTGGGTCAGCGCTTGACCAGAATCGGGGGGCTCGCGTGATCGTCAACGGGACCATGGTCACCGCGACCGGCGGCACGCCGGACACCGCCACGGTCACCATCAGCCTCGTCGACCAGCAAGGGCGGTTCACGTCCGGCTTCATCGCGGGCACTGATCGCGAGGTCGTAGGCCTGGCCCGCATCACGGTCGACAAGACCGGCGCCTGGACCGCTGATCTCACGCCGACCGGCGACATCACGTCCACGGCCGGGGCGACGCTCTACAGGGTCGACGAACGGGTCACGCTCGGCGCGAGCGCGACCTACTACATCAGCGTGCCGTCCTCGGGCGGCCCGTACTGGGTCGGCGACATCCGCGTGCCTTTGCCTGGTACTCCCGACCAGCCCGCCCTGTATCTGCCGTTGGCGGGTGGGCAGATGACTGGGCCGCTGCTGCTGTCGCACGATCCGCTGGTCGATTCCGAGGCCGCTACGAAGGCGTACGTGGACGCCTCGGGCGGTGGCGGGGGCGGCGGCACGCCGTCGGGCACGGTCGTCAGTGAAACTACGTACGGGCAGAGCGCGGTCGCGGGCGCGGCGACCGCGTACTCGAGGGGCGACCACACGCATGGCTCCCCGGCCCTGTCGTCGAGTGCGGCGTCGGCATCGGCGGTCGGCGACGCCGCCACCGCGGGGGCTGCGACCACGCCGGCCCGGAGCGACCACAAGCACGGCCGCGAAGCCTTTGGCGCGGTGACGGCGCAGACCTCGTACGGGGCGGCCTCCGGCAACGGGTCGGCGGCCACTCTGGCCCGGTCGGACCACACGCACGGCACGCCCTCGCTGACGAGCTCGGCCGCCTCGAGCTCGGTGCCGGGTGACAGCGCCGCGGCGGGAGCGGCCACAACGCCAGCGCGCGCCGATCACGTGCACGGGCGCGAGAGCATCGGCACCGGGCCGGGCACCATCGCAGCTGGCGACGACGCCCGGATCACCGGTGCGCTGCAGGCGGCCAACAACCTGTCCGACGTCGGCAGCGCGGCGACCGCGCGAACCAACCTGGCCGTCCCGCCCACGTCCCGCCTCATCAGCGCGGGCACCGGCCTGACCGGCGGCGGGTCTCTCGCGGCCGACAGGACGCTGGCTGTCGCGTACGGGACCAGCGCGGGGACGGCGACCGAGGGCAACGACAGCCGCGTGAACGGCGCGGTCCAGAAGTCCACTCTGACCGCGAAGGGCTCCATCTACGTCGCGACTGGCGCGGGAACGGTCGTCGAACTGCCGGTCGGCAGCAACGACCAGGTGCTCACCGCGGACAGCACTCAGAGCGCGGGCGCGAAGTGGGCCACCCCCTCGGGCGGGGGCGGCGGGATGGATCAGATCTTCCCGCTGGCCGGGCACGGGTTGCTCGCCGCGTCCGGCAACCCGGAGGCGTTCAACATCTCCTCGGGCTACGGGTCCGGGGTGTTCATCGGCCGTGTGTGGATCCCGGCCGGTGTCGCGATCACCGCGGTGTGGCTGGCCGTCGCCGCTGGCGGAACCTATGGCTCGGGGTCGCCGAACCAGTTGGGTGTGTGGGCCGACGCGGGCGGCGCGCCGATCAAAACCACCGCGGACGACAACACCTTGTTGGCCGCGGCCGGGTGGCGGGGCGGCAACCTGTCCGGGGGTGCGATCGCGTCCCAAGGCAGCGGACGATTCGTGTACATCGGGGTGGTGGCGTCCAGCTGGTCGGGCGTCAGCCTGCCGTACGCGCCCGCCGGATCGAACAGCTCGTGGTTGAACGGCGTCCCCGGCGGCGGCACGAGCAACCGGCGGGCGATGTTCGCCTTCGACAGCACGCTGCCCGGCGCGCTCGACCCGACCAGCTACGGGGCGACGAGCTTCTTGCCGCTGTTCGGAGCTACGTGATGCGTCTCCTCGGGCAGCTCGTCGGAGTGCTGCTGCTTGTCCCCGCCGACGGTGCGGGTGTGAGTGATCCGGTTACGGGGGTGCTCGTCCAGTACGGGGCCATCGGCGTGGTCGCCATCATCGCTTTGGCCGCGGCCCGGGTGCTGTTCAAGCGGCTCACCGCGGCGGCCGACCGGGAGGCGCAGCGGGCCGACCGGTTGGAGGAGGAGTTGCGCAAGTTGAACGAGATGATCCGCAGCGAATACGTCCGCTCCATGGGCGACGCCACCAAGGCCGTGGCTGACGCGCTGGCAGCGGTCCGGAGGAGCTGACTTTGTCGAGGACGATCCGGCAATCCCAGGTCGACGACCTGGTCGCGGAGTCGACGCGGCTGCGGGACGAGCTGATGAAGGCGGCTGCCCAGCTTGAGGCGTTCGCGTCCCAGCTGACCAGGGAGGCGCGCGACATTGCGGAGGCGGAGGAGGAGGAGGCCGATGACGGGGGCGCCTGAAGACCGGGTCGCCGAGCTCACCAGGGCCGCGAACGAGCTCGTCGGGGAGATGCGGCGGCTCAATGTCGACTCGGGCCAGCAGCTGGTCACGCTCACACGGCGGTCGTCGCGGGATCGCAAGATGATCTACACGCTGGCTGCGTCGCTGGCGCTCGACCTGCTTTTGACGGTCGCCATATTTCTGGTCGCGGTCCGCGCCGACAACGCGAGCAACCGGGCCGATCAGGTGCACGCACAACAGGTCGCGACCTGCCAGAACAGCAATGAAGCGCGGCGGGTGCAGGTGCAGTTGTGGGATTACATCCTGTCGCTGCCGGCCCCTCGGCCGCGCACGGATGAGCAGGAGCGGCAGCTCCTCCAGTTCCGGGCGTACGTGCATCGGGTGTTCGCGCCGCGCGACTGCTCGCGGATCTGAGGAGGCCCCTGATGTTCCTGACTGATCTCGCCGCCATCGCGCGCCGGACTGGCGCCCCCGTGGTGGAGGAGCCTGGCTGGAGGTCACGCGGGCACGGCGGCATGTCCGCCGTGCAGGGCGTGGTCTGCCACCACACGGCCGGGTGGGGTGACCTGCATGTGGTCCGCGACGGCCGCCCGGGGCTGGATGGGCCGCTCTCGCAGTTCTGGCTGAGCCGCACGGGTGTGATCCATGTGGTGGCGGCGGGCCGGTGCTGGCAGAACGCGCCGTCGACCAGCCCGTTCCATGAGAACCACAACTCGATCGGTATCGAGGCGGAGAACGACGGCAGCGCGCCGTGGCCGACCGTCCAGTTGGACGCGTACAAGCGACTGTGCGCCGCGCTGTGTAAGGCGTATGGGCTGCCAGTGGCGCGGGTGAAGGGCCACAAGGAGGTCAACACCGCCAAGCCCGACCCGCACTCGATCAACATGGCCGCCTTCCGGGCCGAGGTGGCCCGGCTCATCTCAGGAGAGGACGACGACGTGTCTGCCCAGGATGTCTGGAACGAGAAGCTGAAGCCGCCGTACGCGGATCCGGCCAAGCCGGAGTGGCAGGCCAAGACGGTGCTGACGAATCACGGCGTGTGGCTGCGGAAGATCTCGGAGCAGGTGGCGGCGCAGGACGCGACGATCAAGGCCCTCGCGGAAGCCCTCGCAAGCCGCGACGGTGCGGTGGACGTGGACGCGTTGATGGCGCGGATCCGGGCGGAGATCGGCAGCATCACCGTCCACCTCGACACCGCACCTGAAACGCCCGTTAGTGGATCCTGACGGGCCGCGCGAGGATGATCTCCCGGACCCCGCCACTGCTGGGCTCGCCGCCGGCGGGATCGTGCCGAGCCTCGGGCCGCGGGTCGAGCGTGACGAGGACGGCCGCCCGGTCTGGGTCCACGTCTGCTGTGGCGAGGAGGTCCGGGCCGTGCTGCCGCTCGGCGAGCGCGGCTGGCAGTGGACCTCGGACGGCGGGCTTACCCCGTCGATCCTGTGCCACGGCTGCAAAGAACGCGTGCGTGTGCTTCGAGACCACGCCCGAGCAGGCGGCGCTGGTCCGCGCCGATCTGGAGGAGCTGCGCGCCCACCAGGAGCAGGACAGCATCGCCTGGGCCGTCGTCGCCACGACCGAGTTCATCTGACCCCGCCTGCGCACGTCACGCGCTCGGCTGACCTGCGGAAAGCATGTTATGCCCCCGAAATTCACACCCCCCCGAGGAGACCCATGACCCCTGCCGAGCCCGAGCCGCCGCTGCTCGCGCCCTTCCTGTCCATGTCCGGCCGTACGGAGCGCGAGGCGGCGCTCGACGCGGCGTTCAGGCTGCACGAGATGGTCGGCGGCCTCCGCGTTCAGCGGGGCGTGGCCCGCGCTGAGACCGTCGCCGAAGCCGAAGACGCCGTACGGGCCACCGCCGACCTGTTCGCCGCCTGGATCGAAGGCCCCATCGAGCTCCTCATGATCCCCGGTCCCGTCGTCGACGAGCAGACCGGCCTGCCAACCGACACCCAGCAGAAAGGCACTGACACCATGCAGATGAACACCGGACAGGCCTTCACGTTCACGCTCAAGGGCCGTGACCGCTCCGGCTACATGACGACCATCCCCGACGTCGAGGTGACGACCGACAACCCCGCCGTGGCGATTCTGGCCCGCGACCCGGAGGTGCCCGGCAAGTGGCGGGTGGGGTCCGGTGAGCCCGGCGAGTCGGTGCTCACCGCCGAGCTTCCGCCGCTGACCGAGGGCGGCGAGCCGCGTACGGCCCGCCTGGTCGTCGACGTCATCCCCGGTGACGCCGTGGCCATCGAATTCGAGATCGGCGAGGTCGTCGAAGAGGAGTAGCCATGCGCGCCTGGATCGAGCGGCAGCCGGTGGCGTTCCGGCTGATCGTCGTGATCGTGGTCGTGGCCGGCCTGCGGATCGGCGTGCTGCTGCATTGGATCCCCCCGGATTGGGCGATCTCGGAGGACGCAGTTCAGGACTGGATCGATGCCGCTATCGCGGCGTGGGCGTACGCGTCGGTGCGTGGCAAGGTCACGCCGGTTGCGGCTCCGCGCGACGACCAGGGCCGGGCTCTGGTTCCGTCCGGGTCGAGGCCGTACGTGCAGGAGTAGCCCGACCTCACCGCTCAACGCAAAGGCCGCCGCCCTCCTTGAGGGCGGCGGCTCTTTTCGTGCTCCCGGTCAGTCGCGCAGCCGTGGCACCCAGCCGATCTCCTGGGCGTACGGCAGGATGGACGCATGGCCTCACTCGTCTCCGAGATCCCAGATGTCCGGGACTCGACGCTCACCAGCATCCCCACGGCAGCCGTAGACGCCGTCCGACAGCGGATCACGGGAGACACGCACCCCGTGGCCGTGGCCGCGTTCCAGTCGTCGGTCTGAACTCATGCAGACGCCCCACCCCCAACCGTGGGCGGGGCGTCTTCGCGTAGGCGGGCTACTGGGTCGCGGCTATCAGGAGTTGGCGTCTTCCGCGGCCTGCTCGGCTATGAGCGCGTCGGCTTGCGCCTTGAGAGCGTCGGCTGCGGCCAGGTCGGCTTCTCTGTCTGAGCTGGTGGGCATTGGTTCCTCCATCGGTTTTTCGGGTGGAGCGGGGTGCTCCGGACGCGGGCCGTGGCCACCGGCCCGCGTCCGCAACACCTCACTCCGGCCGGCCGCCGAGGCCGCGGATCCAGGTCGCGCCGCCGCAGCGCGGGCACTGCCGGAACCGCTCCCCGAACACGCCCGACCGGAGCCGACCCGCACCTTTGCACTTCGGGCAGGTCCGCCGGTT
>ERZ1292642.558-Hain-H14-01um-R1-558-length-20891-cov-5_pt2 | contig 16230 bp, 24 predicted proteins | sample MGYA00564403_ERZ1292642 | MGnify/ENA primary metagenome ERZ1292642 (study PRJEB36523, sample SAMEA6512643) | groundwater metagenome | collected 2019-01-09 | study: AquaDiva: Metagenomics assemblies of 32 groundwater samples | reverse complement strand
GTCGGTGCCCTGGGCACCGACGACGACACCGACCATTGTCTGGGAGCCGACCTGCAAATGCGCCGTGACCGATCCTGTTCCATGTAACGTTCTTGACCCCTTCGGTGGATCGGGGACGACCGGACTCGTCGCTGACCGCCTCGGCCGCAACGCCGTTCTGATCGAACTCAATCCCTATTACACTGCGATGGCCGAGCGGCGCCTCAATGCCGACGGTGGCCTGTTCATGAATGTCGTTGTTGATGCCGTAGAATGAAGTGAGACAACTCCATGGATGACCTTGACGAAGAGAGAGCGCTGGCTCTCGACGCCAGCCCGGACTACCTCGTCCTGCGCCGCCTCAACCCCAAGCGCTGGGAGTTCTCCGAGGTGCCGCCGGCGGACGTGAAGCGCGGGTGCGTTCTCGATGTGGAGACAACCGGGCTCGACCCCATGCAGGACGACGTGATCGAACTCGGCATGGTGGAGTTCGATTTCGACCGGGAGGGCACAATCTACGGCGCCCGCGAGGTCTATCAGGGCTTTCAGGACAGCAAGAAGCTCAGCGCCGAGATCACCGAGTTGACTGGGATCACGCCGGCCATGATCGCGGGTCGGCAAATCGACTTGGCGAAGGTAGCGGCGATCGTCGAGGGCGCCGATCTCGTCGTTTCGCACCACGCGGCGTTCGACCGGAAATTCGCCGAGCGGCTGAACGAAGGCTTCCGAAAGAAGGCGTGGGGCTGTTCCATGGAACAGATTCCCTGGGAGGCGGAGGGCGTCCGCGGCGGCCGTCGGCTCAAATATCTTGCGCAGGAATTCGGGTTCTTCTACGACGCGCACCGGGCGACGGACGATTGCTGGGCCGGGGTCGAGGTGCTGTCGCGGACGCTGCCGAAGTCCGGCCGTACGGCGCTGGGGCACCTCCTCGATGCCGCGCGCAAGCCAACTTGGCGCATCTGGGCGCAGAACGCGCCGTTCAAGGACAAGGACCGGCTGAAAGGCCGCGGCTACCGCTGGTCACCGGGCGACGAGCCTGGGCTGCCGGTGAAAAGCTGGTATGTCGACCAGCAGGACGAGGCCGCGCGCGATGGTGAGATCGCTTGGCTGCGTGCCGAGATTTACTGCGGCCGCTCCTTCGATCAGCGAATCGACCGGATCACCGCCTACGACCGTTTTGCGCTAAGGGATTGGAGCCAAGGAAACTGGATTGCATCAGCGTTTGCGCCGTAGCATCTTCCGCATCGGCACCAACGCCAATCCTGACAAGGAAACGGAACGAGTCATGGTCCAAGAAGAGCTTATCCGGCGCATCGCCGCCGACACCAAAGTAACTCAGCCGGTCGTCAAGGCCGTACTCGACGAACTCGGCTACAAAATCGGCAATCTCAAGCCGGGCGACGAAATCCGCACCGCGGCGATCGGCACCTTCTCGGTCTCGCATCAGAACGGCCGCATGGGCCGCAACCCGAAAACCGGTGCCTGGGTCGAGATCGACCCGAAGAACGTCGTCAAGTTCAAGGCGGCAAAGCACATCCGGGATGCGATCAATTCGGTTTGACAAAACCCCCCATTCCCTTTTATCTAAAGGGAACGACGCCCTTTAAGCGGGAGACGGGATATGGCACTCAACAGGCAGCGGATATTGAGCAGCCCCCGCTACGTGCACCGCCCTCTCGCCGCACCGATCGGCAACCTCACGCACGGCGTCTTTGACACCCTCTCTCAATCGTTCGTCGTTGGTGAGCACCACACCGAGCGGCAGGCGGTTCGGGCGGCTGCCCGTTATGACGACCGCTACGAGGAATGGATGGCGGCATGAGCGCCGATCCTCGCGTAGCCGTGAGCCGGCTGAATCACGCCATCGTGATTGGGCTTTACGGCTTCGACTTTGCGACCGAGAATTACCGGTATGAGCCGTCGCTTGATGCGATCGATGATCGACCGATCCGGAGAGAGGTTCATTTTCTAACGGCCGCTGAGTGGCGCGCGCTGAGGGAGGGGGAATGATGTTCATCGACTTCCTGCTTGATCCCACGACCGGCATGATCGTCGTCGGCTACGGGGTTCTCGTTCGCTTTCTCGAATATCCGAGGCTTCGTCGCCGGTATCGCTCTTGGTGCCGGCGCGAGGAATGGCAACGGACGCCGTTCTGACAATGCTCCTGAAGCGCTACAAGCGGGAGAAGATGGGGGTTCGCGAGCCTGAACGTCGAATATTCCAGGTCCACCGGTCCTACGTAAGGCGGCACGTCTGTTCCGTTCCTGGATGCCAGGGTCACCCCATCGAATTCGCTCACGCCAAAACCCGCGGTTCCGGCGGACACGACGCCCAGGGCGTTCCGCTCTGCCTCGCGCATCATCACGAGCAGCACTCGATGGGGATTGAGAGTTTCCAAGCAAAATACAAGATCGACCTATTCGCGATAGCGGCCGAGTTCGCGCGAACCACGACCGATAAGGCTCTGCGCCAAGCGTTGCTCGAACAGCCGGACATTTATAGCGGGCGCCTCGCCTCGGCGGCTCATGCGCGGTGAGGGGTATGTTGAACAGTTCCTTGCCGAAGACGAGGCGCTGGTGGACTATGCGCGAGCTTGGGTTGGCGCGGTTTTATGCAGAAGAGGGGCTAAGCCTTGGGCGAACAGCAAATCTCATCGGGCGAACCCGAGCATCCCTTGCCGGCGCCGCAAAACGTCACGGAATCGTCTTTGCTGGAGAAGTCGGAGCACCCTTCGGAAACGCCAATCGCCGAGGAAAATACGCGCGTGGTCGTACTGGTGATCAAGTCGTCGCGGATCGTCGCAAAAGTAGTCGGCAGAGCACCCGTCTATATCGACAAAGGCAGGGAATGGAAGCCCAACTTAGTGGAGATTGAAAAGAAGTATCCATGCCTATCCGGTTGTCGCACACAGGAGCTAGATGTTGATGCCATCTCGCGGTCCGGTAATGGATACTTCTCGGATGGAATCCGCACAGCGAAAGCGTCGCAAAATAGAGGCGGGAACGATGCTTCTTAATGAAGTTCAAGAGGAAGTATCTGGCCATATGGACGAAATTATTCATCTTTTTAAGCCAGGAGCCAGAATCGCAGTTCTGGTTCGTTTGCCCGAATTTCCCGACCGGGATTTCATAATGACCAATGATGACTTGGACGAACTCATATCCATGATTTCTCGCAGAAAAGCTACAGGTGGTAGCTGTGTGTCTTAACCGGATAAGCATGGAAGTATCCGTGGCTATGCCGCATGCTTGGGACGGATGCGTTGGTTAAACTTTCGCTGAGCGTGTTAGGGATGTGAGATGGTGAAAATGCGGAAGATTGTGTTGTCCGAGGTCGATGGTGCCGTTCAATTGAAGATTGGCGGCCTAACCCTCTCACTTGCGGGCCACGTCGCGCACCGCCTTGGATATGCCGTGATGGAGCAGGCGAGGTTAGTTTCTTCAGCGGAGAGCGACAATCCGAAGCGGCGGCGGGTCGAGGAATTTGAAGCGAATGTCATTCGCCATCGGCGTTCCACCGGGGAGCGCGCATGCGCGGACTGACGATACGGCGATTATATACTTGCCAAACACAAAGTGACGAAACCGATCAGGCAGCCGAGGACGAATAGACCCGCTGAAACAACCGCCATTCGCGTTCTCCAATCACGGAAGGTAAGCCCTGCGTCTTCCGCTGGACTCTGAATGTCACCCATCCGGAATTGGAGCAAAGAGCGAGCCTTCAGCATACGGGTTATTGCTTGTCCTTCTCGAAATAAGGCTAAGCCAGCACCGATGCCCATGAGAATCAGGCCGAGGATGAAGCATGAAAGCGGATATAGGAGTTGGCGCAGAAAGGTGCCCTGGTGCCACGCGGCTCCCATGAAGCTCAAGACTGCCAAGGTCGCGCCGCCGTTTCCCAGCCATAAGCTGGTTAGAGCTTGATTGTACGCCCGCTCGGCGCGTTCAAGACGTGGTTTTACAAACTCGAACGCCTGTTGTTGTTCTCGCTCTTGCTCGTCGTGAAAGTCTTGCAGGATATCGCTTGTCAATCGTGACGGCCTTTTTTCGCCTCGGACTTGTCCGGTTTCGCAGACGCCAGCCGCTTTAAGTTCTCACGGAACACGGCCTCATCCTCGCTTGCTCCGGCCTCGCGAGCGGCTTCGATGAAGCGCTGGCGCTGAGCTTTATCCTGATGGGGTTTTGGGTTTGGTGGCATCTTGCCTGCGGTCTTGGTCGTCATGGCGCACGATATCACAGCCAACGGTTGCTATGTGATTCGCCGCGATGATCGGCACGCCGCCGAAATTGCGCGACATCCCGACATGCGAAACGAAGTTACCTACGACTCGTAAAAAGCGAGTCGATCTGCGCGATCTGAAAAACTTAACACGCAAAATCGCCGCGCATTTTTGGCGGTATGTTTTCGACGGAGCAAAATTTCGGTATAATCGAAAAGGAAGAACGGGCCAGGGTTTCCCCTGACCCGCTCCCAAACCGGACGGCCTTGCCCATGTTAAAGCTTAGGCCGCCCTGCCAACGGAGGGGGTTGGGGCAATCGTCATTGCCCCGCCCCCCTCCGCCTCGGGCGCGCGGCTTATCGCCGATCGCGGAAAATCGCCGAATTAAATCCCAATTAAATCGCCGCCTTATTTCGTAAGGGATTGACGCCATTATTTGGCAAGCGCATATAGGCATCACGGACGGGAAATGACCCGCCGCATATGGGAGAGACCCGATGAAAAAAATCACTATCGAAGCCGATGAAAATACCCTTCGTTATCTCGCCTTTATCGTGCGAGATTTTTTCTCGGCAAATCCGGCAATAGACGACGATCGGGTTCATCCTCTTCCCCCAAACCCAGAAGCGCGCCAACGCGATCTGATGGCGCAATTCGCAGCGCAGGGGATCGTATCGTCCGAATGGATGATCTGTCATCCGCAACAGCACGCCCATCGCCAGCATTAAAAATGGCTCGCCGCGCGGCTGGCAGGTAGATGTCCCGCTTCTGAATGCGGCCGCCGGCACGCGGGGCGGCAATCTGTTCCAAGGAAAAACGGTTTTCCGAACCTTGCGGGCAGCAAAGAGAGCCGTGGAGGCTTTGTCGGCATGACCCCTGACCTCCTTCGCAGCGCTGGCGAAGCGCTCTTCGGTAGCCAATGGCAGGGCCGGTTCAGCGTTGACTTTAATGTCAACCCCCGCACCCTGCGCCGCTTTCTGAGCGGCCAAGATGATATCCCGCTGTCGATGATCCACGAAATCTACACCAAGCTGCGGGAGCGCCACGACCGGACGGCGCAGCTGCTTGATCCGCGACCTGTCGATCCGCGCGACCCTGACTATTCGCGCCAGGGCATCTTCCGCTACCACAATTGCTCCCGCTGCCAGAACGGCGCGCGGCTAGACCGCTGCCCGACGCCTGACGCGCCGGGGAATTGCGGCCAGCCTCATGCGAGGAACGACTAGCGATTCAATCTCGCCTCCGGTTTTATCCGGAATTAAGCGAGGGCGTCAGGCGACCCGGTGGCGGGCGGCTCCTACGCGGAGCCGTCATCGGCGTGTCCTTCGCCATCTCCATGCGGCGCTGTATCGCCTGGCCGATCTGCTGCGCCACTCGCGTCCACGCTTGCGGCTTCATCGGGGTTTGCTTCGCTGTCGCTGCGTTCATTGCCTTCTCCTCCATTTTGTTCCTCTATCACGGTCGAGAGGGCGCGGAAAGCTGCCTCTGGACAACCCGACAGCGCCTGAGGCAATTTAAAACTCACCATCAAAACCGTTTTAAAAGATGCCAACCCTCAAAAACGACCGACACGAGAAATTCTGTCACGCCTTGGTACAGGGAAATTCCAAGGCCGATGCCTATATCATCGCCGGCTACAAGGCGAGCCAGGCCAACTGCTCGACCCTCGCGAAAAGACAGGATATTCAGGATCGTCTCGCCGAGCTTCAGGGGCGAGCAGCCGATCTTGCGGTCAGCGTCGCCGGCATCAGCACCGGAATCTCCAAGGCTTGGGTGCTCGAAAGCCTTCGCGCGAACGCGGTCAAGGGGCTCAAGGAAAAGAAATCATCCTCTGTCGCAAACCGCGCGCTCGAGCTGATCGGCAAGGAACTCGGCATGTTCCTTGAGCGCATCGAGCAGGGCCGCCCCGGCGACTTCGCGCACCTCAGCGACGAAGAGCTGGACGCGCAGATGAAGCAGCGCCTCAAGGCTCGCGGCCTCAACGACCGGCAGATCAGGAATTTCCTACTGGTTACCAACCCGACGCCGGCGAATTACGACGAGAAGGAGAGCGGGTGATGCGTTCTTTTGCGGCTGATGATGCCCAGACAATTCAATTGCGCTTGAAAGAGCTTGCGGCCGAGCGTGAGCGGGCCCGTTGCAGTTGCCCTCACTCGGAAGCCGGTTATCGCGAAGGAACCGACACGCGCTGCGAAGTTCATGGGACGCCAGCGGTTCCGCTGATTTAATTCATGCCATACCCGGAAATAGACCCCCGCTCGATCGACCGTGAGGACCTCGCGCTTTTCGCTGAGATCGACAAGCGGAAATTAATGCGCGACCAATTACGGATGCGCCGGTGCTTCGAGGAGTCGCTGATCGAATTTATGATCGCCGCTTGGCCGCATATGGGGGAGTCGGGCGAATGCATTATTAATTGGCACCATGTCGAAATCGCGGATGCCTTCGAAAAACTCGTTGAGAACGGCGAAGGCGGAAATATTGTGGTCAACGAGCCGCCGAGGTGCACAAAATCGCTCCAACTACTTTGTTTAAATGCCTGGATATGGGCGCAGCCGAGCGATCGTTGGAATGCCTTGCGCGGCCCGCACGTTAAATTCCTGACCGTCTCCTACAGCGCTCGGCTCTCAGAAAAATTCGGCACACAATTCCGTCGGTTGATCCTGAGCGAGTGGTATCAAACGCTGTGGGGTCATCAGGTAATTATTCGCGGGGATCAAGGCAGCCGCAGTGATTTTGGGAATACTGCTGGTGGATCGCGGTTCAGTGCGTCAATCGAAGGCGGAATTTTGGGCTCGGGTGGCGATATTCAATGTCTTGACGATGTTCAAAATTATGGCGCAGCCGAATCTGAAATCCGACGCGAGGGGACGATCGAGGCGATGCGGCTTCTCGTCAACCGCGTCACTGATCCCCGACACACAGCGCGCATCCTGGTGATGCAGCGCCTCCACCAGCAGGACGCCACAAATTACGCGATCGAGAACTGGTCGAGAAAAACCCAATTCATCTGCTTCCCGATGCGGTACGACATCACCCGCCCTGATCCGCGCGACCATCGGGAAAATGACGGCGAGTTGCTGTGGCCCGAGGTGTGGACCGAGGAATTGGTCAAGCACCAGGAGTTTGAGCTTCAAGAGTACGGTACAGCCGGGATGCTGCAACAGCGCCCCATCCCCCGCGGCGGCGGCATCATCAAGCATGAATGGTGGAAGGTCTGGCCGGACGACGCCGAGGCGCTGGGTTTAGCCGACCTGCGGATCGCCTATCACTGCCCGGTCTGCAAATGGGCGGATTACGCCGAAGGGGAGTGGTCGGAAATTCCCTGCCCGCAATGCGGGTCCGAGGCAAAGCGGTTCAATCCGTTCCCGGCTTTCTCCTATCGACTGATCTCGGTCGACACGAATTACGGCGAGGGCGAACAGAACAGCTACTCCGCGGCGACGGCCTGGGCGATCTGGCACGCGAAAGATGGGTCGCCGCGGGTGATGTTGACCGATGCCTGGCGCGGCCGGCCGAGGCTCAGGGGCGATCCCAACAGCAAAGACCCGAACCACAAGCTGGGCCTGGTCGAAATCATCTACGGCATGGCGAAGCGCCGGCAGACGGACTTGATCCTGATCGAGCGCAAGACCCGAGGAACGGACCTTTACAACGAGCTCGAACGGATCACGCGGGAATGGCCGTACCAGTTGGCCTATACCGACCCGACGCGCAAAGGATCGAAGACGCTGCGGCTCGAGGCTTGCGTCAACATGTTCATCAACGGGCTGATCTGGGCACCGAACCTCGACTACGCGCAGATGGTGATCGAGGAGGTCTGCTCAGCGCCCTACGCGACGTTCGATGACCTGATGGACACCGCCACGGCGGCGCTGAGGCATGTCCGAGACAACGGCCTGTTACTGACCGGCCCCGAGCACCGGATCGAGGAAGTGGCGCGCACGGCGTTCAAGGGGCGGCAGTTCAGCGTCACGGAGCTGTTTGGGGTGTAAGACGGCCCTTGTCTAACGAGAGTGAGACCGCTTGTCTAACAAGTGAGACTGGAATAGTCTCACTCGCATGAAGCCGCCAGAGCGCCCTTGTCTGATGTGCGGGAAGCCGCATTGGGGCGACTGCGCGCCGAACTCGCGATCTGCGCGGAACCGGACGAACGCGGGCGTGATCGACCCGCCGCGCCATGCCTCGGACGCCGACCCTGAGCCGGTAGACACTCCGGAGAGGAGCGAACAGCCTCGGACAAGGGATAGGGGGAAGGTCGCGACTCTGGATGGGGAGGCGGAGGTCGCCAGCTGGGTCTATGACGGCTATCTCCATCCACCGCCAGCATTCGACAAAAAAACCTATCAGCGCCAGTACATGAAGGACTGGCGCCGGAACCGAAAGGCCAAGCCGTGATCGCCAAGTACGAAAACTGGGGCGCTGGCACAATCGCTTTTTCGGGCCAGCTGCGCGGCGCGCTGGCTGAGAAATTCGCTGCCGAGTGCAAGCGCCGAGGATGCGAGCCGGCTGCGCTCGCGGCTGATCTTCTGGAGATGGTTATCAAGGATGATCTTTTCGCCGCTATTCTGGATTAGGAACTCTGACGCCGCTCGACCCGATCCTTTCCCCGAAGGAGAAAACCTGATGCTCACCCGATGGTTCGCCAAGCTGGAAGAGCCAGTGACCGACGACGATCTTGAAATTAGAGTGGTGCGTCCGCAGTCGGTTCGCCGCTTCCCTCCCGTCTACGCGCCGGGGTTCTGGAAAGGTGCGATCGAGGGCCGACGCGCGGGCAGGACTCTCGGCGACTCAGTCATGGTTGCGCCAGCGAAGGGGTGGTCGCCAATCCCGGAGCGGCAGGTGCGTCAGCAGGACGAAGCCAGCAAAGCTCGCGACGACGCGATGCTCGGCGACGGCACCCCGGAGAACCCTGGCGCGCTGGCGACGATCCTCGCCGCGGCGGAGAGCGGCGCCGATGTCACCATGCTGCCGGAATATCAGCGCTGGCTCGGCTACACGCCGAAGGAGCATGCGGCGCGATGATTACCTCGCTCGAACAGGTAACCGAATTTCCGCTGTGCTGGCCGCCCGACAAGCCACGCGCCGCGAAGCGCCTCAACTCGACCAAATTCACCACCTCAAGGGCGAAGGCTGTGGCCGAGATTTCTGCCGAGATGAACATGTGGCGCGGTGCGCGGTTTGTGGTCTCGACCGCGCCGAGTTACCGGCAGGGACCGATCGACCCCGGCGTCGCGGTGTGGTTTTCGCTGCCGCCCGCGGCCGGCTCGAAGGAGCGCGAGCTGCGCGTGCTGGCGTGCGATACCTGGACTTGGGCGGCGCCGAACCTCCACGCGATCTACCTAACGCTCAAAGGCATGCGCGCCTTCGAGCGCTACGGCACCTATACCAAGGAGCAGGCGGCGCAGGGCGCACGCCTCGCGCTGCCGCCGCCGACGAGCGAGGAAGGGCCGCCATGGTGGGAAACCCTCGGTGTCGAGCGCGCCTGGCCGCTGGCGGCGATCGAGGCCGTCTATCGCACCAAGGCCGAAAAGGCGCATCCTGACCGCACCGGAGACGGCGGCGAGGCGATGGCGCGGATCAACGCCGCCATGGACGCCGCGCGCAAGGAGCATGCCGCATGAGCGACTGGCATTTCGACTTGATCCGGCCGTGCGTCAACTGTCCGTTCCTGATGCGCAATCCATTGCTGTGCATGGGCCTCCTTGGCCTCACCGAAAACACGGTCAGCGAGGTATTTCCGTACGGTTTCTATGCCGAGGCTGTCGAATTCCCGCCATCTTGCGTCGGCATTGCCGATCATTCTTGCTCCCCATCAACAAACGGCAATTCAAGCTGGCGCGGCGGCTTAGATTACCTGAGCGGCTCGGATGTTCCCGAAATGGGTCCGATATCGCTGTTCGGCGTCGACCTTGAGGCGTTGCGGCGGGAATACAACCGACGGGGTGTGATGGCGTGACCTGGAAGATTGACGCCGCACTCAAGGAGCACAAATGACCGATGACCCGAAAGTTTCCGGCCTGGCCGCCCTCGACGAACCAAGCGGTTTCGAGGGGGACGAGGCGACCGTGCCCGGCGCGCAAGCGGAGTCGGTGTCCGGTGCCGCGAATGGCCATGCTCCTGCCGCGCCAGCATCGACGCCGCTCGACCCTCTGCGGGTCATCCTCACCAACGAATCATTCCCCGAGGCGCTGCGCCATGTCGCCGACCGGCTGCTGAAGGCCGAGCATGCCTTCAACCAGATGGCCCAGCGACACCCCGACGAATTCTCGGTGGGCGAGGCGCTGACGCAGTTCCGCAACGAGTTGCAGGCGCAGAGCCAGGTCGTCCAGCAAATCGGCCAGGTGGTCGCGCAGCTGTCGCAGCAGCGGGCGGTTCAGGAGTTCCTCGCCGAGCGCAACGCGCGGGCGACGGCTCTTGACCTCGCCATCAAGACGCTGCCTGAGGCTGCGCGTACCCCGGAGGCCATCGTGGCCCATGCCGAAGCATTTCTCGGCTGGCTCAAGAGTGGGATGCAGGCATGAGACTTAGCGATTGGGATCAGCGGCTCTTGGACCAAGCGTCGGGCAGGCATCTCGACAGCCTTGAGCGCGACCGCATCCGGCGCACGCTCTGCAAAGAGCGGAATGCTGCCGTTCGCGCCGATGGCGGCTGCCTTGGCTGTGAGGCCGATGTCGGCGAGGCGTGCCACCTTGACCGCGATCAGGGGACGCAGGCATGAGCGTGCGCGCGTCCGGAATCGCAACCCTTTTATCGCCAAACCAAAGGCGGCTGATCCTAGCCGCAGCGGAACCTACGGAGGAATTCCGCAAGCTGCCGCGAAAGGTAGGAGTGCTGGCTCTCAACAACTGTCGGAGGCTTGGACTCGTCGAATGCGAAGACGCGATCGCCGCCGTCTGGCGATATCGCCTAACCCGTCTTGGACAGGATGTGCGTGAGATACTTGAAAAATGACCGACGACCAAATCCAGATTCTCCCGCCCGGTCTAGTCCACCTCGTCGAGGCGGTGCTGATCATTGCGCGCGAGGGCAAGACGACGAAAGGTGATGTCAGCAAGCGTCTTGGTCTGCATTGCCGGTATTTCGAGCCCTACTTCCGCTTCCTCACCAAGGCCGGGGTCACCACCTCTCTAACCGGGCCGACCGGCGGCGTGTGGCTTGCGCGGCCGGCCGCCGGGATATCGGTCGGCGAACTCGCGCGGGTCTGCGCGACTGTCGCCATTTCCATCACGGGGAGGGAACATACTCGCTCACTGCAATGGTCGCCCCATCCCCTGATCGGGCTGATGCGCTCGCGCATGGTTGCTCAGATGGATGCGGTGACGATCGCCGACCTGCTCGCTGACCCGTACTTTGACCGGGAACTTGAGCCTCGCAAGCGGTGGGCTGGAAAATAACAAAGCGCCGGTGTAAAACGGGCGTATGCCTGATGGCGAAGTCATCCTTCCGGGGAACTCCCGATACCGCAACGGCCGGCTTTCCGAGGGAACCGGACCTGGGCTGACGCCGCTCGTAGACCCTGCGGCGCCGCCTTTTAGAGGCTCGCCGGGCGGCAACGGACTTCTACCCATCCGCATCGACACCGGCGACGTATCGATCACGATCGGCGCGCCGGCGGTCCACGGCACCGGCACCCAGAACGACAGCGAGCAGTTCGGCGAGAACCTTGCCGAATATCTCGACGACCACACCCTCGGGCTTTTGGCGAACGAGGTGATCCAGGGCGTCGAGGACGACATCACCTCTCGCGCGGAATGGATCAGGGAATATTCGAATGGCGTCGACCTGCTCGGGACGAAGGTCGAGGAAGAGGGCCGCGGCGGCGATCGGCGCCGGAATGTGTCGCGCGTCGGCGTTGAGACGCTGCTTGAGGCGATGGTCCGGTACCAGTCCAGCGCAGAGGGCGAAATGCTGCCCGCCGCAGGGCCTGCGAAGGTGCCGACGATCGGTCGGGAGTCTCCTGAAGAAGAAAAGCGCGCCAACGATTTCCAGGACGACTTCAACTACCTTCTGACCGACGTGATGAAGGAGTATTACCCGGACACCGGATCGATGCTGATGCACCAGGGGTTCTGTGGGCTCGGCTACAAGAAGTGCTACAAAGACCCGATCCGCAACCGGCCGACATCGCAGTCGATCATCGCTCCCAACCTGATTATCTCGGAAGAGGCAACCGACCTCGACACCGCGATCCGGGTCACCCACGAAATCGAGATGACCCGCTCGATGCTGCGCCGGATGCAGATATGCGGGCACTATCTTGACGTGCCGTTGGGCACTCCGTCGGGCACCGAGGGGATCGGCCGCCAGGCCCAGCGCAAGATCAAAGAGAACCAGGGCATCATGGTCGTGCCGATGCGGCCGCAAGACAGGCCGTACATGATCTGGGAGACCGATCAGGATATCGACTCCGGGGAATTCGAGATACAGGGCAAGTTCGAGCGCCAAGCGCCGCGGGATTTCCCGTTGCCATACAAAGTCACGGTCGACCGCGAAAGCGGGAAGACCCTCGGTGTCTGGCGCAACTGGCGCCCGAACGACAAGCTCTACCGCAAGCGCAATATGTACGTGAAGTTCTCCCTGGTGCCGTCGCTCGGCTATCACAGCTGGGGATTTCTTCACCTTCTGGGCAACCAGACCCGGGCGCTGCGAGCTCTGCGCCGGCTGATGATTAATGCCGGGATGTTCAGCCAATTCCCCGGCGGCATCAAAGCCAAGAACGCGCGCACCTCGACAACGGAGGTGGCGCCGGGCCCGGGCGAGTGGGTCGATGTCGACGCGGTGATGGGTCCGAACTTCGACATCTCGAAGTTGTTCATGGCGATGCCCTACAAGGACGTGTCGGCGTCCCTCTTCCAACTCAGCGAGGCGATCAAGAGCGACACGATGCGCTTGGGGGCGAGCGCACAGATCGAGGTCGGCGAGGGGCGAACGAATGTCCCGGTCGGCACGGTCATGGCGATGGTCGAGCAGCAAGTCCAAGTCATGTCCGGTATCCACAAGCGGAACCACCAGGCGCAGAAGCAGGAGTTGATGCTGCTGCGCGAACTGTATTCCGAGGACATCGAGGCGCTGAACCGGTTCACCCGTCTGCGACCCCGGCCCGGCGATCAGCAGCCGCGGATTTGGTCGGCGATTGAGGAATTCATGGACCTCAATCTGCAGCCGGCGAGCGACCCAAATCTGCCCTCGAGTGTGCACAGGCTCATGACGCAAAACGCCCTCGTCATGTTAGCCCAGCAGGCACCTCAGTATTTCGACGTGCCGGAAGTGCTTCGCGCGGCGATTACCACCATGGGGCTGGATGCCGACCGATTTGTCATTCGGCCCTCTGCGCAGGCCCCGACTCAGCAGCCCGACCCGCGCATCGCCGGGCAGCAGGCGGCGGTGGCTCAAAAGGCGGCAGCGGCGCAACTCGACGCCGGGATCAAAACCCAGCAACTCCAGCAGAAGCAGCAAGAGGCCCAGCTTGAGGCCCAAAGCGCCGCTGGCGAGCTTCAGGTAAAGCGGGAAGGGTTGGCACTCGACGCTCAGGCGGAAGCCGCGCGGCAAGAGACATCCCGCTTGGTAGAGACGCAAAGAGCGGCCGCCGATGTGGCTAAACTGCATCATCAAGGGGGCATAGATCAGGCCGCGGAAACTCAGCGGCAGCAGGGCGACCTCGCAAAAACCCATTATGAGGCGGTTCTCAACCAGCCGCAGATGATCGAGCCGACCCGCGAAGGATTGGCGGCCGGCTAAGACCTATTGATTTAACCCAAGCGCTCGCGCATCATCGCGGCGTTTGAAGTGCAACGGGGGTTGCCAGTGAGCGACGCGGCGGCAGCTTTATCGGTTTCCTCCCATACGGCTGCCGCCGCTGTTCACCCGTCGCTCGTGACGCCTTGGCGCCGACAGCTCGCCGCCTTGCGCGATCAGATGGTTCGCATGATCGAAGAGCACGACGACGCTGAATGCCAGTTCCAGACCGCTTCGGACGTATCGTGCGACATCACCAACGCGATAAAGACCTCGCTGCGCCGCAAATACGGACGCGTCTTCAATCGGATTGTCGATGGTCCTGAACCGAAAAGCCCGCAGGCATAGGGCGGCAGATACCCACCGCCGGCTCGCCGCGCTCGAAACCCTGACCGGCCTTGGCGACGATATCCTCGACACGATAAAAGCCGAGGCCGACAAGCGCATGGCGGTGATAGATCGCCAGGGTGCCGAGTGGCGCGATCTTTTGAACCGCTACCCGCACAACATCGTCGTAGCCTACGCCGAGCGATACCCGATGGACATCTTGAAGCGGATGCTCGCTTCGGAATTTCCCGGAGCGTAATTCCCGCGACCTGTGCTATAGGTCTTACTCTACGGAAGGAATTATAAATGATTAACTTAGCCCCAGTCTTAGCCCTTCTCAAGGAGAGAGGGTGGAACCTGCCGTCATTTATTGGTGTCATTCCGAAGGAGTATTTCGTTGTTCATGAAGGCGAGGCTCATGTGTTGTTTGGATGCTCATGGGAGACCGACGTTGTTCAACGGAGTGGGCGGATAATCGCCAGTATTTATTTCATGTCTGATGGCGGATGCAAACTTACCTATCCTGGATGCTGCTTTTTTGAGTCGTTCGGCGATCGAGCGATGACGAAAGAAATTGCTGATGCTGCGGAGAGGATGAGGGTATACACAGACAATCTTCCAGATGATCCGCCGCGCGGGTAACCAAAGGAGGTCGTTGCAATGACTGGCTCGGAATCGCATCGACGGAAAAATGCCAGACGAGTCCTGGCCCAAGCCGGTTACAAGGCCGGCGGTCATCTGCATCACGAGATTTCCGAGCGCGAGGACGAGGCGTCCGACCGCAAGATGATTTCCAAGGCGATTGAAGAGCACGACGACCAGCTACACGGCGGCAAGAAAACCCGCCTCCACCTCGCAGACGGCGGTTCCGCGATGGGGGATGCGCCGATGTCGCGGCCCGACCGCAGCGCACGCGGCAGCAAGGGTAAGGGCAAGGCGCACACCAACATCAACGTCATCATGGCACCGGGCGGCGGGCAGCAACAGCCGCCGCAGCGGGTTCCGGTTCCCGTGCCGATGCCGCCAGGGGCTGGCGCTGGCGGTCCTCCGCCGATGCCGCCGCCTCGCCCGCCAATGGGTCCGCCGCCGGGGGCGATGCCTCCCGGCTTAGCCGGCGGAATGCCGCCCGGTGGTCCTCCTGGTGGTGGGATGCCTCCGGGAATGCCGATGCGCAAGGTCGGCGGACGAGCCCCGATGGCGCACCTCACCGCCGGGAAAGGTTCCGGCGTCGGTCGCTTGGAACTCTCCAAGGAGCAAGGCCACGACAAGGAAATGCTCCGCGAAGGTGCCTGTTGAGGCTGTTCCATGGAACAAGAACTCCGCTGGGTGATCGCCCACACGATGTCGAGCCGCCACGGACACCTCGTCGTCCATCACGGATATTGGCGCGGCGAACTCGTGCGGGTCTTTACTGAGTGGTTGCCGCCTGATCCTCCGCCGATTCCCGCTGAGCCGGCGCGATTCGCTGCGTGACGCCTGTTCCATGAAACCGTCTCGCACCTCAACACTGCGCCTTCGGCGAGTTCGCTTCAAAGACGGTCGCGCGCCGCTTGAGGTAATCCCGCAGCGCTCGGCGCAACAGGAGCGCATCGAGGTCGAGGACCAAATCCGCAAGGTGCTCGACGCGCACCTCACCGGTGGCAGCAACAACATCGCCGGCTTTGCGTTCGTGGTGTGGGCGCACGATACGGCCTCCAGCGCCGATTTACGGTGCTATGAGTCCGGTGTGCCGCGCGTTATGGTGCCGGAGTTCGTTAAGGAGCGGCTGCGGCACGAGATTACCGAGCGCTGGACCCGACAAAGTTTGCAAGATGAAGGGGCAATCTGATGGATGACAACGACACGACGGTAGGGGCGCAAGCCGACGCCAATGACGTGCTTCCTGTTCAGGCTGCGGCCCCTGGCTATCCCGAGGTGCCCCCGGTCGCCGCGCCTCCGCCCGGTTGTCCCCCCCCGCCGCCGCCATT
>ERZ1292642.808-Hain-H14-01um-R1-808-length-16305-cov-7_pt1 | contig 16305 bp, 34 predicted proteins | sample MGYA00564403_ERZ1292642 | MGnify/ENA primary metagenome ERZ1292642 (study PRJEB36523, sample SAMEA6512643) | groundwater metagenome | collected 2019-01-09 | study: AquaDiva: Metagenomics assemblies of 32 groundwater samples | reverse complement strand
CTTCCTCTAAGCTATGCCAGTGCGGCCACGTCAATCAGGGATTAAAGCTCTCTGACAGGGTATGGCAGTGCCCAAAGTGTAACGCGATGATAAACAGGGACGCGAATGCGGCCACGAATATCTTGCGGCAGGGGTTGAACTTATTAAGTGAACAAAAAGAAAAGGCTGAAGGCAAGCTGCCTCCGGCAACAATTTTAGCTAAACCCGCGAAAGCGAGTAAGGCTAAATCTGGCGAGGGATTACCGTCGGATTCAAAACAAAAACTCAAGGAAGCGTCGAAAGGAGTCTTGGCGAAAGCTGGGAAAAGTCGTCGAGTTTATGAACTGAGAAGCCCCGGAAAGGAAATCGGCTCTGCCGGTTTTCAAACTGGAGAGTAATCACTAGCTGTTTGTCTTTTGATTTTGGTTGACTTAATTGGTTAGATGAGATAGGTTTGAGTATGGCTAAGAGAAGAAAGAAGAAGATGATAAAGGTGAGGCTTCGAGCTTTGGGAGCCGAACGCGCTCTAGGTCTCTGCTGGCAGCATGATAATTTGATAGAGATTGACGAAAGGCAAAGTAGCTATATGTTCGGGCGAGTGGCACTTCACGAAGCTCTACACGCCGTCGCTGGAGACGAATGGAGTGAAAATAGAGTGGAGAAAGCCTCTACTCTTATGTGGGACGTTATTTGGAATCTTAATTACCGCCGGATTTATGATGAAAATAAGCCTATGAAGTTAAGGTATAAGAAAAAGAAGCGGCTTTCTGAATAGCTTCTTGTCTTTTTAGTTTTTCGGCTTTGTATTTCTCCCACTCTTCGGGGGATTTATCGTTTTTAGACCCGTTTTCCTCCGCCCAAAGAGGCTGTAAATTAGAGTAGTGGCAGCACTCTCTTTGAGATTCCTCGGTGTCTAGCGGAAAACTGGCTACCGGCTTAATATGGTCAATCTCCCAAAGCCCATAATTTTCCCAATTCATGCCGCTTTGGAACTTAGCCTCAATATAGCCAATAAGAAACGCTATAGAGCATCCCGTCAGATCGAAAGTATGAGCTAGTTTCTTTTTACCTCTATAAAGAAGAGCTGAACGAACTCTATTCCTAAGTGCCGTTCGTATTCTATGAGATGTCTTCAACTGGAATCTCTGTTTAGCATACTCTTCCTTATCATAATTTGGGCTTACCCTATTTCGAGTGCTTAGGGTCGGCTCTCTCAGCTCAAAAGTCCTCCCATAAATATTCGCTGTTTTCTGCCTTCCTAATTTCATCGCGTAGATATATTTTGAGTAATTGTCATTCTGAGGCTGTCCCAACTGAACGAACAGGCTGGCATTTGTAATACAATTAAATTCTTGCCCTGTATTTATATCTATAAGGGTAAATATCTCTGACTTCATCTCAGGGAGAATAAATCTATCTCCAATATTCTTTGATTTAGTTCCTAATTTATAAACTAAAGTATAGTCAAAACCAAGTTTTTCACAGGCTTCGCTTATCTTTCCGCACTTAATTTCTATGGTTTTCTCTTCAAAGACATCATATAGCGTAATTCCTTCTCTTCCTTCAAATTTATGCCCCTCTAAAATTTTACCATTTTTATTCTTAAAAGTATCTGATCTGATACGGGTTTCGCACACTCTCTCATTCATAATCCGATTAACCCTGTCTTTCTCTAATGGGCTCCCGTCCCCAAGTCCAATCTGCCTCAAAAACCCAAGCGTTGAGATACATTCATACTCTTCCTTTGTTCTTTGGTTTACTATGGTTTTGACCAGATGTAAATTTTCTGGTGTAACATATCTATGAAAAAGAATTTTATTCTTACCTTTTATCAGGCCGTCTAATCTCCATTTATCAAACCCAAGCTCCTTTAAGCAATTTTCTCGGGTAGTCTCAATGACAGCCTTCTTGAACGTATCGTATAATTTTATCATATATCTAACATGAATTACAGTTAATTATAACCCAGATTAGTCAGAAACAGTCTTTTCCGCGAAATTTCTTTACTTCTTCCTTCTTTTCCTCTATCTTTCTGTTATGCGTTTGGCGATTATCGGCTCCCGCTCCTTCTCTGACTATTCCCTGCTAGTCGAAACCCTCAAAACTCACTACTTCAACGAATCCGGGTGGACCTTTGATGAAATAGTGTCAGGAGGCGCACGAGGCTGCGATAGTCTAGCCGCCGAATTTGCTAGACAAAACTGTGTCAAACTGACAGAGTTCTTACCGGACTGGAATCTTTTTGGGAAATCAGCCGGTTTTCGCCGCAATAAGCTCATAATTGACCATGCCGACGAAGTTTTGGCCTTTTCTGTTAATTCCTCAAAGGGAACGGCTCACAGCATTTCTTTAGCGCGACAGCAAAATAAGCCAGTGAGAGTAATTGAATTATCTTTATGAAAATCACAGTAACAAGTAAAACCATTCATCTTGGTTCAGTAACAAAATACAAGTTTGAACTTGAAAATGGAAAAGTAATTGAATTTGACGATGTTGATTGGGAATGCTCTGACGGTTCAGCCGTTTTGGAGTTTATTAAATTTCTAAAGGCCGCAGGAGAGGTTATTGAATTAGTCGAAGTGAAAAGCTAAAATAATTATAATGTCTCAGAAATTTTACCAGACCAGCGAAAAGACTACGGATGTCTGGCTAACTCCTCCCGATTTAGTTCAAAAGCTCGGGCACTTTGACCTAGACCCTTGCTCACCCAATAACCTTCCGTGGAAATTGGCCGACAAGTTTTACAGCTTAGAAAACGGCGAAGACGGGTTGGCTTTGTCGTGGGAGGGGCGTCTTTTCGTAAATCCGCCGTATTCCGGGTGGGCTCCTTTCATTAAAAAGCTTTCTGAGCATAATAACGGAATTGCTTTAATCTTCGCGAAAACGGAAACAAAGGGCTGGCACGATCACGTATGGCCTAAAGTAGACTCAATTCTGTTCATTAAGCGGCGGCTAAAATTCCTTAGAAGCGATTTTAAGTCGGCTTCCACCGCAACACAAGCCTCTGTTTTAATTGCTTATGGCGCGGCAAACACTAAATGTCTTGAAACTTGCGGAATCGAAGGCAAACTTATTAAATTAAAATGATTATCAAAGCTTCTAATATCTCAAAAGACTCTTGGTTAAACGTCCCTGAATACGCTAATTTCGTTGCTGGCTACGGATATGCGATGACTCAAACGGCGGCGATTCACGGTTTAAGTCAAATTAGTCCCGAGCAGGCATATCATATTTATGAGATGATTAAACGCGGAATTTCAAAGAGCGAAAGCAAGTTGCCACGATACACTGTTCGCCGGATTCATGATAATAATGAGCAATGGGGCTTTATTCACTACGCTAAAGATGAACACAAAACGCTTTGTAATGCTCTTATAGATGAAAGATTTACAATTCTAACAAACGATAGAACGGGATTGGCTGATTGTGGGCCTTGTAAAGTAGCCTTAAAAAATCAAAAGACATGAATATAGACTTCATCTCAATACCCAAAGAAATCCTAGCCGCCGCCGATTTAATCTCTAATTGGGCTAAGAAGAATAATTACAAAAATTGGGAATTAAGGGATATTTGCGATAGGTCTTTTGCTCGGAAAGATGGCTATAACACCGGATTAGAGTCAGCTTTAAGCCTTATCAAAGAAGCCGACTGCCCTTATTGCAGTGAGACTTTAGTTTGCGGTCTTGAAAACAGTAAAAGGCAGCCGGTTTGCTCCAGTTGTCCAAATTGCGGCAATAACCGTCAAGTTTGGCGAAATCAGTTGACACATAAGCTCACTTGCCATAGAGTCGGGTGCAACAACTTAAAGCTATGAACTCAAACTCTTGTCCCAAATGTGGCTCCGACGGCTACAAAGAAAAAATGAATGCCAAATTTAAGGCTTTAGCCACCAAGCTACTAACCTCTCTGAGAGGGGCTGGGTTTATGTTTTCTGCAAGTAATAAATTCTACATTACTAAAGACTTCAAGTGCGGAGTGAAGGTCGGAGGGTATACTCATTCTTGTCATGTAGATACAACTGATTATATTATTTTACTTTTTGAGGATGTTAAGGTGGAAGATTTTGATGAATTTGAACTAGAAGAGGTGAAACTGTGAATCCTCAATTATTTATCCCCGCTAAAATCCGCGCTGGCTTTCAAGCTCGCAAAGATACTTATACCCAAAAGTTGGCCTATATCATATATTACGATAACAAGGGCAAAATCCGCAAAGAGAAAAGTTGGGAGGGCTGGTGTGATAAGTCCATTGAAGCGGTAGAGTTTGACAATGCGCCGACTGATGGATTTACCCTTAATAAGGACGTTAAGCGTTACAGCGGGGAATGGTTTAGCTCCACCCGGACCCTGATTCGTGTCTATGACCCTCGCGGCTTGGAATTTGAGATTACCACGGAGAATCTAATTGGCGTTTTAATGCACACTGATTGCCTGAAGCGCGGTCTAATCGGCCAATTTGTGTATGCTTGGGCCGGGCAAGAGCTTGTTTTGCTGCCAACTAACAGCGAGGAGTATCAAGGAGCCGTCAAATACACTGCCGGGCTATCTAAGAAAGTCAAAGCTAAAGAATTAGTTCCGGGGCCTTTGTTACTCTACTAAAAGAGAGGGAAACGTAGTTTATCTAGGTAAATTTGATTATCATAACTATAAAAACGAGTGGACAGCTAAAGGCCCGAGAGCCTGTTCCAAGCGTTTTATTTTCTCAAAGGCAGACAAAACCGATGATTTCTTCCCTAAAGATTTCGTGGATTTTCTATGCGAAGCGGTTAACGATTCGCCCGTTAGTGACTATGCGGCGAGAGTTGAGTATTTTAAGGGCAGTTTCGCGGCTAATAAGATAGTCAAATATGAATTAAAGCCTGTTTTATTTGATACTGAGGTTAAAATTGATTCTAATTGCTATCAAAATAGAGAATACTTAGTTCAAGGTCGATACTTTTCAAAGATTGGCGGAACAACTAAAGAAATTGGTATTGAAAAAGAGTATAATTACGACTCAGTAAAGCGTTCTTATCGACAAGAAGGATATACAGTTGCAGATGGAAATTATAACTTAAATCTTGAAAATGGGCTTATCCAAGCTATTCAGTCTCAAAATAGAAATTGGAATTATGATTATAGGCGGGATGTAAAAACATTAGAGCAAATTCAAAGCTTGACGTTATACCATCTTTACGTTACCTTTGAGTGTGGTGTCGAAGTAAAAATTGGCTCACTAAATGAGTTCGGCTCTCACAAAAGAATCAAATAACTAAAATATGGATAAAACTACCGACGAAATTGTATTGGAACTTCTCAATAAAGTTGAAGAGAAGAAGAGAGAAATCGGCGCGTCTGAGCGGCCAAGTTGGATTACTCATTGCAGTTTTGGCAATGCCAGCAACGCGGCGGATAGAGTGAATCTTCAAGTCTTGTCTGATGTTTTGGCCTTAACGTCAATTTACGCCACTTTGGCCGTTTCGGAACGCTCCTTTGAGCAGGCGGCGAAGGATTTGGGGGTTAAGGCTGATTTCAAGTGGCAAGGATTCACATTCGGCGAGTGGGCGGCGGATATTAAGACCCGAATTAGCCAGTTGCAACTCAAGAGTAAGCGCGACGACTTGGCAAAACTTGAGGCGCGGGTTAATGCGCTTGTTTCCCCGGAGCAGCGGCGGACTCTTGAATTGAAGAAGCTTGTAGAAGAGCTAAAGTGAATTCTTGTGATAGTATCTAAGTCTTTTATCATCTTTAACTGGTATTTAAGATTTAGTTTTGATAAGTCCGGCTATCAAATATCTAAAGAAGGTTATTGTAATCATATTTACTGCGGGATACTCAAGGTAAGCCCTCCTCTTTCGCCTCAAAGGGGTTACAGAGTTATCTTTTTCCCGTTAATGTTTGAATGGTCAAAAATGATTTAGCTTGATTAAGCAATCTCAAAGTCAGTTGTTTTCCAAATATAAGCGCGACGCCAACCGCCGCGATATAGATTTCAATGTCTCTCTAAAGTATTTTTGCGGCAAGATAGCTCAAAATTGTTATTACTGCGACTCTGAACCAGCTTCTATCTTTAAGAATGGCAAGAAATCTCGGAGTTACGAGCTTGTTTATAATGGAATTGACCGGATAGATAATAAAAAGGGGTATTTACCGCGAAATTGTGTCGCCGCGTGTAAAAGATGTAATTATGCAAAAGCTAAGTTGACAAAGCAGGAGTTTTTAGATATGGTGAAAGAGGTTTATAGAACTCATCATAATTAGCCGAATCTTATATGGCCTCTAAAGTTTATCTCGATCTAGATAAGTGCAAACACAAGGACAAAATCCGCGTGACTAATAACTTAAAAGGTATTAAGATTACTAAGTGTTTGACGTGCAAGGAGATTCTGAAAACTGTGGTAATTAAGGAAGAGTAATTGACTATGACCCCAAAAGAAGCCTTTCAGACGGCTCAAAGAGCCAGAGAGTTTACCTATAAACGGAATTTGCTAGAATGTTGTTTAGCGATTATTGAGTTGAAAGCCGAAAAGGGATACTTCAATTGGACTTTTTCTTACTTTGATAAGTATTTTCCTTCGTCAGTTTATCCAGTTAAATTAGACTCCACAATGAAAGAATTAAGCGAAAAAGGGTTTACTGTCACAAAAGTCAACGAAATGACTTGGGATGTAAGTTGGGAACAAATAGAAATAAAATGATTAAAATTCTGGGAATTTCCGGCTGCCTCGCATCGGGTAAAGATACTCTTTACAGCCTCTTAGCTCAAAGGATGAATTGTAAGCGTGTCGCTCTCGCCGATGAGTTGCGGCGCGAAATGCGTCCTTTTATCCTAGATAAATTCAATCTCGACCTATTTAGCTGTTCGCGGGAAGAAAAGGACTCTGTGCGGCCTCTGTTAGTAGAATATGCGCGGATTAAGCGAAATCAGACAAATGGACGATATTTCATTAACAAAATAGATGGATATGTTAAGTCTCTGTCTTGTAACGTCGTAATAACTGACATCAGGTATCCAGAAGAACTAAGTTGGATAAAAGAGTTAAAAGGAATTTTGGTTCACATTACTAAGCACAAAGTAATAAACGGTAAAAAGGTCTATCAAAAGTCTCCAATTCTGGATGAACGTCTAAACAACCCGAAATTAAAGAAAGCGGCGGATTTTAAGATAGACTGGCCGGAAGCGGCAGATATTGCGGAACTTAATCCTTACGTAGATAAATTGCTTGCATTTTTAGAGAGACTAAAGTAAAGTAAAGTTTAGTTATGACACTCTTAGAGCTAGAAACTCAACTAAATCTAATCAAGGCTAGAATTGATTATCTATTTGTCATTGAGCCGAAGTTGACTATCTTACAGTTTAAGGAATTTATCGAGGATCAAAGAGATGAGTTGGAGAAATTTCGTAAAGAGTATAACAAATTCACTAAGATTGGCGAACTAAAAGTTAAGTCTGAAAGGAAGACTTCCCCAAGAAAGGTAAGGACTTGACTCAAACTATTGAGGAACTGGCGGAGGAGATTGAAGTTTATGCTAAAGAGGTAATTTTTTGGTTGAATCGAGCAGCACAAGTTGAAAAATTGATTGACAACATAGACGGATATGCTTTAGGCTCTAATAACTTAGAAGAGAAGTATGTCAAAGAATACGCCGAGATTTTAACTAGATTAGTTAAAGAGAAGGATAGTTTAGAGAAATTCAGGGTTAAGTATAACAAAGAAGCTAAAAAACGCGGGATGAAGGAGATCCCATTTACCATCTAAAATATGCTAGACAATCATTTCGATTTCAAAAATTATCCCACCCTTTACACAGTTGATTCAACTGGTAAGACCCGAATCTGGCTAATGCAACAAGATAATGCCAAATTTCGCACTGTTTCCGGCGTTAAGGACTCCGAAAATCTGGTAACGGCAGAATGGACAGTTTGTGAGCCGAAAAACGAGGGGAAAAGTAACGAGACGAGCGGCGAGGAGCAGGCCGAGAAAGAAATTGCCGCGAAGTATAAGAAGCAAATTAAGAGCGGGTATTTTTTGGACGAAAGCAAGGCTAGTCAGGGAACGAAATTTGTGGAGCCGATGTTATGCAAACTGCTTAGTGACTACGAGGATAAGCTAGATTTCGCTAAACAGGATTGGGTCATCCAGTGTAAATTCAATGGAGGACGGTGTATTGCTACTAAGGATGGCCTGACAAGCAGAAGGGGCGAGCCTTTTGTCTCAACCCCGCACATTCACGAGGCTCTTAAACCTTTTTTTGAAAAATACCCCAATGCGGTGCTCGACGGTGAGTTGTATTCGTATCAGCATCGTGAAAAACTAAATGAATTAATGAGACTTATTCGCAAGTCCGTCAACGCTACTCCTGAAGACCTACAAAGGAGTAAAGAAATTGTTAAATTTTATGTATATGATGGATTTAACTTCACTCCTGACACTCAAGAGGCCGCTCCCTATTACGTAAGAAAAGCTTGGATTGATAAGAACGTCGTAGGTAAATATGACTATATTGAGGAAGTCAGTTCTTATCCGGTTAATTGCCAGCAAGATTTAGACAAGTATTACAATCAATTTTTGGACGATTTGCAAGAAGGTGGTATCTTGCGGCGAAATGACGCTCGATACGAGAGAAAACGCACGAAAAATCTTCTTAAAATTAAACCATGTGTGGACAGTGAGTTTACAATTATTGATATTTCGGAGGGGGCTGGCAATTGGTCTGGCAAAGCCAAAATTATCCATCTAAAAGAGGGCTTCAATGCCACGTTCAAAGGAACAATGGAACAGGCTATTGAGTGTCTTCAAGAAAAAGACAAGTGGATAGGGAAGAAGGTTACGATTTCCTATAATGGGCTTACGGGTAAAGGGGAGGGTAAGCCCAACTACGCCCAATTTGATTATTTAAATAGCTTAAAATCATGAGTCGTCTTTCTTGGGGTGAATATGCACTTCAATTAGCAAAAACAGCTTCAACTAGAAGCGAGGACTTAAATTTTAAGGTGGGAGCTTGCGCCCTTCGCTTTGATAAGTCCGTGGCGGCGGTCGGTTATAATGGCGCACCTAGAGGGGTCAATATTGACTGGACAAACCGCGACGAACGCCGTAAAAGAGTTATTCACGCGGAAACTAACTGCCTAGCTTACTGTAGGCCCAATGAAATCGAACTAATCGCCGTAACATTGCTTCCCTGTAGCTCTTGCCTTAATCTAATTGCTTCCTATGGTATTAAAAGAGTTATTTTTGGGGAGATTTATCAGCGAGATGACTTTGCTTTCCAATTGGCGAAGGAATATGGGATCGTCCTTGAGCAAATTACTAAATTAGAAGACAAATGTCTGTAAAATGGTTTGACTGTTTGAGGTCGGTATAGTAAGTTATTTATATGTTCAAAGGTATCATTGGTCAAATTCGTGCTAAAAAGCAGTTGGAATTCTACGCTCAGGGGCATTCAGCGACGTGGACAACTCCGAATATCCTAATCGGTGGAGAAAAAGGCAACGGCAAGACTCTAATTGCCAAGACTTTCGCCAAAAACCTAATGCGGCAAGATAAAAGCGAGAAAAAGCCCACAATTGAGATTAACTGCTCAACTATCCGTAATATTACTCAATTCATCGCGGAAATCTACATTCCCTATCTTCAAGATAAGGAAGCTACGTTAATTCTGGATGAAGCAAGTGAGTTGCCTAATAGCGTGACAATGGCGTTTTTAAGTCTTCTCAATCCTACTCCTCTTAAGTTTAACTCCCTAGTAATTGCCGGGAGTCAGGTGGATTTTGATTTCAGGAAGCTATCTATCGTCTTTTGCACGACCGATCCGCAGCATATCAATAAGGCTTTGATTGACCGCTGCGAGACGGTGGATTTGGAGCACTACAATGAGGTAGAATTGCTGGAAATCGTAAGGATGTCAATGGGTCAAAACGGCATCAACATCTATCATATTGAGGATGAGGCGGGCAAGCGGCTTGCGGCGACTCTTCGCGGCAATGCACGGGCGGCGCAGAAGATGGCTGATAAGGTTAAGCTCTACTTAGATGCTAAGGCAAAAACCACCTTTACCGAAATAGACTTGGATGAATTCGTTGACAAACTGTGCATTTATCCGTTAGGATTGAATAGCGTTGAACATAATATTCTGGAGATTTTAATGGAATGCAAGGATTGCAGCTTAACGATGATGAGCGCGAAGACTGGAATCACAAGAGAGGCACTGCAAAAACACTATGAGATTCAGCTTATGCGGGCCGGGCTACTTCACGTCGGGATTAACGGGCGGCAGATTACGCCGAAGGGAGTTAATTATCTTAGGAATGGGAAAGTATGAATAGGGAAGTTTTAGAGAAACTTGAAGAAGTCTGGGATTTTTCAAGTTAAAAATATGAACTATACCCCTGATAACATTACTCAGTTGGAAGATAATCAAATCTTCGTATTTGGCTCGAATTTAGCGGGAAAACACGGATTAGGCGCGGCAAAAATAGCTAAAGACAAATTCGGGGCAGTTTACGGAATCGGAAAAGGTATTTGCGGCGGACAGTGTTACGCTTTTCCAACTAAAGACTGGGAAATTCAATCATTAACCCTACTAGAAATCAAAAATGAATTTGGCGATTTAATTGATTGCTGTAATAAGCATCCAGAAAAAGAATTCCTACTTACGAAAGTCGGCTGTGGGCTTGCAGGATTTTCTGTTGCTGAAATTGCACCCCTTCTAGGGTATTTCACGATTCCTCCGAATTTGATCCTACCGAAAGAATTTTGGAGTAATTTAGTTCCTTTTTGAATGAAGGTGTATAATGAAACATTAGCGGTTCAGCTAAATGGACTTAAATTAGACTGTTTAAGTCAGCCCGACTTCACTAAGACTTCGGTTAATTTCCGCGCGGAAGCCGGAGACTTGATTCTTTATCTTTATTGGATTAACATGAACGGAATAGAAGGAATTACATTTACTTTGGGTTTAGGTATTGGCGAGAGAGAATTCGAAGCTAAATCTTATGCGGAGGCCGTAGTAGGATTTACGCCAGATGATAAAGTTTATGATTTTATGACGGCCATGAGGGCGTTGAAAGTGACGGTTCCAGCGGATTATCAAGTTTTGGTTTGACAATCTAGGGCTTTTCTATCATTCTTAACCTATGCAAAATGTTAATAATAAGGGTCGCGGGCGTCCGATTGGTTCAGTCAGTTACAGTGAAGTAACTTTAGGAGACTTATTCGCGGCTCTTGGGACTAATAGCGCGAAAGTCCGGGTGGATAAACGCTGGGCGGAAGCCGTTGGGGTTGTAAGCGCGGTAAAAACTCTCGTTGAAGTAACTCTAATTAAAGAAAATCCGATTGCAGTTTGCGTAGAATAATTCCAGAATAGCTCAACGGTAGAGCGCAAAACTGTTAATTTTGATGTTCTAGGTTCAAATCCTAGTTCTGGAGCCAATTTAAGAAATAAAACAAAATATGTCTAAACCTATTGAAAAGAAAGTAAACCAGAATAAGCCAGTTGTAACTCAAAAGCACAAAGATAATCAAAAGAATCGCATTGCGCGCCGCAAAAAGTCTAATCCCAACCTTAATACGTGGCGGATTGGCTTGAAAGGCCGTCTCCGCCGCCTGAAAGCTGCGAGTATTGGGGTAAGCGGCGACCGGGGCAAGATGATTTCGGCGCGGATTGACGAGATTGGAAAGCTATTTCGCACAGATGGGGCAAGTTTAGCTTTAGCGGCAAGCTAGTTTAACTTTCGTGACGTTTCAAGAACAATCTAAAATTCGTGGGATTATCAATAACCTTGTAAGTTCCCACTTGAAGGGCTACGACGCTCCTTGTTCTAGCGAAACTCATTTTAATTCCGCTCTAGTTGATTTACTTGAATTTTACCCGGAATGGCGGGCTTGGGATACAGAGAGTCAGTGCGTGGTAGACTGGGCAAAAGAAGAGATTTCAAGTTACAGAAAAGTATGAGTAATGGTAAAGGCAGCAAGCCGCGAAATTGCTTCAGTAAGAAATTTAAGGACAATTACTCCTTAATTAACTGGAAAATTAAAAAAGTTAAATAAAAAACGGCCTGAAAGGCAGCAGGAGCATCTTATGCGACTAAAAGAGTTAAAAAATAGTATTGCCAGATTCGGTTCAGACTTTGATGATTGTCAAGTCTTTATGTCCTTCCGCGATTCAACCGGCGCAGAGGAATATGACCTGATTGGCGGAACTGGTCATGACAAAAGTATGGAATTTATCGTTCTAATCGGTATGGGCACGATTGACAAGCATTTAGAAAATCCAATTAATAAGAAATTTAAGAAAGATTAAGCTTGAACAAAGAATCTGAAATTTATCCCAAAGATATTGAGAGTGGGCTATATTATGTTGAATTTAGCCGTTGGGAAGGCAAACCTTTAGAATATAGACTATTTAAGCGTAATTTTCTTTATTCTAAAGAAGACTTAGAAGCTCAAATGGTGGAATGCGAGACAGAAAATGAGAAAAGTTGGATGCGTATGCAAAATGAGGTTCACCCTTATCAGTTAACTTGCGGAGTTGTCAATGAGAATCCTAATGTTATAGCTTTTGAGACTAAGGAGTTTTTGAAATTTACCGTGGACAGCTTAAATAAAAATTCTACAATTGACTAAAAATGGATATTAAAGATCAAGTTAAGCTAGGAAACCAATTTACTGAGAGCTTATTCACTTATATTCAACGAGCCAATAAAAAGCTTAATAAAGATCACAAGGGGTGTTACGTAGATCATATCGAAATCTACAGCGGAACTAATGATACTACTTTGACCGTTAAATTCAAATCTCTAACGACAGAAGTAAATTCCTTTACTTGCTCTTTTACGAAGTATGACTACTGATTCAGAAGGCTACCAACTAGTTGAAAAGAAATTTAATTCTGGTGGCTATACTTATGAGTTTGTCGAGCAATTAGACAAGAATTGGTGTATTTATGCGGCAATGAACCCGCGCATGAATAATCAGATTTTTGACTATGAGTTAGTCCGGTTTGTAAAGCACGAAGAATATGAAATCGCTGGGAATAAGGTGTCAAAGCGTTGGTTTTACCCGACCGCGCCGCATTTTGGGAAAGACGGATTTAGCTGCCGCAGCATTAAAGCCGCAAAAATCCTTCATCAAGATATTCTAAGTCGGAAAGAAGCGCCCGAAGTTATTGAAGAGCCTATTAGCCTGCCAATTAACAAAGAGTTTATGGTTAAAGATTTGGTTAAAGAAAAGGGCTATAATCGGCTAAAATTGGACTTGCTTATTAAAAGCTTGGGTGATAAGGTTACTGTTGTTAGATTGGTAAAGAATAAGTTTGGTAAAGATAGTAGAGTTTTGGTTTATAACCCATAATTCCTAGCCCAAAAAGGCTTGTAGCCCTCCCTGAAAGGGGGCTTCCCTAGCCCACTTGCCAAGCTTTTAAGCAAAACCTAAAATATGCCCACTGACTCCGAAGACAATCCTAGTATCAAGCCTTCCGACTTAGATTTTATTAAGTTGGACGATTTGGAAGTTGACGGCGTGGTTTATGCCGAATCCGGGGCTTGGTCGGTTATGCGTTATCCCAGATATTACTCCTTAGTGTTTAATATTGTGCGGTTTAAGTTTGAGATTTTTGATTTTCAGAAGAAAGATGATTTGTTGGGATATTTGGGTAAATTAGATTGAATTAGATAATCATGCTTACTATTACTAGAGATGATTTTATAGAGTCTCTGAAAAGAGACGAGTGCTTAATTAAGTATTTATTTAACGAATATGATGTAGCCGGAAATCTTTCTAATTATATATCAGACTCAGATAAATTTTTCTCATATATTGTCGATCACGAAGATTTTAAGAAGTGTTTATTGCTACGTAAAGAAGCCCTCTTAAATGGTAAATCTAACTGTAACGAAGAGCTTGGATGGTTGGTAAAAATCACTAAAAGTTATTCCAAGTTTGAATTTATCAAATTCAGTCTGGAAAAAGCTAGAAATAAAAATTAATATGTTTACTATTACTGAAGAGCGGCTTATTAAAGACCTCAAGAACGGGACCGATCTAAATTACCTATTTGACTGCGATTTTGTAGCAGACATTAAGAGTTTTATTTCAGAGGATTTCTACTCATTTTTGGTTAATCATTTACTTTTTCAGAAACATTTGCAAAAACAAATTGAAAATAGTCTTTTTTCTTCACTCTATTTGATACCGCCGCATGAAACATTAAGAAAAATTACCAAGACTTTCCCAACCTATAAAGAGATTAGAGGGATTCTTAAGCCTTTGAAATCATTGGAGATGAAGAAAATAAAAGAGATTCTTTTAGCTGAAGATATTAAAAAGCTAGAAAAAGCCGGTTATAAAGTAGAGAAAGTTAAAAAGTAATTGACAAGTCAGCAGATTGAGCTAAGATAACAACGCTATGGCAACCAAGAAAAACAAGAAAGATAGCTCCGCCGCCAAGGCAGAGAAAAACACTGAAGCTCCCGAGTCAGCGGGGAAACCCGCCGCTGAGACCCCGGAGAAGCCCTCCAAGACTTCTACCGCTCGGATGCCGGTTTACAGTCGCTAGTTACATCTCCCCTCCTTGCGAGGAGTGGGAACAATTTACCTGCTTTTAGACAAAGATACCTAATCAGTTATCCGACCTTTAGCGGAATTTAGCCGCCAGTTTTCCTCTACGCCTATTCAGGGTGCCCTTAGATTGAGGGCTTAATGTAAGCGAATTGGTAAATTCTAAAAGGAGCAGGTTCTAGGCTTATGAATAAATAGAGTTAATAAAAGTTCCATGTGGAACAATTAAAGCGTAAAAATCTGTCCGAAGGACAGCGTTGAGCGCAGCGAGACAATGAAAGCAGGCAAATACGGCCCCGGCAACACCAAATTCGAGAAATTGACTCTCTCAAAAGTCCAATTCACCCATTGGGACGGGGTTACTTATGAAAAAGCTGGGTGCGGCGCGACGGCTTTAGGGCTTTTAACTGGTAAAAATCCGATTGAAATTGCCACGAAAGCTAAAAAGCTGCCGAAAGGCGGGCGGCATTTTTCGGACAGGTTCATGGTAGATTTCTTGAGAAGAAATGGTTTTTCCGTATTTGAAGTTAACAGAGCGAATTTAACCAGAGATAAAATTTTCTCACATAAAATTCAAGATAATCACTTAATTTTATACTCCTCTAATACTATTAAAGGCGAGGCTTCTTTTTTCGTGACTTATGGAGGATACTTAATCCATAATTTTTCCGTTACTAGGTGCAATTATCTTGACCTTTTGTCGTTTCCATTGTTAACTTGTTACGTTCTTCATCGGCCCGAGTGGTCTTAAAACATAAAAGTATGACATTAACTAAAGAGCAAAAGAAATATGTAACCGCAGTGGCAAAACAAGTAGCTGCTCTTGAGGTCGAGCAAGACAAGCTATATAAAAGGGCTTGCCAAACTTTGGGAACTAACGATACTCAGGACTGGCTTTGGGATGTTCTGTATAATGAGGCTAGGATTGAGAGTTTAGAGCATTTATGAATACGGCTGAACGAATTGAGAGAGTTTTGTATCACGCTGGGCTTTCCTATCGAGAGGGTTGGCCGGAAGACCTCTATGCTGATATAGACTATGTTGTGACGAGATATTCTGAGCTAAAAAGAACTAAAGATTTTACTGAAGCTGCTAGATTAGCTAGAGTTGAGTGGATTCAAGGAGAATTAACTAAATTTAATAGAGAGTGTAGTCAATTTGACAGAGATTTAAGGGATTTAAGAAAAGGTTATTGACTATGCTAGACCAAATCTTCGACATTTTATTTAGACTTTGGCAATTTGACATTTGGGTTTTCTCCCAATGGTGGCTTTATGCGCCGCTTTGCATCCCGGCAGCGGCGTATTTAGCATTTTTCTTCATTAAGTGGGCAGTTTTGACTGCGCCGGTTTGGCTGCCGTTTAGCATGATTTTCGGGGCGGCGAAAGGAAGGAAGTAATATGCCAATTATCCTTAAAGAAAAAGCCCTTTGGTTTAATGATGTTATAATTGTCCCCCAATTGGGAACAGTTAGAAGTCGAAAAGAGATTAAACCTGAACTTCATCGGTTTATTGCAAGTTGCATGACTGCCGTAGTTGGGCCGACTTTTGCCCAAGCAGCTACAGATTTAGGCATAACCGTCTGTATTCCGCGCTTTCTGGGAGTTGACAAAGAGATAAGTATCTACAATGGCTGTTATAACAAGAAAAATCTCTATCTTTCAATGGGATTAAATGATTTGAATAGAGTTAAGGAATTTTCTAAGACTGGGTGCCAAAATTACTTAGTTGATGTTGCATCTGGATATTTACCTCATATTGAAGAGACGGTCAAGTTATTGGTAGATAAT
>ERZ1292642.806-Hain-H14-01um-R1-806-length-16334-cov-5_pt1 | contig 16334 bp, 22 predicted proteins | sample MGYA00564403_ERZ1292642 | MGnify/ENA primary metagenome ERZ1292642 (study PRJEB36523, sample SAMEA6512643) | groundwater metagenome | collected 2019-01-09 | study: AquaDiva: Metagenomics assemblies of 32 groundwater samples | reverse complement strand
CATAAAAGATTTTACGTTACTTGATAACGAAGAAAAGGTTAGGCGCGACTTAAAGTTGTGGGATAGAGCAAAGAATTCGTGTTGGAGTGATCTAAAGAATTTACAGCCGCAGCACTACCATTAAGTAGGGAGCCAAATGTGGACACTTGTATTTTATATCGTATTGATAGTTGGATCGCCTGAAACTCCGTATTTAATAGCAGCGTATCCTACATTTGAACTTTGTAACGAAGCTCGAATTGATATATGGACGCAAATGAATGCGGTATATCCGCCAAGTGAGCAAAAGTTATATCGCTTTGTCTGTGAAAAATCTGAGGTGAAAATATGATCGGCATATCAGATATGTATGTAGGTGTTGTTTTTAACTGCGAATCCTTATCAGGCGGAAGTATGGTAGGGGAACAGGCGTTCCGATGGGCGGAAATGTTTTCTTGGATGCAATTTTCATCGTGGTGGTTTTAAATAGGAGGTGAATATGAAGGTAATTAAATTACGACCGCGAAACGCCAAAACATTGAAACAAATGTGTTCATTACGGTCAGATTTCTGTGGAACCCGTAATAGCTGGATAGTGTTAGATTATGATAATGTTCACATACATAATCAAAACGAGGGACAGCCGTCTACGGGACATGTTACGTTAACCCATACAGAGTTTAATAGGTTTATTGATTGGTACAATCGGGAGCAAGTATGCGCCATAAAATCAAAATAAAACTTCCTGTCACAACCCGCGACATGTTGGCACATATGATTCAATTTGTTTATGACGTAGACGCGTTGTTGTGTTTGTCAGGAGAGACCCGTACAACTAAAATGCCTAAATTATACGATATGTCGGTACTTGCGGCTAAGTGTAAACAAATCAAGTCATTACTACACATATATAAAGGGTTGTAACTATGAAGCGCGAACGTGACGACATGACGCTTAGGTTATTTGATAACCTAGACCATGTAGTGTATTGTGTTGGCCTGGTAGCTTATCGTAGAACGTTTATTCGCCGTGGTATTACGGTTTGGAAGAGTGGGCTAAGAAAGCCCCTAACAGTAGTTTATACGCCTGAAAATACAATTATAATTTCTCGTGGTACAATCATTCCTAATAATCTTATGCAAAGCATGTTAGGCATGTTTGGATCTTCAGCGTTAAAATGGGGAAATTTATCAGGTATCCACGATATCCAGATAGCCGCTGGAAATACGCTGACATTACAATTCGGTGGCTCAAACGGGCAAGAGCCGCTTTTTACGCTGTCTTAGGATTAAGGTTTGTGATTCCATCCAAATATAGCTGCTATGGCTCCTGATATACCACCACCGGCTACGACACAGTATTTTACTATGTCCCAATATACCCCGTGAAGCACTACTTTGTCCTTGACTACTTGTAATTCGTCTTTAATGTCTTTGTTGTCGGCATCTACTTTGTCAAATCGTTGTGCAATCCAATCGTAATCACTCATTATAGCTACTCACTTAGTCAACTTCTCGTAGGTTCTCATACCCGCTAGTCCAAGCATGCCAGTTACAAGTTCCATAAGAATAACGGTGTCTAGCTGCGGAGGAGGACTGATGCCAAAATTAACGCTGACCCACGTGGCTAGAGGATAAAACACGGTGGCATACGCGATGCCGATAAAGCCTATCCATCCGCACGCCGGTCGCCAACGTGATACAAACTTATCCTGACTAGCGGCTTCAATTTCATTAATTTTAGTTTGAGCCTGAGTCAGGGATACTTGCGCTGATAACTGTGCTTGGTTTATAGCTGATTGCAACCGTAGTACTTCCAACGGATCTGCTTTGAACGTGCTTACTACTTTAGCTACACCACTAAAAATACCCTCAGCCCCACCTTTAAATATATCCTCTAAGAACATTATCTACCTCTTGCGTCTTTCGGAATTTCATGTCTAGGAGTATAGTTTGGAATATCTCGGCCAAGATCGTCATGGTACGCGCCGGTACGACAATGCTTTAATTCATGCTCAGTTATTTCATCCACAGACTCGTCAGGATCTCCGGTGTAAACGCCCACAAGACAGTGCTTAGTTGGATATACGTCCGGATCCATAACGGGCCATCTAGAACAACCAACGATAGTTTTATTATCTGGTTCACTACACATATCAGCGACTTGAACTTGGCTATCTGTAAAAATAATCCACCAACCTTCGGAAGTTACCCCAAAATGCTGATGTGTTTTGACTTCAGGTTCTTTGGCCATTAGCACCAATGGCAGCGCCAACAGCGCCAAGGTTGCCACGGCCAAGACGATTTTTGTAGATAAGCTCCGCAATTGGGACATTTGAATACCCATATCCTACTTTTTTCCGTTCCAACTAAAACTGAAGTGGTTTCCATCATGGAATCGCCCGCCCCATGCCAGCGGTAGGTTGTGCTGTACCCCCCTGGCTTCCCAATATACCCCTAAGGGCTCATATTGAGCTGTCTGTGTCAAGTACACCCCGTCTTTATATAATAACACGTCCTGAGCCAATCCTATGTGATGCAGGCTGCCTTTCATGTGGTCAGATGTGGGATCTTTATCAGTCAATCTTTCTGTGCCCTCGTCTAGAGCTATTTCATAACCTAGTTCTATGGCATACAGTATTAAGTACGCGATTTCTTTAGTAAACGCCCGACGAGCCTGTCCTAGCGTCATTAGTATCTCGCCTTACGTATGAAATGATCTGCCCAATCTATGCACATATGAGATATTTCATGTTCCAAATCTTCTTTGCGTTTGGCTTGCGATCTAGATTTACGTAGTACTATGGCGTGTTCATCCTGATAATACATTGCCAAAGCTTTACTATCCATTTCATCCTTGGCCTCTGTTTTATCAAGTATATGCACTGTGACCTTGAATCTACCAGGCATAGTAAACGCTCCGCCATACTTTGCTAGTAGCGTAGATTGCTTCTGTCGTTTACGGTTCGTTGGGGAACGCATTGATAGCTCCTTCGCTGGGCGCTGTCATTGCAGCATGTCCGCCAGATAATGTACCGGCGGTTATTTTACCTAGGATAGATTGCAACTCACCGATGTTGATACGACCTTTGCCTTCAGTGGCAAGATACTTAATTACTTTTCTACCGGACTCCGATTTTACAGCATTGGTTACGGCCATATAGGCAGCGGAGACTCCCGCACCGGCTATCGCCATATTGGCGCTACCTTGTCCAGCCGTCGCTGATACGCCAGCGCCGATACCCCCGGCCATGCCGATTTGGGCAATATTAGTAGGGGAGGCCGTAGTATACATAAGGAATCCAAGATTTTCGATGGAATCTTTCATACTGGTTATTTCAGCTGGACTAAATGATTCTATAATAGCGTCGTTATTCTCAAGACCTTTTTTAAATTTCTTGTAGTCAAAGCGGTATAACGTGTTATCACCAACTGCCGGAGTCACGGAACTTTTGGCTAGATTATCTAGAACATCAGTAGCTTGGTAGGCCTTGTTTACTTGAACCATTTGCCTAAAGGCACGCAAACCCTCAGTAGCTTTGTCACGAGTATTCTGTGATAGCTTAGGATTTGTTGACGCTGTTTCTAGATCATCAATTATCATACCAGAAGCGCGTTTCCATATGGTATCGCTTGGATTGGTTTCCTTAAGTTTATTAAAGCCTTTGTTTAATGCCATAATGTCACTGTATTTCAACGTAGGCTTTGACGCCACAGCGTCGCGCATTTCTGTCAATGTCTTGACATCCGTCGTAGTACCAGGAACCTTCATGGCAGCTTGTTTCGATGTTCCAGCTATTTCTTCATCAAGTAACGCTAATAATTTAGTAGGCTTAACGAAATGAAAGTCAGGAACTTTAGCAAGATTATAAAATGCCTTATCAAGGTGCTGCTTAGTAACGCGCATTGTTTTCAGACCAGTTTCCATAGTCTCAATAGCTTGTTCGTGTAATGCGTAGCCAGCGCCTGGAAGTAATTTTGCCGCCTTGCCTACTTTAGATGCCAGTGGTCCAAGAAGCGGAGCGCCTAGATCTAAGGCGCGATCAATATTGTCGCGTTCAGTAGTAATACCTAAGGCTTGATTCAATTCTCCGCCGACTAAACTACCCGTCATAATCCCGCCTATCGCACCGACAGGTCCAGCGGGAGCGCCAATAGTAGCACCTGCTACCGTACCAGCCATAGGCAGCACCATTGCGGCGGCACCTTGTATAGAGGATTCAGGTATACCCGTTGCCCTAGCTATTTTACCAAAACCCTTTTGGGCTAAGGACAAAGGTCCCCCAAATTTATCATAACCAAAACGATGATACAGTTGTGAGACTTGCGCGGAAAACTCCGTAGGATCTTCTTGCGCTAAGTTCTGCATATTAGTATCTGATTCTATTTGGGCGTTTAATTCCTCTACTGTCATTTAGCACCCATTTTTTCTAACAACTGTTCCGCCGCAGTACGACGCTTTAATTCTTTACCAGCGGCTTCTTTTGATTCTGATTTTTGAGTCAACTGCTCAGCGTTACCAAGAAAGCCATTAATGGTGTCGCGTACTTCTTTACTTTGACCAGTGGGCATTTCGCCCATAATCATTTTGATATTAACTTCTAAAACGTATTTACGCATTTTATTAAACAATGCAATTTTTTGCTTTATTACGTCAGCCGAGTCTGAAGCTGACGGGAAGGTTTTAACCCACCTGTCTATATCCTTATCCGTCATTACGCCCCGCTCTGTACCTAGGACACGAGCAAACCTACCAGCCCAGGCATCCAGCTCGTCAGTATAAGTTTTCCACAATGGATCATGTCGCGCGGCACCACCGCCATATCTAACATCGAATTCAATGGCCTTTTGTCTAATTATGCCAGCGGAATCTTTGGCAGTAAACAACTTTGTAGCCATGTTAAATACTTCACCGCTTTGTAGTCGGGCGGTTTCAAGTCCAGCAATGTCTTCTTGCTGTTTAGGTTTCAATACGATACCGTACTTACCACTCATTTTGTCAGCAACAGTTAATCCAGGAGTCAGTACTTTTTCAACAGTATCACCACGGCGTACAAATAAATCTACTTCGGATACGTCAGCAGGTCCAGCTAAGGTTACTTGCTGCTTACCTAAGGCATAAGTTTTACCAACAATTTCGTTAGCAGCCTTGGCAATAGCGGCGCCTTCGGCATTACTTGGCAAATCTTCTAATGATTTATATTGCCCACCTGAAGCAACTATTACAGCACCACTCATTATTGTATTTGATGTCACCGCGTCACGATGCTTAGCTTGCGTACCAAGATACACGTCTAATTTATTTTGATCTTCTTCCGTCAGCGGCTCTCCGGCTTGTTTACGTTCAAGAAGTTCAGCAAATTGAATCTCTTGTTCCTTCTTTGTCTTTGGCAACGCGGCATATCGCTTCTGTTGAATTTCTTGGGCTACGTCTAGCTGTACGCCAAGACCGGCCATTAAAGTAGTACCTTCCGGAGATGTCAAGAACTGTTTAATAAATTGCCATTTCTGAGGTTTAATGGGTCCAGGTCCGTCTAGGTTAGTAGCCGCCTTTTGTATCATTTCTTTAAATTTGGTTTGTGTAACTTTGCCACTAGCTAATAATTGCTGATCTGGCACAGCTAAACGACCAGCAAGATCACTGACATAATCATTGCCGCGCATAACAACAGCGCGTTTAAATGCTGGATTCTCAAGTAATCCTGGGCCTGTTTGGGTGTACAAATCTTGCCACTCAGGAAATTCGGAAATCATATCCATCGTACCAAGATGCTTGGAAGCGTCAGCGGTAAATGATTTATATAAAACGCCCGCACCTTGCGGATCAAGGACGTTTAGTATGCGTTGATGCCAAGCTGACAACGCAGGACGCTCCGCCTCAGGAGTTTGCAACCAGGCCGCTTTAAAATTAGTATAATGATTCATGGCGGAATCAGCCGCGTCAGCTTCATGCTTTTTAACAGTAGAATCTGTTAAACGCATAAACTGTTGATAGTTTGCCCATCCTTGCTGATTCTCTATTTCACGACGGTCAGCTTCTTGTTCAGCTACTCGCATACGCATACCAAAAGGTAACTGCCCAGCCATAGCTGCGCCACCAGCTTCTAGACGTTCAAAAAAGCTAGGCTCTTGACCTTGCTGCCTGGACCGTTTAAACATAGCTGGAGGAGCTGGTGTTAATGCTTGAGTAGGTTGCGGCGTTGATTCGGGTATACGTATAGATTCAACTAGCGGCTGATTGCCAAGCGGCGCAGCCAATGTTTCAGGAGCAACCGTTAATGAAGGACGCGGCATAGTATTCCTTTATCCACCTATTGCATAAATCCACTGCCGAATGCGCCTATTTGTCCAGCTAATTTCAGACCGCTACTAGCTACGCCGATTGTTTGACCAATATTAGACATCATACTGGGAGATCCAGTTGTACGACCATAGGAGCTAGTAGTTTGGGCTATGTTACCCGCGCCAGATAATCCACCTCCAAACATAAACCCTTGTCGCGTGGCCCATTTGTTTTGTTTCAGTTGCTCGTTAAATTCACGGAATCCTTCATCAAACATTTGCTGGTTTTTAGCAAAATCTAACGTAGCGCCTAATCCAAGTTCGGCTCGTTTACTTCCTAAACCAACTTCAAAATTACTAAGTTCTCGTAATGCTTGCTGCGCTACCGGCGTATCAGATGTACGTAATCCACGTCCACCCGCCAATTCCTGGGCACCACGTTGCCACGCTTCATAGCCAGTCTTGTGTGCAAACTCAAACGCTTTGTCCAGACTTGTGTTAATGAACTCCGTTTCTTTGGGTGTAAGAAATTGGCCTGATTCTTGTCGTTGTTTAATTCTTGCTAATGTATCCCTATTAGCCTGTTCTAAATTTTTTTCGTCCGCAGACATACCTTGCAGACGTTTTTTAAAGTTAGCGCCTAAGTTTTTATTCCCTAATTTTGTACCGCTGCCCATTGCAGCAAGAGTGGCTTCAGGATCAAGACTGGCAAAAGCCCACGGCGCAATCTTACGATATGGGGAAGTATAACTACCAAGTAGCCTATTAACCGACTCTGTTTGTTGCTGTGTTTCAGTACTTGAACTAAATAGTCCCATACTATTCCTTAATAATGAAGAACAATCACACCGGCTTGACCAGCACGCCCAACTCCACCATCTGCACCATCGCCAGCACCAGAACCAGCCGTTCCGGCAGTACCACCGGCTCCTATTGCGTAAGTCACTGTGGCACCAGGTACGACCGTAACATAACCACGCACATAGCCACCGTCACCACCACGACCACCTGGTTGTCCGTCTAAACCGGAAATAGAGCCAGCCGTGCTACCCATACCGCCTCCACCACCATTACCACCCGATTGCCCACCACCAGTTCTATTTATTGTTCCACCTGAACCAACTCCATGGTTAGCACCAGAATACCCCGCTACGGCATTATTATCATGTCCAGAACCACCTGGGCCAGCAACCCCACCAGTCGTTGTAAACGCACCAGCATTAAAACTTGTTGTACCACCAGCACCGCCAGCACCGCCTGACGTTCCGTCAGCCGACGCGCTTGTTCCGGCTTCACCGCCCCCACCTCCGCCACCACTTGCACCAAAAATTTCAACATCAACTCTAGTAATTCCTGCTGGTACAGTCCAACTTGTTCCTGACGTTAGTGCTTCAAATGTTGCATGATGAACACCTGCACCGCCATAGGCATAATGCAAAATATCAATTTGAGTAGTCGTATCGGCATACGCAATCATCACATCGCCAGCACTTGTTGTGATATTTGCAGCACCAGAAATATTTAAATTCGTTCCATGTGTTAAAGTAAGCACACCATCAAATACAACAACTTTAAAAGACCCAGCTTGCGGTGCTGTACCTAACGAAGTAATGGCTGTTGTGCCGGTTATATGTACTATACTGCCATCTGTTGACCAAATATTTGTAGTTGCTGCTGAAGCAATATTTGCGCCCTCTGCAAGCCATAATGATCCACGAAGCGTAGTTGCACCAGAAGCAACCAATAGACTAGACGGAATAGTAAGCGTTTCGTTAGTCCCTGCCGTAGGCGGACCTTCAATATAAAGGGTAGCCGCGTCAGTTGTAGTAACTAAAGTATTACTAGCTGCTAACGTAGGAGTACGAAGCGATACGCCCGCCCATAACGCCGCAGTACCGCTTCCGGCTGTATTAGAATCAGTAAAGGTTTGTGCAACATAGTTAAAAATAGTACCATTGGCGCCAGGAGTACCTGACTTAGAACCTGCCGTGTAATTCATACCTTGAGACGCAGACGATACCATTGTAGTCGCGCCCGCAGCGTCCCACGTAATAGTAAAACCAGCCAAAGATACTGCCCTAATCAAAGGAAAGGCTATGTCTGTACCATTGTTGTAAATATTACCAAACTCGTTGTTCCATCTAGCTGCGGTAATGGTATCGCCGCTGACAGCTGTGTAAATTTGTGATAATGCCATTACTTTGACTCCAACGCCAACACTTTTGCCTCTAAGGCCGCAATTTTTTCATCTACCGAAATGTAAATTTTCGGAGGACGAGTTTTAAATGCCACATAATCAGGATGATCGTCTGATACTTCTTCAATATTTAGATGAAATTCGTCCATAGGCTGCTTACTTGTCCATGCCCCGTATATTGTCCCATCAAGTCGGCGTCCAATAAACATTATTTTCTACTCCAAGTAAATCCTTGAGTACACACCGCGTAGTTATCCATTGTTGCTACACTAGATTCGGCAGCTATTACGCCAGTGACCGTCCAGATGTTTATATTTGAAAATATAGTAGCTCCGGCCACAGGGTTACGAATTGTTACTAAAGGCGCAACGGACGCGCTTGGATTTTGGTCAGCTTGCTCGGCAGAATAGATATACGCATTTGATACAGCAGCGTCTATAATGGCAACTTGCAAATGGCTCATAACGCTAACTCCTGTAGGCACACGAACAGCGTCAGTTCGTCGTGTCGTAGTTAACGTTGCCGCTAAGTCTATATCAAGTGTCAATGTCGTCCATAACTGAAGCAAACTACCACCAACATATTCATACGCTGTAAATAACGCAATAGCCGCCCCTGCGCGTCTAATCCAACCGATTAAGCGTTTGAAGGCATAGTTTGTTGGCATTGTTGGTGCTGTAGCTGATAATGAAAACAAGGCATCAACGACGCCGGTATCGGCACGTTGTATTAACCAAATGTAATAGTCAGCATTAGCGATTGCTCCTGTATCAAGTCCGCCTTGATCAGTACCAACTACCCAGTTTACATCAAGCTGCTTTGTTATAGCGGCAGATAGCACCATCAAACGTCTACTTGCCAAAGTTGCATCGTCGCTAACAGTTTCGCCAGCCGAGATTGTAATATCATTGGTCGGATCAACTGCTGCGTTTGATTGAATTAAACCACTAATAGGTTTGCCAAACAACAACGATCCAACGTGTAAAGATGAATTTGCTGTAATAGCGCCATCTAAGCGAACTGCGCCGCTATCGACCCATATAGCCCAGGGATTTGTTATAGTTTCATTGGTGCCAGCGATAGGGGCGGCTTGTATGTACAGCGTAGCAGCATCAGTTGTCGTTACTAGAGTATTTGTTGCCGCTAACGTTGGTGTAAGTATAGATACGGCTGAAAATTCAGCGGCAGTACCAGATCCAGCAGTGGCTGTGTCGGTAAAGGTAGCACTTACGATATTAAGTGTATTGCCGTTATTTGCGCCGACCCCTGGCGTACCGGACTTCGCTCCTGATGTAAATGTAAGACCTACAGATGATGAGGAAGTAAATGTAGATACACCCAGTGCGTCTAAAGTTAATGTAAAGCCAGCTAAAGACGAAGCTTTGGTTAGTGGAAAAGCAATGTCTGTTCCGTTGTTATAAATATTGCCAAATTCGTTGTTCCAACGTGCCGCAGTTATAACATCATTGGCTATGGCTGTGTAGACTTGTGCGACGGCCATCTAGGAATTCTCCGTGGATTCCCCGCTAGGGGCGATCTTAGCCATAAAACTATGAATCTCTAAATCACTTTCATTTGTTGAATCAGAAAATTGATATGAAATAGATCTGAAGTCTCCCCCATTTTCAATACCAAAGAATCTAGGTAAGAAAGCGGCTCCTCCAAATACAGCGGTGTTGAATAAGCCGGTATCGAATACATCACCTACAGCGCCTTGCGTCACAGTGATAGAACTTTGCTGTACGCCATCACGAGTCCACGTCAAAGACACAGCGTTATTATTTTGTGCATTTAACGACATACCTACATCATTTAGATTCTTGAGTAGCCATTCTTCACCATACGTCAACGCTGGCGTCAACACATTCATGTTAATTGCTACACCATTTTCGGTTCGAGTGGTGATATCCATTTTGTAAACAAAGCCGTGATACGTACCCGCCATAAGCCTGGGTCTAGAGACATCTCGTATTAACGCCATTGACGCAAATGCCCTGGCGTCCCAATACGACCAGCGTGGATGGGTCTCTCCTTGAGAGAGAAACCTATAATCCATAATAAGCGTACGCGTATTTGTAGTTTGTCCTGATGGTGTTACACCAATCCAGACTTGACCTCTATTAGGATCGGTAGCTGAAGTAAAAAATCGCGCTCTGCTGTTATTTAGATTCTCCTGTAAATATTTGCTAATAGGATACGATAGCCATGCTTGGTTATAATCGCCAAAGGCGGCGGTGGCTTGTAGGCTGTGGACGGAACCATTTGTAGTAATGAAGCCTATGTCAGAACCAAATCTAAATATGCTATGTATCCAAGCAACCGGTAGTCCTGAAATAAAAGGCGTCCTGGCCCAATTTGCCAGAGCTGATCCCGTGATTCTATGAATGCTACCTTTAGTTGGACCTTTGAATACCCATAACTCGTTTTTATGGCTTATGATGCCGGTAATCATGTCACCGTCACTAGGATCTATGTCAATACTTCCACTACCCGTACCTGTCCAATCTTCAGGATCTAACGGCACACTAAAATAAAGTCGTGAAGGATTAGCAAACACACCTGCGGCAAATTGATGGTTTCTATGTGCAACGCTGAAACCAAATGCGGGAGGTGAACCCGCTAAATTCTGTGCCGTTATAAGATCCCATGACTTAGGAACATTTGCATTAACGGAGGAACCTATGATAAGTAAATCGTCAAATTGTGAATACTGTGGAATAGACGTACTTGATTCCCCCGTAAATAAATCAATAAACGTACCATCGGCCTGATCGTACTTTATAGTAGTACCTACGTGTATAATACGGCGTTGTGATGCAGAATCGGTTGTACCTTGGCGCCAATAATCAAAAATTCCGCGCACCGTGGCCGAGGCTTCTAAGGCTGACGAGTTTAAATTGTCAGTGCCAGGAGCTTTATGTATTCCGCCATCAAATTCGTAGACTGTATTTCTAGCATCATTAAGAAACGGAATAATTAGCGTTTGGCCTTGATCTGGCGACATGTAGGTCGTAGGTCCAAAGTCTGTGGCCCAACCGCCACCAAACCTGTGCGTAATCCATTTACTTGATTGTAATGGCATGTCAATCTCTGAATTCGTCAAAAGAATTATTTGTACTAAATCTACGTCCGCGTGCTCGTCCGCCGTACGGCGTCTTAGCATAACCTGAATAAAAACCTACACGAGGCTGTATCTGGGCTTGAGTATTAGCACCTATGCGCTGATCATTAACTAACCGCGTTACGGTGTTTTCGTAATCCTGCATTGCCATTTGGCCACGAGCGTCGTCTTTCTTATCACGATACCATTGAGCGATAGCGTGCAACACTATGGCATGACGATATGCTAGCGGCAAATTAGGTTCATCGGTATCAGCCGACATATCAACTTGCTCAACACCTGCGGACGACACCGAAAGATTACTAGTAATATATGAATACGGCACAATAAAATTGGCATTGGGATACGGATAGAATTGAATTCTAAATACAGGAGTCACGCTGCCGCTAAAAGGCTTGTCTAGAATGGTACAGACCTTTGGTATGCCTGATATATTAGGACGAGGAAATCGTAACCGAAATTCGTTACGGCCAATGATGCCTATATTCCTAGCCGATGAAAACATACGCTGGTCAATTGGTTTCAAAAAATCAGAAGCCAAAGCGTATTCATCTTCAAAGTACGTATACGTCGCGCCAGCCGCTAAATTTGAATCTGCGACATACCGCTGATTCATCGTAATATCAGTGGCACCGCCAACGGCGCTAATGGTATAAATATTTCCATCACCAAACAAAAGTTTGCCGGTTGTTCTCGCGTTATTGACATTATAGCTATTAGCCGTAGTCCACGCCGTTGAAGTTCCCGTAACCGTCGTGCTTCCGCGAGTCACTGCCACAGTACCAGTAGAATACGGAGCCATTAAAATCAATGTGGCGTCGCGCTCAAGCCACGGTAGCTTGTACTCAAAACCTAGCACCATATCATGCAGACTCGTATTAGCATACCGTTTGGCTTGATTGCTGATGGCCGTAATGTTAGTCGGCTGCCGCATCTTATTTAGGATCTCTGTGAAGATGTCGGAAAACGTAGTAACCTGTGTAGTAGCTGACATCGTAGCCTCTTAAACGTTTTGTGCACGTGCTCTACGGCGTTGACCATAGGCACGAACAGCGCCAGGAGACCAGTGCGCCTTAGGACCATACTGGCCAGGCCAGCTCGCACCTGTAGATATACGAACTTCTGCCCTGGTATTTGTTGATAGATCAGCATAGCAGCCGCGTTTAAACTCAGCACCACCTTCAAAACCAGTCCTACCTAAAGAAGAATCAATGTTAATTACGGCTTCTTCATTTTGCGTATTGGCGGTATCAGTGTCGTATAGTACAATTGATCCAGCAGCAGATAAAAGATCGGCTGAATCAATCCAGCCTGGGCCTACGAATACATGTGCGTCCTTAGTCAGTGTTACGACGTTAGGATATTGTTCCTTAGGAGGAAATACTTGGAGATCATTAAAGCGGAACATATCAAACAATAATGTTCCGGTAGTCGTTGATAAGGCATTAATTGTACCAAGCAATCCACTATCTATTACGCCTTGATCTAAAGAACTTACAGTGGCGCGACTTATACCATTTACATATAATGTCAGCGTACCATCATTGGCGCCTGGATCATTCAAAGCAGCAAGTTCAATGTGATACCACTGACCTTTTGTCAAGGTTTCGGCTGACCAAGCAGTACCCGCCGTTTCACCGATGCCAATTTCAACAACATCCGTTGCGGCGGTAATTCGCAAAGCTATCACGCCCTCTACTGTAGCGACAGCTAAGAGTTGGTAAATATTTATTAAATCATCTGCCGTGGCTAAAAAATCAGGGGAAATGTATAACATGAAGCTAGACCAACGAGTAGTATTGACTGCTATGTCTATGTCAGTTTCTGTCAACTGTGCCAATGTAGTGACGCCAAGTAATCGTATACGCATACAATAGGCACCACGGTACGGCGCAGCCGGACCTATGTTTGGTATGTTAGCCAGTACGGAATAATGCGGAAAATCTAGCTGATTACCGGTATCCGATTCACTGTCCCACTCAGCGTTAGTACCTTGCTCAAAATTTGATTCAAATATGTATGGAAAAGCCACGATGTACCCCTTTACCGCTCAGTACCAGTCACGCTTAGCCAGTGACCGTACCAATAAAAGTAAATTAACCGGCTGCTACTACTTCAGCACTAACGGGCCGTTCGTTAAGTGTTGCCTCTATTTCTTTATTCTCGCTACGATTCTTTTTCAAGATCTCACGTGCATGCTGTAATTTAACTAGCATCGCGGCGTATGCTTCGGCAGTCATTTTACCGCTTGGACCAAACCCGCCTTCCTCAACTGCCAACGACTTCTCGTGCTCATCTACTTCATTAATGGCTGAATCAACATCGGCTTCCGCAACTTCGTCACTGTATCGCTTCTGTGCTTGCGCCAATGCAGTGTTCTGCGGCTTATCAAAAGGCCAATCCGCTTCATCTATATTACCGTAGCTCATTACCCCTGATATTTGAGCATCACTACGCAAATGGTCGAGTTGACCTGAGGGCCTAAACCGTTCCACATTAGCAAGATCGCGGTCAGAACTGTCAGGATTCAATTGAATCTTGACATTCTTCCACATACGCACAATTTTCTTATTAGCGGCCAACCACCGTTGATTCCAATCAATCGCTCCCGCAGGATTCTTCCGCATGACTTCATCAGGCGGCATATTAGTAGTAAATCGTGCGCGTAGCTTCTTTTCAAGCGCGTTGAGTTTATCTTTCTCAGCGCCCGTCAGCGGTTCGGGCGATTGGGCCTCTAATGAACGCTTAGTTTTTTCTCTGCGTTGTACAATCGCGCCCTTTTCCTCTGGCTTTGCAAACGGTAGCGCGGCATCGTACTGTTCTATCTCCGCTTTCATCTCTTCCCGCTGATGATGCCTCAGTAACGGTATATTTAAATCTTTCATAAATCCTCGCATGGCTAAGGGGCCAAGATCCCGCAGAATTAATAAGTAGCCAGTCTTTCTGTTGCTGGCACACCAAATACAGTTGAAAACGGACTGACATTATTTGTTACTACAGCGCCCGCACCTACAGTCGCGCCACAGCCTATTACAACGCCTGGAAGTACTGAGCATCCTGCGCCTAATGAACATTCATCCTCCAATACCGGCGGTTGTGGTATATATGGTTGTCTGGCCTTAGGGTATTTATCATCAGTTAACGTGACGTTTGGGCCAATAAACACGCGTTCGCCAATTCTAGTATTATTAGGTACAAAGGCTCCGTGCTGAATCCTAGTTCCGTTACCTATCGTTGTACCTTTGCCTATCCAGACTCCGCTACCAATTACAACATCGTCCCCTAAGACGACATCGTGGCAAATTGTAGAATACTGCCATATAACGTTGCGTAGTCCAAATTTAACACTACAGGCCACGGTCACGGTTCCATTGAATTCTGGATTATTTACAAATGGTAGCGTCATACACCACCATGCTTTTCTAAGTACTCCTCCTTATTTGGCAAGGGTGCCCACTTGACGCGAGCCTTGCCAACATACGTCGGAGTAAGTGCTTCCTCAGGCTTAGCTTCTGGTAGTACAACAACATCGCCTTGTCCACTTTTTAGCGCCGGTGCCCACTTACCAAGATGACGCCGTGCGGTGATGCAGTTCATATAGTAGTGATCGAATATGATGTCTTGATCTACCCACACCGTATAACCAAGAGTTTGCAATTCCTTACAGAATGTCAAATCCTCTTGTAACCGACCTGGATCTATTTGACCAGCCTTGAACCACGGGTAGCCGATCTTATCTAGTACATGCTTCCGTACTAACATACCGGCTTGTCCAATAAAATCGCCGTAAGGTAACGCAAGTAAACCATTTCCTGATAATTCATCCCAATGATACAACGGCATCTTCTCGTCCCAATAACCGCCGCCCTTGCCATCAGGAAGTCCGTGCATTACGCATGGAAACCACGGAGGCGATTTACATGGCGTAATAGGGACCACGACATCAACTTTGTGATTCAACAGGTGCATCAACAGCCCAGGTTCAAATGAGTGATCGTCGCCAAGAAACCAGGCCCAATCACCAATCATCTTTTTTATACCGTCGTTGAAATTCTGTGTAATGTCACAACTCCGAATAATGTTTAACTTGGAATCTACTGGCGTCACCAAGGCGTCTAACGCCAAACTGAACTCGTAGTAGCGCGGCTGCGTGGCTGCGGCAACTATAACAGTGCCCTTTTCATGGCCTGAATCTGCCAAGTACTTCATAACTCCTCCCTAAATGTCTCGTACAGAACCGTGTATATTAGCGGTTCTGATATATTGATTACCGTCCTTTCTACACCCAATGGCTGCCGTGGTGATGTGCGTAATTACTTGGTCGGTATCGCACCAGAAATCAAAGCCGTATTTCGTGCGCGCTTCCCACATAAAATACCGATCATCGTCTATTTGATCGGGCGCTATCTTGCCCATCTTGAACCACGGAGGCGGCATCGTCGTCCAGACGCGCTCGCGCATTAAACACCCAGACTTTGGGAGTCCCTGAACGTGTATAAGGCCTGATACCCCAGTTAAATCCTCCATTGTATAATACCGCGGCAGGACCGTCGTATGTGTATCGTATTCAATTAAATTAAGTTTGCTGTACATAACAAAATCGAACGGCGGATACCGCATAGGAACTAATGGCGCAATTATTTCCTTGTTGTGGGCCAATAATCGCAATAACACGTCAGGTTCAAAAGTATGATCGTCGTCTATAAACCACACCCAATCTCCTACGCGTTTACTTACTCCTATGTTACAATTCATA
>ERZ1292642.555-Hain-H14-01um-R1-555-length-20940-cov-6_pt1 | contig 16344 bp, 23 predicted proteins | sample MGYA00564403_ERZ1292642 | MGnify/ENA primary metagenome ERZ1292642 (study PRJEB36523, sample SAMEA6512643) | groundwater metagenome | collected 2019-01-09 | study: AquaDiva: Metagenomics assemblies of 32 groundwater samples | reverse complement strand
CGAGAACGCGCGCGTGCTGGTGAAGGCGTCGGACGGCACTGGGCCTATGCCGTTTGAGGACGTCACGACGATCACGCGCTCCGGAGCGACCGCCACGGCGACGGCGACGGCTCATGGGCTCGTGAACGGAAAGCAGGCGCTCATCAAAGGAGCCGACCAACAAGAATATAACGGTGTGTTCACCGTGACGGTCACCGGGGCGAACACGTTCACCTACACCGTGAGTGGCACCCCAGCGACTCCGGCTACCGGTTCCATTACGACTACCGGTGTCGTTATCTTCATGCTCACCAACGCTTCAGGTGTCGCGTCCGACACTCGCTCGCACGCCGCGAATCAACCGATCACTGGAGTCGCGCGCAAGTCTACCGCGTCGCCGTACTACAAGACCGGCGTGGTGTCTGGGACGATCAACAATTCGACGGGTTTCTCCGCTACCATTCAGATGGTGCGAGATGACTGATCTCAGCGTCCGTAACACGCTCGTCATCGAGCAGGCCCTCGCGCACCTGAGCGAGAAGGTCTACGCACAGCAGTCCCAGATCGACGCGCTGCGGACTACGATATCGAATCTGCTGGAGCGGGTAGCCGACGCAGAACGCATGGCGGCGGCTGTCAGGATCAAGGCGATGGGCAACGGACCAACGGAGCGTTAGAAGATGGCACCGAGCATCAACTGGGCGACCAAGGTTATCACGGTGCCGACTGCTGATCTGACGCTGCTTTCCGGTTCACTCTATGAGTACAGCATCAACACGTTCCGGCTGGCGCTGAAAGACCTCGAAGACGACGAAGTTGGCATGCCGTTTCTCAAGACCCACGAGCACACGCCGCCGCACACGCTCGCTGGCGTAGCGTATGGTCGTGAGATCCAGGTCATCAACGGCTACACGGTGACGTTTCAGGACGGTCAGTACGGCGTCAACATCATCGGCGGCAACTCGAACGTCAGCGACGTTCTCAACCGCAACCAGGTGAGCGTGAACACCGCCAACTCGGCTGGATTGATTCAAGTCGACACCGGCGGAACGTTCTCGTCAGCGGATCGGACCAAGCTGGAGTGGATCCACAAGATCAGCAAGAACCGCATGGAAGTGGACATCGCCGCGCAACAGTTGGTGCTATACGACGACAACGGGACCACGGTGCTGCAGCGCTGGAATCTGGCGTGTTCTGGTAGCGAATCTGTCCAGACTAGTTCTGGAGTCCAGGCCAAACGGAGCGCACCGCTCTTATGATCTTCGGCATCGCCTTCGGTCTCAACCAAGCCGGCGGCATGCTCGCAGGCGGGCTTGGCGCCGGCGCTGATGCCGGTGTAGCCGCTGCTGCCGCTCCCGTCGCGTCTACGCGCGGTGGTAACCGCGGCACGCCCGCTGGTCGCCGCAAGTCTATCTTCCGGCTATTGCTGCCGGAAGACCTGCTCGACCTGAAGAGGGTGTTGCAGGCTGCCGGCAACGACTACCAGGCCAAGGGCGGGTTCAAGCGTGCAGCCAGGCGAGTTCCGGGTCGGGTTCGGGTTCGGGCGGCTGGTCGGTTCGACGAGATCCATCTGTCGGCTGAGGCTGAGGCCGGGCTGCGTGAGATTGCTCTGGGGAATCTACAAAAGGCTGCTGAAGCTGCGGTCCCATCCTCGGCCTTGGCCATATCTACACCGCCGGCTCCGTCTGTCTGGCCGGCCGTGGTGGTCATCGTGGCTAGCTGCGCGGTGATCTGGCTGGTGTTCTAAGTCACCAGCCGGCCGTAACTTGTTGCCCAGTCGCCGCCGTCCAGAAACTCGATGTCTACGACTTTGATCAAGGTGGCCTCCATGTCGCCGCAGGGGATGCCGACGGCGCTGCCGCGGATGACCTCGATCGGTCGTCGCCAGTTGACTGCTCGGCGGACTTCGGAGAACACGCCCTTGCCGCACAGGCCAAGTGTGTTCTCCAGTACGACGAGCCGGTCGGCCTTTTTGATCACCGCGTCAAAGACGCGCTCGTAAGAGCCCATCCGCTTGACGTAGTCTTCCCAGGGTAGAAACTCGGGCTCGATGATGCGGTACTGACCGGCCGGGTAGATCTTGTGGACGTGCATTCGGGCGGCAGCCTTGCGCTCGGTGCCGTAGTCGAGCTTGGATCCTGTGAACCACAAATCGATCACGACTTCTTGGCCTTCGTTCGATGATAGCGTTCGTTTCGCCGCTTTCGCCTGCAGGTCAACACACTGCCGAGAAGGGCACCCGTACTCCGGCGACAATCCACGAGGAGATCACAGCTGGAGGCGCGGTGTTGGTACAGTGCTACGGCGGCCTGAACCTCGCGTGGCATCGGCTCGGGCGTGTCGTCGTTGAGCTTCAGCAGCATTGTGATCTCGGGGAACTGTCCCGGCCAGTGCGGGTTGTCGCAGTGACCTCGGATGTAAAGCCCTTCGCGGATCTTGTTCATGTCGGCCTCACCAGATGTTCATGCCCGCGTGAGACCATCAGGATGCACGGAGCAGCCTTGCGCCCAGCGGTGTCCGAGTTGATCGCGCGTCGTTCGAGCGTGTTTATGATGGTGAACGGTCCGTCTTCGTAGCGGAACCGGCTGTGCTCGCTCACGGTCAAGAGCACGACTGCGCCGCGTCGGGCACGGACGCCTGCGATCTGAGCCAGCTCGGCGTGATCGTCGGCGCTGAAGCCTTCCTTGGTGTAGGCAACGAATGAGCCTGGCCCTTCGTACGGCGGATCGAAGAATCCGACGTCGCCATGCTTCATCTCCTTGACCACGTCTCGGTAGTGCCCAGGCAGGATCTCGACGCCGGGGCCGGACAGCGCTTCGTGAACTTCGATCAAGCGTTCCATGCTCGGAAAGAAGCTCATTGGGTCATCGGCTGGGACCTTGTAGCGCCCGCGGGGGACGTTGAACTTGCCGGCGAGGTTCACGCGCCAGAGGCCGTTATAGTCCAGCCGGTTCAGGTACAGGAACGCAGCGGTGCGGTCGATCAGCCCGAAGCCGTCGGCGTTCCAGCGCTCTCTGATCTTGCCGTAGCCGTAAGTCTCGGTGCCGTAGGCGAGTACGAGGCGGCTCAACGCCTGATGAATCTCGAACGGATCGCCGAAGGCAAGCTGGTTGTAGAACTCGACGAGCGGTTCGCAGGTATCGCTGAGCACCATCTTGTCTCGACCGAGCGCGAGTGCCATGGCACCGCCGCCCAGGAACGGTTCGTAGTAGGCGCCGTCGGTCGTGTTGAGGTGAGTCGCGATGCCTTCGGCCAGGTGGGGGACCAGCCAAGTTTTTCCCCCGCAGTATTTTAGCGGCGGCTTGACTCCGGCGAGCAGCTTGATCGCAAGTGGCTTGAGCTTGGCCGCGGTCATTGCTTCCTCTCGCCGTTCTTCTTTGACGGCTCGACCTGTTGGCCGGCGTGCTGGCCCCAGTCGAGTCGTAGGTAGCCTTCGCAGCTGACTGCGTGGCGTCCGCAGGTGGGTCGGCATTTCGAGCAGACGATCGGGAGCGGCGTCATTTGTTCTCCTCCAGCGGCAAACACTTCATCTCCAGGATGCGACAGATCAGATCCACCGGGCTTGTCGCGAACGGGATGCCCGGTGTGTCGGTCATGCCCGAGGGCTCGAAGCGCCTGGCCTTGAATTTGGCGATGACGTCTTCGAGCGGGACGCCGCGCTGCAGCAGCATGCTCACGGCGATAGCAAACGAGTCGGCCCAGCCCGATGTCTCGCTCCCCTGCTTGGCCATCTTGATGAAGATCTCACCAGCGCGGCCGTCAGGGAATACGCCTACGTTGAGGTACCCTTCCTGGTCGAATGGCATGCCGTCCTGCAGCGCGTGGATGCAGAACTTGAAGGTCCGCCCAGCACGTTCGCCGGGCATGGTCTGGATCGGGTCGATCGACTGGAGAAGATCGTCGCTCATATGTCCTTTGTGAGTCGGTACGCGAACCCCTGCATACCGCTAAGGTTGCCTTCGATGGTGTCGTCTTCGATGCGCTCGATGCGATCAATGAGTCGACGGATATGGTGCTGCACGTTGCTTTCAGCTAGTCCGGTGATTGCTGCGATCTCTTTTACCTGCAGCCGGCCGAAGTCTCTCAGCACCGCGATGATGACGTAGCGGGTGGTGCTTGCGCCATCCAGGTGTAGACAGCGGTTGCAGACTGGCTCGTCCGCGATGCTGATCGCCGATCGCTGCCGCTTTTTTCGCCGGTGCGCTCGCCGCTTGAAGCGAGATTTGCTCGGAACCTTGTCGGCCAGCCGTCCGCATTCGCATCGTGCTGGCGCGGTCATGTCTGGGCTCGGCGCGGTCATGCTACGTGACCTTTGCCCAGCTAGCGCCGCGCTTGACCGTGACCGGGAACTGGATGGTGATGCCGTTGTGGGTGTACGCGGCTGATCCGAACTGCCTCACCGCATTTTCGGCCGCGTCGGCCTCGGTCTCATCGACTTCGATCAAGCCCGAGTCGTGGCACTGGTTGATCATGTCAGCGCTTGGCGGCAACTTGGGCAGGATCCTGAGCATCATCTCGTCAACGATGTCAGCACTCGAACTTTGGATCGGAAAATTATAGATTTCGTTTGGTGATGCCGTACCCATCGGGAACACACGCCGGCGCCGAGTCAGTAGGCTTCTGATCTCGCCGGTCCGCATGACCTCACGGATCAGCTCATCGTGCCAGGCGTTCACGCCAATGAGCTTGCCGCGGATGATCGACGCCATGTGTTCGGTCGCTGACTTCTGGGCCTTGGGATGGTACTTCAGGATGCTTTGGTGCATCGTGTCGACGCTGGCGCCGTACATGCACCCGTATTCGGGTTGCTTGATCTCGTCGCGGAGTTTCTCCTGCTGCTCGGGCGAGAAGCTATCGTAGTCCCTCCAGACCTCGCGGCAGAACACGATGTGGATATCGTGGGCTCGGCAAAACTTGCCTATGGGTTTCTTGGCGCACTCGGTGCAGCTCGCTGCATCGTTGAAGATCTTGACCAGGAATGCATCGCTGGAGAGTAGCGCGTGGGCCCGCGCTTCGAGCTGAGCCGCGTCGAATCCGATGAAGATTCGTCCGACCGGGGCAACAACCTGAGCCCGCAGGTTCGGCCGACCTTTCTGGCTGTCACCCTTACTCCAGTTCTGGACATTGAGAGCCTCGGACCCGAATCGCCCGGTGATCTTGTTGACCGACCAGATCACGTGGAGTCGGTCGTTCGCGTCAAGCAGCCCCGGGATCGGATCGACGAACGTGGACTTGAGCTTGTGCGCCTCGCGCCGCTTGAGCAGCGGCCGGACGCCGTCGACGTGAACCAGCTGGTCGAGGATGGTCCCCTTGACCGAGAGCTTGCCCTTCTCGGTCGTGAGCCAGAGCTGTACGCCATGGGCGCGCAAGAAGCCGACGACGTGCGCGTTGGACCCGAATGACATGATCGCGCCGCAGTCTGGGCATAGCGCGCCGAGCTTGACGCGGAACTTCTTTTCCTTGCCGGTGACCTTGCAGGTGTGGTTCCAGCCGAGGTTGTCTAGCTCGACGCGACGCGTGACGATCCGGTCCTCGTACCCGTCCTTGTCGCCCTTGCGCTTGACCTTGGCCTGCTCGCGGCAGACGCGATCGGCAAACTTCAGCTTGAATTCGTCGCTCTGAAAGTGCTCCAGGAACGCCGCGGCGGCCTCCTTGATGTCGATGGCGAGCTTGTCGGCCATCTCGCGGTTCACTTTTCGGCTGATCGGCATGCCGACCATGTGCATGCGCTCGGCCAGCGCAGCCATCTTGAGGTCCATGGCGTAGGCGAGGTGAGATTGCGTCTCTTCGACGCAGGCCATGACCTTGGGCATCGTCCGCACCGTCGAGAGCGCGTCCATGCAATTGTATCGAAGCAAGTCTCCGGGGGTTTCTCCGAGCCTGGAAAATTCGCTTTTCCACGGGCCTATAAGCCACCATTGTGAAGCGATGGCCTGCAGGACGTGCGGCATCCCCGGGAACGCGCAGTGATGCGCTAGCATGAGACAGTCGATCGGCTCGGCGATCGGGAAGCCGTGGCGCTCGCCGACGCAAACGTCGAACACACGGTTCTGGATGATCTTGGGGATGGAACTGGCGAACAGCTCGCGGATCAGTGCCCTGGTCCTGTCTTGAAGACTCCACCAGGCGATAGCAACGCCGCGCTTCTGTGTGGCCAGCCCGAGCGCCGTGATCTCGGTCCAGAACGCCGGGATGAACTTGCCCTTCTTTTTCTTCTTGCCCCTCTTGCTATCGATGCCGGACAGCAGCGTGTCGGGCTCGTCAGTGTCTTGGCCGGCAGCTAGCCGAGTGATGCCGACCGGTGCGTTCTTGGCCGGGCGGGTTTCCCAGTCGAGCCCGAAGGGCTGATCTGGCGTGGCGCGGATCTCGGCAATGATGCCTTCGACCAGGGCATGAGCCTCGTGCGGATCGACGGCAACTTCGATGTCTTCAGAGAACCGAATCGACTCGTCGCCCTGCCCGAGCTTCTTGGCCTTGCGGATGTCGTAGAGCAGCCGCAGGTACAGCATATCCGTCCCGCCGTCGTCGCCGCCGCGCAGAATCGCCGCCGGGTGGATCGCGGTGATGACGGTTCGCGGGTTCGCATCACCGTTGAGCTTGATCTCCTGGGACGTGCCGATGAGCTGGTTCATCGTGAGCATGTCTTTGGGCAGGGTGGCTTCGAGCAGTGATCTGGCCGCCGCTACCCCGAGCGCGAGGATCGGCACGTCGGCCGGGAAGCTCGCCAGCTCTTGCGCCAGCCTTGGCTTGCAGCAAATTCTTGCCTGTTCGCGGTCGGTGTCACCGGTGCCTGGGCGCCAACAGCTCGCGGCATTTGTGACCCAAATGCGGTCACGATCGACCTTGGTCAGCTTGAGCACGCGGTTCAAAAGTTGTCCGCTGGCTCCGACCATAGGCTCGCAGCGTTTGTTTTCGTCGTTGCCCGGCTCCATGCCGACGATAATCAGATCCGGCCTACCGTCGGGCCCTATCCCCGGAACCGGCTTGTGCGGCTTGCCATCGATGGCCAGCGGGCATGCTGGGCAGTCGGGCGAGGTGGCGGGGCCGCGTTTCATCTGACCGGCCTCACCTGGGCGCTTGCCCGGCTTTCACGGCCTCGTCCATCTGGGCGAGGAAGCGCTCGACGTGTTCGTACAACGCTGCAGGTACATCCTCGGCTGGCTTGACCGACCAGACCAGCTTCACCAGGCGGCGTAGCAGATCAACTGCGTGACCGGCGGGGTGTTCGGTGCAGGTGATCGTGTGGGCCTGGACGGCCTCTTTGCTGCGCGCTGTGTAATCAGTGCTGCAGAAGATGCACAGGATTCGTCTGGGAAACTCGTCAGGCTCGTCTACTGGTAGCGGCAACTGCTCCTTCATGGTATTGACGAGTCGGCCCAGTAGCAGCTCATCGACCAGCAGGTTGGTCGGGCGCCCAGGTCGGTTGCCGTCGTCTGGAATTTCGGCAGTCATCGTCCGGTAGACGTTCTCGTGGTCGAGGTAGAGCAGCTCGATCTTCCATGGGCCATGGCGGTAGTACTCGACCAGCTGGCAGTCGCGTCGTGCTAGTGCAAGACGAATCGGTTCGATGATGCCGTAGCGTTTCACTTTTGTTCTCCTTCACGCTCGCGATCGCGCTTGGCCAGCTCGGCGATTTGCCGACGCCACTCGACTCGCCGGCGCATAGCTTCAGCTCGGTGGGCGCGTTCGGTGCGCATGTAACCGATGAACCAGACCGTGAATGCGCCGATGAAACCGGCCGCTATGGCAGCGTAGATGCCTTCAATTGAGATCGGCACCGTCGTTTGGCTCCAGCTCCTCGACTTCGATGATGCCGCCCATGCGTCCCAGGATGAACTTTAGCTCCTGGTAGATCGCACGCGGATCTTTCTTCTTGTTCTCCTGCAGGTGTACTGAGATGCGTTTGACCGCTGCTTGGGCCACGCCACCTAGCACCCGGGCGCCCTCGTCAGCGAAGTCGATGGAGAACTGGCCCTTCGCGACCTTGATGGTGAGCCACGGCTTGCCCATGAACTTCAGACGCCAGGCGGCGCCTGTGGGCTTGGCCAGCTGCTTGGGTTTCTTCGTGGGCATGGTTTTGCTCCGGGAAAAAAAGACGATCGGACGGGAGCCGCAGCGTCTCCGCTGCAAGTTTGTGCTTCCCGAGGGGGGTTGAGAGCCCCCGTCCGATCGTCCACCAGTCGGCTCTACGCAGCGCGCTCCTCGGAGATGCCGCGGAACAGCATCTTCTTGCCGGGGTTCTTCTTGTCGTCGATCATGCGCTCGGTGACGTCGGCGATCAGCTGCTTGCCGACGAGGGTATCGAGGTTGAACTTGTTGGTCGGCAGCCCGGTGGCGACCAGCAGCTGCTTGAGGCGGCCCTTCTCGAACTCGGTCGCCTGCGCGTCCAGGGTGTACCAGCCGCTGATGCGGCGCCCCTTGGACTCGCCGTCGGACGTGACCTTGAACGACACCCGCACCTGCGGGGTGTTCTTCGAGCTGGGCTTCTTCTCGAAGCTCACCACCTCCAGCTTGTGTGTGCCGACCTCGGGGGGCGTGCCACCGCCACCCTGAGCCTCGGTCTCATCCAGGTTCAGCCAGTCGATGTAGTTCTGGAACTCTTCGGACATGGTTTCTCTCTCCTCATTGTCTCTGCGGGTTGTGGGTTCTCGGGTTTGCAGTCGTCGACGCGGCCGGGAATCGAACCGGCATGCACCCTGTAGTTTGTGCTTGCGCCGTTAGCTTCTACTTGAGCGGCCAGCCCATGACCTCGGCCATGGCGCGATAGCCGCCGGACGGCAACGGATCGGGCAATTTGCCTTCGTCACGCCCGCGGGCGCCGTGGCGCTCGAATGATCGCGATCGGATCTCCCACTTGTGCGGCGTCTGCGGGTTGTCGCGCCAGTAGCGGAAGTACAAGACGTACTCGCACATGGACGGGACCTTCTTGGCCGCCTGGCCGATGAGCAGCGGGCCGCCGCCGGGGCTCTCCTGGGTCGGTTCCTTGTCCAGCGCCAGATGGATGACGTTGACGCCATGGTTGGTGCAGACGCTGTGCAGCACCCCGATGTCGAAGCCGTAGCGCTTCCACAGCTCGCGGTAGGCGTTGCGCGGCTCCTTGGCCATGTTGGTCGCGGCCAGGTCGTTCTCGACCTTGGTCAGATACATGTCGAGAAAGTGCGTGCCCGAATCGATGACGATGGTTCTGTACCGACCCGGCTCCTTGACCAGCAGCTCACGGATCTTGCCAATCGATTCGACCAGCTCCTCGGGCTTGTCGAGCGCCCAGACGACGGGCGGCACCGATTCGTCGAATAGAAGCTTCGAGTCCATGTTCCTGATCGTCTCCCAACCACGTTCGTGGGCAACCGATAAGAACAATGGCTGTGGCCAACTGGCTGACCACCTAGTTTTACCGGACCCGCTTGGCCCATAGCCGAATACGGTCACGCCTGACCCTTTAGCTGTGATGTCGATGTGCTTCATCGTGTCGCTCTCTTTTGGATTTTTGGCGTCTCGATAGCTGCCGTGACGGCCCAGCCAGCTTTCAACCTGCCGCGGACTCGGTGGTGATTCAAGCCGAGTCGTTTGGTCAAGATGGCGAGCGCGATGCGTTCGCCTCGGTAGAGCACGAACGGCGTATTTCTCGCATTGCTTCGCTGAACGCTGTAGCTGGCCCAACAGCAGTTCGTTGGGCTGTAGTGCCCGTTGTTGTTCTTCCGCTCCAACGTGAGCCCGGGCGGCTTTTCGCCCATGTCGGCAAGGAAATTCTCGAACCTGTGCCACCGCCGACAGACACGAATGCCCCTGCCGCCCCAGTTCTTGAATCCGACTGCGGTCAATAGACCGCGCTGCCGTCCGGTGATGTCTATCGGTGTTCTACTCATTTTCTGATGACGCCGGCGCCCTTGGTGGCGAGGCTGATCTCTTTCATGGCTCTTTGCCCTGCCCGCCGGCAGAACGGAACTTCTTGCGCGCCTCAACGGCCTCGGCGAAGTCCATCAGCTCGTATTCCAGAAGCACCGAGCTGGCGCCGGGCGTGCCGGTGACCTTGTAGTGCAGCTGGATGCCGCCGTAGCACTGCTGGATCATCCGTTCGATCACCGTGAGCGCCACCGGTTGTGCGACACGCGGCTGACGATCGAACTTGATCTCCTTGTGCGGGCCGTTGAGTATGAACTCAGCTTCGACCGAGGTGAAATCGATGCGCAGCGCGACAACTTGGCCGATCTCGAAGCGAAACACCTTGTTCATCAGCTGCGCAATTTCTTCGGGCGGTGATGCGATCATCCTTCTCATCCTTCCTTGATGGGTAGAAGGGCCACGACCATGCGGTAGCGGCCGGGTGGGATCTGCACGTGCGGTGTGAGGTAGCTGCTGGAGCGATCCAGGTTGATAGCGCGTCCACACTGGACCTCCAACGAGATGCCGGAGATCATGGGCGGGCCGTGGTTGCCGCCGTCGTAGGCTTGGATCTCGCCGTCACGAACGATCAGAACCGTCGCGTCGTTCCAGATGCTCGTGGCGTCCTTGCGGATGGCTTCGGCGGTGTCGGCGGCGGCTTTCAGGTCAGCAGCGATTCTCAGCGCATCGGCCTTGATCGAGTTGCACGACCGCTCGGCCTGTTCGATGACAGCGGCGACGAGCTTTTCGACTTCGATGGGTTGGTTCAGGTTCATCGGCTGTGCTCTTCGATGATCTTCTCGATGGCCGATTCTGGGCCAACGAAACGGGGACCCTTGAGCACTTTGTCGAGCTGCTCGTCGTAGATGGGCTGGCCGTCCGAGCCTAGCTTTGAAAAATTCGCCTCCATGATCGCCTCCAGCACCGGCATCATCGGGATACCCCAGCGTCGCGCTTCGGAGAACACGTAGACGGCTAGGTCACCGAGCAGGTCGGCCATGTCGACAAGCCACGGAGCGTTGCTGTAGCTGTCCGCGATGTCATAGCCCTCTTGCAGCTCGTCGGTCATGATCTGGACGAACTGCCGGATGCGCTGGGACCCGAGATCAGTCGGCTTGTCGTTGGACGGCAGCCGGTACATCTCGTTGAATCGCCGGATCTGATTGAGGAAGTCTTTCATGAGAGCCTCCAGCAGCGGATCATGCCCGGTCGGTAGACGGTGATGCGAAACTTGTACTGCTTGCCGTGGCGCCGGCGGAAGCCCTGAGCGGACGAATGCACGCGGCCGTAGATGAGCGCCTGGTCTTCGTCGGCTGCGACTCTGACGTCGAAGTGACCGTCTACCTCCAGCTCGGGGAACGGGTAGCTCCAGGCGATCGGCCGCAGCCGTTTCGGCGGCGGCTTGAGCGTGCCGTTCTTCTTGGCTTTGCTGACGATGGGCATTTTTTGTTCACCGACTCGCGCAGTGGCTGAAGAGCGCGCAGGTTCCGCGTCCGCTACACCCGATGTCTCTGCCGGTCCTGGGCCAGAAGTCGGTGATCTCGGACTGCCTGCGCAGGGCGTCCAGGTAGCGCAAGAGCTTGGCGTGGCTGCGCAGGGCGTCGTCATTCGGCGGCGCAATCTTGATGCGCTCGAATTGTGGCTCCTTCTGCTTGCCGATGAGGTTGATCTCGATGTGGCGGATCGGTCCCCACGGTTCGCCCATGCCGCGGTAGACCAGCGCCGCGGTGCGCAGCTGGCCGCTGTTGTGCCACTCGTTCCTAGTCACATAGTCGAATCTTGCGGCAGATTTATTGTCAACGATCACCACGCCGTCGCGCTCGTGTAGGATCAAGTCGGGCTTGGTCGTGACCGTGAAGCCGTCGTCTTCGTCGACAAACTCCAGGTACTTTTCGACGTGGAGCACGTGGTCGTAGTCGCCGTAGCCGTCGCAGAACGCGCCATAGGCTAGGTAGATCCGACGCGTGTCCATTGCCAGCTGTGGATGCGTCGCGGCGACATGATCGATCACGGTCTCCGGGTCTGGGTAGGCCAGCTGTCGTGAGTAGCGCAGCGCCAGTACGACGTGAATCAGGCTGCCCATCTCACGCGCCTCGGGCTCGTCCATGTCCTCGAAGATCGATGCCCAGCGGACATCGACGGGACCGTCGCCGAGGTACATCGATTCGTAGGTCTTGAAGTGCAGGTAGGCGCAGCGCGCGTAGGAACCATAGAACGACCAGCCGCGACCGGACGGCCCGCCGAGCATCGGCAGGTTGCGGTCGGCGAAGAACTTGCGCAGGACATCCTCCATGCGCGGGCGCTCGGGGAACATGCCCGGGTCGTCGTTTCGCTCCTCGGTCATCGTGTCTTTGCCACGTGCTCGGTGACTTTTGCCACGCGCGTCTCGCCGGTGGCGATCTCGACGTTGAGTGCATCCGTCTCGGTGGCGCTCGTGATGCCGTGCCTGCCGCTGTTGCGGAACGTCCGCGTGGCCAGCCAGACGGCCGAGCACGTGTTGCAGGCGATCACGCTGGCGCGTTCGGCAAAGTAGATTTCTGGGTGTTTGCACTTCGTCGTCATTTTTCTCCTCCGCGCTTATCGTGATTCGCGATTGTCCCCTTTGGGGGCCTCGTCCTTTTCGATCGTCTTCTTGAGCAACCACTGCGCGGCGGTATGGAAGATGACGATCCCCTCGGGCTTCATGAAGCCCGGCGCTGCGACGCTCCCACCCTCCTTGAGTTTGCCGAGGATGTCGTCCACGTTGAGCTGATCGAACGGCCCTTGCCATAGGATCGGAACGACGCCACAGCACGCAGGGCGAGTTGATGCGTCGGACCACCGATGCGTGTTGAACAGCGAGAAACGCTTCTCTTTGAGGTCGTATCGACGCTGGATGCCAGCGCCCCACCACTCGCCGAAGTGCCTACCTGGACCGAGTTTCAGCAGCTCGTCCCTGTGCTCGGTGACCCACCGAGCGAAGCCGAAGTTGTCGCCATCTGATTTGATCCACTGCGACCGTGAACCCGCGAACACTTCGGTCATCGTGTCATTGACGTAGACCTGGCCGTTGGTGCCGTCGAGCTTCTCGGTAACGACGACCTCGCGCGAATAGCGTGCGATTTTGGGAAACTCCTCGAATAAAATGCTGGGATTCATGGTTTACAAATCCTCCAAGAGTGCATGGTTTACAAATCCTCCAAGAGTGCGCGGGCAAATGCGTCCATGTCGGGTGCTTCAGAGGCGCGGCTCGCGGCTTGAGCCTCGACGAGCGCCGTGACGGTTTCGCCACCGGCGGGCAAACCGATTTTCCTGGCCGAATCAAGCTTGCCGGCCAGGGCAAGGGTCATTCTGGAGTCGATCATGTGGTCGGCGACGTAGATGGTCACGTCCATCTCACGGCCGGGCAAAAACGTTCGCATTTCGGCCTGGGCCACCACCAGCGGCGTGTAGTCGACCTCGGTGAACACCGCGCGTGACGCACGGGACAGATCGATCCCGACCTGCGCCACCGGAATCGTCGCGACCAGCACCGGCGGTCCGTCGGACTTGCGCCAGGCATCGAGGATGCGGACCCGCTGCGGGTCGGTCATCCCGCCGTGGATGTAGACCGCGTCGGTGACCTTGGCGAACTCGGCGGCGAGGAACTCGACGGTCTGTCGGTGCCACGCCCAGATGACGACCGGCTCCTTCGGCGCTCCAAGATCGTTGATCACCGCCTGCGCCTTGATCTTCGACACCAGCCGCCGGTAGGTCGCCAGGTCGCCGACCTGGGTGATCGTCTTGCCGCGTAGGTCAACCAGCTCGGCGTCGAGCTTGTCGATCGTCAGCTCGTCGACTTTGACTGGGACGATCGTGCGTTTGACCTTCGGCGGCATGCCTACGTCATCCCAGTCGCGGGCGTAGATGACTTCGGCCAGCCGGGCGCGTAGGTCTTCCGCACGCGAGACGCCGCTGTAGTCCCAGGCAAATTTGCCGGGCTTGCCATTACAAAATGCAAGGCCGTAGTCGCGAAAATTATGTCCGAACGCGGTGCCCGTCGCGACCTGCAGAACGTTGTGCAACTCGCGTGGGCGATTCCAGACGGGCGTGCCGGTGAGCACCAGCCGCCGCTTGCACATGGCCTGGACCATCTTGCAGGTGGTGGTGCGCTCGGCCTTGTAGCCGGCGAGCACGTGCGGCTCGTCGAAGACGCCCAGCGCCGGGCGATTCGAGAAGGCACTGATCCAGTACTGCAAGATGTCGTAATGACAGAACAATATAGGCGCGGTCTTGTACTTGGGATCGTATGTGTGGCCTTCGAGCGCGGTGAAGGGCACGTCCGGGTAGAACCGCTCGGACCATTCACGCCAGACGCTGCGCAGGGCCAACGGCGCGACGATCAGGAGCTGACCTTGGGACGGGTCCCACAGGAGAAATGGGATCGCCGTTTTGCCCATCCTGGGGGCTAGAGCAATGATGCCGCCGGCGCGCTGTTCGGCCCACGCGGCGGCTTCTGCTTGCCATGGGCGCAACGTCAGACCGGCGGGTATGTGCCAGCCGCGTCCTGGCGCGAATGGTCGTTCTCCTACCGTCACGTTCTCGATGAGCGGCAGGTGGCTCCGATGCAGCTGCAGCACCCCGTGGGTGTTCATGACGCCGGGCTCATTGGCCGCTAGCAGCCGACGCGTGTGCTGTGTGGCTCGCTCAGTTGCCGGGACAAACCAATCCGGCAATCCGGCGGGCACGAAATCCGTATCCGTCCCCGTCATCGTTCGCTCGCTCTCTTAGTCCGGCGCTAGGCTGTGTCGAACCGGTTTTCACTAGTAGCGCAGCCGATTTTTGAAGTCAACATTTCGCTCGTGTGATCATCAACTTTTTTTTTTTCTCTGCTGCGCGTTCGCGAAAAGCTCGTGATGATTTGCGCGCGTCGTGGCTAGCCTGTGGATAAGTGCACGGGCCGGGAGTTTGCTTGACGCTGCGGGCTCGATCGGGCTACGTGGATCTCCAGCGCAAGGGGGACAGTCTTGCCCGTCACGTTTGATTTTGAAATTTGCTCACAGCTAGAAGTACTCCGTCAACGGATCGCAAAGCGCGACGACATTCCGCGCCAGCTCTACCCGATCATCGAAGGTTACCTCAGAGACGGCGGCGGGCGGCTCTTGCAGGCGGCAGGGCAACCGTACCTGTGGGACGGCATCGATCATGTCATCTACGAGATCGCGCTCTCGTCGAGCAGGTGGACGGCCTTTCTCTATGGCCGCTTCCGGCTGGTTCCGTCCGAGCTACTCACGAGGCACCTCACCACGATGCTCGCAGGCCATGCGTTGGCGCACGGAGATGAGGTTCAGGGGGAGCGCTTCGTCTACTTCGACAAGGACGAGCTGGTGTTGTACGTCTCGGACTACGATGGCCACAGCTACCGGCTGGACGGGTCGGCTGAAGTCGCTGTGGTCGACAACGGGACCGGTGTGCTGTTCTTCGACGACGATGGAGGCAGGCACGTCGTCGATCCAGACATCGGCAACCATGGTGAGCTGGCCCCGACGCTGATCGGCGACCTGGAGTTTGCGTCCACGACTGCTGGCGGCATGACGCCAGATGACCAGCGGCGGCTTCTGACCTTCTGGATGTATGCCATCGCCTTCGGTGGCATCTTACCGGCCAAGCCGGTGCTCATCGCCGAAGGTTCGCCGGGGTCCGGCAAGAGCTGTTTTTTACAACGCCTACAGTACTGTCTGCACGGAGCGCAGCGGGCCCGTTCGATTGGCAAGGAAGATGAGGCTGACTTCGGCGTGCTGCTGATGCGAACGCCGATCGCAGTGCTCGATGACGTCAACGGCTACATCGAGTGGCTGCAGAACGCTCTGTGTGCCTACGTCACCGGCGCGTCGTGGGCGCGGCGCAAGAAATACTCGGATGCCGACGAGGTCGTAATCCAGCCGCGGGCGTTTCTGGCCTTCACCAGCAAGAATCCGGTCACGTTCCGCCGTGACGATATTGCCGACCGGTCGATCATCATTCGATTGGAGCGGCGCGAGGCATCTGGGTTCCAGCCGCTCTCACTGTTGCTTGAACAGGTCGACGCCAGGCGCCCGCGACTCTTCGGCGAGTGGCTGTGGAACTTGAACCAGATCGTCCGGCGCATCCGCGCAGGCATGCCCGCAGCGCCGACGACCTACCGGATGGCCGACTTTGCCAGGATCGCGCTGGTCATCGGTGAAGTCCTGGGCTACTCGCCCGATGAGATCGCAGGAACCTTGGAAGCTGCGCAGGCTGAACGTGAGGCATTCTTGTGGGAAGCAGACTCGCTACCGGATCTGCTGGGCACGTGGGTCAAGATCGAAGCCAATTCGTCGCGCGAAGTGCGTCCCATGGATCTCTTCCGCGAGCTGGCCGAGCTGGCCGAGAAGAATCGAGTGACGTTCTACAGGAAGGTCGATCAGTTGGCCCGGCGACTTCGCGGCGGTATCGTCGGATTCGAGATTGTACGGGTCGAATCGTCAGATGGGCCGACGTATCGGA
>ERZ1292642.803-Hain-H14-01um-R1-803-length-16357-cov-6_pt1 | contig 16357 bp, 25 predicted proteins | sample MGYA00564403_ERZ1292642 | MGnify/ENA primary metagenome ERZ1292642 (study PRJEB36523, sample SAMEA6512643) | groundwater metagenome | collected 2019-01-09 | study: AquaDiva: Metagenomics assemblies of 32 groundwater samples | reverse complement strand
CGCCAGCTCCATACTCAAAGCGCTCGAATGCCGTCTGGGTCTACATGATAGAAGACTCAGCAATCGTTTGTCGAGCGTTACAGCTTCCGGCTGATAACCGGAACGAAGTTAGCAGCCTGGTACTGCGAGAGATTCGCAGATCAGCGACGGGTAAGACTTGTCCCCTTCCCGTCTGGGCTTCATGGGCCGTACTTACGTCAAAGCGGTCCACCATTTTCGCCGTGTGAGCAAGTCAAGTGATTGCACTAGTCTGAAGAACTAGGGAACGTGGGGCGGTACCACGACACGGCACCAAATCGCCCGGCCCGCAAGTAGCGGTAGAGGTTTTGTAAATCTCCGAGGTCAGTTAGATTCTGACGCTGGGCTCCACTTATGAGAATAGTCTGCATATCCGATACTCACAACGGCAAGCCTAAAGTACCTGACGGGGATATCTTGATCCACGCTGGGGATCTGACCATGAACGGTACTTTCATGGAGATCGTCAAGGTGGGAGATTGGCTGCGCGAATTACCCCACAAGCACAAGGTAGTCATTGCAGGGAATCATGACTTTCTTTTTGAGAAGGACATCAACCTAGCCAAGAATGCTCTCGGGCCGGGACTGACCTACCTACAAGACTCAGCCACTGAGATCGAGGGGCTGAAGTTCTACGGCTCTCCCTGGACCCCAAGGTTCTTCGATTGGGCCTTCAACGTGGACAGAGGACAACTCTATCGCAAGTGGAACCTGATCCCGGAAGGACTAGATGTCCTGATCACTCACGGCCCTCCGGCTGGGATCTTGGACAAGAACGCTCCGGCGTGGGGAGGCATACACGTAGGGTGTACCGAGTTGTACGATGCCGTGAAACTAGTACGTCCCAAGCTACACGTCTTTGGTCACATCCACGAATCCAACGGACGACTAGATCAGGACGGAACGATCTTCGTAAACGCAGCCGTCGGGTACAGACTAGAACACAAGGCCGTAGTGGTAGATCTTTAGCCCTTGCTGGACAGTTTGGGTGCGTGTGGAGTCTGCGGCCAGCAGCTAGGCTCCACTTTGGCGAGTTCTTCTAGCGCTCAGGATCTTCGGCCTTCACCCGAAGGACAGCGGTTGGAATCCGCTACTCGCTACCATCTTCGGCCGGCTAGTGAAATGAAATCACGCGGAGCTACGGACTCCGAATTCCGAGTTAGAATCTTGGGCTGGTCGCCATCCCGACAATGCGCGAAGGACGCGCCTCAGTTTCCTAAACTGATGCATGGAGGGTTCGATTCCCCCTGTCGGGTCCATCTTTCGCGCTCGTGGTGAAACGGAAATCATGCGAGTCTTCTACCCTTGCGGTCTCGGTTCAAGTCCGAGCGAGCGCGCCAATCAAAGGAACGACATGGTAGTCAGTCCTACCCTTTTCGCACCCGTCAAGCTAGAATACGAGACGATGACCAAGCTAGCTCCTCATCCTGGCGAGCCTCATCAGCCCAGCGGCTGGCATTGTCTTGTAGCTCACAGCGATGGTGAAATGTGTAACGTCTGTAAGCGCTGCGGAGTGTACTACGGAACGAACGCGTAATCGGAGCGGGGTGTGTGGCGCACGGCCGGCCTTATAAACCGGGTAGCCCCAGATAAGGGCGCGGACTTGGTTCGATTCCAAGCGCTCCGACCATCTTGTTTCTTACGGAGGACAACCGTACGGTGCGGAGCCAGTTTGCTAAACTGGTACGGCCTAAAGCCTACTGGGTTCGACTCCCGGGTCCTTCGCCAAACTGAGGTTCTATGTGGAATACGTTGAGTGAGGTTGACATACCCGACATTCTTCACTTCGTCGAAGCCGCTGCGAAGGATGGGCAACTCGTTCACATTGGAACCGACTCTTTGCAGCATTCCAAGTACACATCCTTTACCAGCGTGATCGCAATCCTTAAGCCTGGGAAGGGCGGCCGAGTAGCGTACAAGACGACAACCGTTCCGCGCATCAAGAGCTTGAGGGAAAGACTGCTACGAGAGACTTCCATCAGTGTTGACATCGGGCTACAATTGAACGAGCTGATACCGGGTCAGTTGACGATTCACTTAGATGTGAATCCGGACGCTCGATATCGTAGCTCAGCGCACGTGCAGGAGTTGGTCGGCTACGTGGTAGGTCAAGGCTTCGCGTATCGCATTAAGCCTGACTCGTGGGCCTCGACTTCGATCGCAGATTGGGCCGTACGTCATACGTCGGCGGGAAGAGTAGCGTAGTCGTACGGAGGGTACCGTGGAATGGTCTGCGACGGGACTTGAAATCCCGGGGGCGTGAATGCACTTCACGTCGGCGTTCGATTCGTCTACCCTCCGCCATGCACCGTTGACCGAGTGGTTAGGTACAGCTCTGCAAAAGCTGGAAGCGCAGTTCGATCCTGCGACGGTGCTCCATTGGGGTGTCGGCAACGGAAGTCAACTGGGCCTTGAACCCGGATAAGTGAAGGTTCGAATCCTTCCACCCCAACCAATATAAAGGATTACGGCCATGCCGATCTGTGTGATTTGGGAAAAACGTCATCACTTAGGCCAGTCGGACATCGCCTATCCGGCCGTGTTCTGCGATTTGTGCGGCCTACGGATCGAGGATGCTAAGGAGGGCAACTATTCTTGGGCGAATCCGCCAGAAGGACAGGACTGGTATGCCTTTCGCGCAGAGACATTCTTCTGTCACAAGCGTTGCGGGAACAGGTTTAAGCCCAGCAGCAATCCGTCACGCGTGCGCCTACATGATGGCAGGGTAGTCTCTAGCGCCATTTTCAGCGAATACCCTTGGGGACCATTAGAAGACTATCCAATCTTTATGGCGGTCAACCTGCACATCGCCACCAACGTAACTCTTCATAAACTATTGCCAGAGGCTTTCTAATCAAACCAACCTATGTCCTTCAGGTTGACCAACCAGTAGTGTTATAATCAAGAAAGTATGTTAGGCGAATCTAGAAGTGAGACCATCTTCCGCCTTCTTGAGATGGGCCTTAGCCATGCCGAGATAGGCCGTGCGTTAGGATTATCTAGCCAAAGAATTGATCAGATAGTCTATCCCGATAAACATAATGCCAGGTCTAAGGTGGCTTATGCGCTGCGGCAAGGAGCGCTTATAAGGCCATCTGCGTGCGAGCGATGTAATGGCTCCAGTGGATCAATACAGGCTCATCATTCAGACTATTCATTGCCTCTCTTGGTACAATGGCTATGTCGGGGGTGCCACGAAGCAACCCATTCTGGACAACCCAACAGAAAACGCAGCGTTGGCGCTCAATACATTGCATTGCGCCGCGCTCTGTCCTCCAAGCGGCCCAGCGCGATTAAGGCGTGCCGTATTTGTGGCGGCATTATCTGGCGTGGTAAAGATATGGTAACGTGTTCCGCTTCATGCGCAACGCGTTGGCGCGACATAAGGGGTCCCGCAGCCTATGACCCTACAATGCGAGCCAAGGCAGCGATTCTTAGGAACCTTTATCAGGCGCGTACTTTTACTGCCAGACTGACCTATTACTCTTCATACCAAGTGCAATGGGCGACTGGCTACATTCAGCGGTTTGGGCACTTATTGCAAGGGAGCTTGACACGGCGCTAGTGAATCGATTATAATACGCACTAGACGTCATACCGCCCGCAATAATCGGAAACCCGTAATTGGCCCGAGGTCCCCTAATCAGGGATACCGGGCCTATTTTTTTGGGTTCACCGATTTGAGTCAGACCTTCCAAGTCATCAAGACCAGCTCAGACGAAGAAATGCTAGCGTTCGGCTTCGCGTCTGTAGCTGTCAAGTCAGACGGTGAGCAGGTAGTTGACTCGTACTCCGACGTAATCGACCCCCAGGATTTAGAAAAGGCCGCGTATCACTACGTCCTTCGTTCCCGCGAAGGCGGTGTGGACCATCAGCAGATGGGCGTTGCTCGCCTAGTCGAATCCTTCGTCATCACTCCAGAGAAGCTACAGAAGCTGGGCCTTGCTCCAGATGCACTACCTCAGGGCTGGTGGATCGGGATGAAGGTTGACGATCCTGCCGTATGGAAGCGAGTCAAGTCTGGCGAGTTGCGTTCTTTCTCCATCGCGGGTCGCGCGCGTAGGGAGGCCGTATGAGCGAGAAGAAGTTCCGCTTGTTAGACCTTTCGGTTGACGAAGTCTCGCTAGTTGCAGACCCAGCGAATGATCAAGCAAGAGTTCTCATCACAAAGGCGGCGCAAGGAATGAAGTGTCCTGACTGTGGGGCGATGAACAAAGAGGGCGCCGTCAAGTGCGCCAAGTGTGGTTACGACATGAAGAAGGCTGCAAAGCCGGAGGGAGACAACATGGCGGATCTTGAAAAGGATCTGAAGGCAGCCGAGGACTTGGCCGCCGAGGAACAGACGAAGCGTATTTCTGCTGAGGCTGAAGTTACCAAGCTCAAGGCAGAGGTAGCAGAACTGAAGAAGGCGGCGGATACGCCTGAAGTGATCGAAAAGCGCAAGCTCGAAGCGCTTCCTGCGGAGTTCCGCAAGCGTCTTGAAACGGCTGAGGCAGCAATCCTCAAGTCGAACGAGCGCGAAGCGGATCAGGTTGCGTTTACCAAGGTCAAGGAATCCTTCGGAAACCTGAAGGGTAAGACCGAGGACACCGCCAAGCTGTATCGCAAGGCTACGTCTTCAATGACCGAGGACGAAGTCAAGGCATTAGACGAACTTCTGAAGAGTGCTTCGGAAGCCATGAAGGCCAATCTGTTCTCAGAGCGTGGACGTCCTGACGCTCGTGAGGGCGGAGATCCAGTGGCCGAGATGGACGCGAAGGTCGCTGAGATCATGAAGGCTAACGACAAGCTCACCTACACCGAGGCGCTTAAGAAGGCTGCCAAGGACAACCCCGCTCTGTATGAGCGTCACCGCGCGTCTGTCATCGCGGTCAACTAGGAGGAATCATGGCAGTTGAAGGCGGATGGTTTAGGGACGAGGCGTTCACGTACAGCACCGCGAACGGTGCAGCGTCTCAGTATTACTTTGTACGTTCCACGGCTCAGTTCACGGCTACTCTCTGCGTAGGAGCTACGGGAGGCTCTAACCGACCTGTCGGAGTTCTCCAGAACGATCCTACGGGCGGGCAGGGCGCTACTGTACGCATGATTCCTCAGGGTGGGTACTCAAAGGTATCTGCTGGTGGAACGATCACTCTTGGTGACTGGCTGACTTGCTCAACCGGAGGACAGGCTATCACCACGACCACGACCGGAACCTACATCATTGGTTACGCGGTTACGGCATCCACTGCGGCTAACCAGATCATCACTGTGGATCTGGGTCATGCGCCCGTGTTTTACACAGCCGGAGCTTCCGCGTGACCTATGCCTAGGAAGGGTACGCTCGCTATCGTCATTCCGAACAACCCAGCGATTCTTGGCTATGCGGCTGGGTTACTGGATGGCGAGGGCAGTATCTGGATCAGTAAGACCATGCGCAAGCCGTACGCTCGCAATTGCTCTTACGAAGCGCGCGTGGTCATTCATAACACCAGCGAGCCACTGATGACATGGTTAGTGGCTACGTTCGGCTGTGGACTAGTCATTACGCGACCGGCTACCGACAGAAAAAAGACTGCTTATGAATGGCGCATTCAAGGACACAACATGGATTCGTTTTTAGAGGCCGTGATGCCGTACTTGATCATCAAGCGGGAGCGCGCAGGCGTAGCCATTCAACTGCGCGCATTGCAGCGCCGTACCGTTCGAAAAGAAGGAGATCCTCTTATGGCCGCCGCAAAGGAGAATCTCAAAGTACGCCTTAATGTGCTCAATGCGCGTGGCGTGTCACCAGCCATATGAACAACTAGGAGTGTTCTGTTATGCCCCTGCCTACCGTTAACGACGTTCACGTAGATAGGTTGCTGACCAACGTCAGCATCACCTACAAGAACGAGAAGTATATCGCGGACCAGATCTTTCCAATGGTTCCGGTTCAGAAGCAGTCCGATCTGTACGTGTCTTACGACCAGTCGTTCTGGTTCCGTGACGAGGCATCCCTACGTGCTCCGGGTACCTTGCCTAAGGAAACAGGATACGGCGTAACCACGAGTAATCAGTACATCTGCGTTGAGTACGCGCTTGCAAAGAGGGTCTCAGACGAAGCTCGCTCTAACGCAGACGCACCCTTCAACCTGGAGTCTGAAGCCGTCGAGTTCTTGACGGACAAGATTATGCTCCGTCGTGAGTCTCAGTTCGTTACTGACTTCTTCACGACTTCGGTGTGGGGAACGGATCAGACTGGCGGAACGGACTTCACTGTCTGGTCTAACTACGGAGGATCTAACCCTATCGTGGACGTGGACGGTTTCAGAAACACGGTGCGTGGAAAGATCGGTCGCAATCCTAACACCCTGGCTGTTGGCGCTGCCGTTCGCCTTCAGTTGAAGAACCATCCCGACCTGCTTGATACCATCAAGTACACACAGACCGGAGTGATTTCGGATCAGTTGATTGCGAATCTGTTCTCGGTTGACAAGTTCCTCGTTGGGGACTCTATCAACACGACTGCCAAGGAAGGTACCGCAGAGTCATCGGTTACTTACTCTGACGTGTGGGGTAAGCATGGTCTGTTGGTTTACGTTCCGTCTTCTCCTTCGCTGTTGACTCCTGCTGCTGGATACACGTTCGTTTGGCAGGTGATTCCTCAGGCGTTCCAGTACGCACGTAGGGACAGAGAGGACCGCGCACGCGCGGACATCTTCACGGTTGGTTCGTACTTCGACCAGAAGCTCACGGCAAGCAATGCCGGCCTATTCATAAGCGGCGCCGTAGCGTGAGTTATGCGTAGACGTCGTACGGTTCCACCAATCACCATACCGACAGATTCAGCCGCGTTGGGCTACATTGCCGGCTTGGTGGATGGAGAGGGCAATATCAATATCAGCACTGCCTTTTGTGTGGGCAAGTCTAAAAGCTTGTCCTACCACGCGAGCGTGGTAATCACAAACACAAACGAGCTGTTAATGGTATGGCTTCTAGAGTCTCTTGGTGGAACTATTGAAAATAGACGCCATCGTAAGCCTAATTGGAAACCGTCGTGGAATTGGGCCGTATACGGTGATAATGCTGCGTCTCTTCTCAAGGCTATCAAGCCATATCTCGTCATTAAGAAGGATCAGGCAACGCTTGCGATGCAGCTTAGATCCTTGCAGAAGATTCGTGGCAAGAAGACACCAGACGCTAAGGCCCAGACCGTTCTAGCCAACATCAAGGCCGATATGAATCGTCTCAACGCAAGAGGCGTAGAGGTAATCGAGGGACATGTCTGAACTGTACGCCGCAACACGTATGTTTGATTACGGTCCGCCCAACACACCGGGTGAGACTCTTGATCCGGGTCAGATTGTAGAGTTGGGCGGGTGGCTTAACGACGACAAGCTCATCCGCCTCAATCTCGTCAAGAAGATCGACGGACGGTCAAAGCCTTGTCAGTGTGGAAAGTGCGGTAAGCAGTTTGCCGCTGAGTTCTTTCTCAGTGGACATGGCAACAAGAGACATCGTGGACTGACCGCTAAGGAGCAGTTGGACGTGAGCATTGCCGAAGATAAGAAGATGGACACGGTAATGCCGCTTCATCTAGACAAGACTGCCGCAACGCGCGGCCGTCGCAAGAGGGCTTAAATGAGTTACAACAAGGGAACTGGAGCTAAGTTCAAGGTCGGTGGCTTGAGCATTAGCGGGAAAGACCTGAACGCTACCTCCACCGAACTGAATGACGTGGCGGATCTGTCTGGTAATGGGGCGATCTATAAGGCTAAGGTCGTTTCGATTGTCCACGCAGCCGCAACGACGGAAGTAGATACGACCTACGACTTGCCTTCATTGGCTATCGTTAGCAACGTTCTATTTGAGTGTACCGCAGCGGCATCTTCTGCTACCACTCTTGAAGTCGGACTCTTCTCTTCTTCAAGCGGTGGCGATGCAGACGGATTCCTTGACGCAATCCTGGTAGATACAACCGGAATCAAACTAGGCGCAGGAACGGCTTCGTCTTCTGGCTCTCCGGATTACTTCTGGGCGACCAACACGCTGGGTGTGTTTCTGTCTACGTTCAATGCAGGTACGACAGCGGCGTCTGACTTTGGTGTGTTTGCGCCGAAGGCGTTTGCTACCGACAGCGTAACGGCCAAGTCTCTCACCTACACGATCAACTCAACTGGAACGGCTTTCGCTGGAAGAATCGTCATCCTGTACACAGAGCTGTCTTCGTAAGGTGTCCCTGTGGCAGCTAATGTTCAGGGGCTTCAGTACAACACAAGCATCTCTGCTACCACTAGCGGTCAGGGCGTCTCGTTTGGGTTCAATGCTCTAAACGTCCTGGCCGTGAATGACGGGGCGAACACCGTCTATATCGACTTCACGAGTTCATCCGCTCCTAGTACAGGGATGCATCCGCTGAAGTTGAACGAGTCAGTGACTGTGACGGCTAAGGCTCATGGATTCTACACAGGCTTGACTGTCATTACTTCTACGAGCACGGGGGCTGGGCCTGTCGCAACCGTTCGGGTTCTGGCTACAAGGTAATGGCGGAGCCTGATGGATGGACAGTCAATCGCAAGTTGGTTCTCAGCACGATTGAAGAGTTTGCTGAGTTACGCAAAGACGTGTCTGAGATCAAGGCTGCCGTTGCTGCTCTCACTGTTAAGGTCGGTCTCGTAGCTGCCTTTTTCGGTGTTGGTGGTGGGGCGTTGGGGGCTTTAGTTCTTTTAGCTGTAAGGGCGTGGAAGTGACGACGCCCCATCTGTGGCGCTCTTCAAGGATGCACATCAAGGTCATGCGCCTGGGACAAATGAGACGCCATGACATTCACGTACGCATCCACTGACCTTTCAACAGACCTAGCGAAGATCCGTCGCCGCATTGGCGATGTGGATAGTGCGGATCAGTTGTTGGCAGACGAAGAGATCAACGCAGCCTCTTCCGCCTCATCTGGAATCCAGTACGCGGCCGCTCTGTGTTGTGAGTGGATAGCCGCTGGGTTTGCCCGCAAGGTAGATAAGTCCGTTGGTCCCCTATCCATAACACTCCATCAGAAGTACGACCAGTACATCGCATTGTCTAGCCTTCTCCGTCTTGAGGGAGCAATGAACACTCTTCCACACGCTGGTGGTATCAGCATCTCAGAGAAGGCAACGGCAGAAACGGATACAGACAGAGTTCCTCCGTCGTTCACTGTTGACGGGATGGACAGTGAGTATGTCTCCACCTTCAATCCTGGTGGAAACACTGTGAGCAGCACATGAGCTTCGATAAGGATTTCTACGAAGTCATGGACCGCACAGTCACCGTGGCGGCGTTCACTGGCTATTCAACCGACGGGTACGGGACGAAGACATTCTCGACTACGTCCTACACGTTGGCTTGCTACGCAGTGAAGTCTCACAAGCTCGTGAAGGATGCGAAGGGAGACGATGTTCTTTCTAGTTCTCAACTCTACTGCCCTCCGCACGACAACTCGACTAGCCAGACGGCGGTGTCGGTTGGTCTTTCAGACAGGATCACGCTACCGGCGACCTTTGGTCACACGACCGGAACTCTCACTCCTCCGATCATCTCTGTGGAGTGGTTGGATGACGATACGGGACGTTACACAAACGTGATCTATCTATGAGCAACTTCTCGGTGGAGATCATCGGAATCGACAATCTAACCAAGAGCCTAGCCCTGTACGGACAGAAGGCTATCAACGGGCTGAAGTCTGCACTGTTTCAAGAGGCCGAAGCGATTATGGGGCGCTCCAAGAGAGACTTTGTGCCAGTCCAAACTGGTGCGCTCAGAGCTAGCGGACACGTTACCAAGCCAGAGGAAACGTCTTTTGGTTACAAGGTCACGCTAGGTTTTGGTGGTCCATCTGCTCCCTACGCCCTAAAGGTCCACGAAGACCTAAGAGCCTTCCATCCGCACGGAACGAGCAAATATTTAGAGACTCCCCTCCTAGAAGCTGAGAAGGGAATGACCGGAAGAATCGCCGCTCATATCTCAAAGGCGGTCAAGTGAGCCTCTTGGGAGATGTCGGAGCTTACCTCATCGCCAGTACCAGCCTGGGCCTTAGTTATGGTTCAACTGGTTCTTTGTGGTTGGGTGGGTTTGCCGAACAGTCTCCGGATGTAGCTGTAGCTTTGATTGAGTATCCCGGCAGAGAACCTCTAAGAGCAATGAACGCTGCCGCCAAGGGTGCCCCTGTCGCTGAGAGGCCAAGGATTCAGGTGTTGGTTAGGGAGTCAGCGACGAACAGCTACTCGACGGGAAGAGACAGGGCCGAAGCAATATATCAATACTTGGATATGACTGGAGAGTTCAACAGTACTAGTGGGGTGAGGTTTTTGAACATCGTAGCTCTACAGCCTCCATTCAAGCTAGAGCAGGACGACAGCACCAGAACAGTGTGGGCATTCAACGTTGAAGCATGGAAGGAACGCGCATGAAAAAGAAGTATGAAGTATCTGGCAACTGTCCTTTCCGTTTGGAGGATGCGTTGACTGGGCGTTGGGTCGATCCGTCAGCGGGAGGATTCGTGGAGGCGGAGATCGATCCGACGCGCGAAGCCTTCCTTATCGGAGCAGGCTTTCTCAGGGAAGCCAAGAAAGCTCCAGAGTACATCAAGAAAGACAAGGAGTAAGTAATGGCAAAGGAAGTATCACATCTAGGGTTCCTCTCTGTAAACGGGATTGACCTTTCGGACCACGCAAAGAACATCAAGCTGAACGTGGGGCAGGAGTCTGTAGACGTTTCGGCGCACGGCCAGACTAAGAGAAGTTTCAGGGCCGGAATTGGGATGCTGGAAGTCTCAGCAGACATGTTTGGTGACTTGGCTGCCGGATCTGTTGAGTCTACTCTTAGGGCCTTGATCACTCCTACTAGCACAGGATTTGCGGTCATTGTCCAGAAGCGCGCCGGCTCAGCGACCAACGCAACCTCAACCAACAACCCTAAGTTCACTCTCACTTGCATCTACGATGGTGATTTGAATTCGTTGGATGAGACCTTTGGTGAGGCTAGCTCCGTTACTGCGACGTTCAAAAGTTATGATGGCACCTTGACCATCTCAACTACCGCTACTTCGTAAATGAAGGAATACTCAGTAGAACTAGGTGGGGCTCAGCACGCACTTCGATACACCTTGACTGAACGCAAAGAGCTTGAGAAGAGGTACGCAAAGGGTCTAAGAGAACTCATTCTAACGGACGTCTATCCTTTGGATGAGAAGAACGAGCCAACGGGCGGAGGGCTGATAGAGCGTCAGATTGCTTTTCTGTTCATGGGAATCAGGCACAAGGCCGGTCCCAAGTTCACAGAACAGAAGCTAGAGGGATGGATAGACGACGCTGTCCTAAAGGGCGGCCACATGCTCATCTATCTTACGCACGCAGTTCGAGCTGCTATGGCTTCTGGTGTTTTGGGATACGTAATCGAAGCATCAGAGGAGCCAGAGGAAGAAAAGGGAAAAGCGGAAGCCAGTCCGGAGTAATGCCGTCAGTCTCTCTGCGTGAAGTGGAGAAACGATTAGACCGGCTGGCAAACGTTCTAGGACTCAAGCCTTGGGAGTCTTCGAGGCTCTCTCCGGCCGAACTCTTAGCTCTAGGCGGAGGACGTCAGGAAGATTGGAACCGTTGGTGTGAACTCGCCGCGTGGATGGTGGTCATGTTCACTTCGGTAGTTCCAAAGCTAGGCAAGGGAAGGGACTGGAGACACGACTTTGACACTCTCCCTGAGTTCCTAGAACAGAACACGCCACCTGGATATTCGAAGAACGATCAAGAGAAAACAGCATGAACCTACCCGAAGTCAAAGCCGTTCTCGGAGCGGACATCAAGGGCTTCCAGAGGGGGATGGCAAAGGCCCAAGACGAGCTGAAGGACTTTGCCCATAGCGCAGCGGGTCCCATTGGTGCCCTTGGGAAGATTGGAGCCGCTGCCGGTCCAGCCGGACTAGCTATCAGCGCAGCCATGGGTGTCGGTGTTGGGGCCATCTTGGGCCTGGGCGCTGCGATTCTAAGCACCACCAAGCAGCTCGCCACGATGGCGTCAGACCTGACAGACCTATCTGCTAAGACTGGCGTTTCAACGGACGCGCTACAAAAGCTAGGCTTCGCGGGTTCTCTTGTCGGCGTTTCCATGCAGGAGATCGGACAAGCCGCTGGCTTCATGCAAAGGAATCTTGCCAGTGGGGATTCGGTATTTCAGCGCCTTGGGCTCTCTCTAGGCAATCTAAAGAAGCTCAAGCCTGAGGAGCAATTCGCTGCGATCGGAGCGGAGATCATCAAGCTCCCCAGCGCCGCACAGCAGACCGCTGCGGCAATGGAAGTCTTTGGCCGCGCTGGCGCAACTCTCCTTCCTCTCTTTAAGGGGAACATGGCCGCTGCCGCCGAAGAGGCGCAGAGGCTTGGAATCATTCTGGGCGAGAGTGATGTAGCGGCAGCAGACAACCTGGACGACTCTCTAACCAAGCTGAACGCCGCATGGATAGGACTACAGAACAACTTTGCGTCCGCCATTTCTCAGGGTGGGGACTTTGGTGGCTTAGTAGACAGTCTAGCCGGTGGCATAGGAACACTATCTAAAGCACTACAGGAGAATGGACCACTCATTCAGGCTCTTGTAGCAAACGTACAGACTCTGTTCAGTATCTTTCAGGACAACATCAATTTCTTTGCCGGGTCAGATATAGGCAAGGGAATCCTTAAGAAGCTCGGCCTAGATCCCGAGACGATGTCTGCAATGCGCGCAGCGATCAAGATGCGCAACGAGATGGATCGCGGCAAGAAACTCGAAGACGAGATGCTAGCTAACATCGGTCTGGCTGGGGGTCCTAAGAAGGCAGGCTTTGTAACTGATGCACAACTCAAGGCCGACGCTGCGGCACGGAAAGTCTTCATAGACAATATCAAGGAGTCATTCAAGGAACTTCAGAAGGAAACCGAAATCACCGACGAAGCCTTTAGGCAGATGGGAGAGTCTGCCGGGAAGGCATTCCAGAAGATCGAAGATGGATTGATCTCAGCTACGCGCGAAGCCGGACTCATAGGGGCGGCTCCAATGCCGGGCCTTGGTCCAGAGGCAGGAATAGGAACGTCTACCTTTGACGCTTCAGACGCTATTGCGAGAGGAATCAAGAACGATGAGATTCTCCGTAAGCAGCGAGAGAAGCTGGACGGTATTAAGGACGCTACCGCGGCGAACAAAACAGCTTCTATTGATTGGTCCGCTGCGTTGGCTGACGTTAAGAACTCCTTTGATGTCCTTGGAATCTCGGCCGACTCCGTACTAGGAAGAATCCTGGGCGGAGTGACGGCGGGTATGGCTGGCTTTGAGCGCCTAACCAAACTCACGAAGGGTATTGGTCTCGGCGGAGCCATGAAGACCACGGAAGGAAAGCTGGCGGTCGGCGGAGCGGTCGGCTCGATGCTGGCCGCTGGGTCGAGTATGGCTGGCGGGCCTAGATCAGCCGGAGGACGCGCCCTAGCTGGTGCCGCGATGGGCGCACAGATCGGGGCTATTGCCGGGCCTTGGGGTATGGCTGCGGGAGCTGTGGTTGGAGCCATTATCGGAGCGTTCCATAAGCCAAGCTGGGTGAAGGTTGGCGCTGACGCCGGTAAGGTTCTAGGCTTCCAGATCTCAAAAGAGCTATCAGAGGCTATCGAGAAGACCGCCAAAAAGCTGAAGGTCTCAAATCAGCTAGCTACTCTACTGAATATAGGTTCTGCCATCAAGGAATCCGGTAGAGACCCCAGGGAGTTTGCCAAGCAAATTGGCGACTTGATGAACGCAACCAAGATGGGTGCGGTTCCTACGAAGGAAGGAATCGCTTCTATCGGCGAGGCGTTTACGCAAGTGGCAGATGCAGCCCTGAAGGCTGGGACCATCGGTGATGCTGCGCTGGTCATGATGATCAAGCGTTCGAGAGAGCTTAGCCTCAACGTCCCAGAGATAAAAGAATTTGTTTCAAGCCAGCTCTCTGTTGCAGCCGAGGGCGTGTCTGCAATCATCGAAGGACTCAAGCCAACCACTCAGTCTATGGCTGAGTCTCAGGGCGTTCTATTCGCTGCGACGTTCTTCGCCACCCTAAAGGAGAAGGGTCTAGTAGAAGCCGCAAAGGTCTTTGGGCCGATCCTAGAGAGCCTACAGAAGCAACTAGAGGATGCCGGACTAAAGATGCCTGCGGGCATGGAGGACATTGTCGGACTGATCGGGCTAGGCAAGAACGAAAAGGTAGCTGGAGCTTCTGCGGCTGCGACCGGAGTCGGACAAGTTCTGACCGGGATGGGCAACGCCGGGTTCATGACCAACGACATTCTCAAGGCTTCGACGGAAATCGCTACGGGGGCTTTGGCTCAAGCGAAGGCTGGTGGAGCGACAGACAAGCAAGGACTAGAACTCATCGCTCCTTTGCTTTCTCAGTTGGTCAACGCCACTCTCGCCTCGGGCGGAAAGATCTCTCCCGAACTCCAGGCGCTTTTGGATCAGGCTAAGGAGCAAGGCGTAACCATCCTTGAAGAGCCTATCAACACAACTAATAGATTGCTGGGAGACATCAAGGGAATCCTTCAGGGCGGGGCTTTGGGAGAAAGCTCCGGGAATGTCTCGACTAGTCCACCGGACGGTGCTCCTGGCTCAGCTAACGGCCCGCCTAGCTTCGCTGGTGGATCGGGAGGAATCCAGAACTTCGGATCTGGGACGATGGCTATGCTCCACGGAGAAGAGGGCGTATTCACCAAGGACGAGTTTTCCCGTATGACCCAGCCTATCTCTGTGACGTACGGAGACATGATCGTACAGGGATCTAATCTCAGCAAGGAAGAGCTGTCTTACGCCATTCAGGATGCGCTGAAGGCTAACTCTGGTGGCTTGGTAGAGCAGATGTCTCGCTCTCTCGCGGGGCGTAGATAGTGGGACTTCTCTCAACAGCTATGAAGACGGAGCTTCAGACAGCTAATCCTTCCGTCTTTGTTCTGCTGGAGATCGACTTCCCCTCTGGGACGAAGAGGTACAGCAAGTACGGGGTGTCTTCAGCTACTTTGGGTCCTTACGAATCCCGGGTTGTTAGCTTCGGTCGCTTGGGTAGAAGCGCTTCAAGTAGAGACAATACTCTACAGATACCACAGGCACAGGCTGTACTGGCTGACGAAGACTATCAGTTTGCCAAGATACTAGGTAGGGGAGAGAGGATTCAGAACAGCGCAGTCAGAATCAAGCTAGCCTCCGCGAACGTCTCTACCTCCAATTGGTATACGGCCTTTACCGGCAGACTGTTGAGCTGGACCAACCCTGCTCAGTGCCAGTGGACGCTTACTTTTAGAGCTAAAGATCTTCCGCTTACAGCTCAGAGACCAACAACCACAATAACCAAATACGATTGGCCCGATGCTCCAACGGATTCGCTCAACAGTTACGTTCCTATCGTCTATGGAAGACACGACTCTTCGGGAGAGACGAACACCGGAGCCCTTCCTACGATCTATGTCGACAACGTAGGATTCCGTTACGTGGTTTCAATCGGGTACATGACTTCTGTTGACAGAGTATATAAGGACGGGACTCGACAGACTACAGGGTTCTCTATCACTAATCCTCTCGTGGGTGGACGTAGGTGGACGGTCATTGACTTCACGTCTGATCAAGGAACTTCTTCAATCACCTGTGATGGATTGGGATACGGGACGGCTGGAGATGGAACGGACACGAATACAACCTTCATGGCAGATCCGTCTGACCAACTGAAGCACTTCCTAGTCAACTTCATTTTCAATGAGTACCAGTCTGGAGCTTGGTTCGCTGACTCAACGGCCCCTATTGACACTACCTCTTTCGCTGCGGTCAAAACGTTCTGGGCTACCCGTGCCGCCGGTGGTCCTTACGTAGGCGGAAGATACATCGCAGAACAAACAACTGGAATGGCCGAGCTGAACAACTGGTGTAAGTCTTACGAGATTCGTTGCTACTACACACCGTCAGGGAACGTAGCCATCAAGGCAGACGATCCTAATTCTCCAACGGCGTATATCTCAGATCCATGGATCAGGTATCCACAGGACGAACTGGAGAACTCTTTCCGTCAGACGTACGACGAAGAGCCTCTCAACCTTGTGACTTCTCAATACAGCAATCAGGCTACTGGTTCTTACTTCTTTTCGCAGATCGTCAGTGATCCTCTCTCGTCCATCGACGCAAGCGAAACTATCAGTATGATCTGGGGACCGCACTTCGAGTAATGGCACAGCTAGAATACATCACGAACCTAAAGCTAAGGCTGGAGGCTACCTCTGTTCAAGCAGCCAGCGGGGGGTCACTCTCGGCCTGGTACGACGAGAGCGGAACCAATAACGACTTCGCTACGGTTCTGGGTACTGCACCAACCT
>ERZ1292642.800-Hain-H14-01um-R1-800-length-16406-cov-5_pt1 | contig 16406 bp, 25 predicted proteins | sample MGYA00564403_ERZ1292642 | MGnify/ENA primary metagenome ERZ1292642 (study PRJEB36523, sample SAMEA6512643) | groundwater metagenome | collected 2019-01-09 | study: AquaDiva: Metagenomics assemblies of 32 groundwater samples | reverse complement strand
CCTTGTCTTCAGCTCCCACATCATAGCCGTGCTGTCTCCAGAGAGCCTGAGGTCCAACATCTCGAGCAGCATCCTCAGCACCTGCACGGAACCTCTCAAGTATAGGCCCACCCCGCGAGGTAGCACCCTTTATGCCAGCTATCATGCTGGGACCAAAGCCCATAGTGACACCCGCGAAGACCCGTAGACGGTCTTCTAGGGGCATCTGGGCCAGCTCCTCTGCTGTGGGGAGGCGGGGGATATTGAAGTCTGTGACATCTCGCCGCCCGGCCTTCTGGCGAGCGAACTGCCGCATCATCTGCTCATTAACTGTGGAGGCAGCCTGAATCGTGGCTTCGAGTTCTGCAGTGTCCACTATCCTCGGACTCCGAAGAAGCTTCCGCCGGAACGGAGGGCCCCGGCTCCTGGGTAGGTTCCTGGCTGCTGCATCCTGCGAGGATTCATTGGCAAGTTCATTCCAGACTGCATGTGGGGCCTCCCCACTCGGTTCTGCATCTGCCCCATTATGCGAGCCATAGCCTCTGCTTGCATCTGCTGCTGGAAGGCAGGGTCAGTGTCCTTCTCTGTGCCGATGTAGGGGTTCATCCTCTGGTAGAGGCGTTGCTGGAACTCTTGCTCTGCAGCCTTCTGCATCCACTGGCTCTGGACTCCCTCAAGCCGCTTCCTTTCTTCCACGAGAGCAGCCTGCTGGCGGGGATCTTGCATATCCCCATGCCGCATAGTGGAGTCAATGCGGGCTAGGTTCGCAGGGTCAAGATCATCCACAGAGTCATAAGGCACCCGGGAGACACTATCCCGCATAGCTTGCAACTTGCGACCACTAGGCACCGGCAGCTCCTATGAGTTTCTTGATCGGGATTGCGGCCCGAATCGCGTCCGGGTGTTTCAAGGCCCGCCCGATAGCTTCCCAGCAGGCTTCCGGCGGCAAGTCCACTTGGCACTGGGCAGTCCCCTCCCAGTACTTATCCTTGTCATCATTCCGCCAGCAGTGCTCCCAAGTGTAGTGCATCCGGTGACAGGGGTAGCACTTCGTCTTCGTGCTGAAGAGAGCGAAGGTGTTTACCCAGTCGCGGGTGAGGTTCTCGTGGGAGCTGTGTGAGAGGAACACAATCTTGGGGATATCCTCCATCGCCATGCCGCTCAGTACCCCTGTCTCTGGCCCCACGATGAGGTCGGATACCTGGGCGAACGCGAGGGTCTGGCGAATGGTCCACTTGCCAGACTTCCTCACAATGCGAGGTTCGGCCTTCCACGGCTCATCCAGCATAAGGCTCTTCTCATCCCCCACAGTCACGATCTTGCATTCGGGGTAGGCAATCAGCATCCGGGCGAAGATCTGGTCTATGTGAGGCCACACTTTGTGGACGCTCGAACCATTGAGGGCCCAGAGGATTAGTGTCCCCGCCTTCATCTCAATGCGCTGCTCCAGTGCCCAGGTTGCCTCTTCCTTCGTGGGGAAGAACTTGATTGCAGGCTTGTTGTAGGGGATACCCGCTAGCTCATGCTGGAACTCCAGATAGTTGCCATTCAGGTACTTGTCCTTCACGTTCTGGGGCCACTTGCTGTTCATCCTGTCTGCGAGCGCGAGCCACGTGCCCTCTACACTCTCGCTCAAGTTCACCCACTTGTCGTACTTCTTGGACTCGCTCTGCCAGAAAGAGCCGAGAGCCACATTAGGGACTTGATCTGTGTCTTGCAGAATGACTGCATCAATGTTGGGATCATGCTCGATGACCTCGAAGGCCCTGGGGGTAGCATAGAGCGTGATGTGGTAGCCCTGCTTCTTGAGGCCGGGGAACACGCTGCTTGCTTGGAGGCTGTCGCCCCAGGCTCCATAGCGCACGATGCCGCAAGTCTTCGCGGGCTTGGGTAGTTGGTAGCTGAGCTTGTGGCCGGCTCCAGCCTCGAGCTTCTTAAACACTTGGAAGAAGCTGTACTCCATGTCTTCGTTTCGCTTCTCGCTACGCAAGCAATCCCAGTCTGGGAACTCATCCATCACATCGAGGATATCTTGCTCCACAAAGTCATGCTTGTGGTCGGGGTTGGCTTTCGGCTGCCCGATGTTGGGGTAGAGATCCTTGTGAGGTAGGTAGAGGCACAGGTGCCCTCCAACCTTCACGAGCCGCCACCATTCTTTCAGCGCCCCCCTGTGATCTTCCACGTGCTCCAGCAAGTGGCTAGACACGATGAAGTCACAGGCACCATCTGCAAACATGGGCATCTTAGTGGCATCAGGTACTGTCATGTCGGGATTCATCGGGATGCCGAAGAGCTGGGAATCTTTCCTATTGTCCACTCCGATGAAGTGGTTATACGCCTTGTGAGGCCCGCACCCTAAGTCGAGGCCGAAGCCCCGAGTGTAGGGCACGAGTTCCCACAAGACCTTCCCTATCTCATTGCCTACTGGATCAGTTGCTCGCCAGACCATGTTACTTCACCTTCATGTAGCCACAGCTCGCGGGGTTCATGTCATCTCCCTTGCGGGGAGCCTTGAACGTAGCCCCACTTGTGCCTGGCTTGGCCTCATTCACAAAGTCAGGCTTAGTAGGCTTCTTGTGAGAAGCAGACGAGCCCTTTACTCCCTTTGCCTCTGCAGCGATGGGAGGAGGGGCGTTCTTTGCAGAGCGCTTGAACGTCATTTGTGCTTGCTCCTTTTATGGAATTGCTTGACACCCGCGCGAGTATTGCGCTGCATGTCAGCTTGGTTGAACTCCTTCGCTACAGACACGGGGATGCCGACCTTCTTCGCAAACTCAGGATTGTGAGCTGCAGCCGCCATTGTACGAGCCTGCTTAGGCGACGAGGAAGGCATGGCTAGAACCTGTCGCTGAAGTTGTTGCGCTTCAGGAAACCCCCTACGCTGTGGCCAGATGGGGCCAAGTTCTCCACCATCTCCAAGCGCTCGCCTTGATCCAGCAAGTCTGCCGCCGCCAGCTGCTTCCTCTTCTGGGAGTGGTTGGATACAGGCTCTCCTGGATCTGTGTAGCCCTTCGGGTCGTCCTTTGGTGCTTTCACTTGATCTCCTTAGAAGGTCGGGGAGCTTTCGCCCCCCTTCCCTCAGTTGAACTACGCAGTCACATCTGCACCCGGAGTCACGAGGTACTCTAGGCCAATTGCGCCTACCTCTGTGGCATCCGTCCCCTTAGTGACATACGCCACATCGCCTCTCGCCATGCTGTTCGTGACGAGCGCGCGGGTGGAGTAGATCGCCGCGGTGGTGGTGAAGAGTGCTGTGGTTGTGGTTGCAGTTCCCTGGCTGATGACATACAGGGTCTTCGCATCCGCCGCCGCACCTGTGCCTATGGTCACAGTTGTGAAGTGCACTGCTTGTAGCTCCAAGTTCGCGTGAGCCACGAACCGCTGGCTCAACGAAGTAGCACCCGCAAGCAGGCTTCCACTGAAGTTCCCCGGCACTGTGTACGCTGGATGATCGTACGCAAAGCTTCTAACAGCCATCTACTTCTCCTTGAGCCACACCGCCTCCCAGTATGGTCATTGTTGGCAGCAGGGGAAGGCCTGATCCGCCAGTTGTTAGGCTGCCGTATCCCACTTGACCATGCGGGCTTGAGCAGCTACACTTTGAACAATGCCGAAACCCCCGAGGTAGTAGTACGCCACACCCTTGCTTCTACCGTAATCGGTCCTGTATGTTAGCTGCATGTCGCCATGCAGAGCAGACTTTATCATCAGCTGGCTCCTACGAAAGCTTCTAACTCAGCTTCCACTCGAAGCACAGAAGGTGAACGTAAAGTCGTTGAGGATTCGCCAAAGACGTGATTGGGCTTCCGCGGGAAGTTAAGTACATTTGCATAGTTCCTCTTCTCCGCAGATATCTGCTTCAAGTACTTCTGGATAGTTTCATCCTCTTGAAGATTCATACCCTCAAATCGTCCTTTGATGCCATACGCTCTGGTCGCCAGCGATTCTCTGTAAGCGATGAGTTCTAGCACCAGCTCTGCTTGGGTTCTCTTGGCTGTGAGGTAAGGTAGCAGAATCTGCAATAGGTTGCAGACTCGCCCTTTACCTTCAACGCCGACTGAGGCTCCTGGCCTCTCGGCAGCCCGCTGACCAGCAACAACTGTGAACGGTACGTCCAGCAGGATCAAGCATTCTGTCACTCGCTTAATCAAAGCTGGGTGCGTGTTGTACACAGAAACTGCTATGCGCAGCGTATTTCTATTCCTTGCCTTTGGATTAGTCTGAGTTGCAAATCTTGCGTGTATGCAACCCTCCCCATCCACAATTCCGGCAAGGTAAGCAGAGCAAACGTCTTTCCTGCTGATTGTCTCAGCCGAAGCATTTTCACCGCCTTGGGTAGCTTCTGGACTGTTGAGAGTTTCCAGCATATGGTTCACTTTTATATCCCCTACGCAGCTACGGCAAAACTGCTGTCGTTGCAAGGGATCTTGGCGCGCATTTCCTCAGGAATCACGACTCCCTCGGCTACTGTATCCTCTCCTGCGAAGAAGATCCAGTCCCCACCGGATGCCCAAGCAGTGTTGCCTGTCACCCCATCGGTAGTCCCGTATCCCTTCACGATGTTCGTCTGCTCCGTGAAGCGCACGTTCTCATACCGGCCGATCTCCGCGTTGAAGACGAGCTGGATTCCAGGCACCGTGTACTGGTGGATGGACTCCAAGTCGTTCTTCAGGCGCCGAAGGGTGGAGGGCCAAGCGATCCCCACGTAGTCGTCGTTGGTGTAGGCAGGGATATTCCGTTCCTTCATCAGGTCTACGACGAGCTTGCAATGCTCTTTCTGGAACGCCAGGTTGTTCGTGGCGGTTGCAGTGCCGTTCGTTGTGAGCGTGAGGACAGTGGTGGAGGTACCTGCTGTTGCCGGGACGACCCGGAGGGGGGTGAGGTTGAACTGAACCCAGGCCGCACGGTCGAATACCTTGACCGCATCGTTCCTGAGGGCTTGCATCACAGGTTTCCTCGTTTCAAACTTGCTCAGAGCTTCGAGCTTGCCGCTGTACGGTACAGAGTTGCCGTACTCATTCACGGTGAGGGTTGCCTGCGTGATTGTGAACTGCGTCTCTGGCATGGTGTTGGTTTCCACCAGGGTTCCCCCGGCAGTTGCAACATCACTTACCACGTCCCAGGTGAAGGTTTGACCCTTCCCCTTACCGGACATGGAGGCGTCCTTCACATCACAGAACTGTCTGAAGCGTGACATCGGCTGCACAGCTTCCCGCAGCTCATCGCTTAGGTTCAGGGAGTAGAAGAAGCCACCCAGAGAATTGACGGCCCATCGTGTATGTTCACGCCAAGTTGTTAGCTCGACGCCGCCGTTGCCAGCAGCTACATCTTTCGATGCAGACCAGACTATATCTTCACGTTTCCGTGCCAGGCGCTTCGGGGCACTTGCCCCTACTCCCTTTTGGGATAGTCGTTGAACGTTCCTCTTTCGAGGCTTCGCTGCTGATTGCCCCCGCCACCACGCGCTGGGGTATTCCAGCAATTCACCCGGTTTTAAAGCCAACCATTTTGGAAGAGTTAAAGGTGCGTCCATCTGCGGCCACTCTTCACATGAGAGACCTGAGAAGGTGACACACCGAACTTTGCAGCTAGACTTACCCCAGAGGCCGAGGACGTGCGGATTTCTCGCACTGCCTCGTCTGTGAGTTTTGACCAAGAGCAACTCTCTCCTACGCGATGGTTCGCTCTGCCGGAGAGTACTGTGTGCTGGTTGTTCTCGGAGTAGGTTGCAAGCTCCAGATGCCGCGGGTTCACACAGGCTTTGTTCGAGCAGGTATGGCTTATGACCATACCCCTCGGAATCGCCTGCATATTCCACATTATCCAAGCTATGCGATGCGCAGCCCAAGTCTTTCTGCCGGGACGACGGAGAGTAAACATTCCGTACCCAGCCCGAAACCTGTCTGCCTTCCAATTCCAGCACTCTTCTTTGCTCCTTATGTCTATCTTGCTGCAGAATCGCTCAAACTCTTCTTTGGTAAACTCCATAAGACCTCCACACAGGTTATGAAGAACCCTAGCTTAGAGAGTGTGGTCTCCAAGCAGGAGATTTCTCCCTTTTTGGGTCAGCTGGCCAGCCATTTCTAGGTTCCTTTTCTCGTTGGTGAAAGTTGGGTCTTGCCGCGGAGTGCGGCCATACCCGCTATGATCTCACTAGGAGTCTTCACCTTTTCTGCAGCAGCGGCCTCTTGCAGCCGGGCAGCGGCTGTACGAGGGACTGGCGGGGCTTCTGCTTTCCGCGCTTGTCGGGCGGCAGCCGTTCCCGGAGGAGTGGGCTGGCCCACTGGGGCAGCTTTGGTGAGGTTAAACGCCTTGCGGAGATCGTCGCCAATGGATTTGTACAGGTCACGGTATGGGCGCCTGTCGCCCTCGCCCCCTCGATCCTTGGACGCCCGCCGCCTGTTCTCCTCAACGAAGAACAAGCGCTTCAGGTAGTCATTAGACAAGAGGTCCTTGTACTCGTCCTGCACAAACTTCATGGCGTCTTGGAACTGGACTTCATCCTGAGCCGCAAGCCTAGCTTGCTGAGAAGCGAACTTCTGAATTTCCTCAGGAGACACAGCGCCTCGGCCACGGAGTAATGCCATAGCCTCGGCTGCTTGCTCAGGTGTGCCGAATTGCAAGGCATTTGCAAGTTCTGCATCTGTCTTGGTTTGCGGCTCAGTAGGCTTGGACTCGGGAGCAGCGCCCTGTGGGGTAGCAGCCCGGACCTTGCCTTCGGCTTCTTTGAGCAACTCAGAGGCCATTTTCAAACGAAAATCTGCAGCAGTCTCTTTCTGGAAAGTGCGGTAGCCAGCATCTATGATGGCTTTGCCGGGCACTTTCATCTTCTGACCATCCACAGTTACTTCGTACTCCTTGGATGGGTCGATTGCATCTGGGGCCGCCGGAGCAAGCTCGCTCGGGGCAGGCTCACTGGAGGGAGCTGCCTCGATTGGCGCCTCTGGCGCAGATTGCTCCGCAGCGGGAGTCTCCGGCGGCGGTTTGGCGGCGGGGGGCGCAGCGGTTATCTCCCCCTCGTCATTGATGGAGTCTACAGTCTCTGCCGCATCCACCACGTGCTTCTGGGCCACAGTCTTGGCGATCTCGCCAAGTGTGATGTTCCGCGGGTTGTCCTGCGGGTTGGGCTTCCTGTACTCGTCATCTACAGGAGTCTCGGGGGCTTGCTCAAGTTTCTTCTCTTCAGTCGCCATGTTCCACCTCATGTAAAGCGCCGTCCGCGGACTTCCCGGATAGGATCAGGTCTCTGAGCCAGCTCAGGAAGAACTGGCTCCGCCAGATGCGGTTTTGCAAGACTTGTATCCGGCGCTTCCGCCAAGGCCAGACACGCGCAAGCTCCTCTTGCGCTAGGATGATTTCTTGGTTCAGGCAGCCAACGAGGTGCCGCCCGAGATCGCTTGTGAGGAAGTCCTTAGCTTGATTGCCGAGGTCTACCTCTGCCACGAGGGTTCGAGTCGTGGGGTCGAGGGCTTGGAGAAGCTCTTGCAGGTCTGTGTCAGCAACGTCCATTAGGCAGCTCTCGCTTCCCCATTCCCACCCTTGGGCTTGGGAGCTATCTTTGCGGCCTCCACCATCGCATGGGCCTTCGCCACAGCTAGGAACTTGTCAATCGCGGCTTTCTGCTTCGCCTTGAAGGCTTCCAAGTTCGCGTCTTGGGCAGCTTTCTTGCGGTCAAGAGCCATCTGCTGGCCCACCTTCTGCCTCTCAAGCTGGAAGTCCATTTGCTGCTCGCGCTCTTTAAGCTGGAATTCCAGCATGGCTTCTTGCATCTGCCCCTCGAATTCGTGCTGGGCTTCCACTTGCTGGAGGTTGAGTTGATTCTCCCGGTTGTCGAGCTGGCGTTCGCGCCGCTGGATGCGGTCCTTGTTCTGGTCGATGAGGCCCTTGGCCATGTCCTCAGCCTGCTTCATCATCTTCTGCGCCTGCAGGAGGCGGGGATCAACAGCGGTGAAGAAGCGGGCGCTGTCTTTGAAGCCCGCGAGGCCATACAGCTCCTTGCGAACCTCTGGCAAGTTAAGATCAGGGGCCCCCTGCATGGAGAGCTGAGTGTAGGCACCAGTCGCCTGCATGAAGCTCTGGAAGCGGCGTTCGGGATCGGTGGCTCCCATGCCGACGTTCACGCTCAGAGTTAGTTCTTGGTCGAGGAGCTTGTCCAAGTCGGGAGTCTGGTTGTAGTGCTGGAAGGCCTTGGCTCGTTGGGCCGCGATTGCGAGGATGGTGGTGTCGCTTTCGTACTTCTGCTCCAGCTTCACAAGCTGCATGAGGGTGGGCTCCAGCCAAGTCTCCACCCACACGCGGAAGGTGTACTCAGTCAGGGAGTTGCCACTTTGCTGCATCATCTTCATGCCACCCACCGTCTCGTTGAGGCGGCGGTTTGTCATCACGCTGCTGCTATTCAGGCCCCCGCCTTCGAGGTCGTCAAAGTCAGCGTTGAGGCGATCTTGCTCCTGGAAGGAGCTAGCGGTAACATCTGTCCAGTTCACCTCCCTCACATCCTTCTCAACGTCCGAGGCCATAGTGACGCCCCCCGGCACATTGCGGAGGATGCCTTCTACGTCCACCTGCGAGCCCCGACGCACAATCCAGCGCTTGTTCAAGACGAACTTCACGTTGTCAAGGCGCTGGTTGGCGATCTCGTTGGCCTCTTGCTGGAGCTGTGAGCCTAGCTGAGTGAGGCCGCGGGGCATGGCTTGATGCGTCTCTATGAGGCAGAAGCCCACAGTGATGGGGATCTCGCCTATGGGGAAGAGTTCCTTGAGAGGCACAGGATCGGTCAGCAAGTCCAAGTCCTTGAGGCTGTAGAAGGCGTAGCACTTGCCTTCGCTTCGGATGAAGTTCAAGTGGACCTGGATAACATCAAAGTCTGAGATGCTACTCTGCACAGAGTCTGGGTTCTCCCGGCGGCCATCGCGCGCTTGCTGCACAGGATCATCGTCCTTCATGCGGGCTTCGAGGAGTCTCTTCTCATCTATGGACTTCCAGGGCTTGCCGCTCTTCCCATAGCCCTTCTCCATGCGGTCGAGGATGTCTTGCACGTACATCGGCATCTCGAGGATCACGTAGGGGGAGGTGCCCATGACATCGTACCACTTGGCGGCGGGGTCAAAGTGGATGCGCTGGATGCTCAGGAGTTCGCAGCATGGCTTATCCACCACGGGCACATCTTCCTCAACTTCAAGGGGGATGACGATGCCGGGGGCGATCTCTGCTTGCTTGGTTATCTTCTGCTTCTCTGTCAAGTAGTCCCAGTACTGGAAAGAGGCGCAGATACCGACTGTCATGGCATCTTGGAAGGCCCCAATGGAAGTGATGAACCACGGGATGCCTTTCTTGCTATTCGTGAGGCGATACTGAAGTAGCTCCTTCGTGATGCCCGCAGAGGCAACTTGGCCGGGGTCATCTGGATTGATAGGGTCCAGAGTCACAACGTCTGGGTTGCTGAAGAGAGCCATTGCAGCAGTCGCTTCGTGCTTGCGTATTACACTGCGAGTCTTCGGGCGGAAGACACGAGATCTGTACTTGTATGCATCACTTGCGTACTTGCTGTCCCGTGGATGCTGGGAGTTAAAGAGGCGCAGGCCTTCCTCCCACTGCTTGCGGTAGTTGTTCTCCGCGTAGGTGGTGCTTCGCTTGAAGGCATCCTTGGCGAGTTTGAGCCAGGGGTCAGAACTTGCAGTGGAGGCCGCATTGCTGCTGCCTCCCAGCTCGTTGCCCGCAGCCTGCCCCGGGATGAGGTTCGTGCCAGCCATTAGTGGATGATCCTATGCTGCGGGGGGGCCCGCCAGTACTTGCCCATCTTCTTGTCATCGAAGTCGAAGCTGCGCACAGGGTCTTCTGTGCGGGGGCCTCGAGCGAGGTTGGCACGCTCAAGCAGCTCTCCACCCGCCCGCACGATTTCTTTGTGGAGGGCCTTTGCATCTCGGGGGAGCCCATCGAGCTTGCGGAGCATCCCTATGAGGCCGCGGACTCCACTTGCCTCAAGGTGCTTGATGATGAGGACGCCCTGGCGGCACTCTACCCACCAGCTGTGATTAGGGTATGCGGGCACGAGGATCTCAGCCACGCGCTTGGCGAAGGCATCGTCCAGGGGGTTATCGCCTATGGCAGTGATGAGAGCCATCAGAGCTTCTCCAGCACAACAAAGCCATAGGCTTCTTTGAGGGTCGTCGCTCGAACAAAGGCCCCGCTAGTCCAGCCTGGATCTAAGTACATATCCCCAGATACCGGATATTCTCCCATCTCCAGTATCTTGAATCTCTTCAGCTCAAAAGTCTCACAAAGCCAAGCCCATGAATACACTCTGTGAACGTTGAAGACGATGTAAGGAGTGTCATCAACAGGCCCAATGCCAAGGACAAAGATCCCACCCGGTCTTAAAACGCGATGAACCTCCTCAAGCATCCTTAGATCTCCCTCGGGCTTGAGGGGGTCTCCATAGCGGCCATCTCCGACATGACAGATGACCCAGCAAGATGTCACCATATCTTGAGAAGCCGTGGGAAGGGGAATGTCTGTGGCAGTTCCTTGAAGGAATGTTAGGCCCAAGGATTTGTCTGGGTGTGCCCGTATATCAAGTACACAGAGGTTTGTGAAGTAATGAACTGCGATGTTTTGAGGAAGAGGAGACCCAATGTCTAGTACGTTCTTCGGTTGGTAGGTGTTAACTACCCGCAGAACATCTTTCATCCCCCGAACATATGGGTGGGGAGTCTTATATGCGCGCTCTACATCCCCGCCAGAGAATTCACCTCCAAACAAGGGGTCCACCACAGAGACTCTCCAGCTGGGGCGGAGAGCAGCAAAGGCTTCCAAATGCTCTTTGTGGCTCGCAGAGAGAGGAGAAGGAAGCACTCAGGTTCCTGTGGCTGTGCCAGTGTACGGGCCACCATTGGGCTCGCTGGCGGCGAACTTGCGGCCATTGCTGAACTCGTAGGCTACGTCTTTCTTTCCCCAGTCGTCACCCCAGGCTTGCTTCACAAGGGCGCTGAGGGAGACTTCACGAGTCGTAGGGGGGAGGAGAGGAACACCTGAGCGAGGCATTAGGAGAGCTTCCCAAAAAGAAAGTTAAGCAGCACTACAAGCACACCAAGGCCCCCAACAGCCCGCCAGATCACGCTCTTTAGGCTCTCTACCTCTTTCACAAGTTTCTCTATGCCTGTCATTACGTGGTCCATGTTGGCCTCTAGGGTGGCTATTCGCTCGTGCATGTCTGTCTCCGCCATGTCAGTAATCCGGGTAGTAAGGGGGGTCATAGCTCGCGGGCCCTTTGTACTCTGCGGAGTCTCCGAAGGTAAGACAGAAGGCATCTGCTACGTCTGGGCTTCGCGGGTAGCGTTTCTTCATTTCATCCTTGCTTTCCACCTTGATCTTGCCTGTGGAAGTGAAGGTGTACTTCGGCATACTCAACTCCGCGATGAGGATGTCATCCCGGAAGAGCTTGCAGTCTTTCTTCTCAAGCCACTTGCGAGCCCGGAACCACAGTTCGTCTCGCAGCCTACTGTATCGATCGTCGATGCTGGCAGCTTCTGCAACATTGACCCCAATGGCGGGAAGGTTAAGTTCGAGGAGTCTGTCCAGAACTCCAGCACCGACGCCAATTACGTCCACAAAGATGTAGTCTGGGCGGTGCTCAGGAAGGGTCTTGTTCCACTCAGCGAATACCTTGCCCGCAGACTGCATGGTGTCCATGCCACCCCAGCTCGTGTGGGCCTCGAGAGTGGCATTGGTGACGCGCTTCACGAGAACAGTCCTGTCTCCTCCGAAGCGTGCAACGTCCACTCCCCAGATAGGCTTGCCGAAGTGCTGGACCTCCCTCACAGCCGCAGCCTCACAGAGGTGCATAGGGATCACACTATCTGCTTCCTCAAGGGGGAAGTCTCCTTGAACTCGAACGCGATACACATTTGAATCTCGCCCGTACTGGTGGGCTAGTTCATCCCGGAAGAGCTTGGACTGGAGGGGGCAGTCCTCACCATTCACCTGCAGGGTGCCCCACATTGGCTTGAGCTTGTGATGGCTGTCGTAGAACAGACCCTCGAGGCGGGTAGGGTTCCCGGTCATCACGACGAAGGCACCTTCAGAGGCGAGGGCTCCGCGGGCGGCCTCAAAGATGCTCTCCGCCACACCGGGGGCCTCATCCACGAGGATGAGAACGTACTTCGAGTGGAGGCCCTGCAAGGCCTCCGGTTTCTCTGGCCGGGCGGTGCGAGCCACACTGAAGCTTTCCTGCGGCGCTTCCACCATCTCGAATTGGTCGGCTTTCCAGAGGAACTTGTTGCCGAGGTCGGGGAGGCGGTCTTTGAGCTTGCGGTGCCAGAGGCTCAGTTCTGCCCACAGCACGTCGGACATCTGGGTAGCTGTGGGGGCTGTGCAGCCGCCCTTCGCGGGGAAGAAGCACGTGTGGAACCAGAGGATGCACCAGCTGAGGAACGCTGACTTGCCCACGCTGTGGCCGCTTCTCACACTCAGCCTGCGCCTCACTACGAGGAGCTTGCTTGCCTCCCACTGCCAGGGCAGCACACCCTCCTTGGCCCTGGGCTCCCATTCTGTGGGAAGTCCCAGGGCCTCTACTGCGAAGAGTGCGGGGCCGCCAGCCCGCCAGCGAAGGATGCGTTCTCGGGCGGCATCAAGCTCTACTGGCTGGGGGAGGGCGCTCAATTAGCACCCTCAAACATCGTTTTCTTTACTTGCTCCTCAAGCGTCAGCAGCGCCATACAAAGCTCACTTACACGCATTTGCGACCAATCAGTAGCAATCTCATCGTTATGCCACTGGATAATAACAGTTACAGCCTTGATGTGCTCTAACTTATCAAGTGTTCTATGCAGAACAAGCTGAGGAGACACAGCTGTGCCGGGGAGGTGAACAAGCTTTGGTACGTAGTCGCTCACGTTTGGGCCGGGGCGGGGAGCAGCTCAGGCACGACAACCTTCTCAGAAGACATGCCCGCGAGGATACCTATGAGCCCATGGGTGTGCTGGATGCTTCCGTGGACCTCGAGGCGGGCACCATAGCCGAGGGCCCTGGTGCTGTTCTTCAAGACTTCGAGGGCAAGCTGGTCAGAAGGATTCGCGTCGAGCTTTTCTCGGAGGCGAGCAATGCTCTGAAGTACGAGGCCCTTCATGCTTTCCTCCACAGCGCCTCGCAAGAGAGGATCAAGGATCTTGTCCTTTCTCTCCGCCACAAAGACTTGGAAGCTATCACTCGCAATGACCTGGGAGATCCACCCAGCGGTGTACCCAAAGTGGAGTGCAAGTTCGTTCTGCGTGACTGCAGGATTTGCGAGGATGATATCCGCCATCCTCTCGTGGGTGTAGTTTACCTTTGCTACTCCCCCACGTTGCTGGCCTGTTGCTGGATCATGCCACATATCGTCTAGCCCTCTTAGAGCTGGACCTCGCAGGTCCGGCGATGCGTCATCCTACGCGGCGGGCGGCAGACTGTCAAGTTAAGCGTGGGGGGACTCGTTCGTCGAACGAGATACTCTGGCGAATCTCGAACGGGTTATATGGCCCTGCACACCAAAATCTAAGGGGCTATCCCCAAACTCTCCCCCCGTCTCTTCCGAGGTGCCGCCGGGGGCGGCCCGCCAGGGGCCCCCCAAGCGCAGGGTCGCGGAATGCTTCTCATTCAAAGCGTGCGCTCACATCGCTACTGCAGCGCAACATAGCTTGGTGCCTAGCAAGAGTCATGCCATGCAAGGGGGCATGGTGCGGCGCAACATGGCGTGGGCGGGCAGTTACAAATTGTTACAATTGGAGGCTTGACTAGCGGGTAGGACTACGCTATCATAGCTCCACTAGTTAGACGGTTCGCTAGGTCAGACATCGGGCGCATGGTCGGGGCGTATGCCCTCCCAACGCTAGACGTACCGAGGGCGACGAAGGAAACCGCCGCGCCGGGTAGTCCGGCTCACCCGCCCCTCCCATGAGGGGTAGACAATCCTAACTCAAAGGAGTACGAAATGACAACGCAAGAACGGAAGAAGGTAGTGCAATACCGCTGGGACGACGTGGGCAACGCCTTGACATTCAGTGTCATCGGCGCGGGCTCCTTCACCCTCAACGTGCTTGCAATCGTGGGCGAGGCCTTCAAAGATCTCTCCAGCGTGGGCAAGCGCAGCGTGGTGCATGGGCTCGTGCAGAAAGTGAGTGACAAGGCGGCAGTCGGCAGAGACCCGGAGACGGGGCGCTCGGCAACCCCTGCGGAGAAGTTCGCCCGCATGAAGGCGACAGGCGAGGCCCTCGTGCAAGGAGTCTGGAGCACGCGCAGCACGCTGGAATCGCTCAATCGGGCGGCACTCTTCGCCGCTATCGCGGCAGTGCGGGGCGTAGCACCGGAGAAAGTGGCGAGCAAGTTCCAGAGCCAGCCGGATGCAGTCTTGAAGACTCTGCTCACAGTCAGCGGTATAGCTGCGGAGTACGCGAGGCTCACGACACCACAAGGTGGAGACAGCGCGGAAGTCGAGGGGATGCTGGCGGAGTTGGAGTAGGCGTAAGGCTAAGGGGCTGGGCACGAAAGTGCCTGGCCCTTTTGCTGCTTCGCGGCGGGTAAGGGAAAATAGCACCACTCCCACTCCCCCTACATGGTAGATGGCTTGTCTTTATGTAAGTTTGGATATAAGGGGCTTGTTTTTTTTTTTTTATTTTTCTTTACTTATAAGACACTTGGGGAACCTTGAACATGACAGTCTAGGGTAAGGGGAATGGGAAGGTATAGCCATCTACCATGCGGGGGTTGTGGTGGTAGGGGTCGGAGTGGTGGTTGCATAACTTGGTTGACATCTTGAGGAGGGGGGCGTAGAATAGCACAATGGAAGCCCGCCCTGACGCCAACGTAGCCTCTAGGCTGTAGGTGGGGGAAACCCTTGAGGGTGGTGCCTTCCTAAATTGGAGGATTACATGAACGCAAAGCACACCCCGCAACGCCGCTGCCGTGGCAATGGCGCGTAAATCCGACAATTCCGCTGCCGAGGATAAACGGCCTCGTGCAGCGCCCCGGCGTGGATCACGATCCAATCAAGCCGTGGCAATAGGCTGATATGCCCATGAAGGCCGATCCCGTGGAGATCGTGAGTTATCCAATCCCCGCGTCCGGTTGTGGCGCAGAGATCAACCGCGATGCGACGATCATGGTAAGGATGCGCGTTGGCGATCCAACCTCTATTTGTGAAGTGCCACTGCGCCTAATCGCGTGTTTCTCGGCTGATCGGCATGAGTGGTATTACAGACCGAAGCACCGCTACAACGATAACCCATCCGCGTTCATCTTCGCGGATGAAAATCCGGGAGGCACGTGTGACGCCCTCCTGCGCGAACTCAGAGAGGAAGCGTGAGCTACTCCCCGCAAGGTCGAGGCGCTCGCGGGAAGGTGGGCGAGCCCGAAGTGCGCCGTATCCGCCAGCTCGCAGGCCAAGGGCAATCCACTCGCTCCCTCGCAGATGCTTATGACCTCACGCCCGAGGCTGTACGGCGCATAGTGCGCTGGGATACTTGGCGCTGGGTCAGTGAGGAGGGGCCGGGCTTCGTGCAGCCCGCAGCCTTGCCCGCGGAAATTGCAGCTGCGCAAGAGCGCTTGCTTGCAGAACTTACTGGACAACTTGATCCGAACGGGATACCATTGGGAATCCCGCCCGCGATAGGCGGCACTTCAACTGATGGAGAGGATAGCAAGTGAAGATGACCTTCAAGAAAGAAGTCAAGCACTCCGTGGTTTATGAGACGGACGAGGCACAGGCACCCATGCGCTCAGTGTACGTGAGCAAGGACTGGCTCGCAAAGCAAGGGCACTCATTTCGGCATCCCATCGAAGTCACAGTAGCAACTTGGGAGCTGCCCAAGTGAACATGTACCGAATGTCTTACGTGCGGGCGGGGCAACTCCGCCGCACGACTTTCACAGCCGCTGACTCGCAGCAAGCTTGGCGCTTTGCGTCGAGGTGGTGCAAGAGGCTGGGGCTGCTGCTTGCAGTGAGCTTCGTGAAGCCGCTAATGCTGCCCTCGGACAGAATCGTACCGGGCCGATGATGAAGGGCGGGGACGCCACCTGCGCGAAGCGGCATTTCACATACGAACGCCCGAGCAACGCCGCAGAGTGGAGGGAGCTGATATTCAAGGGTGCGAAGTGTCAAGACTACAAAGAGCGCCACGACGACTGAAACGAAGGAGAACTGATATGGACCGCAGAGAAGCAGCAGCACTAGATCGCCACATCACCGGGAACTATGGCGAGTATCAGTTTCGCGGTGTCGTTGAAAACGTGATGCGACGGCGCATTCGTATCCGTTTAACTAGCGGCATTAAGAACAGTAGCACCGCTCTTGTTCGGCCAGATCGGTTAAGCCGCATGCACGAACTCGATGAGGTCGCATGAGAGCCACCAGCACGGAAACAACGGATCGTCTGAAGTTAGCAAAGACTATAGACGACC
>ERZ1292642.799-Hain-H14-01um-R1-799-length-16423-cov-49_pt1 | contig 16423 bp, 18 predicted proteins | sample MGYA00564403_ERZ1292642 | MGnify/ENA primary metagenome ERZ1292642 (study PRJEB36523, sample SAMEA6512643) | groundwater metagenome | collected 2019-01-09 | study: AquaDiva: Metagenomics assemblies of 32 groundwater samples | reverse complement strand
CATTTATATTATTCTTTATAAACAGGAGTTACAAATAAATGGCTGAGAATAATCGTGTTGTTGTTACGCCCTCGGATATTAATATCTGTGAGTGTGGATGCATAATACAAAAAGGTTTTGATAAAATTCATAGAGAAACTAAAAAACATGAAACATATTTATTGTTTAAAGATATTATTGTTAATGATAAAATCTTTTGTGAAAAATGTAATATTATAATGCCTGCGGCTTATTATCCAAGACATCTAATGCTGTCCTCTCATATTAATGGAGTTGAAAAGGTTTTTTGTGAATGTGGCAGCCAAATAACCAGATCATCAATGAGGACTCATCTCGCAGGAGATAGACACAAAAGAGCCATCGATAAAAAAAATAATATAAAATTAGAAAGAAAAATAGCAATTTATGAAGAGAATAAAAATGATTTTAACTGTTGTTCTGTTTGTTATAAAATTAAGATCTTTGATCAATATTATATTCCAAAATTAAATATGTGTTTATGCTGTGATGAAATTTCAAAAGGTGGGCAAAAAAGATGCATGGATTGTAAAGAAAATCATAATATTGATACCTTTGAGCGTCCATATTTAATAAGATGTAGACCTTGTGCAGCCTTAAGAATTAAAAATATTATACATCAGCAAAAAGAAAACAAAAATCGTCAAATAAAAAAAGACAATGAGCCCGAAGTTGAATTTCCATTTATCACTTATCCCAAAATAATTATTTAAATTTGCTAAAGTATATAAATTTTGTTTTTTTTATTATAATCTAATTAACCAAAAATCCTAATATACCATCTAAACTATCTAAAATAATTTTATATTTATCCTCATGAGTTTCTGTAAACTTAAGCAAATTTAATTCATATCTTAAAATACATAAATTATATAACTCATTGTTTTTAAATATTTCTTTTGCAATTTTATAGTTTAATAAATTATACCTATATTTTTCAATTGTCTGTTCCATTTATTAATAGATTTATTCTTTAAAACCTTTTAATCAGGCATTGTAACCTCTAAATTATCTGGATTAATAATTAAATGAGCAACATCCTCACTGCCGCCTAGAGAAACAAACCCTCTCTTAATCGAAAACTTGCCTCCATTATTTATCCTAACATTCTCCATCTTATTAAATAAATTACCATCGCTAACCATCATCAATCTATAAAAACTTTCTCCCGTTTTTTTAATAAATATAATATAAGAATATCCACAACTGCCATATAGATATCTATATTTTTCCACAACATAATATACCTCAGCCTCTAAATCATCAAAGACTATAAAAGTGTCAGCCATTCTATTTATATCTATTTTGATTTTATAAAAAATTAATTTGAATAAACATATAATTGCCAATAACTTAAACCTGGGTTAGTAGTTTCTCCTTGATTAGCATATATTCTATAATAATTATAACTAGACGTTGTACTAATATTAAAAAGCTGATTAGTATACCCTAGAAACGTGCTCGGCGCAACATATAAATCATCCCAAGTAATATCATCTATTGAGCCTTGAAATTTCCAATTATAAATCCTTTCACCTGCAGAATTTCTACCAGATAGTGCTATTCTCCAAACCCTAACCAACTCTGGGCACTTAATCTTAATCCAAAAATTAGTACTAAAACTAGCCGTCGCCCACTCAGCAGTTGTTCCTAATCTAAAAGCATTAGCAGCAATATACCCAGACCCAGTGCCATAACTACTACTTGAACTTGCTACAAACCCAGATTTATTAACATTAGAAATTAATTCAGGAACATATCCAGAATAACATTTTTTTACCCCAGACTGATTATCCACGTATCTCTTATTAGCTCCATCTCCTACCACAATTGGGTCTGGCATATTAGTAATATAATTACCATCTAGATTTAGATTACCCGACATTGTATCCCCAGCCTTATAAACCGCCAAATTATTAATAACATCAACATAATTTTTGCTAGCTGCATCTTGTGGCAATATAGGATCATGTATATTATTAACAAAATACCCACTCATTGCTAAATTACCAGACATTGCGCCTCCAGTCTTATTAAGCTTATATTGTAATAGAGCATCTATATATCCTTTAGTTGCTGCATCACTTAAAGCCACAGGATCTATCAAATTTCTAACCAAATTACCGCCCATAAGCAAATTTCCATACATTGTGTCACCCGCCTTATGCACAACTATTGAATCTTCTCCCTGTATTAATTCTAAAGCTATTTCATACGAACAAGCAGACGAATTACCGGCTAGCTGATTTATCTGTACTGGCAAATTAGTTATATTGTGCCCACTCATATTTAAATTGCCTCCCATACTATCACTTCCATCTATTGATAGTTTAGTTGCTAATAGAGGCGTAATTTCATTACTAACAACCTCTAGAGCCTCTGTATAATTTAACTGCCTTCCAAATTTATCCACACCTTCCATTTATTTATATATCTATTGCATCAAATTCTTATAAAAACCTAATTTGAATAAATATATAACTGCCATTGGAGCAGCCCAGGATTAGTAGTTTCTGCCTGAATAACAAATATTCTATAATAATTATAGCTTGCTGTTGTGCTAATATTAAAATCCTGAGTCGTATATCCTAAAAATGTGCTTGGTGCCACATATAAATCAACCCAATTAATATCGTCTATTGAGCCTTGAAATTTCCAATTATAAATCCTATTACCAACAAAATTTCTACCAGTTAGTGCTGTTTTCCAAACCCTAACCAACTCTGGACACTTGATCTTAATCCAAAAATTAGTAGTGATACCCGCTGTCGCCCAATCTACTGCAGAACCCGACATAAAAGCATTAGCAGCAGTAAAACTAGCACTATAACTAGTACTTGAACTTGCAACAAATCCAGTTTTATTAACATTACTAAATAGATCTGGAACATATCCAGAATAACATTTTTTTACCCCAGATAGATTATCCACATATCTCTTATTAGCGCTATCTCCCACAGCAATTGGATCTGGCATATTTGTAATATAATGATTATTTAAATTTAGATTACCCCACATTATATCTCCCGATTTAAAAACTTTTAAATTATTGAGACCATCAACATAATTTTTACTAGCGGCGTCCTGTACTAACACAGGATCACGCACGCCTCTAACAAGATGTCCATCAATCAATAAATTACCAGACACTGTACCTCCTGTATTATTTAGTTTATATTGCATTAGATTATCTACATATCCCTTGTTTGCGATATCATCTAAAACTATAGGATCTATCAAATTTTTAACCAAATTACCACCCATAAGCAAATCTCCAGTCATTGTACCGCCATAATTATGCAGAACTAAAGAATCTTCTCCCTGTATTAATCCCAACGCTATTGCGTATGAACAAACAGACGAGTTACTAACCAGTTGATTTGTCTCTATTGGTAAATTAGTTATATTATGATTATCCATATTTAGATTACCGCTCATACTATTGCTTCCATCTAATGATACTTTGTTTGTTGATATTGCCGCATTTTCATTACCAGCAACTCTTAAAGTTTCGGAATAATTTACTTGTCTCCCAAATTTGTCTACACCAGTCATTTATTTATATATCTATTGCATCAAATTCTTTCATAAGCTCGAGATGTTGTTCTTCGCTTATACTATTTTTATGAGCTACTAAAAATTGAATTTTAGTCTTTACTCTTTCTAAACCCTTTATTGCTTGGTGTAGCTTTTTATTAATCTTTTTTAAATTAAATTTTACTGATAGTGTTGTTGATAATAAGCCAACAATACCCAACACACTAACTGCTACTACTGGTATTCCTGCCAACGTAGCACTTGTAATTGTTGCACAAGATATACTAAGCACCATTGTCGAAAAATATAATATCTGTGTGATTTTCTTTTTCCTTTTTAATTTTTTAATTTTTTTTTCATACTCTAGCTGTTTCGAGATTAAAAGATCTTTAATCATTTATTATTATTCACTATCTTTAAGATAATATCTATAAAATCTTCTCCGTTATTTAGTTCTTTTAACACATATACACACCATTCTCCACAGTTTGAGTCGTTAAACTGTTGTATTTGATACCTAGAGAATAAAATCTTTTCTCCCAGATATCTAACCATCTCTTTTGGAGGCAATATCCCAAAACTATCAAAATAAATCTTATTATTATTATTTTTCCACCAGCAACACCAATGGCTACCATTCTCATTACTAGATTCTAGATTTACAATTCCACATTCTTTTGTCGTAGGTTTTAGTTTCACTAATTCATCTTTCATAAAAACTCCTTTAAAATTTCTAATTTTTAATTTTTTTATCTTTTTAATTAATTCTTGATCATTTGATCCTGAACCCGCATTATATGGTTTCATTTATATTATGGTTTTGGATATAAATATAGTCCTTTTGACTTATTCCCTAATCCAACAATCTTTGCTAATGGAGAGATCAGTGGGATATTTAGATCACTAATAAAACCCTTTCCTTTACAACCACAATATCCACTACCTGTTATCATCGTTTTAATGTTTGAAGCAATACCAGTTAAACCAGAAATACCACCAATGATACCAGCAATCGTGGGAATTGCAGCTAGCAATGCGGGCAAAAAGCCTCCTTGTTTAACCCTACTTGCCGATAATTCAATATTGTGTGTATTACCTGATTGAATCTTTTTGACTTCTGTTTTTGTTAACATCAGTGGGATTCCATTTGGGCTGACATTAGTTTTATTTAGTCTCAGCGTCACAGCAGACTTTGTCTTATGAGCAAGCGCCAGTTTATGACCCTGCGATTTTGATAAATTAAATTTAACTTCTTGATAAGCCATTTATTATTAGATTTATTTTATAAAATTAATAGTTAATAAAATTAATTACTTGATTTTTATCGTCTCCTGTTAATTGGTACAAACTATCAAAATAGAAAACACAAAAAGCCTGTGTATCGGCTGGGGCATTTGCAGAAAACGTCATTTGTAGTTGAGCATCAATGGTTGACATTTTTTGTTGCTCGCTCTGATGAGACACATCAAACACATATAAGGGATAACAGTTAATAAAATCAAGATAACTTAAACATGGTTCACTACCATTATAATTGTGGTATTTATTAAAAAACTCGACATAATTATAATACCACTTTGCATATTTATTAGTTGCTAGATCAGTTCCTACGTTTGCGTAAGGATATCTAATACCGTTTAATGTAAGATAAGCCTCTCTAACGTTTAGAACATTCCGAGCGACATCAAAGGAGGCGCTATTTGTGAGTTGATCAACACCTCTAGCTGTTTGAAATCCTATGACAAAATATCTAGCTTTTTGGATGCCACTCGTCATTCTTAGCGACCAAGTAAATAATGTTGATTGTGGAACAGTTATATATCCAGACGTTTTATTTAAAAAAGCTAATTTAAGAGGTATTTGATCTTTTATAATAGGCAATAAACTTGTTAGACTGTCAACAGAGGGAGTAATAATAGGCATTGCCCATCTCATATTTGTTAGATTAACTATGGTATCTGGCAGCAAAGGCCCTGCGCCTACTAGTATAGCTGGATATTTTCCTATTCCACCAAGACCACCAGCAGCTCTAAATAAAGCTCTTCTACTGTCAGTTCTATTGAGCGAGATTCTATGCTGCATCCCATAGAGCGTCTTTGTATAATCATTACAAAAATTAAATATTGCATTTAAGGGCATTGTACAACTAAACTCCCACCGATTAGCAACAGGATTCAGATATATGTGTCTTTTTGCCCAACCACTATTACTATTACTTGCTTCGTTTATAAAGCTGTCGGGCTGCCACATCCATTCTAACCCCTGGTATGTTTTTGATCTTGTTAGCAGATTATGGATAGTTGTTGTAACTCCAGCGCTGTCGAAATATTCTATCTGTTGTCCTCCTAAAAAATATTTGCAATTACTAAATAAGAACATCAAACCATTATTAACAAAAGCGCGAGAGGCACCGTTAGCATCTAGAAGATCCGCGCCGGCGTTAGATTGTATTGTGCCCTCTATTAATAGATAACTTTTGCTAGGCAATAACCAAGCGTCTCTATTCTCAAAGGTTATAATTATATCGTTTTGCGCATTTAAATTAGCCCCCTGATCAGCTTCTTTTTCAATATATTGATAAGAGCTTATTGAGTCGTCAAACTCGACCGCCTCCAGAATATTTAAGTTTTCAGAAGTCATTTATTATAAGTAATATTCTATAAAACTTATTCTATATATAGGCAAAACCACTACCAGTTTTAAGTCTATGAATCCTATCGATTATCTCTTTTAGATCGCCGCTTTCTACAGCCTCTTTTATTTTTTCTACTTTTTTATGTCTAATTGAATCAATAATATTTTTTGTATTTTTTCCAATATTAAAAACATCTTTTGCAACAGCTCCAGTTTGTTGTGCTAAATCTTTATTAGTTGCTATCGTTTTAACAACATCGATGATTGGTCTTATTATATCCATTATTCCTCTTCCTCTCTTATATTTGATCCCCTTACCCCTTCTTTTGTATTTAACCCCCATTTAATTAATAAGACTTTTTATAAGGATTTTATTTGTAGTCTTATTGTTATTTCTTGCCCTCTAAAATCTACTTTATTGCCCGCTTGATCAGTTAACCAAATTTTTATAGATGATATTGTATCGCTAGAGATTGGTAGATATACTATATTTTTGGGCGACTCGATAATTTTGGCTCCCGGTCTAACGTTTGGAAAGAATGAATAAATCACAGGTTGTTGCGAGTTTTTAACATAACTATTTTTAATTATAGAACAATTGACCAAGATTGAATTAACAGTTAAAATATCAACGTCGTGGGGTGAATAATTGTATCCAGCACTTAAAACCACAGGATCAAATCCTAGAGTTGCAGCTATAGAGTTTCCAACTGTGAAATCGACTTTATAATTAGTAGGCACAATTATGACAGATCCTAGAGTTGTAGAGTTTGCTAGAATATCAATTTTAGTAGTGGTAACAAGACTCATGATCATTTGTACTGTGGTGTTTATATCTGTAATCTCATAGGCTCCTGGTGCTAACGTAAGAGTATTCCAAGTTGATCCATTATTTGAAGAATAAGTGAAGATATTATTAGCAGCTGTAATATTATAGATGCTGTTATAAGACGCAAAATCTATTAACCCAACTACCCATCTATCTGATTTTAGTTGTAGTGGGGGCGAGATATCGGTTGTAAAGTCAGAAGTGTTAGAGGATAGTACAAAAGAAAAATCTGCTTCGCGTCTTGTATTTGTTATAATTTTATCTAATTTCTCTAAGAGAATGTTGCTAATAGCTACTGACATTGTTTATTTATTAGTAGATACTAGTTTTAAAACCTTTTTAATTTGTTTGATTGTTAAGAATCCTAATCTGTTGAGTTCATCTAGAATAGCATTGACTTCGTTGAAAACGTTGTTATTTCCGGCTAGAGATTCAGAGACTAATAGATTTAGTTTTTTAAATAGTTCTATTGGGTCGGAGGATAAGAATTGTGTTAGACCTTGACCCTTCTTGAGAGCTTGTCTTTCTTTTTTTACATCGGCTTTGCCCCGCTTGATGTTTCCATAGAGCTCGCTATCCACCAAGCTAATCGTAGTCCACGGATAGGCTCTTAGATTTATCTCGTACACTAGACTATACCGTAGATAATCTAATAATGCTATTTTATTTTCTTCTTTGTTTATAATGTCCCTAACAGCATCTTTTTTTATATCTGCGTTTGATTCTTTTTCTTGGGCGTACAGAGCATCAAACACTTCCTTTCCCCTTTCCATACTTATATTTAATACTCGACTTTTTTCTTGGATCTCCCTAAATACCCGATCTTCGTTTGATTCTTCAGGTTCTCCGCCTATAGCTTCAGCCAGACCACCCGTGTCTTCCGCCTTTCTACCTTTTCTTTGTTCTTCACTTGTATCTTCAGATTCTTCTCTTTGGAGTTTTGGTTCCTCTGTTGATATAATCATATTGATTAAGGATTTTTGCTGTTTGTCTTTAATAGTTTTTAATTGATTATATATCAGGAGTTCTGCTGCGGATAGCTCTGATTCTTCAGCTTCTCCTTTGTACAGAGATACTAATTTTGGATATTTTCTAGCGAGCTTAGCTAACTCTATCATATTGTTATAATACTGGTTTCCTTTAATAATAATTGTTTGTTCTTTAATCGCGTGTATTACCTCTTCGGTTCTTGGCTCCTTTGCTGATATAATCATTTCAATTAATAATGCTAATCTGTCGTCGTCGACTTTATCTAATTCTTTTAAAACATCTTTCTCAAGAACAGATAGTTCTTCTTTTCCCTCTCCTCCAGTTTTTATTGTTCTTATAAGCTTAGGATATTTTCTAATAAGCTTAGCTAACTCTACCAAATTGTTGTATTCTTGAAACTTTTTAATATTTTCTGTTTGTTCTTTAATTGTAGGTATTGCATTTTGGGCTTCAATTGCTGGAACAATTTTTTTGGTTTCTACTATTTGTTCTTTTTGATTACTTAATATAGGTTTATAGAGTTCTAATAAGTTAGTTTGTACATTCTGTGTTGCTAACTTATTAATTAAAGACTGTTTGTAAATGTCCTTTTGTAATTTTGATATATTTTTTAGTTTCTCGATTTCCATATTTATTAATATGTTTTCTATCTAAAATTTTGTTTGTTGTAATTCTTCACTGTAAAAGCTACCGATTACTGGTTCGTTATTTAAGTCTTTAATTTTATATGTAATTGGATTTGTTTTATTTATCTCACTAATAATAAATATCTCTTTTGTCCAATTTGGTTTAAAACCCTTTTCAAATGTTGGCTTATATTTGTAGATCCTAGTTCTATCACCTATTTTGAATTTGGGTTTACTATTTGTTGGTTTAATATTTTTATATAAATTCTTGATAACTGTCTCGACGTTTTCAGGTTTGGAGGCTTCAAACGGTGTCATTTTAATAGATGAGTGTGTTTTATTATTATATTCTGTAATTACGGTTTGTAAGATATTTATATATTTTGAGCTGTTTGTTGCTGTTAAATGTTTTTGAATCATCTCGCCTAATGTTCTATTAAACCTTTCTATTACACAAGCTTTTCCTTCATTAAATACATGATATAATTCTATGTTGTTTTTTTTTAAGAAATCCTTGAATTTATTGTTTGTAAATTCAGTACCTTGGTCTGTCCAAAGTTTCTTAGGTTTTGAAGATTTAAATAATTTTTCAAAAGCCGAAATAATATCAGGAGATGATTTTGTTTTTAAAGGTATCGAATATGCAGTTTTAGAAAATAAATCAATAACATTTAATAGATATTTATAATCTTTATTTTGTTTAGAGAGAGATTGCATATCCTTTAGATCAGCAGACCAAATGTCATCAATGTTAAAAACAAATACTCTTCTTCTTTTAAAATTATGTCTAATTGGCTTGTGCAGCTCTTGAGCCTCTTGGATGCCTAATCCTAGTTTGTGTTTTATCCAAATTATTGGTTTTACAATAGCATAATCAATTTTTTCTCGAAGGTTTTTTGTTTTAATTGAGTCTAATTCGTTTAGCATTTTTTTATCGCAATCTTTTCTTGTGCTTGTTCCCTCGTCGGCATTTTTATAACAACCATCATGGTGTAGAGCTATTTCATCTATTTGGTTGAATGGTTCATATCCCGGAAGAGGATTATTATTTTTATCTACTCTTTTGTCTAGTTCTGTAAAAGGTCCTGTATACTTATGTCCAGGGAGATGCCAGTTTTTTAGTGGTATTCCAAGTTTGTTAGATAATTTTGAGGCTATAGAAACAATATCGCCACCTTTTTTCATTTTACCACATTTAGTACAATACATCATTTATTTATTCTATTGTAATATCAAATATTTTTTTAGAGTTTAATATCGTTTTCTAGATCTATTAGTTGATTAGCCTCCGGAATAATTTCTAGGTTTGTAGCTTTAATAAATTTATTTTTCCTTTTTTCACAAACTGTACAAATTCCCTTCATTATATTTCTATTGTTACTAGTTGTGCTGCGTACCACATCTCTTGTGTCTGTAAACTCCCTACACTTAAGACAATAAATTTTAATTTCTTGATCCATTTATCTATTATGTTTATTTATCAAACTAAAATGGTTTTTATAGAATAATTAGGTATAATAAGTTTATGACTGCCATCAATAGATATGACGAATTTGGTTACTGGCTTTTTTTCTATAATATAATTGGTTAAATATACTGGAGACCAAAATCTCATCTCTTCTTTATTTTCATACATTGCTTCAATAATAAAAGATGTACCATAAACCGAATGTTTTTTTTCAAACGATAATACTTTATAATCTCCAGGCATCAATTCTTTAAATTTATAAATTAGATCCATTTAATATAATCCACTATTTATAAAACAAGTTTATTTCTATATTTTAAATTAGACTCATAGGCTTTAGACAAATCAATAACTAGATATCCATATTTATCTTTCCAGCAGTTTTTACAAAATTCTATCCAAGGTTTAAAATCTTCAAAATCTACTGAACTAAAATCCATATATATCTGTCTTATAACTAACGGCGAAGATTTAAAGAATATCATAATATTACTATTTGATCTTATAGTATGTAGTGGTAAATGGGTATAATTCTGACTTAAATATATAGAGTCGCAATTAGCAGATCGCCCTCTTGTATAATAATTCTCAGCAGTTGATTGTTTTTTATCTGTCATAATATCATCAAACACTATTAGATTTCTTATCGACATGTTTAACTCTGAAGGGTCGGGGATATCATCTGACGTATTATAAAATTCTCCCTGTATGTCTGATTCTTCTATCTTATTTTCTTTATTATCGAGAGATAGACCATAAGCAAGTTCTTCGATTGATGATTCGTTTTTTAAGATTTTGTTGCCGGCGTTTAATATTTCTAATATATCTGATTTTGGTAGTTTGTTTTGGATGCCGGCTATTAAGCATTTGTATTCTGGTTGGTATAGTGATCTAGCAAATATATATAGTTTTTTATAGTTTAAATAATTATCTTCTAGTAATAATTTCATTAATAGAGCAGTTTTTCCAGCACCACTTTGGCCTATGATTAACATTCTAAAATTTAGTGGGAACGAGACATTGTGTACAGGTTTTAGGTTTTGTTTATAAAAGTATGTCATTTATTAATTGTATTTAAATATTAAAATTCTATTATGGCTTTTGTGTTTTGATTGAAATCTATTAGCCTGAATCTCTTGTTGGAGGATGGGTCTTTAATAAAAAAATTAAGTCTTTATATAGTAAGTTCTAAATTTAATAAAAGAATTAAATCTTTAGAAATATTATATTTTTTTTTTAAAGAAACATCAAAAACAAATGAGTCAATTAATTGAATTATTAGATTTTCTTGACTATGCATATAATTTAGGGTTTACTCGAACTCTATGTAATTTTTATATTAAGAATACGCATGCAAATATAACATTAATAAAAATACATGAATCTTTATTAAAATATTTAAATTCAATAGATAAAATAGAATCAATTAATGTTCTAATAGATAAAGATAAAATAGATTATATTGTGTTTCCCATTAATGGTAAAACAACAATGCTTAAAAATTGTTCAATTATTAATCCTAATAAAATAAAATCTAAATCAAAAAAATTTATTATATCTGAATCTAATAATCAAATATTATCAAATTATATGATATCGTGTAATAATCATATTAATACATATGCTTTAACAATAGATAATAAAAAAAATATATCTTATTCTGAATTAAAAAAGACTATATTATATAATAAAAAAAAATATGAAGGATTTATAAATGATACTAAATATCAAACTATAACAGTTGATAAAATTAATCCTTGTACACCATGGATTAAATCAAAAAATATTGTTCTTAAATTATTTATTAATAATGATAAAGTTATTACAGGTGGTAAAGTAAATATGTCTAAAAGTATACAAATCGCTCTTATTAATAGAACAAATATAGTTTTATTTAGTAATGGTACAATTCATATTATTCCTAATAAAGATTCAACTGAAAAAACAATTAATGATTTATTAACTAAAATCTTTTCTGTTATACATCTTATTTTTTCCTTAATTATTAATACATCAGATTTAATTAAAGAAAAAGATATAGAATTTATTAATAATATTATATTAATTAATACTAAAATAGATGATTTTATTAATAAAAGAATAACTATTAATAAATTAAAAGATTTTATTAAAGATCAATCTATATTTACTATGTTTAATCATGGAATTCTTAATTTATCGCATAAAGTTGATTTTAATATGTTACCTATACAAAAATATAGTAAAGATATGGCTTTATATAAAAAAATTAAAATATTTAAGAATAATACTGTTAAAATAGGTCCTATTACAAATAGTAATTTAGGTAAAATATATATTAATGAATATTTTAAGGTAATTGAACAAAGTAAAAACTATAAGAATAAACTAAATACTATTAATCCTTTAATTGATGATATTAGTTATTTTCAAGATTTATATATATAATTATTTATTAAATAAATGGCTTTGATTCAATGGCGTTTGTATAATATCTTTTGGAATCAAATGATGATAATCCTTTTTTGGTACTTTCAATTGTATAAATCTGGTGATTTATTGACTTAAAATGTTGGAAGGTATGTAAGGTGTTTTTATTATTAAATAGACAATCATAATAATCTTTAAACTTAATTTGATTTTTAACAACACATCCTTTAATTCCTTTGGCTCTTTTTCCTTCTTTTGTTTCATTTAATATTTTATGTGAATACATTTTAGATCTTAATGAAATTCTTTCAGTCATTATATTTCCATTACACTCATCCTTAAACTTTCCAACAACTTTTTTATTATTTTCTGAATGTAGGATGTGTTCTTTTGGATAGTCACTAAAATCAAATAGATCTTCATTTTCTTTCATTATTTTATAAATATTAGAATCCTTAATATGTAAGACGAATGAATCCGTGTCAGAATACAGCAGTTTAATATCTTTGAATATCGGTTGAAATTTATTATAGTATGCTTCATACATTAAATGCTTGCTGAGTTCTAATACACAGAACCCAATATAGATAGGTTTATTGAATAGTACTGAATTCTTTCTCATATGAATGGCAATCAGATCTTTATTGAATATTGTTAGATGCTCATAAATAGGTTTTTTAATGTAGAATGAGGCTTTTTTCCAAGAATCACACAACTGAATATCAACCCGGTTTCTAATTGCTTCCATAGTCTTTCCAAACATAGCATTGTTCATCAGTTTATAAAAATCCTTTTCAAAATCATTTTTGGCTAACTTTCTCATGCTGGTATTATAATCAATATAAGTTTGTAACCAATTTGATTGATCAAAAGAAATAGCATCCTTGATTATAATTTCACATCCTAATTTTTTATATAATAATAAGGTTTTAATATGTAAAACATAATCTTTTTTATCTGTAAAATCTAAAATAAGCTTGTTTGTAGCTGAATACAATCCATCTTTTTCCAAAAGTTTTTGACTAACTTCGGATAATTTATCTCGTCTAATTATTTTATTTTCTGGAGCTAGAGGATAATTCTCAAATTTTGAAGTTTTTGGAACTTTAATATCAACATTCAAAATGTATCCTCTTTCTTCATCGCCAGTTAATTCATTGATATCAATATTCTCAAGATTTTCCCACTTAAAGTTACCGGTGGGGAGTTTTTGAATCATCGCATATCCATATAGATTATTTGCGTCGAGATATAATAACCATTCTTGATCTTTATCATCTTTATTGAGGTTAGGATTTGTGATATAATTCTTATCCTTCACATCCACATATCGATCGCCTAAGACTGAAGATATGCCTCCTCGCATTCCTTTTTCTATCATTGATAGCATTGCATAGTCTGTTAATAGTTCTAATTTGACTTTTGTATGTTTTAACATTGCGTTCCACGAGAGACTTGGTGTTGTATAATAATAAGCAGGATCTAATTTATATTTGTTTAGACTTATTGTACGAAATTCTTCAAATATGTCTGAAAGAGCTAGGATGTCGGTCATTAGATATAGATCTGAATATAGACCAAGATTGACATTGGGTATTGATTGCCAGACTTTCACATATTGATTATATTCTTGATCTGAAATTGATTTATCATTTAATGAATCATAGAAATCTGATTTGGTTAATAGTTCAGAATGATTAAACTTAGCCCAATCGTCGGTGAATGAATATGGATAGATTCCTTTGATCCTTGGTTTCTTTTCTATCGCTGGTATATTTTTAAACTCCACATCCCAATCTTTATTAATATGGGTTTCATTTTTATTAATATGGATTTTTTCTTCCCAAAATATTGATTTGTTTGTAATATATTTATTGAGATTTTTGAATAATTCTTTATCTTGTTTAAGCAGATTGCTTGATAGTTCATCTAATGAGGCTGCTTGAAATCTATAGGTGTCTAAAAATCTTAATTCAACATTCAACTTATTATCCATCAATACATACTTTGAGAATGATAAGGCTTCTTCTTCAGTTTTAGGAATTATTTTTATTCTTCCGTCTCCGAATAAATTCAATATGGTTAAGATCATGTGCGAATCGTATTTGGATAAATTATGAAAATAGATTGGAACAAAATGTTTGGTCTGTTTTTTATAATTACACTCAGCATGAGCAGCACCAACAAACTTGCCAGATATGTGACAATGATCAACAACTTTTTTATATGGATAATATTGATTACCTTTTCTTGAGGTTTTTGAGGTGATTGATTCAAAGGGTTTATCACACATCCAACACTCATTTGATATATTATATTTAGCCCAATCATCTTTAGACATTTTTGCTCTTGGATATTTTTGACTGTTGGAGAACCAAACATTTAAGAATAATTTTAATTCATTAACATAATCAATCATACAATTCTTTCCTCTAAAATATTTCATTTTAGGTATATCCATTTCCATAGGAGTTACAACATTATAACCAACAGAAGCAGGAATATGAATTTGTTTTTTAATTTCTTGACTTGTTTCGCTGATTTTATCATTTGATTTTATTAATAAAGCTTCAATATCTGAATAAATAGCGATTGGATGTCTGGAGGCTCTTTCTGGATTAGTAAATTCAATGAATTTATTAGAATCATTTGGCATAATACATTGAACATTGCCTGTGAGACAAAAGGTTTTATGTTTATTAAAACTGTTTTCGCTGTAATAAGCAATCATACATTTTCTACAAATTATTGAATCTGTAGTTTTTTTATAAATATTCAAAGCAGTAGCAACAAGAGCATTAAAATTTTTAATCAATACATAATGATATTTTTTCTCATGATTTTCATCAACCGTCTCTTCTTCTAAATATAATAATTCAATAACTTTTTCATAAGAATATTTAGATAAATATAATGGATAGAATGATTCTTGGTTGCTGGCATAATTGTAACCAAACACATTTATTGATATTCCATTTAATTCTTCAAATTTATAAATATCATTGATTTTCATTGGAAAGCTTATGTTTCCATATTTGAGGTTATAGACATATTCTTTATATTTATTGACTCGATAGGCGTGTTGATTGCCTTTGACAGGATATAATGCGGCTAAGACTGACCAAACAAAGCAATAATTATCCTCATTTTCAACATTCACTACAGCCTTTTTAAATTTGATAAAATCTGGAGTTTTAATAAAAGAACCACCAGACTGATAAACATTTGGAGTAATAGTAATATCAACATTTATATATCTCTGAAACACAGCGCTACTACCCTGTAGGGCTTGCTCCTCTACTCTTTGAGAGATTTTATCAAGCTCCGACTCAATAAGCCTTTCAATATGATCATCTTGATTAATATGAATTCTTCTGTTTAAAAATCCTTTTTCAATAAGAGTTTCATTTAATAAGAATGAAATCATTGCACCAAGGTTGAGATTAATAGAGCCATATTTTAATAAGGCGTCTCTTATTTTTTTAGCTATTTCAACAATAAGTTTATGTCTAAAATTTGGGGTAATATTAAGAAATTTAACTTTTAAAACTTTTTCATCCAAAGCTTTAGATATGATAATCCATAATTCCTTTTCATCTTTTTTATTTCTTTTTGATTTTATTTTATCCATTCTCTCAAACTCTTTGATAAGAACTTTTAATTCTTTTTTTTCTCTTTTCACTTTTATTTTTAATCTTTTGATCTCTCGATATTTCTCTCTTCTTCTAAAGGCTTCTATAGTAATGCCAGAGAGACGAGCCTCATGTTGGTTGGATTCTCTATGAGATTCTTCATACCCAACAAGAACTCTTTGGCCACACTCACAGGTTATAATAGCTGGAGGCAGATTAACAGGTCGATTATTCTCAGCCATTTATTTGTAACTCCTGTTTATAAAGAATAATATAAATG
>ERZ1292642.795-Hain-H14-01um-R1-795-length-16463-cov-4_pt1 | contig 16463 bp, 19 predicted proteins | sample MGYA00564403_ERZ1292642 | MGnify/ENA primary metagenome ERZ1292642 (study PRJEB36523, sample SAMEA6512643) | groundwater metagenome | collected 2019-01-09 | study: AquaDiva: Metagenomics assemblies of 32 groundwater samples | reverse complement strand
GCGCCAGCGGCCCCGATGGTCACCGACTCGGTCGCGGCAAGAGCAGTCGGGTTATAGACGGCCTCTACGAAACTCGCGCCGCCGCCGCCGCCACCACCGGGGCGCTCATTGCCGGCGGCAAGGCCAGCGCCGCCCGCGCCGCCGCCGCCGCCGCCAACCAGGATCACCCGAACGGCCGTGACCCCCTTGGGCTTTGTCCACGTGCCGGAGCCGGTGAATACCTGGATGTCCCGTATTGCGGCATCCGGTACCGTCGGGCCGGCGGCAACAGATGTCATCGCCCCAGTTGACATGACCGTCGTTCCGTCGGTTGAGATTCCGCTGATTCCGATCGTCGTGACGCCACCCGCGACCGATGCGGTGAAGACCTTGGCGTAGACGGTCCCCGCAGCCTGGACGACTCGCAGCGGACGACCGATCGCCCAGAAGCCATTGCCGCTTCCGGTCGTCCCATCGCCGGAGGAGGAGAAGGTCAGGCCGCTAGAAGATGGCGACGCCAGGCTCGTGAATCCGCCGGTCGAGGTTATGGCTTGGTCGAGCACCCAGCCCGAATTGAGCGCGGTCTCGGCCTGCGAGCCCATCGAGCTCCAGGCATCACTGGATCCCTGAGCAAGGGCTTGCCCCGCCACTTAGGCGGCCCTCCTTCGCGCGAGGAACTCGGCGGCGGTTTGATGCTTCTTCGCTGAGTTGCAGGAGCCGCAGGCGGGAACGATGTTCGTGATGTCGCTCGATCCGCCGCGAGCAACCGGGATCTTGTGGTCGCGCGCCAGAGGCCTCGCCTCGCCGCAATAGACACAGACGTGACCGAGCAACGCGCACTTCGCCAGCCATTCGGCCGATGTATGCCGACCGCCATTGCCCCGAATGTTCTGTATCCGCGTCGCCTGACGGAGGCGAACGCGCGCACGATTCTTCCGATGCCACTCCGCATTGGCGGCGATTATCCGATCGCGGTCGCGGCGATACCGTGCGGCATCGTAGGCACGCATGCGCTCCTTGTTCTTTGCGCGCCATCGGGCATAACTGGCACGCCGCGAAACGGGATGCGCTTGGGCCCAGCGCGAGTAATACCCAGGCACGCTCGTCCACGCGATGCGACGACTGCGACCACGCCGTCGCGTACGACGCACGTATGCGAGCCAAGGATGCGCCATGCGCCATGCATAGAGACGCACGAGATGGTTCGCGTACTTGCGAAGCTGCGTCATCTCGTATGTCATGACGCCAGCACATTCCAACGCCATTCGGCCAGCAGCGAGTGGCTGGAGTCCTTGAGCACGTTCGCGGACACGATCGCGCCCATGTTCCCGGCCGCTGCTGCGTCGAATAGCCCGAAGCCGAGCACGGTCGCGTTGAAGTCGCCGGTCGTGAAGTTGGTGACGAAGCGCATGTAATAGGTCGAGAGCACGGCCACCGTTGAGCAGGCTTTGCGGGTGAGTTCGCCCGTCAGCGTCGTATTCGTGGCGGCCGGAGTGATCGCGCTCGTCCCAACGGCGATCCAGCCATAGGCAGTTCCGCCGGCCGCGACACCACGGGGTGTGACGAGAGCGCGGCCCACGTTCGTGATGAGGTTGCGCTGCGTCACATCACGCACGACACGCCCCGGAAGCCACAACCCGTCCAGGTACGCCAGCGCCTCGGTGTCGGACACGTCTCCGTCCCAGGTGACCAGGCGCAGCGAGCCGCGAAGCCCCGGCGACTCGTTCACGATCTCCACTCACCCTCGCCCCAAATCAACCGATCCGCGCTCGCGCCGTCTGACCACTTGAACGGCGGGGTTCTCGTGGTCGAGGTGAACGCTTCCGTAGGCCTGACCGTCTCATTGTTAATGCTGTACAGGTTGATCGGCCGATTCCGGCTCGTGGGGATCTGTTCCTGCCGCGTCGTCAGGTCCGCGAGAAGTCCGGGGAGCGCCTGGGTGTCGGCCATTACAGCGGCAACGGGGTTGCGCCGGCCAGAATGTGATATCTCCACATCGGCGTCCCCGTAGTTCCAGGATGATTGACGAGCGATTTCTCCATCTCGTACACGTAGAAGGTCTTGTCGAATCCACCCATGCGATAGACCGATGACATCGCGAATGCCTGGCCCGGTTTCCAGCCCTGCTCGAGCGAATCGAACTCGGCCTGGAGGACCGGCCGCCCATAGCGGGCCGTGAGCGTCTGGCCGCGGGCGATCGCGAGGTTGTCGTTGCTCTGGTAGTTCGTCAGTCCCGGGTCATTGACCTGATACATGTGGATGCCGTCGCCGCCCTCGCGGGAAGCCATCTCGGTCTGCGCCGCCGCATCGTCTACCTGCGTTCCGCCGTCCAGCATGTAGTTGTACGTCAGGGTCAGCGTCTCGGTCGAGGACGGCGAGAAGTCGGTTCGGGCGCCCATGTTCGTGTAGCAGATGAACACCTGCGCGGTGGAACCGGCGGTCGTCGATGGCGAGCCGTCGATGTTGTCCGTCTTGTTGGTTAGCGTCACGGCGTTGAGCGTGGCGACCAGCTCCGTCGTCGCGATCCCGGATGGCTCATAGCCGAGAGGGAAGAATTTCGACACCCCGTCCCCGGTGAAGACGTTCTGATACGCGACGGTGGACTTGGTCTTGTAGCCCTGCAAGATGATGCGGTTCTTGATGTTCGCCGCCGCCTCGCTGAGCACGCAGTTCGACCAGTTGGCGGACGACGAGAACGTGTCCAGGTCGATCTCGGGGATGGGCGCCACGTCAGATCCGGGCGTTCGCAGATTGACCACCTTGTCGTAATCGATGTAGAAGAGCACCGCCAGTTCGTCTGCCATCCCGCGGCAGGCATCCGAGGGGTACACGTAATCGAAGCGGTGTTGCGCCAGTGTTCCGAGGCCGGACTGAATTCCCCCGGTTGAGAATCCGGTCGTGAACCGGGTAGTGATGTCGGCGACCACCGTATCGATGTTCAGGTTCGCCGTCGGGCCGCTGCTGGCGTATATCTCCGTCACCATCAGGCGATCGAAGAGATACGTATAATCCTTCGCCGTCAGTCGATACCGAAGCTGCGTGAGCCCGGCCATCTCCTCCTGGACTTCGGTGATCATGCCGGCGAAATGCTTCACGGAATCGCTGGAGGTCATCACGATGTACTCATTCGCCGCGGCCGGGTGCCAGCTCCGATCGGGCACATGGATGACCGTCTCGGCCCCGCCCGCATTCGACACCACGCTCTGCGTGATGTGCAGGGACTGGAAGTCGCAGGAGGTCGTCCGGGTCGATCCGGCAACCGATATGACCAGCGGCATTAGAAGGCGAAGTTCCGTTGGGATCTTGTGAGCCGCATTATCTCGCCCGATACCTCTCGGGCAAGCTCACGGACGCGCTCGCGGGAATCGACGGAACCATTGATGATGATGGAGCCGATAGTTACGCCCATTCCGCCGGAGCCGAGACGATCCAGTGGCACGACCGCCTCGGGGCCCGCCTCGCCGATGAGAGCGCGCGTTGGACCGGTGACGATGCCACCATGCGCGAACGCGCGCGTGTCGCCGGAGGCGATGTAATGCTGCGAGCCGTCTGGCCTTTGCCAGAGCTGCCCACCGGTGGTATCGGTCGCGATAAGCATACCGAGGGGACCGCCTCCGCTACCCGACCCGCCGCCAAGAAATGAGGGCGGGAATTGTGGGACGCCGCCGCCACCACCTCCGCCGAGAAGGCCCAGAAATTGAATGATGCCCCCGAGAAGCGGCATATTGGCCATCTGAGCAGCGACCGTTACCAGCCAGTCAAAGACATTTTGCAATCGGTCGGCGACCATCCCAATGAACGCGCTGATGGTTCCGAAGACAACCATCGCCGTCGAACCGATATCGTCGAACACGCCGCGCATCAATGCTCCAAGATTCGAGAAGTCATCGCCGAATGCGACGAGGCCCTTGATGAACGTCCCGACAAGTCCTTGATTCTCAAGCAACCCATCGTGGGCAGCCCTTCGCCAGTCCTCCCACTTATCGGTGACCAGCTGCGTTGTGAGGACGACCTGTCCGAGCGCCGCAGTAATGCTGAGCACGATGCTCAGAACTGGGTTGATACGCGCCAGAAATAGCCCCATCGCCGCCGCCGCCGCGTCGATCCCGGTGGCAATCTGTCCGAAGGTGTTGTCGTGTGCGATAGTTTCGGCCGCCTTCATGCCGAGCGCGAACGCTGCAACGGCCACAAGCAGTGGAGCAAACGCGGCAACCAGCCTAAGCACCTGAGTCACAATCCCAAGGAACCAAGCCGCGACAGCCAAGCCAATCAGGGCGACAAGGGCCGTTCTGAGAAGTGCCGCGGCATTCGAGTTGCCCTTGAGCCACTCGGAGAACTTGCCCACCTTGTCGATTACGGTCTTCAGGATCTCAAGTGGCACCCGCAGGGCATCTCCGAGTGCCTTCAGTCCCTGTTGGACCCGCGGCAGCACATCGCGGAAAAGCCGGATCATGATCGGGATGATGTAGTTGCCGATCCTTACCTTTAGACCATCCCACGCATAGTTAATGAGATTCAATTCGCGTTGCTGCTTCTCCATCGCGTTCATCAAACCGCCGGACATATCGGCGCCGAGTGCGGTCATAATTTCATCCAACCGTCTGATATCTGAGACCGCCAGCGTCAGGAAGTCATGGAGTCGACCCCCGGCGCGGCCGAAGAGCTGTCGTTCAATGATGGCCTGGGATGGCGCATCCAATTTGCGCATCTTCTCGCGCAGGCCTTCGAGGATCTGGCCGAAGGGCTTCATCTGGCCCTGGGTGTTGAGGACAGAGACGCCGAGCTTGTCGAAATCCGAAGTCCCCTTCGCCATCGCGTCGGCCTGGCTATAGACGTTGTTGGCGAGGATTTGGAAGGAGGACGCGAGATCGTCCGCGGTAATGCCGACATACCTGGCCTGGAAGTTCCAGGCGGAAGCCTCCGCCCCGCTGGCCCCGATGGCGTCGCGCAGCGCATCGAGATCGTGGGTGAACCGGCGAGTGGTATCCAGGACATCACGGAGCGCGAAGGCAGAGCCGATCGCGGCGGCAACCCTGAGCACCGTGCTTTGAAGCTGGCCGAATTGCTGATTCATCTGAGTCAGCGTCGCGCCCGCGGCGTTGGTTGCGCTAATGCGGATGAGCAGATTCGCCTGTTCGGACAGGGCCACTATTTCTTCTCTTCTTGCTTGCGGTATTTGTCCTCAAGCCGCATGAAGGTCAGCGCCTCCATCGCCTCTCCGTATTCATACTCGGGCGTCATGCCAAGCTCCTGCCAGAGGCGCCGCCGCTGAGTGAAGCGCACATACTCGATGGGCGGCGCCATGTCCTTGGGACTTCCGAGGAAGAGCCAAGTGCTCAGCTCTTCCTCAACGCGTTTGGGACGATCGCCTCGGTCAGCTCGGTGAACGTCCGGCCAATGGCAGCCGTGACGCCTATCGACAGCCCGTCGAAATCGTCGGTGGCCGGTTCGCCAAGTGGTTCATCGCCATCGCCGTCGAGCACGTGCCACGCGACTATGAGACCGCGCAGGAATTCTTCGCCGGCATTCGGATCGTCCTTGGCTTTGGCGAGCCTTTTCATGCGCCGATTTGTCATGTACTTCGGGTCGCGCAGGTCCACCCACTGTTCCTCGAAGCCGAACGGGCCCAGGTCCAGGTGGAATGTCTTCGCCACTATGTCCTCCCTATTAGGTCGAGAGCGAGGATGAAGTCGAGACCGTCGCCAGAACCTTGATGCTTCCGGAATCGGTCGTGTTGTACTTCGCTCGGAAATCGGCATCGAACCGCAGATATGGGCCGGAGCGATCCGGGGTCACCTTGGTGAAGTGCGCGCTCGTCATCGTGATGTCAAGCAGCGAGTACGTGCTCCCGGCGGTCCCGTCGGGGAAGCGCAGCCGAATCTCCCGCGCAGTGTTCGCGCGGAAGTCGATGTAGGGACCATCCGTCGAGGCATAGAGCGAGAGCTTGCCGGTGATGTCGATCTGACCGGACTCCGCCGCGGAGGCCTGCTGGCTGTTGTTGCCGGCGTAGAAGATCTCCGTCTCCCGCGCGACTGTCATATCCCAAGCGAGCAATGTGACCTTCGTCGAGCCGCCGATGCTGAATACCGGTGCCCATCCCTTGAGCGGATGGAGCGTCGTGTAGGTGGCGGTCGTTTCGGCGATGCCGGTAGAGACAGCCCCAGTGACCCAATGCGGCTTGACCTGGATGAGGTTCGAGCCGCGGTCGAAGCGGAAGTTGAGCGAGTCCATGACGGCGCCGGTGAATTGCCGCTCCGGCCCGGTCGCGTCGGTCGATCCCCAATAGTCGAAGATCGTGTACGAGGGCGGCGTGGCTCCCTGCGTAAAGGTGTGCTGCCAGAAGCCGTTGCTCGATGAGCCCACCGTGTCCGTGCCGAGGATGCCCGGCCAGAAACGCGCCGCCTCGTTGGGGTAGTAATCGAACGTGGCCCCGTAGGAGCCCTTGTGCACGCCGGGATAGACGTCGATCAGCTTCGACGAGACGGCCCGCCTCCCCTCATCGAAGATGTAGCCCTGATCGTCGTCGTACTCCGGATTTTCCTTGAGCGGCATCCACAGGACCGGCGTGGTGGCGGTGGATGCGTACGCGGACTCGACCGCGATACCCCAATGGGAACGCCAGGTCGGAACAGCCATGTTCTAGTCCTCCTTCGCCGGTCGTTCCGGCCGGACATCGCGGATGAGAATGAAAGCGGGATTGCGGATCTCCTCGTCGGACTCGACCGCATCTCCGGGCTGGAGGACGCAGTTGAGCGACGGGACGAAAATGGGGCTTGGCCCCGTGTATCGGTACTTGCTCATGCGCTGGTCGAGCTGAACAACACGCCCGTTTCCTCCTCCGTGGCCTCGATCGTGAACACAACCCCGAGATATCCGGGGTTGTCGCGCTGAAGCCTGATCTCGCCGTACTCGTAGCCAGTCACGACCGCATCCATGCAGCTATTGCCAAGGCTCCGGTTGAGATCGAGCTTGCTGATGAACGAACTCACATAGGGCCTCGCTATCATTTCCGCTGTCGGCAGATCGGTGCCGGGCGCCGCGGCCAGCAATTGGGCGAGGATGGTGTGGGTCGTCCGCCGCAGCCCCTCACCCACGCCGCGCTCGAGCGTGCCCTTACTGGCCATGTTGATGACCGCCGGGAGCGACACCTCAAGGACGTTCGGAGCAACGTCGAAACATCGGCCGGTAGAGAGACCGGAGATGAGTGCCTCGACGGAGGCCAGGCCAGACATAACAGATTGCAGCGTCACGGCCCGACCGCGATCCGGTGAAGCGCGCGGCCCACCGCCGCATTGAGAATGCGGCCCACCTCATCCTTCTTGTGCCCGGCGGCTGGGATGATGAATGGCAGCGGCTTGGTGCCGCGCACTCCGATGGCCATCGCGATCTTCCAGGCCAAATGCAGTTGCGCTCGGCTGGCCGCTCGCCCGCCGCGTTTCATGACGCGATGAGTCTTGACGCTCTGCACCGCCCCGGCCGCCGCAGCTTCGCCAGCGACGATCCCTGAGCGATTCATCCACGCCGCGATGAGGCCGACGCGCGGCACATCACCGGGCTCCCGTCCCTTCTCAATGCTCAGAGCGGTCGCCGCGACCGATCCGATGATCGTCGTCAAGCCGCCGTCGAGCGTGCGCATCTGAACCGAGTTCGGAAGCCTGCGGCCGACCGCAAGACTCTTGGCTTCATCCCGGACTGCCTTACCGGCCAGGCTGATGGCTGGCCGAAGTTCGGAGTCGAGCGTCTTCCCTCCAAGACCGAAACGACGACGAAGGCCGTCCAGGCCCTGAATGCTGATATCCATTTTCAGCATCTAGGCCTGCTGCCTCGTGTATCGGTCGAGGATGTCCTGGAGATCAGAGGGAATGCGGCGCGAGAACGTGGCGGTCCCAAGGCCCTCGACACCGACCACATCCGAATAGTTCATGTCCCGCCCGCGCCAAGCGCGTACCGTGAGTTCGGTTGCCACATGTCTGATCTCGTCCGGCACCGCTGAGGAACCCGTCGCGTTCCAACCGAACTTCCCGATGATCTGCACGGTGTTATAGCCCTCGGGGAAGGTCGTGTACGAGAACGAGGTCGAGTAATCCCCGGAAGGGATGTTCGTCAGCTCCAGCCACTGATATGGCCAGCCGTTCTGTGGCACCGTCGGCATGAGGTAGTAATCACCCGTAGAGATCGTCGTGTACGTGCCCGATGTCGCCTTGAGCGTGTCCTGAGCGAGCTTGAGAGTGGTCACGCTCACGATGTCGTAGGGCAGGCTGTACAGGGCCGAGCGGCCGTTGCCCGCAAGCTTCACGGTCTCGTCTCCCGTCGAGGTGTAGAAGCGCCGACGGGTGATGCTGTCGATCAAGCGCGATTCGCGTGTGATGAGCAATCCGAGGACCGTCGGCGTCACAGTCGAGGGATCGGAGGACAGGGATGGGACGTACGAGGCGATTTCCCCTGTGCTCGTGTAGTCGATGGCCGTCGTCATGCCCTAGCCCCAGGACGCGGCAGAACCGCGCGCCGCTGCGGCACGATCGTCGCGGCCTCCGGCAGCGGGCGCGCACCGAATTTCCGGATGAGCCGGCGGGCGCGAACCTCATCAACCTCGATGATCCGCCCATCGGATAGGCGGAGCCGCTCGAGCTGGGTCACGGAATGAAGCGCCCGCTCAGGCCGTAGGTCCATGAGGCGCTCGTCCCGGAGAGGGTCGAGAGCACCCGGAAGGTCTGGGGAAGCGGCTGGGAGAACACCGGCACGGCGCCGCCGCTGACGGCAGTCGCACCGGGGTAGATCGTCAGGTAGATATCGCCGGTCGCACCGCTGAACACGGCGGTCGAGCCGGTCATGTTCCCGGCCAGCCACGACGATCCCGAGAGGTAATCGGCGCTGAAGATGCTCTTGGGCTGCACAGACAGCTTCAAGGTCGAATCGCCGCTCGTGCCGGAAAGCGCCGCGGTGACGGCGCCGTAGATCTCGATGCCCCTGGCCCAGGGCGGCGTGGTGAAGTCGGCGCTCGCCGTGGATAGGCCCGTCGCCCCGACCGATGAGATCGTGCCGGAGGCGCGGATGGTGAAGGCGCTCGTCGATCCGAACGACACCCGCTCGGCGTACGAGGTCGAGTCGGCGTCCGCGTGGAACTCTTTCAGGATGCCCTGGTCCACGTATTGGCTCATGTCTTTAGTACCCCCTCGGGCATCTTCTCGAGCTTCGGCTCGGGCTCATATAGACGCGCGTTCGGCGTGTAGGTCTCGACCGATCCGGTCCAGGCCCGCTCGACGTACGAGAGGCCATCTCGCGCACCGGCAAGCTGCGCGGCGTTGAAGAGAGCCTGCTGGGCGATGTCACGGAGCCGCGCGGCCTCGACAAGAGTGGCCGCAGAGTGCTTCATGAGCTCATCGTGATCCTCTTGGCTGATCTTCTTGTTTTCCAAGAGCGTCTTGGCAGCGTTCGCGAATGCCTTCGCGGCGCCCTCAGTAGCCGCAGCGTTCAAGACATGCTGCTGCTGCTGCTGCTTGTATCCGTTTTCACGCTCGGTCAGATCGGCGTTGCGCTGAATGAGTTTCTTGCGGAAGCGCTGACCGTCTCCCTGAAATCCGTACAGATATGGCGTGAACAGGAGATCAGTCTGGTCCGGCAAGTGAACCTTGATCCCGAGACCGCGCAGGAAGCCGAGGAAGTACTCACATGAGGGGCGCTGGAAGAGGTACTCCCCTTGCCCTCCGGGCGTCTGATCGTTCTGAGACATGTCCACGCCGTAGACGTGGACTTCGCCGTACGCCTGCGCCCTGTCGACGACGACACCCTTCTCATCCCGTCCGGCCATTCCCGCGAGCGCGAGCATGTACGAAATCGAATTCGTGAAGTAGGTCGTCCGGTAGAAGCGGATGGCCTGCTCAAGCGGGAAGCGCTTGGAGCTGGGAATGTCCGGATACTGATCCTGCATGTAGAGACCGAGCGGGAACTTCTGGGCTTTCAGCCAATTCAGATTGGTGGGGTCGCGCTGCGAGATGTCCCCGTCACGGCGATCATGGATGTCGAACCAACAGGAGAATTTCTCCGGCTCTACCTCCGTGAGCTTGTACAGCTCATTGATGCCCCAGAGCTCGAAGCCATCTTCGGGATGATCCACGGCATTCTGCGCGAACGGAGCCATCCGGTAGGAGGATGGCGCGAACCCGATGATCGCGACCTTCTTCTGCCCGATCAATACATCTGAGCGATCGGTCGTCGCGACCGCGATGGCCGCGCCCCTGAGAATCCGATCGGCTTCGATGTCCTTGAGATCCGAGAGGACCACAGTGCCGTGGCCGTTCTGGTCGCTCAACATTTCCTCCGTATCGCTGGCGAGGGGCGGCGCGGCTTTCACACCGTTGGCCGCCCCTCTTAGCCCCGCGGGCTAGAAGCTAGGTCGTACCGACGGCCGTCGCGGTGCCGCTCAGGAAGTAGCCGGTGCTGGTGCTCGTGACCGGGGATTTGCCCGCGACATACTGGATCGCCGTGATGTCGAGGACGACTTCGGATGTTGCCGAAACGCCGACGATGGCCGCGATGTAGCGCTTCACCGGGCGAACCACATCAAGCACGAGCTTGTCGTAAACCGTGGATGAAGAGTTGCCCTTGACGTGCGCGGTGGGGTATTCGGTGAAGTTCGTGATCGCATCCGTCGAGGAAACGGCCGACCACGCGGCGCGGAGGAAGTTCGGACCGGCCGACGAACCTGTCACTGTGGCGATGAACACGACGCCGTCGTATCCCTGCATGTCGAGGCCCGTGGAGCCGAACGGGATGCCGGTAGCCGTGGTGCTGTCACCGCCGCTAGATGCAGCCGTTGACAGAGCCGCAACCGGGCCCGTCGAGCCGACCGCGGCGCTGGTCGAGGTGAAAATCGTCGAGACTTTGACGCTTTTGAGGAGGTTCATTCTGTTCCTTTCCCTTCTTCCCTAGTAGCCCTTGAGCCGGGTGAAGGCGAAGGCTTCCGAGAGAACCGGGGCGCCGTCCGTCTCAATGCGTGCGATGAACAGATCCTGCGCCGTGAGGGCCTTCAGCTCGATCAGGTGATCGATCTGGAGGTCAAGCGCGGTGGCCGTCCAGTAGTTGGAGAAGTCGCCGAAGACCGCGACTCGGCCGGTGATGTCACCACTGGATCCCGTGATCGCGACCGTCTGGCTGGATGAGCCGTACGCCGTCGAAACCGGGGCGTACTCGCTCATGTAGATCGGCCGCGTGAGGAGCGTGTCGTACGAGACCGCGTTCAGGACCGAGCCGAGACCGGCGGGCATCCAGACCGGATTGCCGTTGCCGTCGGTCATGTTGCGGATGTCCTTGTGGTGGAACCGGTTGATCAGCCACGACGAGTTCCGCCAGTACGGGCCCTTGAGCTTGTACTGGGTCTCGATCAGATCGGTGAAAGCCGCCATGACCTTCGAGGACGAGGCCGAGGTGAAGTCCTGAGCGGTCGAGACGCCATTCGCTGAGACCGTGAACAGACCGAGCGGCTGATTGGCGCCGGAGCCGTTCAGATAGGCGATCTCCTCGGGAATCGAGAGCGCGTAGGCCAGACGCCCGTTGACCTCCTCCACCGGATTGATGCCGGACGCGCGGAGGAACTTCTTCGAAACGGTGATGTACGCCGAGAGCGGGTGCGGGGTCAGCTCGCGCTTGCCGTAGGTGAGACCGGTGTCGTTCGCCCCGACCGTGAGTTCCGAGCCCCAGGTCGCGTTCGTGGCGTTGGTGTCGCGGCTGGGAGTACCGAGGCTCTCAGCGGTCGTCAGGGTGAAGTTGCGCGAAAGGCCCTTCATGAAGACCTGATCGTCGATCTTCTTGATCAGCTCGGCGTTGAACTGCTCCTTGGGGACCGTGTACCCGCCGACAGTGTCGATGTCGGCCTCGAGACCCGCGCGGTACTCGCGGTCCTTGAAGGAGAACGTCCCCTGCTGGTCGCCGGTGACGAACTTGCGGAACTCCGCATTGACCTTCTTGGCGTGCTCCTGCGGGGAACCCGCGCGGTTCTCCTCAGGGTCATTGCGGATCGGATCGCCATGCCGCACTCCGAGGTCTCGCCCCTCGGCGCGCAACGCGCGCTCCAGGTCGGATTGGATCGGGGTGAGGTCTTTGTCTAGAGCATCGAGGTTCGTGCGCTGCTCGTCGGTAAGTCCGTCCTTGCCGGCAGAGTCCAGAAGCTCGCGCTCACGCTTGACCAGCGCATTGCGCCGGTCGATGAGATCACGAATGAGGCTCATCTATTTGTCCTTTCGATGTAGTCGAATTCGAGGCATTTCCGCAGTCCGGCGCGGCGACGGTAGATCTCGATGTCCGCACCTGCGACAACGAGCGTTCGCTCGCCGTCTGAACCAACCTTGGTCACAGACGACTGGGCTTTGGAGTCCATGTTCATGAGACAGGTATGGCTGACTTCGTCCCATTCGCCACCGGCCATATCGCAGGCTTCCTCCGTCATCGGCTCGGCATTCAATTCGAGAAGAGCCCTGAGCCGATCACGCGGAACGGAGCGAATCACCGCAGCCAGGGCGCGCATCGAGATATCGGTCTGCGCGTAGGCCGGGAAGGTGACGGGAGATACATCGAAGAGCCGCACGGATTTCAGCGTCCGCAGCGGCGCCCCGCCCTGATCATTGCCCCAAGAGTCGTCCAATGGATCGAAGGCGAAGGACATCTTGTTGACCAGACCGCGGCGAATCGGCTCGAGCACAAGATCGTGGATCGTCGGCGTGTCGATCGGGTCCATCTCGGCCCGCAACCCCAGCTTGTCCTCGGAGAGACGCAAGCTGCCGTCGTTGGTGCCGGCGATGATGAAACGCTCGTCATGATTCCAAAGGGCGAAGATGCCCGGGGCGCTGAGGTCCTTGCCGAAAGCACCAGGGGCGATCATCTCGCGGAAACCGCCCAGATCCTCCGATGGAGCATTGAAGACCGCGGCGTGCCCGATGATGCTCGAGCCCCTAGCCCCGCGTTCGACGCGCAGCTCCGAAACCGCGAACGCCCGGTGACGGCGCTCGCGCAGGGAAGCCGCTCCGGGCTCGCTGGCGTAGAGGGCCTTCAACTGATCGGCCGCATCACCCTCGGAGCCGTGGCAGGCGACGACGTCGTCGCTGCCGTTCTTGAGCACAGCCCAAGGTTTGTCCGCAGGACATGCGTCCGATTTCCCAACATGCCAAGGCATCTGACTGGGATGGTGGGCCGCCCATCGGAGGTATGGGGCCGGATTGGCCCTGATCTGAGGTCAGGGCGCGGTCAGGGCGCGGTTATATTCAGCCCGCCGTTACGCCAGCCGAATGGCGGAGTCATTCAATACGGGGCCAACGGCTAGAACGACACACTCGCAGCCGTCGCAGAGCGGTGGATGGCCGAGCCCGGCCGCAGGCACGAAGCGATCATCGGATAGCTCGCCCCGCTGGGCAAACTTCCCGTCGATCGGGACCTCTTTGCCGTGCAGACCCGGGCAGTCCGCACAATCGTCGCCAGCCACCCAGCACAGCGTTGAGATTCCGGCATCCCGGTAAGCCGCGACCGCGAACGCATTCCCGGCCTGATTGGCCTCGCGCAGCGCCAGCCACTCGGAGCGGGCGGGCCAGGTGAGCAGCGCCGACTCCATGTCCTTGGCCGATCCGCCGAGCAGCAGCTTGCTCTCGGCCGCCGATGCCGCGATGTGACGTTGGGCATAGCCGTCGATGTACTTGGCCACGAAGGCATCGGGGACTTTGGCTTCCTTGCCGAGCTCGCGGGATATCTCGGCCTCGATGAGTGCGGCGTAGGCGCGGAACTGCGGCCCGACCTGACGCACGATGTAGGCGCGGTGCTCATCGTAGAAGATATCCAGCCATTCGGGCGGGTTGGCACGCTTGCGCGAACGGCTCTGGATGTCGGCGCTCTCTCGGCGAAGGACACGCTCAACAACATCGGTGAGCGAGATACGTTGCGCCTTGGCTAGAGCCCGGCGAGAGGACGCCGCCCCAGTGCCGCGCTGGCTCGACGTCCCCTCGCCACCGGAAGGAAGGGATGGCCGCTGGGGAGATGGTACATCCCCCGCCGCGGGCGGCGCGGGCGGATTGGCGACATTCTTGGCCGAGCCCATGTTCAGCGGCCAGAGCAGGATCTTCCCGACATCGCTCGGGTCCTCCGGGGGCTCGTATGGGTTCAGATTCTCGAGTGCGCGAATGTCATCGGTCGTCAGCCACTTGCCGAAGCCGACCGCGTAGGCGTTATAGCGCTTGTCGAGATCCGCGCGCTCCAGCCCATCCATGAGGAACTCGGCGAAGTACCCGGTATCCCGCGGACGGAGCAGCAGCTTGGCATTGATCGCGTGCTCCCAACGCACGGCCCAAGGCTGGATCGTGAACTTCGCGAATCCGATCTGGCGCTGCTCGATCCCAACACCGTAAGGGCCAGCCTTGTCGCTCGATGTGACCATGTCCGGCGGAACGCGGAAGAACCCCGCGATCTTCTCGGATGAGAACCGGCGCTGCTCGATGAATTGGGCGTCCTGCTGGTTGATCCCGAGCACCTTGATATCCATGCCCTGGTCCAGCAGGGCCATCTTCCAGGCGTTCGCCACACCCTTGTGCCCCTGATCCCATTCGGCGTGGAGCCGTTTGATGTCGTCGGTTGAGAGCTGCTTCGCGTACATCAGTGCGGCCGGTGGCATCGAGCCATTGCCGTAGAAGCGGCCAGCGTATTCCTCCTGCGCCTGGGCGAGCCCGATCTGCTCGCGCATCATGGTGATGACCGAATACCCGATCAGACCATCAAATCCCAAGCCGGCGATATGGAACACGTCACGAGCCGGCAGGATACGCGACAGGCCAGGATCTCCTGGGAGTTTCTTGATCTGCGTGTGATAGACGAGATCGCCCGAAGAGGTGCGGACCGGAAAGGTCCGATCGGGAAGAAGGGGCCACAGCCCGACACAGTCTCCGGTGTCGTTCCGCTCGATCCAGGCATACGCATTGCCCCAAGTCAGAAGATGCGCCTGCATCGTCTCCTTGAGAGCGAATGCGGTCATCTCCTCATTCGCTTGATCGTGCAGTACGGTGTAGAGCGGGTGATTCGTGCCGCGCTTCTTGCCGCCGGATTCCAGACGCTTATAGGTGATGAGCGGAACCTGTGCGATCGTCTCTGAGATGATCTTGATGCACGTCGAGACGTCGATCGCGTACAGAGCCGTGCGTTCGTTGACCTCCACGCCCGCAGCGGTGTTCTGCTGGCCCCCGAAGGTGCGGATCGCCCAATTCGCGGGGTTCTCAAGCGAGGCTCCGGTGAGGACGGAATAGCGTCGTTCAAGGGCACGAACCAAGACACCCATCAGGACGCTCCTACGATCAGCACAAGCGCGATGAGCAGCGCGCCAGCGACGATCAGAGCGAGCGGAATCGACACGAGCGCGCATCCGACCACGATCGTGGCCAGCCCGAGCACGACGAGCGCATCGGGGACATTGCGTCGCAGAAGGGTCATGCCATCCACCTGATGCTCGGAGCGACCGAGCCGCGATTCGCCACGGCCCGGCCTAGCGCCATGATCAGAGCCACGGCACCATCGACCCGCTCAGTGGACTTGGCCTTGTCGGGCTTGATGTTGCCGGCAGGATCTTGCGTGACCACGAGATTGTCGGCGTTCCAGCGCAGCACGGGATTGCCGCCGTGATCGATCCGACCGCCTAGGACGTGCTCGAGCAGTGCCTTCGTCGGCCCGGTGAGGTCACGATAGCCCTGCCCGAACGGGATGACCTCTAGCCCTTCCTCATTCAGCTCGTTCGCGATCTGCGTAGCGCCCCAGCGGTCGAAAGCGATCTCCCGAATGTTGAATCGCTTGGAGAGCGCTAGGATGTCCGCCTTCACGATCCGCATGTCCACGGCTGTGCCGGGTGTGGCTTTGATATAGGCGTCAGCGGCCCATTGCTCGTACGGAACATGATCGAGCGCGGAACGACGTCGAATGCCTTCCTCGGGCACCCAATACCACACGAGCACCCGATAGACGCCTGTTTCCTCGTCATCCGGCGGGAAGATCACCGCGAAGGCTGTGAGATCGGTGGTCGATGAAAGATCGAGCCCCGCGTAGCAACGCCGACCTTCCAGCTCGGAGGGAACGACGATGCCGCCACAGCGGTCCCACGCTTCCATCGGCATCCAGCGCACGTTCTGAGTCGTCCAGATATCCAGCCGCAGACGCTTGAAGGTGTTCTCGTACGCCGGCACCATCGCGGCCTTGCGCGCGGCGGCTCGGAGATCGTCCCGGAACTGCTCGCCCATGTAATCCCAGCCGGGATTGGCCTTCTGCCAGGTCTTCGGGTCCTGGATATCATCCCCCGGCTCGGCGGCATAGACAACCGCGTAGTGATACGGATCGGCGGACTTGCCATCGATGAGCGCAACAGCGCGATCGTGTTCCTCGCCACAGATGCTCTTGCGGTCGAAACCGGCCGTCGTGAAGAAGAACGTCAGCGGCTGGGTACGGGCGCCCTGGGATGAGGTCAGCACGTC
>ERZ1292642.794-Hain-H14-01um-R1-794-length-16472-cov-5_pt1 | contig 16472 bp, 20 predicted proteins | sample MGYA00564403_ERZ1292642 | MGnify/ENA primary metagenome ERZ1292642 (study PRJEB36523, sample SAMEA6512643) | groundwater metagenome | collected 2019-01-09 | study: AquaDiva: Metagenomics assemblies of 32 groundwater samples | reverse complement strand
TGGCCGCTCCCTTAACCAGGACCCGCAAGCCTAAGCCCACCCAACCCCCGCCGAAGAAGGAGGTCGCCGACACCGACCGGCTGCCTCCGCATTCGCCCGAGGCGGAAGTGGGAGTGCTGGGCTGCATCATGCTGGACCCCGAAGGCAGCCTCAGCCTCTGCATCCCGCAGTTCAAGCCGGGCGCCCAAGTCTTCTTCGACCTGCGTCACCGCGTCATCTACGACTGCGTCGTGGACATGTGGGACAAGCAAATCAAGGTTGACCTCATCACCCTGCAGCAACGGCTGCGTGACGCCGGCCAACTCGAACAGGTTGGCGGCATGAGCTACCTGGCCGAGCTGCCGGACAAGGTCCCCAGCGCAGCGAACCTGGAGTTCTACACCGAGATCGTCCTCAAGAAATACACCCTCCGCCGCGTCATCGCAGCGTGCGCCGAGGTCACCGCCCAAGCGTTCAACGATCCCGAGGACGTGGGCGCCATCCTGACGGGCGCCGCCGCCGCCATGGATTCGGCGATGGACGTGGTCACGCCCGAGACGGTGGTCACCTCGTCGAAGGTGCTCGTGCCCGAGGCGATGGACTACATCGAGCTGCTCCGGCAGAAAGCGGGAACCGTGACCGGACTTCCCACCGGGTTCCTGGACATGGACATGATGACCTGGGGACTGCAGCCCTCCGAGATGTTCGTCATCGCCGGTCGGCCCAGCATGGGCAAGACCGCACTGGCCATGAACATCGCCGAGAACGTGGCGTCCGCCGGATTCCCCGTTGGTATTTTCTCCCTGGAGATGAGCAAGCAATCGCTCATGGTCCGCATGCTCTGCTCCCGAGCGCACGTGTCCACCGCGTGGGTTCGCACCGGCAACCTCAGTGTGCCATCAGCGCAGCGGCTCACCAAAGCCAGCGCGGACTTGTTCAAGGCACCGCTCTTCATCGACGACAGTTCGGCGCTGTCCATCCTGGAGCTGCGCGCCAGGGCGAAGCGGATGCACAAACAGTTTGGGATCCGTCTCTTCGTCGTCGACTACCTGCAGCTCATGCACGCACCAACCCGGCGCAGCGACAACCGGCAACAGGAGGTGAGCAACATCAGCGGTGGATTGAAAGCTCTGGCCAAAGACCTGGGCGTGCCCGTGGTGGTGCTGTCCCAGCTCAACCGCCGGCTCGATGACCGTGGGGCAGCAGCGGCGCCGAAGCTGTCCGACCTGCGTGAGAGCGGGTCCATCGAGCAGGATGCCGACGTGGTGGTGCTGCTACACAAGCCGAAGAAGGAAGTCGCCGGCACGGACGGCAGCTACGACCCGACCATCGAGGTCAGCGCCATCATCGCCAAGCAGCGCAACGGACCCACGGGCGAAGTGTCACTGGTATTTTTACGAGGCTGCACGAGGTTCGAGTCTGCAGCCAAGGTGACTGCTGATGATGTCGAACCCGACCCGACCCTGTTATGAACCGACGACGATGGACCAAAGAACAGTATGAGAACAATCAAGCTAAACGTGCAAGGAGTGGGCCACGTCCCGTCGTTCAAGAACAGCAAGATGCTGGTCATGCCAAAAGGAAAAAGGTCAAGGCCACTGCTCATCACCAAACCGGATTTCCAGGCATGGATGACCGCGTGCGTGGACGCTTTCGAGTCGCAATTACGCTCCGAGTATCAGACAACAGAGGCAGAGATGGTGATGGTGCGCTCTCTACCATCCTGGATTGCATGCGTGATGCCGCTCGACGACTCTGTAAACCACATCTCGGAGATCACGTTACGAGTGATTAAGGTCAATCCGGGGCACGAGGGCGCAACCATCGAAGTCAGCAGGGCATGGTGAAGATTGAGCGAACGACACCCAGCCGATATAGAGACGGTCAGGCGTATCCGTAATTTTTTAGCGCAACGGGATGGGGAGGGGCGGACTGTTGGGTGTGAGCCTGATGCCACTGGGAAGGGAAGCGGGCTGGAAGGAGAGAGTGGAGGGAACTGTGACAGCGCGCCAGAAGAGGGCGTCCCTGGGACTGGTGCCAGCCAGGTAGATCGCACTGCCGACGGGCGCCGTCGGATCAAGCGATTGAAGAGCCGCCCACCCGCGCCAAGTCGTCATGTTGCTTGACCACTGCACCTGCATGTTGGTGGCAGTGTTGTTCACCCAGATGGCAGCCTGGTTGTTGGTGGAGGCAGTGATGCGGAGGTTCACCGGGCCGAAGTGTTTGTTCGTGTAGAGCACGATGTTGCTCGGGTCGGACTCAATGCCGTTGAAGAGGTAGGCCGTGGCGTAGAAGTAGGCGATGCCCGGAACGACGTTCGGCATGGCCAGCGAGAGTTGGGTGGGCGGCACGTTGCTCACCGCAGCCACGCTCGATAGCCCGCTGTTGGTTGCGTAGTAGAGCCGGTAGCCGGCAATCGGACTGGAGGGTGTCGGGTCCCACGCCAGCGTGACCGTGTCAGCAGCCTGGGCGAGTGGGGTGAGGGCGAGGGTGAGTGAGGCGATGAGCGATGAAATCCATTTCATGCGCCCAGTAAACCATGTGTGATGAGCGCGTCGAGGATGGACTTCACCACCTGTGCCACCTGCGCCGTGGTTGCCGTGCCGGTGTCCAAGCCGCCGGCATTTTTGTTTGCCGTGCCGGTGAACGTGGTCCAGCCCGTGTTCCTCGCACCGACGACAGCAGTCTGAAAGAGTGAAATACCCGTCGAGGTGAGGCGCAGCACTTCGAGCGTGGCACCAGCATTCGACAAGGAGAACCGAGCCTGGGAACGAAGCGTTGCGTGAGTGGCATCCTCCCACAATGTGGCGACGCGCATCCCCAGTTGCCGGTCCGCCGTCGCATCGTCCGCCCGCCAGTCGACCGAAACACCGCAGTTGGCCGCACCCTGGCCCACTCCACCGCTGACCTCGTGGTAGGCTTCCAACGCCACGGGCTGCGTGTTGTTGGAAGCGTCGAGGGCATTGGCCTGGATGAAGCCCGCCTGGAAATTGGCGAAGCCGGAGTCGTCACCCAGCCTGGCCTGCAGGAGTGGCCCGCCTGTGCTCTCCACCTTGAGGCCAGCCGCTGCTGCCGTAACGCCACCCAGGGAGAGGAACGGTTCGCCCGAGGCTTGGAGGAAGGAGCGCATGGACTCTGCCTCCGTTTGGCTTCCTGGTGCCACCGTCTGCACTCGGAAGTAGCTCCCGCTATTGACCCCAGAGAAGTCGCCGCCAGGGTCCACGTTGAGTTGGATCCGGCCAGCCGCCGCGTAGGTCAGCCCGTTCCACCCAAAGCCACGGAGCTGGAAGATACCCGTGTTCGCCGTGACCGCTGCGGCGGAGTTGCCCAGCGCACCGCGTTTGGACATCTCCAGCGAAACGCCCTGGGTGTCGGCAGCCACGCGGGTCCACGACGAGCTGATGGCTGCCGAGCTGCTGATGTTGATCGGCCCGCTGGTTCGTCCGAAGCCACGAGACGGGACCGTGTAAGGCGGCTGCGGCCTTGGGTCCGGCGCGTAATTAGTCTCGGGCATAGGTCAGAAGAGTTTCCGCACGGCGAACGCTGCGATCTCAAACGGCGCCGTCTCCTGCCAATTAAAGTTGATGGTGTCAAAGACGCCCGTGCTCTGGTCGAAGGCGAACGGAGTGCACGTCACGCCGCTCTGCTGCGTCTGCGTCAAATCTTCAACGCCATTGCAGAGGCTGGCGTTCACCGCGCCATCGGTGATCGTTCGGTAGCACGCTTCTTTGGTCCGGGAAAATTCAACCGAGGTGAGGTTACAGGAACATTCGGCAACGGAATAATTGACCGACGTGGAATCCAGGGCGAAGACCGGCCTGGAGATTTCAAAAACGATGACGCTCAAGTAACCCTCGCTGGCGCTGACCACGTGCCCGGAGGATAACCCACCACGGTCGGTCGTCAGGGCTACTCGCCGGCTCGCAGCCCTGAAGCCGTTCACCTGGATCGAGTTTGCTTTTGTCCCAGTAGCAAACGTGGCAGCGATGCTTCCGTCGAAGACACGCAGCCCAACGTAGTTGGTGCACGTTGCGCTGTCGGCCATGTTGGTGGTCCCGCTGCAGACGCCGAAGTAACCGTCAGCGGTGGGGATGTCGACGCCGCTGTTGATGCGGACAAGCATCACCACCTTCAACCGATTCCAGAACGCGCCCCACGGCATGCGCCGCCCGTAGCTGCCGTTGCTGATGGCTAGCCGATTGTGCGTGCGCCCGTCGACCATGGTCCGGCTGACGATGGAACAACCGCTGGCCGCTACGCCGTTGGCTCCCCAACCGGAACCACCCGTGAACGAGGTGATGGCGCCCACCGAGTAGTCGTCGAAAGCCTCGATAGCAACGTCGTCAACGCCGCTCAAGATTCCGGGGAACGATGCGGCGGAAACCCCGCTGCTTGCAGCTCCCGCGCTAACCCACTGACCGGAGATGACATCCCACACGCTGAGGACGCCGGCTGCGGTGTAGCTCACTGCAGCCTTGCGGCGATTGGCTGGTGGTGCTGGGGCTTTGCCCTCGTAGACGTCGGTCCCGAAGTTTCGGGATTGCGCTGTGGTCGGCGGTTGTGGCCGAGGGTCTGGTGCGTAATTGACTTCAGGCATGGGATCACGCTACGTGCCCGCGCCACCATCCTCAACCGCTCCTTGAGTTTTGCCCACTGCAATCATCACTGGTGCCCCGGAGGGAAAAGCCATCGTCGTCGCTCCTGCGCTGTGTCCCGAACCGAGCTGTTTGTCTACCTCCAGATGAGCCTCCGCCGTCTTGATGAGTTGGTCGTTAAACTCACGCACCATCCGCATGATCTCAAGCACCAGCTTGTGGTCGACCTGGTCCCCTTTGGTGACCAAATCTTCGACGAAGGCGCCCAACGTTCTGATCGCACCCTCGGCGTTATCCGCTGCCACGATGATTCGACCGTGTCCGATTTGTTTGATGCCCGCCGCTTCCGCTGTCTTTCCCAGAGCAGCCAGAGTCTCGGCCTTGACACGCAACGAGTGCACCCCAAACCGGGCAAACGCCGCCGCTTCAACCATCGCCGCCGAAGCCTTCTTGCGCTTCTTCGCCGGGACCGGTGGCAGGATGATCGGGACGGCGAGTTGTTCGTTCGCCTGGAATTTCACTGGCAGTTCCGATTTCACGTTGGGTCCACCCTGGATGAGTCCCCGTCGGAAGTCGAGTCGCCAGGAAGCACTGGTTGCCCGGTAGCAGCGCTTTCGCCGGCATCCAACAGAGGCACCCCATCGGTTCCGGTCGGTCGTGGTTCACCCACGTCTCCGTCGACTTCGCATCCCCGCAGGTCATCAGCCGGCGGTGGAAGAGCGGACATCGCCTGCACCTCATCAGCCTGGGCACGTATAAGCTCTGGGTCGCTTTCCTCTTTTTCGGCGAGGACATTAAAATCTGACAGAGGCGGAACAATATGTGCGGGTAGGTCAGCAAGAGGAAGACCGCGCACCTTCGCCCGCTGCCGGCTAACCGACAGAAACGTGAGGACGCTGCCGCCGCCGACCGCACGAACTGTCGCCCACGTCGTCTCAACCTTACGAACGTAGTTCGCCAACGCCTCAACGATTCGGTCATAGAGCACCTCGACGGCTTCTTCATAGTGGCCCACGTAGCTGGTTTGCCCGCTCTTCATGCGGTCGGACTCGACGGTGTCCGCTGTGCGCTCGAAGCTGTCTGTGGTCACCGCTTCCACCGTGTAGTCCAGCCGGCCTTCAACCCTCCGGTTGAGCAACGCCACGTTGTGGACCGAGCACGCCACGCGCTGAAACCCGAGCCGCTTGAGCAGCGCATCACGCAAGCGCGGCTTCTCCCGCAGCACGGAGCCCAGCTTCCACGGTCGACACTTGAACATCACGATCTCTTTCCAGTTGGCGCGGAAGGGCAGAGCGAAGAGGCGGACCCAACCGAAGTCGATCACCTGCCGTTCCAGGAGCCAGCGCGCACCACAACGCTGGATGCCGGTGAGCACCACCATGCAGACATCCGTCGGCACGCCGACCTCCATCGAGATGAATTGAGCGAACGTGCGGTGATGCTCCGCTCGGCGCGGCGGCGGGTCCGCCTGGGCCGGCAACTGCACCGGGTGATACGGCGAGGGGATGGGCGGATGCGTGCCGCCGGGCCAGCGGTAGTAGAACTCGGCGTGGATCCCCGGAGCCTTCCGGATGAGCGACGCCACGATTGATCGGTGCAGGAGCCAGCGGTCGTTGCGGTCCTCCAGCGAGTGCGTCTGCAGCAGCCCGGAAATTGCAACAAGCTGAATCTGGTAGAGGCACACGCCGGGCAGGACGAGAGCGAACTGTGCCCCATCAGGCGCCTGCTTCCATTCGACGTGCAGGGGAAGCATCCACGAACCGTCCTCCGGCTCGGCATACCAAAGCTCCACGTCCCCGACGGGTTTCAGCGTTACAAGTCCTGTGCCACTCATCTGGACAAAAGCATTGACACCCCCGACCAGCTTTTGCAATAGTGAGTCACTACCGACTCATTATGGTTGAGGTCTTGCAGTTCATATTCGGCGGGACGGCACTCTGGGGGTTTGCCAGGTTCCTGGGGGTTCTGATGCTATTGGCGGTGGTGGCGAGCGTGTTCGCCTCCTTCATCCAACTGCTCAAATCGAAGAAATGAAAGTGCCCACGTGGAACCGTTGCAACATTCCGCCCTGCATCGCACGAGCCCTGGGGAAAACCTGGGACGAGCGCCTGGGGCGGACGCGTCCGTTCACCGACAAAGAACTCATGTCCAAAACCGGCTGGGGCAAGAAGCGCCTGCGAGCCGTGTATCGGGCCGCAACGTGGCAGGAGGTCACAAGCGGCGACATCGATCTGTTTCTCTGGGCTGTGGGGATCAGTCCCTCGACGCAAAGGCGGAGCGTCTGGATGATCGAACGCATCCGACGGGCGGGTGACTTCAGGAAGCTGAGGCACCTCCGGCCCGGTCCCGATTGGCTGGAGAATCTGATCAAGAGTTTGTTGAAGATGATCGAGTCTGTGGGGAATGAGTCACGCAACGCCGATTGAGGTTGAGGCGCTGGGCAGAAATTGGCCGGTCCAGCGGATACCACGCTACAACGAAATGTTCGGGATCTGGCGCAGCCAGTTCAACGGACAGTTGGCCAAGGGTAGTCAGGACGATTACACGAGCATGGGCACGCACTGGTGCGAGTTCGCCAACGGCAAGGATTTGAATCCTCGCCTCATGCTCGATTGGCACATGTGGGTCCTGGACCTGCAGCATCCCTTCAGCCGCACCAAAAAGATTTCCCCCTCCCGCGTCAACCGTCACCACTCCGTTGTGCGAAAGTTCCTGGCCTGGCTCAAGGTCATGGGCGTCATCACCCATGACCCGAGCCTGGCTCTGCCCAACCTCCGCACTCCCGCTCCGCCGCCGCGCAGGATGTGGGACCATGAAGAATACACCCGCATCATCCGCTACGGCAGCCGGCTCCCGCATCGCCACTGCGAAACCTGGCTCACCATCCTGGGCTATCACACCGGGATGAGTCTCATCGACTGCGCCGCCTTGCGCTGGGATGAGGTCGTGCTCAAGGACGATGGCCCATCCTACATCCAGAAGGTGCGCGCCAAGCTGCGCGCTCGGCTGGGGAGGAAGGCTGCCTTCATGGTCCCCATCATTGCCGGTGGTGAACTGTGGCGCTGGATCAAACGGCTTGAGGCGCGGCGCCCGAGGAATTACAAGCGAGCCGACGGCATTGAATACGTGCATCAGGACGCGCCAAACTTTTATCTGTGCAGTCACCCGACCCTCAGCGAAAGGATGCGGAGCTTCTTCGCCGAAGAGCTTACGTGGGCCGGGCTGAAACAGCGGTCGTTCCGGCATCTCCGGAACAGTTTCTGCAGCCGCATGATCAACAGCGGTTCCGACTCCGTGCTCGTCTCCCAGATGACGGGGCACACGCGGTTGGAGCAACTCGCCGACTATGCGATGCCCGACATCCGCTCGCTTCAGGATGCAATGATCCGCGCTCTGCGCTGGGTCGAAAAGGATTCCGGCCCGGACGTGCAACCACGGTTGCTCACTTTGTCGTCCCGTTTGGAGTTGGCAGATCGAAACGATGAGGCTTCCCCAAGCCTCAGCACCTCCTTGGCGTCTGTTGACTCTGGCGGGGCGGCATTAACTGAAAGGTCATAATGAAAAAGAAAGTGGAGTTCTGTATTGGACTCGCCCTCGGATTCTCTGTGGCAATCCTGCTCTGGAAACCATGGGCCAGCCTCATCATCGGCGTCATCTGCATCGTGCTCTGGGCGGTGTTGCGTCGCTCCTACAACAAGGTCCTGTCCTGTTTCCTGGCTGCGTGCCTGGGCGTGTCACCAAACGTCCTGGCCGACTACTCTGCTGGCTACAACGGGCAGAGCTGCTACTGCTTCACCCCGGCGGCGGAGGACCCCAACCCGCCCGCGCAGGAAGCGGTCGTGCTGGAGTTCATCGTCGAGTCCGGTCAGGCGCGCTTCCTGAACATGCGCCACCCGACGGCGCTGGTGGACTACGACACGTTCAACGCCAGCCTCGCCGCGTGGGGCATCGATCTCAACGGCGGCATGCAGTATGCCACCAACGGCCAGCCGGCCACCGCAGCGGATGTCCCGTTCACCTTCGGTGATTGGTCCTCGCCGCTGACCATCTTCCCTGACCGCGTGCAGTATCCCGTGGTGCTGGAGATGACAACCGAGTTGGGCGAGTTCACCTACTGGCAGACCGTCGCCCACTTCTCTGTGCCGGAGGGCACCAGGGTCCAGGTCATGGATTCGCCCGAAGGTGCACAGACCTTCTACCGCTTGCGCGTGGACGAGACGCAACCGTTCCAACCCGCCGGCCCGCTCCTGCTGGGATGCGGACTCGGACTCCTGGCTGGAAGTGCAGTCGTTGCCGTGCTCGTGGTGCGCGCCTGCGCCAGGAACAAGAAAAAGTTCGAGGCCATGTTGCCTCCGAAGGACACGAACGCTCCGCCAAGAATCGACTAAAACAATCAACAGAGAGGTCATGGATGACCGACACGACAGAGAATGCTCCCGTCAAACGAACGTCCCGACTTCGGCCAACGCCCCCAGCGGAAACCGAACCGGACACAGACACTCAGGCCGCAGCAGCCACTCCCTCAACCATCGCTGCACCTGAGCCTGCCGAGCCGGAGCCGCTGCCCCCAGCGGTTCCGGCTCCTTTGCCCGCAGTGGCACCACCTGCAGTTCTCGGTGCCGCTGCGCCTTCGCCCTTCAAACGGCACGACGTCGTCCAGATTCTCGACACCACCAGCCGGAACTACGGCGGGTTCTTCGTCGTCGGCGATGTCCTCCGGGATCAGGTCCACGGCTACCTCATGGCCGAGGGACGCAAGAAGGAGTTCGTCACCGTCCGGATTCCGAACTGCTGGTATATCGGAACCGCCAAGGTCCGCTCGCAGAATCCCTGCAGCCCAAAGTGGATTGCCGACAACCGCCCACCAGCATGAGCAACCGCATCGTCACACCGGACGGAATGGTTCCGCAGAGCGACGGTCCGCCGCGTCCACCCACTCTGCAGGAACGGCTGCAGACAGCCGTGGACCACTGGCAATACAAACGCCGGGACCTCGCCTTCGCCACCGCGCTCAACTGCATCGCCTTCATCTCGACGGGACTAGCCGGCCTGAACAAGGTCGTGATGAACCTCGAAGAAGAGAACGCCGGGCTCAAGCGGGCCATTCACATATTGTCGGTCGGGTCGGAGCACCTGACCAAAGAGAACAACGCCAGGAAGGCAGAGATTGAAGAACTCAAAGCGCGCCTGGCTCAACTCGAAGCCAGGCAATGACCGTCCTAGCAACCGGGTGTTTCGACATTCTCCATGTCGGACACGTGACGTTGTTGGAGAACGCCTCGGATTACGGCGACCTCTACGTGGGGCTCAACAGCGACCGAGCTGTGCGGGAACTCAAGGGCGAGGGGCGTCCGGTCAATCCGTTCGTGGCCAGAGCGGCGGTCGTCGCTGCGCTGGCCTGTGTCACCAAGGTATTCGAGATCGACGACGTGCGCGTGGCTACGACCATCCGCACGCTGAGTCCGGACTTCTGGTTCAAAGGCGGGGATTACACACTCGAAACTCTCGACAAGGATGAGGTTGCCGCTGCCAAGGAAGTGGGCTGCAGGATCGTGCTGGTGCCGACCATCGGCGACTACAGCACGACGAAGATGCTGGAAAGGATGGGGAAATGATCGCCGTCAAGCATGCCGGCGATCTCGGCGACATCATCTACTCCCTCCCGATTGCTCGAACACTGGCTCACGGTCAACCCATCGCCTTCCTGATCGAGGCAGTGACCTACACCCGGCAACAGCTCTTCCCACCCAACTGGTGTGGCATCGACCTGCTGCTGCTGGAGCAGCCGTATATCCAGGACGTGCGGATGTATCACCCCGGCGAGCCGATCAATTACAACCTGAACGATTTCAGGGCGCGCCTGTTCCAATCACTCAAGGTCGGCATTGGGAAAGACAAGCATCTCGGGCACTGGATGTGCGACGCACACGGCACGCCCTACGAGTGCATGGACCCACCGTGGCTGACGGTGAAGGAACCAATCCAAGCTGCGCGTGTGGTCTTCGCTCGGGCCGGCGCGGGACGCCCAGCGCATCAGGTCTACACCAACGCGGCGTTCCCGTGGCACTACGTCTGGGAGAAGTATCACAAGGACGCTGTCTTCGTCGGCACAGAGATGGAGCACGAGCATTTCTGCGGCACGTGCGGACGCGTCTCCCACTACAAGACCAAAGACCTGCACGAGGCAGCTCGGGTGATCGCCGGCTGCGAGCTGTTCGTCGGAAACCAAACTGCAACGCACGCCATCGCCGAAGGGCTGAAAAAGAAAATCGTCCTGGAGGTGTGGACCGGCGGACCAAACTGCATCATTCACCGGCCTGGCGTCGTGCACGGCTGGGACCAGTGGGTGAAGCTACCTGAACTATGAGCACGCAAAGCATACCGAAACTCGGAGAGACTGACCTCGACAACAATCGACTCATCGGACGGCGGGACGCCTTCCACGTCGCTTGCGTCATGTGCTCGTGGTCGGAGGATGATTTGCCAAACAGGCCAAAGCCCGGCATGCGAGTTCGCTTCACCAGTGCGGCCTTCAGCGAGGTGCGCCCGTGTCTGTCCTACAACGAAAAGGCGCACGGAATTATTGACCCGTTCCTGGAGGTCGAAGACATCCAGTTGGACACAAAGTTCTGGGTATTGCTGATGCCCGGCTTGGCCGGCGCGCCCCAGCACAACTTCGATCTCAGCATCCCGCTCGACCCCGACATGAACAAAAGCACCTGGGATTGCAGAGACTGCGACTAATGAAAACAACCCTTGCCCTACTACTGACGACAGTATCCGCACTCGCCGGAACACTGCGTGATGACGCCAACCTGTTCGGACCGGATGCCGCACGAGTCAACGCGGCGCTGGTCAGTTCAAAGGTCTGGGTCGAAACGCTCGTGCAGAAACCCGCCGACATCAAGAGCTACTCCGACACGCGCATTGCCCAACTCGGGGAAGGCTTCGTCATCATCATCACCACCCAGCCCAGAGCCTGGCGCATCTCGATGTATCCGGTGGGCCTGGCCGCGTCACCCCGCGTGGAGGACGTGGGCCAGCGCATGGCCACCAAGTTCAAAGCGGGCCGGATGGCTGACGCCGTCATCGTCGCCGCTGCCGAGCTGACCAAGATGACTGCGCCGACTCCGGTCCTGGAGGCGCCGGCCAAACCCTCCGAGCCAATGTCGACTGGCGCCATCATCGGCATTGTGGCCGGCGGCGGATTCATCCTGCTGTTCGGTGGCATGCTTGTCCTCTTCGTGCGTCGTTCGATCCAGGACAAGCAGGAAGCGGAGAGGCAGCGGGCAGACATGGAAGAGGCCGGTGAGAGAACGCGCAGAGCCCGGATGGAGGAACAGATGCGGGAGAGCCAGGCGCACGAGGAAGCCCGCAAAGAGCGGCAGCGGCGAGAGCGCCCGGTGCCCAAGCTGGACCCGGCGCCCATCCCGGAACTCATCCGCCGTCGTCAGGCCCAGGATAGCAATCCCTACGCCGGCATGACTCGGGACCAGCGCATCGAAATCGTCCACCGCTACGAGGACCACCCGAGCTACCACCAATCCCTGGTCGATGACCCCGTGCGGCTGATGCTGTTCATGCACCTGATGAACTCGGAGAGTCACCACAACTCGCCGGCCCCGCCGCCGCCACGCCAAGTCCACCATCGAGAGCCGGAACCCGAACCGGAGATTGAACGCTCGACTCCGTCCTTCCGCTCCGAGCCGTCCAGGTCCGACGAGAGCGGCAGCTCCGGCGGTTGGAGTTCGTCGTCCTCCGACAGCAGCCCGTCTCCGTCCTCCGACAGCAGCAGCGCAGCCAGCACCGACAGCTCGGGGTCTGGAGGTTCCTGGTGAGTTCAATCGCACTCTGCTGCAACGTCTACAACGATGCCCACGCCTTGAGGGGACTGATGGAGTCCGGGGCGCGGTTCTTCGACAACATCTTCATCCTCCACGCTGGCCCCGGCGGCGCGCACTCCACCGACGGGACCATCGAGCTGGCGGAGAAGTTCGGTGCCACGCTCAAATACGACGACATCGAGCGCGGGTTCGGCGCCGTGCGGACCCGGCTCATCCACGAGTGCGGGTGTGAATGGGCCTTCATCCTCGACGCGGACGAGCGGTTCTTCCCGCAGATAAACGTCATGCGCTGCGAGGGCACCGACCGCTACCCCAATCCGCTCGAACCGAAACTCACCGTTCGCCACGAGAAGGAGATCATCGACCAGGGCGGTCAGCTCAAGGACTGGATCAGTGACCCCGACCTGATGGCGATCCGGTCCACGCGCCGGCACTGGTTTGATTTCGCCATGCGCCGACCGGGCGAGAACTGGGAAATCATCTGGGACCATCAGCTCCGCATCGTCCGCAACGTGCGTGACATCGAGTTCAGCCTGAAGATGCACGAGCAGCTCTGGGACAATCGCACTGGCAAGACGCCGAAGTTCCGCTGCCAGGATCCAGTCGGTGGACCGTTCCACGACCACTTCCACCTTGCGTTCCGGTTAGCTTATCCGGGGACGAAGGAGTGGAACGAGGAACAGTATGCCCGGCTCAACCGTGGTGAGAAGATGCTGGTGAAAGGCAAGGAGGCTGATGGACCTGAAGCTGGAAACCCCACCGGAACGACTAGCTAGATTCGACGTAATAATCAGCCCACAAGACCGCGCACTGGTAGAAGAGCGCGCCATGGAGAAGAGGCGCTTTGCCCAGAACATGCGGAGTCACAAAATCAGTGAGCGCACCGAAGAACAGATTCAGGTCGACGGCGAGCTGCCAGAGTTCGCCGTCTGCAAAGCGCTGCAGTTGCCCTACGAGAACACGAACGGGCGGTTCAAAGACTACGCGGACATCGGCGACGGCATCGACGTGCGCGCCGCCTACTGCCACAACTGGAAGGACAATTTCTGGCACGACACGCCGTGCATCCCCATCGGTCGACCGGGAGACGTGCTCACCTCCGACCGCATCTGGGTTGGTTGCTTTGTTCACCCGAGCCGCACGCGTGTCATCATCCTCGGTTGTATGCGCGGCAATGAGGTCAAGGACTACAAGCGTGGAAGGCCGAGTCAATTCGGGCCGGAGGTGCACATGGTTCCGCATCACGAGTTCCACCCCATCCTGCTGCTCTTTGGGCTTCTTCATCCCAAGCAACTGGCCAACTACCAACGACTGCTGGAGAATCACAAACCGTGGCTTGGCCCCTGCGACCCAGCTTGCGGGCCAGGGTTCTTTCTGCGTATCAACTGACATGCAGAGCAAAGCACGGACGCTTTACCGCTGGCCACTTAACAGCAATCCATTCACCTTCATCGACCGGCTCAAGCTGGCCTTGTTCACCATGGACGGTGAGAACGGATGGACCTGCGGCGCCGCCGTGGCTCGATACGAACGGGCCATCGCAGACTACTGCGAGGTCAAACACGCCATCTACACTTCGAGCGGGTCCACCGCTAACACGCTCCTGGCGATGCACCGTCGGGACATGGGCAATCGGCGCCGACGAATCGTGGTCCTGCCGGCGGTGACGTGGCAGACGTCAGCCTCGCCGTGGATCCGTGAGGGGTTCGAGCCGGTGTTCCTCGACGTGTCGCTGATGGACCTGTCGATGAGCGTGCTGGCGCTGGAAGGGTTCCTGCGTGAGCGTCACCTGGACGTGGCATGCGTGTTCGTCACCTCGCTCCTGGGCCTGGTGCCCGACGTGGAGCGGCTGCAGGAACTGGGCCTGCGCTTCAACGTGCCGGTGATGCTCGACAACTGCGAGGCGTCGCTGTCCCGCTACAACAGCCGGCACATCTGCAGCTACTTCACCTCGACGATCAGCACCTACTTCGGGCACCACATCCAATCCATCGAGGGCGGGTTCGTCCTGACCGACGACGACAGGCTGGCCGACTACTGCAGGATGGGACGCAACCACGGGCTCACCCGCTCGCTGGAACACACGGCGCTCTACCGCAACCCGGACGTGGATGCGCGGTTTGACTTCGCCATCCTCGGAAACAATTTTCGTAATACCGATTTCAACGCCACCGCCGGGCTGCTGGACTTCACCCGCGCCGCCGGCTACATCACGCGCCGCCGGCAGGTCTGCCAGTGGTTCGACGAGTCCATCGACAAGACCCGCTACTGGACGGTGGAGGAACGACGCGGTTGTTTCGACGTGCCCTTCGCCCTGCCATTGATTCGGCGCAACGAAGCGGGCGAACGCCGTCAGGCGATGGTGGACATCTGCGACGGGCTGAACATCGAGACGCGGCCCATCCTCTCCGGCAATCTGCTCCGTCAAACTCCCTACCGTCGGTGGCGCCAGCCGCACTGCGTGGCGGAGTTCCTGCACCAAGGCATCTACGTGGGCCTGGGCTGCGGTTCCATCACTCAAGATCACGTCCTCGCTCTGACTCAGAAGTTGAATGCCCTATGAACCTCGTCATCCACGACCCGTCGCCCACGCGCAACGACTACTATTCCCACATGTTCGCCCGGTCAATGCGCCTGGCTTCCGGTCACCTTGGCTCGCCGGCTCAGAACACGGCGCTCAACGAGGTGCGTGATTCGGTGGTGGTCCTGCTCACCGACGACATCACCGACGAACTCATCTGCCAGCTCAAGGAGCGGCGCAACAAGATCGTCGGGTTCAACGTCACCGACTCTGCCTACTTTTCCAACGCCATCCGCTACAGCAAATACCTGGAGCTGATCGACCTCATCTTCATGGTGAGCGGTGTGCCCACGCGCAACGAGACGAAGGACATGGTGGTGGACCCGGACTTCACCGTGCGCTTGGTGGACTACCCGTTCGTGCCGGATGACGAGAGGCAAATCTTCTACCTCATGCGCCGCGCTGGGAAGCTGCAGAGCCTGCCCTACATGACGTGGAGCCCCACGCCCGAGGTTCGGCGCTGGCCTTACCGTGAGCGCAGCCAGAAGTGCATCCTCCGTGGCGGCGGGCACAGCCGGCGGTTCCTGCTGGCGATGTTCCTCATGCGGCATGACCTACTCGACCCGAACTCCGGCTTCTTCCTCCGGGATTATTTCGACGACGCCATGAACCCGGCCTTCCGGTTCTGCGACATGTGCCGGCTCGTGTTCAAGACGGAACGCCGGTTCCGCTACGCCGCCATGGTTCCGCACGTGAGCTGCAACTCGCCCGTGGCTCGACCGCTGGACGGCGGGCCGTGGTATGACATGTCCGACTTGGGCAAGTGGAACAACCGCTGCCCGCGTTCATTCTACTGGATGGCTGACGAGTTCCAGAAACGCTACGGGCCAGTGGACATGGTGCAGATCGAGAAGATGCTCAACGACCGATTCCTCGATGCGCGGGAACACCTGGAGATGCTGGGCCGCATCACGTTCACCAGCGACCTGAAATGGATCCACTCCATCTACGCGCCGCAGCGGTTCTGGGAGGCGGCGAGTGCCGGCTGCATCAACGTGCTGCCCGAACGGACGATGGCTCAGGAGTTCTTCCCCGTCATCAAGCCGGGCCAGCATTACCTGGTGTTCGAGGAAACGTTCCAGAATCTGCCCCTGGCTTTTTCCATCGACGAGGGGACCTACAACGAGATGGCCGGCGAGTGCCGGCAGCTCTACGAGCGCTGGCTCATGGCTGGCCAATTCGGAATCAACACCAACCTTCTGTCCCACATCTTCGAGGAAATGAGGAAGCTATGAACACCGGAGACTTTTTTGAAAAGGTAGAGGCTCTTTACCACGACTGGCACTACGACCACCCACGCGTGCTCTACGCCCTCATCCGACTGCTCAAACCGGAGAAGGTCATCGAGTGCGGCACGTTCATGGGTTACGGCGCCTGCTACATGGCCCGAGCCCTGGAAGAGAACGTCAGGGGTCACCTCTACTGCATCGACAACTGGCGCGTGCCCAACCCGGAGTGGCGCAAGGAACCGGT
>ERZ1292642.793-Hain-H14-01um-R1-793-length-16493-cov-4_pt1 | contig 16493 bp, 13 predicted proteins | sample MGYA00564403_ERZ1292642 | MGnify/ENA primary metagenome ERZ1292642 (study PRJEB36523, sample SAMEA6512643) | groundwater metagenome | collected 2019-01-09 | study: AquaDiva: Metagenomics assemblies of 32 groundwater samples | reverse complement strand
TGATTATGGCTCCTATTGCGGAAGATTATCCGTTCCGAGTAGCTTTTATGTATCTTTCAGAAATGAAGAAAATGCAGGAAATGTTTCCTATTCTTGAGGATTATGTCAGTGATGTGGATGAGCAGGCAATTCGTATGCTGGAATTGATGGGGTTCAAATTGGATAAGGAGAAGATTCCTGTTGGCGATGCTATCATGCTCCGGGCAGAGAGAAGGGCCATATGACAACACCGTTTATAATTTATGCCTTACCAAGATCCCGCACGGCGTGGCTGGCCCATTTTCTATCTTACAGAGAGTGGCAATGCTATCATGAACAGGCTATTTGTATGCGGAGTATGGAAGATGTGCGCTTTTTCTTTTCGCAGCCTAATATCGGCAGCGTGGAAACCGCAGCAGCACCTGGACGACATCTTATTCGGCATCTTATTCCCAATATACGTGAAGTTGTTATACTAAGGCCAGTAGATGAAGTGGTGGGTAGCATGATGAATTTAGATGTCTCCGACGTCGCGCAGTATGACCGCGCCACTTTGAAGAAAGGCATGGAATACGGAGATAGAATATTGCGGAAGATTGCCAGGGAGTCACATGTGCTGACGGTGGATTATTCTGATTTGGGAAAACGTGATACCTGCATCAAAATTTTTGAGCACTGCTTACCTTATTCTTTTGATGAAAAATGGTGGGATTCATTGCACAATCAAAATATCCAGGTAAATGTTAAAGATGTATTGCTTTATTATTTCAAACATAAATCAGCGATAGAAGGATTTAAGAAACATTGCAAATCCGAATTGCGGCGATTGTATCGTTCTAGCCTGACTATGCAGGGAGGTATGTGAAATGCCATCATTCTCACTTCCGGCTGCCGCCGTTACGGCTGCTGGTGCAGGTGCTGCTACTGCAGGGGCTTCTACCTTAGGAACGATTGCTACTGTTGCCAGTCTGGCTGGAACAGGCATAAGTGCTCTAAGTTCGATTCGACAAGGTGCAGCAAGTTCATCGGCAGCTAATTATAATGCTCAGATTGCAGAGAATAATGCAAAGATTGCCACACAGAATGCGGCGTACACCGCAGGTGAAGGCGAACAGAACGTCGGAGCTGCTGGTGCAAAGACCCGTGCCGTAGTGGGTGCAACATTGGCTGGCCAAGGCGCAAGCGGCATCGATGTCAATACAGGATCAGATGTGGATGTGAGAGAAAGCGAGGCTATGAAGGGTATGATGAATACACTGGATATTCGTTCTCAAGCTGTGCGTCAGGCTTATGGATTACAGAACCAAGCGCTTAGTGATACTGCACAATCGCAACTCTATAAATCCCGGGCATCTTCAGACAAAACTGACAGTATATTTAGTGCGGGAGCTAATATTCTTGGAGGAGGGGTAAATGCAGCGACAACCTATCAGAAGTTTCTTACTTCCAATAGTACAACGGGTGATTTAACTAATTAGCTGAGAGACGACTAATGGCTGTGCGACATGCGGCAGACGAATATGGCAGTGAAGGCGGCGTGCCTGATCAGCAACCCTTACAGGGAAGCGGTGCTGGGCCAATGTCTGTGCGTGCTTCACCCGAAGATTTCGGTGCGCAGGTAGGAGAAGGATTACAAAGAATTGGTAATGCCGGACAGCAGGTCGGTGGCGACATAATGAACTATGCAGCTTATAAGCAGGGGCTTATAAACGAAGTAGTCCAGACTCAGACGGAATCAAAATATTTACAAGAACAAAGTGCCTTGACAGGGCAATTTAAATCACTCACTGGACTCGCTGCACAAAACGCACTTCCGCAATATCAGGAAGATGTGCAGAATCTGCGGGCTAAGTACCGGGATGATCTTCCCGTTGCCGCCCAGCGTGGGTTTGATATGCTAGCTATACGCCATGAAGGCTATGCCTTAAGTGATGCCAATATCTACGCTGCCGGGCAGATTAAATCCGCACAAAGAGAATCGGCCCTTTCCTTAGTGAATGCCGCGACTATATCTTCTGCTAATCCGGATGTAGCAAATAATGATTATCGATTTGGCACTCAATTAGGCGATATAGCACATCATGTATTATCCACCGTGGATCCATTGCATCCGGGGTTGAAGACAGACCCGGCTACAGGACAGATATCCTTTGATGAATCAAAGCCGGAAGGGGCCGCATTAAAGCTTGATGTGAATCATCAGATTACTAGCGCTCAAGGGCAGGCATGGATTAATCGGTTCGATACTTTATCGAAACAAGATCCAATGACTGCTATGGATAAATTTTCCTCAGTGAAAGGAGAAATGCCGCAATTTGCACAAGTGCAGGTGCAGGCCTCTCTCGAACCACAAGTACGCAATGCCCAAGCCGTGAATACTACCAATGCCGTTTTGGGACAGGCACGACAGGATCATAGTAACCAACTTTTCAATCCGTCATCCGTTGGCTCATCTTCCTATAATCTTGGCAATGTCAAAACGCCTGCGGGAGCCGCCAATAATACTCAGGATTTTGTGCAGCCTGCCACTCCTGTTGAGGGAGTGGTGCTTACCGCCAATAATTTGCGGAGCAAGACATATGCGGGAAAGACACTTGAGCAGATAGGGCATACCTGGACAAGCACAGAGCCTGCTGCCTGGATAAAAAATGTAAGCACATCATCCGGTATAAGTCCTGATACCGTGCCGGATTTGAATGACCCGCAGCAGTTGTCAGCTCTGATGAAAGGAATAGCAACCGCAGAAAAATCTCCGAAAGACCGCGCATTGTTTACTCCAGATGTCATAAATCAAGGTGTGCAAGCGTCTCTATCGGGGCAGAAGACGTCTACTGCGCAGGCAGGTGCAGCGAGTTCTGCATCAGCAAAGCCTTATGGAACTAACCCCGATGGCTCCCCGATAACTTTCGCAGACTATGCGACAAATAATCGTGAGGCCATATATGCGTATGGAGATGCATATGCGGAAAAGGCAATGCGGGGAGATTTGGAATTCAGAAATGCTGTGCGCACAAGATTAACGCAGCAGATTGATACTGCTATTTCAGATCAGAAAGGCGCTTATAAACAGGATGAGAATCAGATACTCAGGGCATTTAATGGGGATTTCACCAAGGGAACGCAGCCAACTTCACTTGAAGATTTAGAGGCGATACCCGGAATGAGGGATGTGGTCAACAGAACTAGGGTTCACAGCCCTGAATTCATGCATACCATGAACAATCAATTGATAACCTCAGCGGCAAAGGGCGAAGATAAAGATGTGAAAGAAGGAGGGGCAGATTTTCACACATGGTATGACCGTTCTTTATTGCCGGAAGGTGACCCCAATAAACCTACGCAGCTAGATATAATGAAAGCCGTTGGGCATGGCCTCACCTATTCTGGGATGCAGAAGATCACTTCGATACTGGATGGTAAAAATGCTGCCAATGAGCCGTATATAAAAGATGCGGTGGATATGGCGAAGAGTAAAATATTGGAAGCCCTTGGCCCAGGGCCGGACTCTAATGACGTCATTTCACGTGCTACCTACAAAATTAGAGATGAAGTCACTAAGGGACTGGCTAACAATAAGACCATACAGCAACTCGTAGATCCGGAGAGTAAGGAGAATGTGGTATTACCTATAGTGAAGAGCATCATGCCGCCGGATAATAATATGGAACGTGCGCGGCAAATATTGAATACGGATAGGTCGAGTTGGGTTCCGGCGGGCATTCCGACACCATCACGTCTCATTGCGCATATTACGGGCGAGGATAAGCTCTCTGATTTTGAGAAAAATATGCATGAGGCGATACAAGCGAATTCCGTATCTCTACCGGAAGCAAAGACGGGATTGGGAGAGGCTTTACGTAGCGGCAAGATTTCACGCGATGATGCGAAGAGATTATACATGCAATATGGCCTTGACAAAGTGAGTCAATAATGGCCGAAACCCAAGATTTTGACTCGTGGGCATCTTCCGTTACGAGCACCCCAGCCGCTCCAGCGGCCTCTTCTGCGGCATCAGGACAATCTTCTGCTGTGCCGGAAGCGGCGACGCCTGCGGCCTCTTCTCAATCATTTGAGGATTTTGCAAAAAATAATGCTCCTCCCGCACAAGCTGAACAGCCTCAACCGCCAGAACAGCCCGGCTATGCTTCAATCATGTATCATGCCACTGGTAATTTATTGGATGCTTTTGGTTCAGCCGTAAGTTCGAATGCCATGCAATATGCGGAATCCAAATTACAGCAGGGAGAAATACCATCTATCTTCGGTGCGGCTAAGGATGCCGGCAAGCTTGAACTGGAAGGGGTACGCACGGGAATAGAGGGAATACAGCGTGCGGAAGCTGCTATCCTTACTCCATATATAGAAAAAGTCGGCAGAGAAGGAGATTAAGAGAAATTACAAAAAGCCCTTCCTCAGATGTTTCCCACGGAAGCGGCGCAGTATCCGGCCAAGGCACGTTTGCAAGAAGTTTTGAATGGCGCACCTCTTAAGGAAGGCGAAACCGTAAGCAGTCTTACACAGAATGCGATGTCGGAACGAGTCAACCAGGGGCCGATAGGACAGGTTTCAGGACTGAAATATGCCTTGTTCAATGTCTTCTCTCCGATATTGAATGTCGCAGAAGATACTTATCGCAATCTCTATAAAAATGGTGGGCCAGATGGAAAAACTCCGCCATCGCCGGAACAAGCGGCACAGATAGAAGCGAATATCGGCTGGGCTTCTGCTTTTATGAATGTATTCGGATTAGTTGCTTCACCGCATCTTTCCGTTCCGGAAAAAATTGAAGCGATAAAATCGGATGTTGCGTTCGATGAAGCAACATATATGGGCACAAAGCCGCGCACTCCAGAACAAGAACAGACTGTATCCAATGCCGCAAAATTCGAGGCTCATGTTACACCGCCTGCTCCTGCAGTAGAAGCCGCCCCCAAGGTTCCTGAGGTTCCCGCCGAGCCGCCTGATATTCATCAAGTTGCCCGTAATATCGCACCTTCGGTGTTCAACGAATATGACGCCGCGCAGACACGCCGCAATGCGTATGGAAATTTTATCCGCGAGTTATCGGAGAAGCATCTTGAAGAGAATCCGCCGCCTGAACCGCCTCAGGCGCAAGAGATTGCTGATACCAAAGATAAGATAGCTAAAATCCTGGATAAGGTGGGTGGCATAGAGGACCGTCTAACTAAGGCTGCCGCCAAGCGTCTTTCCGACCTCCGCGATAAACATGATGACTTGGTGCTGGAAGCCAATACGCATGAGCCCGAACCATTGCCGCCTACGCCAGATATAGCGAATCTGGAAGAGAAATGGCGTATCGAGGATAATAAGATAAAGGATTTGGAACCGGATGTTCGCCGCGCGTACCAAGTGGCGCAGGAGCATACAGGGCATGAAACAGTCGCGCCGGAAGTGGTGGAAGAGAAGACGGAGCCTGCCGCCAAGACGTTGACCGCAGAAACTACATCGACAGAAGCACCTGCTGCCGCGCCAGAAGATATAGAGCAGAAACATTTCGATCTTATTCGCGATGACATCGCCAAGCAACAGGTGGCGGCAGGCCGTCCGGTCAATGAGGCTACAGCAACGGCTGCCGTGGGAGCGCAATTCTACCGCACCATGTCCAGCCTTTATGGTGGATTGAAAGGAACTGCTCTTGATTGGTATAGACGCGAAGGCGCGGATATAAAAGCAGGCAAGCCTCGCGCCAGAACTTTGAGTCAGGAACAATCGCGTATCCTTGGCCAGAAGATGAAGGGCAATATCAGGCTCGCTTCCGATAAATCGCGTGCTCTCATCAAATTATTTACTGGACGAGCAAATGCCAGCACTTTCCTGCACGAATCCGCGCATCACTTTCTTGACATCATGCAGCGCTATGCTGAGCAGGCGGATGCTCCTGAAGCATTAAAAGCGGATTATGAGCATATCAAAAAATATCTAGAGGTTGGCGAAGATGGGGAAATCAAGACATCTCAGCACGAAAAATTCGCTCGTAGCTTTGAACGCTATGCCATGGAGGGCAACGCTCCTACTAAACCGATGGCGGCTATATTTGCCAAGTTCAAGCAATGGCTGACAGATATCTATAAAACGGTAGATAGGCTGAAAGCTCCCATAACGGATGAGATTCGCGGCGTATTTGACCGTATGCTGGGAGCCGACATATCCCAAGTGATTATTGCTCCTGAACGTCCATTCGGCAAACGGCTAGCTGAAGACCATACGGAAAGAGCCAATATCACGCCTCCTGAGCATGCCGCCGGAGTGCGCGATAATATACGAAGTGAAATAGATAAAGCCGCGCAATCACAAGCCCCGGAGGTATATGATGCCATCAAAGACGCAGAATCCAGCACTCGAACTGAAAGTGTCGGAGGCGAGACTACAGGCAATACAACAGCAAGCAATGCGCCCGAATCTCCCGGCGCAGCAGAAGGATCTTCTACAGAACCTGCAGCAATCGGGGAAGGCGGAGGTGCAACTGAGCCAGAAAGCAATGCAGCACGCTCAGAGTCAGGGACAAGAGGAAGAGAACCAGGCGCTTCTGGCGCAGGCGAACAGCCCGCAGGAGCCTTTGTCAAATTCGGGAAGTCTGGGAAAAGTCTAAAAAACCTAGCAGCGAATTTCAATCTGGATCTTATCAATAGCACGGACGATATAGACCAGCAGATTAGGAACGCCGCTGAAGATGGCAGTAATTTCTATCCGGAAAGACGTATTCCTGGCGAAGGTGGTCATTTATCGAATTCGCAGGTGATAGCACTGGCAGAAGCTTCAGGTTTAGACCCAGGCAAACTGAATAGCCGGAAAATAGGAGAAGCTTATAATGCGGAGCAGATTGTCTATGCAGTCAAATTGATGATGAACGCGGCTCGTGAGGTCAACGATGCCGCTAAAGATACGAGCAATCTTGAAAAATATACCGAGGCCCGTGAACGCCTGAAGATGATTGTCGGCCATGTCTGTGGCATTACGGCGGAGGCAGGCCGTGCCTTACAGATATTCCAGGCACTCAAGAAAGCAACGGGTGCTGGATTTGACGCAGCAAAGAGTCTCGGACAATTCCTCGAAGGAGAGGATAACGGAAAAACCTTGGCGCAGCTTGAAGACGAGATGAAATATGTAGCCAAGCTGGATGAACCTGGCCAGGTATCGAAATTTATAGAGGATTCCAAGAATTCGACTTTCGTTAAATGGATGAAGGCTTATTATATCAATTCGCTTTTATCTGGCCCGTTTACCCATGCACGTTATGCGGTGGGAAATGCACTGAATGCTTTATGGACGCCTCTGGCAGAAATTCCTTTCTCTTCCGCATATCATGCTGTCACTGGCTATGAGGGAGCGGACAGAGTGCGCCTTGGAGAAAGTATGGCTCAACTTTATGCCATTACCAAAGGTGCAAGAGACGGCTGGATGGCGGCGGGAGAAGCCATTCGCACAGGCACTTCTCCTAAGCTGCCATCGGAGCATTCTGCATTGTTGCCTTACGAACAACAGATTCCTGGGGTAATAGGCACTGTTATTGAATCACCAAGCCGCATTGTCTCGGGCATACATAGTTTTTTCAAGTCGGTTCGATATGAGCAGAATATCGCCGGTCTTGCTTATCGCACAGCCATGAATGAAGGACTTGAGCATGGCAGCCCGGAGTTTGAGGCCCGTGTCGCGGACTTAACGACAAGGCCGACTCCGGATATGCTTGAGAAAGCAGAACCTGCGAAACTTGCCAATATCAAAGCTGCCACGACTGAAGCTCTGCGCGATCTCTATATGGCTCCTACGGAGTATAATAGTTTCGTAGGCGGCTTATCACGCCTTACGGAAAGATATTTCCCGTTAAAGGTTATTCTGCCGTTTATTAAAATTGGCGGTCAGATAACTCGTAATGCATTTCTTGAGCGCACACCACTTGGTGCCTTTGATAGTAAAATACGTGCAAATCTTCTAGGCGTGAACGGTGAAGCTGCCAGAGCCATGCAAATAGGTCGTATGGCCTCCGGTATATCGCTTATCAGTATAAGCACTCTGGCAGCCGCTGAAGGCATGATGACAGGGGATGGGCCAAACGATCCAAAGGAGCGGGCGCGTTGGCTTCTAACACATAAGCCCAATAGTCTTACGATAGGCTCAGTCAGTATTCCTTATCAAGGGCTAGGTTCTCTGGGCATGCTGATGCGTTTCTCTGCCAATATGTATGAGACTGCGCATGCATGGGATGACAGCACCGGAGACAAGCTTTCTAAGTCGTTCATGAACGTCTGGGAAGGCGCGACGCGTAGCATATTGGATGATAACTTTATGCGCGGAGTTAACAACGCTTTACAGGCCATATACCATCCGGAAGAGTATGGAGAACGTTATCTGCGGGATTTCGCTCTGAACTGGCTTCCTTTCTCAGTCGGATTGGGTCAAGTCGCGCAGAAATTAGATCCGAATATGCGCGAAGTGAACGATACATTTGATGCACTCAAGAATAAAATACCAGGCTGGCGAGAAACGCTTGAGCCTAAAATAGATATATTTGGCCGTCCTATTAAGGAGGGTTCAACCTATAGCGATTATCAGTATGATCCGGTGGTGAGGAATCTTGAGCGGCTGAATCTTGGGGTTCCGAAGATAACCAATAAAATAAATAATGTGAAACTCACTCCTGAAGAGCATGAGCAATTTGCCATTAAAGCAGGAAACTTCCGTCACGATGCATTGGATAAATTATTCAGAACCCCAGGATTTGCTTCGAAATCTTTAGAAGACCAAGTGGCGGCTGTGAATTCCAGAATAGAAAAAGCTACCGAAGCGGCCCGAGGTGCAATTAAACATCTTTATCCAGATATAAATCGTCAAGCGATTGCCAATAAAAAGATTGGTAAACACTGATTCTGAATGCGGAGGCATGCCTAAACATGCCTATATGTACGGACGATTATATCTCCTAACTATTTGAATTTTATTATTAAATATGCTACTTTGGCAAAGTTCCAATGGCGTAGAGGATTTCCCATGACCCTTAGCACTACCGCATCTGCAATTACGGTCGCTGGTAATGGGACATCAACCGCTTTTACCTTTAATTTCGTTGGGGATTCGGCTTCGGACATTATCGTCCAGTACATCGATGCCAGCGGCGTCATCACTAACCTCATTTCGTCCCAATATAGCATTGCCCTGAATGCACCGACGACTGGTCAGTTATGGGGAATCGGCGGCACAGTGACCTATCCTTTGACCGGACCTGCAATTGGTACGGGCACCTATTTGTGCATACAGAGGGTCGTTCCTTATACGCAGGAGTCTTCTATCCGGAATCAGGGGAACTATTACGCTCAAGTGACCGAAACTGCATTTGACACGCTGGCGATGCAGATTCAGCAGGTAGATACGATTGCGCAACGTTCCATTCAGATTCCGGTGGCTGATACGACTGGAACTAATGTTATCGTGCCCTCTCAGATTGTCCGTGCAAACGGGGGATCCGGTTCTCTTCTCGGCTTCGATTCCAGCGGCAATGCCATTCTTTATACGACTAATATTCCGGCATCGCTTAATCCGAGTTTCGATAGCATCATTTCTCCTATTTTGATTGGCGGTATTACAGGAAGCTCCACGCTCACGCTTGAATCCACTTCCGCCGCTGCGAATCCGGCAAATACTGACAGTATTATTTTCAAGACCAGTAATATGCCTGGGGCGCAGTCTACCAATCCGGGCAATCTGTGGATAAATGATACAGGTTCATTGCTCTATAGTCAGGGAAACAACGGCACTGTTTTGGGCTTAGACAGCACTAATCCGCTTATTGTTCCTCAATCAGGCAGTGCTTCTCCCGCAGTGAAGACGGGCATTGCATCCGTGGTGAACCTTACCGGTACGCTTGGCACACCCATCCAGCAACAAGCTCTCCTTGGTATTGGCTACAATGACTGCACAGATGGTAGTGGCCTGGCTGCGGTGCAGGGAACAGCTACTGCCATTGCTGCCAGTTCCACTGTTTGGGCATTTGGCGGCAACACAATAGCCCTTGGGGCTGGTAGTTCAGCCATAGGCATGGAACTCGGCATCAATGTCTTTGCGGCGGGTGCTCTTACCATAGGCCTGATACTAGAATTCGCAGGCGATAACGTCTCTGGACACAATGGCTCCGCTTATCAATTGATGAAGAGCAGCGCTGCCACGCCCAATAATACTCCCAGCAATGGCATATTATTCGGTGATGGCGGTAGCGGCACTCCGGTAACGAACGCCTTGATACTCACGAATGCCGTTGCCTGCGTAGACGGCATTGCTTTAACCGGAAATAGTTCTTCTTATTCCGGGCATGCGCTAAAAACGCCTAGTTTCAGTGTCGATGGTTCAGGTAACATCGCAAGCGGCAATATCGCGGTTTCCACGGGTGGTGCGGCGATTACTGTAACCTCAACCACAACGACGAATGCAGCCTATGCGAGTTTCAATAACGCGGGCCATACTTACGTTGGAACGGAGTCCAGCACTGGAGGGGCATTATTTACAGGCTCTTCCGCTTTTGCATCGGTCATCGGTTCGATAGGCGGTGCGCCGTTGCAATTCTTCACAAGCAATACGCTTGTAGGGCAATTCACTTCCGCAGGCGTGTTTGAGACTAAAGCGGGCTTCCAAGTGGATGCTTCTGGCAATGTCACGCCCAATTCCATTGTCGGTGTTACTACCAATAGCAATGCGCCTGCTGGGGCTGTCGGCGAATATATATTTTCAGATATTCCTCAAGGGTCAGCGGTTAGCCTTAGTAGTGGTACTGCGACAAACGTGACCTCTATATCTCTTACTGGTGGAGATTGGGAAGTATATGCGAGTGTCAATTTCACGGGAGGGGCAACAACTACGGTAAATCAGTTATCCGGATATATTAATACTACATCGGGCACTGGCACGAATGCTCCCGGCCAGAATACGACCACCACTTATGGCGGCTCTACTGTCTTCAATTCAATATTGCCCAGCTTCTATGTTGGCACAGTAAGAATGCCGTTAGCTACGACTACCACTATCTATCTCATTGCCTTTGCCATATTCGGAACGAGCACATGTTCGGCTTACGGTATAATTTCGGCCAGAAGGCCGCGTTAACTTTGGAGAACTATGCATGAAGAAGAATTTCAATACTGTTATTAAAAATATCGATGGCAATGATATTTTAGAAACTGCGGATAAGCCCTTGACTGTGCGTGCGGCCTGTTTGATGGCCCTTTTATCGACTCAGGAAGGCGATGACCGCCTTGACGGCCAAAAGAAATTCTCATTGGTTGAACTGGCGTTTAAAATAAGAGATCCCGAAGAAGTCGATATTTCATCGGAAGATATTGTGCTTCTCAAGCAGCGTGTAGCAAAAGTTCCGTTCACCACGCATGTAATATTGTATCGCATATATCAATTCTTAGAAGACAAAGAGTGATATGGCATACTCCAATTTGAGGAAGCTAATCTTTTTCCTTATCGCAATGTCGGGATTCGCATATGCCGTTTACGCACAAGTAACGGCTGAACAGATTATTCTCGGTGCCGTGACTACATCTGGCTGCCCTTCCGGTACGACAGCATGCTTTAAGCAATATTCCTCGTCCAACCCCATGCCGATTACAATTATAAGATAATTATGAAAGAATTATTTTTTGCCCTCTTTTTTATCTTTCTCTCCTCCAATGTCTTTGCGCAGAGCACGGCAAATCAGACACAGCCAGGATATCTTACGACCAGCGGCTGCCCGAACGGGTTGACATCATGCTTTGTGCCCTATTCTGCAAGCAATCCCTTACCCGTAACAATAGAAGGTGGTGGTACTGGCACTGTCTCTTCCGTTGGGAATATGGACGGCTCTCTCACTGTATCTCCGACAACAGGTGATGTCATCGCCAGCATAAACTACGGCAATGCCGGTACATGGTCGGCCCTCCAGACGTTTGGTGCTGGTATTCTTGATAGTGCGAATGGAGCGGCTAGTTTTTCTCCGTTCATGATGACTGGAACAGTATTCACAGGGGGCAACGGCACAACGACAGTTCCTTATTTTCTATTAAATCCTTCTGGGTCTACTGCAGTTACAACTTGGAGCACGCTGGGCACTTTATTCGGCGTAACTGCTCCCTCTACTTTTACGGGATTTCTTATGGATGTAAGAAACTCTGGAGGAACATCTTATCTTTCAATAAGCAATGGCGGAACAACAACTGTTGGTGCATTAAATATTACCGCCGTTCCTTTTTCCTTAGCGGCAACTTCCACACAGACTTGGACTGGACGCGCCAGAATACAATCACCTGCTGATGGAATATTGGAGTTTAACAATAATGCAGCCACAGGTTTTACCCGCCTTGAATTCGGCGGCACGACTTCCTCTTTTCCAGCCCTTGCCGTAAACGGTACAGGCTTAGAAGCCCAATTGGCAGATGCTAGTGCAGATACTACATTAAAGACTTCGGGTATTATATCCGGTGGGACGACTTTCTCCGTTTCAGGATGCACTACAGTTTCCAATATTGTCGGAGGTTCTACTGCCGGATCCTTCTCAACCTCAACTATAGGCACATGCACTGCCGTAATCACCTTAGGGGGTATAACTGCTCCGAATGGATGGGATTGCGCAGTCAATGACCGGACAACGGCTAATTTATTCAGAGTGTCCGCTAGTACGCAGACGACTGTAACTTTATCCGGAACAAGTGCGCTTAATGACGTAATTTCCTTTCATTGTGAAGGATATTAAATGGCGACATTATCTGGCAATGAGACATTACAAGTTCAAGGAATTTTACCTAATGGCGTGCCATCGGGGGAGACATTTCTTGCGACTACACAAGCGATAGCCAATTTAGGAGGAGGCGTAACAGGAGCAATTATGGCTACAGGACAGGCAATTATAGCAGTAACGGGCACAGCGGTTCAACTTGCGTCGAATGTGCTTATAAACGGCGTTATTATCACAGCGCATGGAACCAATGCCGCATCCGTAACTTTAGGCCCAAGCGCAGCCTTAACCAATACGCTGTCGGGAAGCGGCAATGGTCAGGAATTGCAGGCAGGCGCATCCACTTCTTTCGCGGTTCCCAATACAAATAATATCTGGATTAATGGAACGGCGGGCGACTGGGTTTCTTTCGGGGGGAGCTAAATAAATGGCGCTTCTTCCTTTTGGCGGCGGACTTCAGAAAGCACAGGCGAATACCCTTTACGCGCCCAATAATGCCTATGCCTATAATTGTACGGAAAGCTCGCTTTACTGGTGGCGCATAGCTTATGAGAAGCTGCGAAATGGTTTACAAGACGCCAAAATAATGGCTATTGGCGATAGTATCAGTTTCGGTGTAAATTCCGGCTCAAATACTAGTGAATATTACAGCAATGGCTGGCCGGTGCAGCTCGCCAAGATGTTCAGCATTCAACAGCCGAACTATGTGCCGTCACAGTTGACGCTTTCTATACCTAATCTTCCATCCAATTCTGATGATAGATGGTCATATACCGCACCATTCACCAACAATGTCGGCGGCCCTTGGGGTGTCGTCAATCAATGTCATGCGGTTAGTTCATCAGGTTGGAGCGGCTCCAGCGGAACTGTTACTTTCAATCCTAGCCAAGCGGCAAATTTGCCGATTACGTGTGATTCATTTGATATCTATACGGTCGATAATACGGCGGGTGGCAATGGGACATTTTCTTGTTCGGTAAATGGAGGAACGGCTCAAACATTCACACTTACGGGCAATAATGGGCTTGCCATACATAATGTGACGTGTCCTTCTGCCTCCACGTCAAACAGTGTTGTAATTCAAGCTACTGATAACACAAAAACTTCCGTTATTGTAGCAATTGAGCCGAGGCTTTCAACGAAGTTTCAGCTTCGTATTGGAAATCCATCTTCACCTGGCGCGCCAGCATCTCAGTGGTTTAGTACAGTAACGACCATTGGTAATACAAGCGGCTTGGGAATAGTTCAGACTTTTAGTCCTTCTCTGGCTATCATTCTGCTTGGAACTAATGATGGCAATGCTTTAGAAACTCCGGCGACATTTCAGGCCGACATGCAAGCCGGGATTACATTTATTAAAACCGCATTGCCGCAATGTAGTATTCTGTTGTTATCTTCTGTGCCAACTAATACGGCAGCAACACAGGCGCTTCTCATACAATATCAACCAGTTTATCAAGCTTTGGCTTTAGCGAACAATTGTGCCTATATTGATATCTTCAATGGCCGATTCGCGGGCACCTACGATACGAATTGGATAAATGGGTTTCATCCCTATGGCTGGGGATACGGAGACATGGCGAATACGATTTATAATGTTTTGACGAACGCATAGATAGTGGCTTGTGAAGCAGTAGGATAATCATTACTTTGATGATGATTTTATAAAGGAATAAGGAAATATGACAATACTTAGTGGGATGGAAATTGTACAGGTACAAGGTATCTTGCCAAATGGCGTTCCATCTGGGGGACTCTTTGGAGCGACTACTCAGCAGATTGCAAATTTAAGCATAAATGCATCGGAAGCCACTCTCTTACCTAATTGGCGTACTGCACTAACTTCCGCTCAAACAGGGATGTCAGATGCTAAGATTTTAATTGTGGGAGATTCAACTTCCGCAGGTCTCGGCAGTAGTGGATATCCTACTCAGCCCAATATAGGAAGTTGGCCGAGTCTTCTTGCCGCCAGATTAAATAAAATAGTCAATTGCTATGAAAGTTATACAGGTTCTAGTGGTATTGGTACAGATACGCAGATAGCATTTTCTGGCCCTTCTAGCGGCTTCGGCGGCAGTCTCGGATTTGCCAATATATTTATGCAAGGAGGCTCAACTGCAAATAATACCATAACTTATACGCCAGCCGGCGGTAATAATTATGATACGTTCGATGTATACTATGAAAATAATGGAGCCTCGTTCACAGTGACCGCCACAGGAGGCTCTCCTGTTACGGTAAATACCAATTCAACAAAGACCATCGGCAAACAAACCGTTTCGGCGGGGTCATTGGCGACAAATAATAGCTGTGTCATAACGGTCGTATCAGGTGGAGTTACTCGAATAACAGGATTTGAACCAAGAAATTCAACGCAAGTATCGGTTAGAATATGGAATGCAGGTGTCTCAGGTGCTGCTGCAGCAAGTATCAGTCCAGCCAGTGTAAAGTCATGGGCATCTGGCATTACTGGCAGTGAAGGAATCGGAGCCGATAGTATCGCCTGCATTAAAGCGTATGCACCGCATTTAACTATTATAATGTTAGGTATAAACGATGCCATAGTGGCAACGCCGCCTAATTCTTTCACAAGTGTTAAAACAGCATTACAATCTCTTATTACTGCGGGAAAAGTAAGCGGAGACGCAATAATTATGTCTTTCTATCCAAGCCAAGCTTCCACTGTACCGCAATATCCGACTGAGGTTTCTTATCAGTCGATGTTTGGGCAACTTGCGAATGCAAATAATATTCCAATCTTAGATATTTGGGGTCGGTTTAATGGAACATGGTATTCACCCATGTCATTTAACAATGTGCATCCAAATAGCTTAGGATATCAGGATTTCGCTAATTTTATCTACCCGATTCTCATTGAATAATTATAGTGATGTCTCCCTTAGAAATAATGCTCCATAAAGATGAAGGATGCAGGCTTACCGTCTATATGGATTCTCTGGGCAACCCTACTATTGGATATGGACATCTTCTCAAGGATAAAGACAATTTCCCGATTGCCATTACTCAAGAGCAAGCGGACGCAATACTTGCGAGCGATATAGTCGCTGTAACAAAAGAGACATTTACCGCGCTTCCTTGGTGCAAAGATATGGATCCTATCCGCCAAGCAGCTCTATTGAATATGGCTTTCAACATGGGAGTAAGAACGCTTCTAAGTTTTAGACTTACGCTCGCAGCGTTGAAATCTCAGGCTTGGGAAGATGCCGCAGAGCTGATGTTGAAAAGCCTTTGGGCACACGAGGTAGGGGATAGGGCCATTCGCCTCTCAGAGGTCATTAAAACAGGCTCCATGGAGTCTTATTCATGAGGGACAATAACGCACGTATAGCCGTTTTAGAAAAAACCATGACCCGCATTGAAGATTACATGAAGGAGGGTACGGGTCTGCGCGTACAAAATATCCAAGCTCTGGCAGAGATTAAGGCCGGAATGAATGACTTGGCGAAATATACGATGCGCTGCGATAACGAACGTGCCTCTCAAGAAGAGCGTATCAGGGTTCTAGAAGACAATTCCAACAAGCAAAAGGGATGGGTAGCAGCGATATCGTTTATCGTTAGTGTAGCCACTGGAGGAATCTGGGAGTTTATCAAGAAGTAATGGATTATATTATAGATTTTATATAATATCTTAGCGATGAAAGTGGATTTCTTATAATCATTATCAACTTAACCCAAAGGATAAAAATCATGAGTATTGCAACATTATGGAGTGAATTTGTTACTTGGTGGAAAGGCACTACGATTGGCCAGGAAATCGATGCCGCTGG
>ERZ1292642.318-Hain-H14-01um-R1-318-length-31037-cov-8_pt2 | contig 16529 bp, 27 predicted proteins | sample MGYA00564403_ERZ1292642 | MGnify/ENA primary metagenome ERZ1292642 (study PRJEB36523, sample SAMEA6512643) | groundwater metagenome | collected 2019-01-09 | study: AquaDiva: Metagenomics assemblies of 32 groundwater samples | reverse complement strand
GGCGCTGAAAAAATCCATGAAGACCTGGCCACAGATCAAGAGATGGCGCGTGCCTACTGGTATGCACCCGAGGCCCATGTGCCATGCCTCTATCTCATTCCGCCTGCCGTGCAACACTGGGAAACGCCGCAGATAGGCACGCAATGGCTGCCACCGCCGGCGCCCTATATGACAGGTGCCGTGGGTGATCTGCAGCACGGCGACGCGCCGGCAGTCGTGCCCTATAACTCTGCTACCTGGCCATGGCGTTTGGGGGTTGAAGATTTGCGAGCACAGCTCGAAGGAACATTGCACCATGACTGAATTGCGCGAGGATGTGCAGCATACATTAGACGCCGCACATGCGCGAATTGACTCGGCCCTTGCCTGCGCCACTGATCCATCAACGCAGGATCTGTGTCTGGCGCTCAGCGAACTCACGAGTATTGTCACGTATTTGGCACGCATGCAGTCTCATCCATCACCAGTATTCACTCGCGCCAATGATCGGGTTGTCACGGGGCTAGCCCTCGTGTTGCTGCTTGGGGTGGTGGGCGTCGTGGCATGGCAGTTCTGGCGCTAAGGTCTTGCAGGAATACCGTTGGTCGATCCCAGGGGAGCACCGAGCGTGGCTATGATCCTGGGATTGGGGGTATGCGCGGCTGTGACCCGGAGATGGGTATTCGGTATAATGCGCGGTTCCCTTGAGCGCTGCCATGGCCGATGTGAGCCGCGCCGTGCTGACAGGGGGTGGGCCGGGAACCGAACCAGCCATAGGGGAGAGGGTGATTGTGCATGGCATATATGCTACAATTCGCTAGATATTTTGATCGCGCCGTATCACTGCGACAAACAGTAAATACGGCGCTAACCACATGCTCTAGATGGAAGAGACATATGGCTACTGCCGAGTATATCACGCATCACCATCGCCTTGCCGTAAGGCGCATCAATCTGCTCAGCCATGATGTTTGCATGAAGCAATGCAACCGTTGTGGATATTGCTTCTCTCTTGACCAATTTTATCCAACAAATAGGGGAATCTACGGCGTTATGGCTGCGTGTAAGGCATGTAACAAAGCCATCGTGCGCACTATACAAGAGGGCTATGCACATACGGAGAGAGCAACCAGTTCTGTAGCAGAAAAATATTGTTACAAATGTAAGGAAATGCTTTCTATCGCATCTTTCTCTCGGGATGCAAGAACGAAAGATGGGTATCAGGGTAAGTGTAAGACATGCAGTCGTCAGATATTTAATGCATGGTATGTCGCACACGCTGAAACGCAGCGAGCTGCGAAACGGGCATATTATCAGGATAATCCAGAAATTTTGGCACGACGAAAGAAGACGCAACACCGCTGGATGATAGAGAATCTTGAGCGAATGCGTGAGCATAATCAGACTCGACGATCTTTTCTCAAAGGCGCTCCTGTTGTTGATTTTACGCGTAAACAATGGGAATACCTCAAGATTATGTACAAACAGTGTTGTGCGTATTGTGGGAAAAAACAAAAATCGTTGACTCAGGACCATATCATACCGCTCTCAAAGGGCGGGTCTCATACAATGTCCAATATTGTCCCTGCCTGTCGATCATGTAATAGCAAAAAACGTACAGGTCCGCCCCTTACTCAATTACAAACAATCTTAGGGTTAGTCATTTTATGACATTCTCTATTGGCAATACTCTTATAGACCAGTCGCATGTATTTATTATTGCTGAAATGAGTGCAAATCATTGTCAAGATTTTAGTACAGCCGTGGCTTTGGTAAAAGCCGCTGCGTCTGCTGGGGCGAATGCTATTAAGGCGCAGACAATGGAACCAGAGAATATCGCCGCCGACATCCCGATTCTCACCGGCTACGATGCCCCGCATGATGCCTGGGTGGCCCGTATGGGCGTAAGGACACTGCATGACTTGTACGCCAAGGGTGGCTTGCCGCGGAGTTGGCATCATGAGTTGAAGCATGTAGCCCAGGAGGAGGGCATCGAGTTTCTCAGCACGCCATTCTCCATTGATGCGGCACGATTTTTGGTCCGCGAGATCGGCGTGCCGGCACTGAAGATTGCCAGCGGGGATCTCACCTTTACACCGCTGCTGGAGTATGCGGCGTCCACCGGGCTGCCACTCCTTGTGTCCACAGGCATGGCGACGCTCAGTGAAGTGCAGACTGCTGTATGGGGGCCGCTCGCGCTTGCCAGAGAGCAACGCGTGTGTCTGTTGCATTGCACGTCGAGTTATCCGCTGGACCCTCTTCAGGCAAACCTGGCGGCCATCACGACGATGCAAGAGACGGTGGGGTGCCCTGTTGGCTATAGCGACCACAGCACAGACCCGATCTTGCTCCCGGCCCTGGCTGTGGCGCTTGGCGCCTGCTGCGTGGAAAAGCATTTGAAATTGGATGCTGCGGTGCGGAGTCCAGATGCGGGGCATTCTCTTACACCGGGGCAATTCCGGCTTATGGTTGAAGTGATTCGGGCGGTGCCCCAGTGGCTCGGGGATGGCGTAAAAGTGCCGCAACAAAATGAAGCACATGAGCGGCTCTGGACTCGCAGGAGCCCACAGGACTGGAAACGCCCGACCGATGAAGGGCGGGCAGGGACGTGGGCATGATGCAGTGGTCCATTCATGGCGGAGCGATTCTCTGTTTCTGGTCTGGAATCTATCTCAGTGTATGCTATCACAATTTCCTATGGGTTCTGACGACAAGCATGACAGCCTTCCTCTTGGGATGGCTTGTATTCCAAGGCTATGACTTCGGGAATGGGGTCTAAAAGGGTAGTAGTCATGTGCCATTATATAATTGGGATAAGTCTGCTAGCTCTCGTTATGCTTGTTATAGGTCGTACTCTTGTGATTCAAGGGAAGACACACGCATGTCAGGATATGACCCATCCCACTACCCTATGGTGTCGGTATCGCTAATGGAGCGAGGAGAGTCATGATGATTCTCGCCGTCCTTGAACTCTGCGCCGTCGCGTTTATCCTTGTCGTGTTTTGCACGCAAATTCTGTTACCCTTACTGTATCGAGCCCCGGTCTGTCCCTGGTTCCGCACCCGATCACGCCAGCCGCGTGATGCATTCACCTCTCGCTCGAATGGAGGAAGTTCATATGACAACGGTCCGTAATGGTTCCCGGTCTCTGCATGCCGCGCTGATTCTGGCCCTCGTGCTTGCAGTGGCGATGACCGGTTGCGATCGGCCAGTGACCCTCGAAGGCAAGCCCGTCCGTGACGATACGGTCAAAGACGCCGCCCGGGCCGTCTATGCCGCCGATGCCACGGCAGCAAGCATCGTGCGGTTCCTGATCGCGGGCCACAAGGCCGGCGCAGTGCCCGCATCGGTCCTCGAAACGTACCTGAAGGACGTCGGACCGCCACTGCAAGCGGCCCTCACGGCCGCCCGCGATATGCTGGTGGTCGTGGCGAAAACGCCCACTGCTACGACACAAGAACGGGTGCAACAGGTGTTGTTGGAGTTGACCAAGGCCCTTAATACAGCGCTCAGTTTTGCGCAGCAGCATGGCTGGAAAGAGTAAAGAGCGATGTGCTGCCCCAAGTGTCATGGCATCGTCTATGATGGCAGGACATGTCAAATCTGCGGCTTGTCCATGGCCGATGCCACTAGCGAGGAGATACAGGAGATCATCGTCTGGTGGCGGTTGCGCAAAGTGTCCCTGATGACGTCAGCGCAGCGATACCGTCGTACCTACTACGTTGCCCAGCACTGGAGTGAGGCGATCCATGCGGAAGCGGAGAAAACTGGGGATACGCAAGGCGATGTACTTGAGCGTGCCCTGAGCATGTACTTTTACGGCAGAGGAGATAGGCCATGACCCCCGTGCAGATTATGCAATTAGCCCTCGCGTTACTCACCAGCCTGCAACAGGCCCTGGCTGGGGGCATCCTTGATCCGGATGAGCCGATTGAGTTGACACAGCTCGGCAGCGAGCATGCCGCAGCGCTGGAGGAATTGAAGAAGGCGCTAGAGGGCCCCTAGTCCATGACATCAGATCCCTATGATCCCACGCGTGCCGCACGGGAATCGTTGCAACGAGCGGAAGCGATTCTCCGTAGTCTGCAGATTCCGGCGTCTGCTCCACGCCTGCTGAGTAACACCATCTGTTATCTGGGCACGCTCGTCTTGCTGGGATGGGCGATGAAGCACGGGCACCACGTCTATGCTGGGATCTTTCTGGTGCTCTCCCTGCTCGTCATTGTGCGCCGCCAGAGGCTCTAACGTATGTATGGTGTGATTGCTACTGAGAGAGAGTGTTTTACTGTAGTGTAGAACTATATGTGCTATACTCTACGGGTACGCAAGAGACGGTTATTCCCTTGCGCACCCTAACCACCACGCCCACCTTAGGAGAGGTAGACGCCATGGCTGACCCTGAGTCTAGCACAGAACTTGTTTCGACAAAATGTTGCTCACAGTGCAAACAAGTGTTGCCTTTAGAGAAGTTTCATAAATGCCACATCACGAAAGATGGCCATATGTGGCATTGCAAATCCTGTGCGAGTATTATCCAGAAGAAGCTTCGTGATGCTTATAAAAATGGAGTAAAACCACGGCCACTCATTACAGAAAAGTGCTGTGGTGCATGCAAACAAACCTTGTCTCTCGATATGTTCTGGAAAGCTTGCCATACCAGGGATGGATATAACCCCAGGTGTAAAATTTGTGACCTCAAGCGTCATAGGGAATGGGAAAAGAATAACCCAGACAAAGTAGCTGAAATACATCGACGGCGGCGAGCAAGGCGTACAAATGCTTCAGTCGTCGATTTTACGGCGAGACAGTGGGAGTTTATGATCTTTGTCCAACGAGGAAAATGTTACTACTGTGGCAAAAAAGTGACGATCTTAACGAGAGATCATGTTGTCTCATTGTTTCAAGGTGGCAATCACAGCATGGACAATATCGTTCCGGCTTGTCTTCACTGTAACGATACAAAAGGAACGAGAGAGCCACCTATTCCTGTCCAGCTTTTTTTGAAATTGGGGATGTAGGAAGAAGTTGAAGATGGGACTGCCATTTGAGACAGTCTTTATCCTAACGCTTTTGTTGCCGGTCTTAGGATTGTAAAGCATGGACAATATTGTTGTACTTGCACAAGCACGATTAGGGAGTACGCGTTATCCACGAAAGGTTCTTGCGCCGCTGTGCGGTATTCCTCTCGTGTTGTATCAAGCGCGGCGGTTTCAACAAGCTGGCTGGCGTATGCATGTTCTTGTTCCTAAGGGTGATAAGGCGCTTGTAGCCTTAAAGCGCGAGGGGATTGCTGTCCATGGCATTCTTGGAGATCCGGAAGATGTCTTATTACGGTTTGCAACCTATGCCCATGCGATGCTCAAACCCTCTAGTATCATTGTGCGAGTTTGTTGTGATTCTCCATTGCTTTGTCCGTATCTTCTCGGGGCTATTCTTGCACAATGGGAAGCGTCGTCAAAATCGCTTGCCTATCTTGGCATGGGATCAGGATGGCCAGATGGGTTGGCCGACTTTGATGTTTTTACATATACTGCGCTCATGCAGGCACATGCTGAAGCTACTCTTGCCAGCGATCGTCACCATTGCACACCATTGTTCTGGAAACAACCAGATCGTTTTCCCCAATCGATATGTCCTGCGCCATCCTGGGTTAGAGAGCAGGCATGGCCGAAATTTAGCATCGATACGCCCGAAGATTTCGCCTATGTGGAACGAGTAGCGCAGCATGTGACGCAGGTCTACGGCAGAGCCTATACGTGGCGTGACGTGCTCATGGCCGTCACGCACGAGCCATCCCTCTACCGCATGCCGGAGCCGATGAATGAGGCCTATGTGACGCAGGTGGCGCAGGAGCGCGGGCAGGCAGAAATAACGTGGGAGCATCTCCGTTATGCCGGCTAACCTCACCGACTTTATCCGCTACCTTGCCGATAGGCTTCCATGCGTGGTCCGACTCGCCTTTGAATCGGAGCCATGGGGGAACTGCAAACTGACCGTGCACGATCAGTATGGCAATCATCACGTCCTTGTTGTCAGCACACACATCTGGGGCCAGGGTGATCGCGCTTGGGATATGGTCTGCGCAGATCTACACGCCACGATACTCCGGGCGCTCGGGGAAAGACTGATGACGCAGTGGCAGGCAGACAAGCCGCCGGGCCACTGCGTCGCGCTGCTCCAGTATGGCGATTTCCAGCGTCAGACGACGCTGCCTCTTCCGCCGCCAGCACACACGCTTGTGGACATCATGCGCCCTGGCCCGCCCGTGCTCTTTTTATTGGACCGCTATGAGCCGCTGACGCGCGTGGCGCTATATAGGAGTGAAGGCTGAGCCATGATGCACTGGATCTTTGATCGCCTCGCCCTCGGCTCCCAGGAAGACGGCATGGCCGCAACACGTCCCCGCGTCACGACCTGCCTGCATATCGGCCAGCATCCGTATACGCCGCATCCTGGCGTCCATCTGCTCCATGTGCCGATTGAAGACGAGGTGTGTCTCCCGCCAGAGACCTGGGCGCCGCTGGTCTATGTCCTCAGCACCTTTGTGCGGCATGGCGAGCGCGTCCTTGTGCATTGCCGCCTGGGCAAGAGCCGCTCTCCGGCGCTCGTGTGCGCCTATCTCATGCAATGCGGCATGAGTGCAGAAGAGGCGCGGACGTATGTGCATCTTTTGCACCCCGCGACGGCCATTCATCCAGAGACGTGGCGGGGCGTGATCGAGTGGTGGGACGGCATGCACGCAAAGGAAAAGAGCGATGTCCACGCAGAGTAATACCCTCTGGCAGCGCGCAGGAAAGGTTCTCGGAGGTGGCCCAGCGACGTTATCCAAGCACCCGGGCCGATTTTGCCAGGGCCTTGCACCCGTTTTTATAGACTATGGGAGTGGTGCGTATGTTCTTGATGTTGACGGGCGGCGGTATATCGACACCATTGCTGCATTAGGACCAATTTTACTCGGTCATTCGCATCATGCAGTAACTGAGGCAGTCATAGAACAAGCGTATCATCTTACGAGCGCCAGCCTGCCGACACGCCTTGAAGTTGAGGTGGCTGAGCGGCTGGTGGAAATGGTCCCAGGAGCGGAGCAGGTGCGCTTCGCCAGTAACGGCAAAGATGTGACTGAGGCGGCGGTCAAAGTGGCCCGGTATGTGACTGGCAAACAGCACGTTATCTATGTGGGCTATCACGGCGGCTTTGGCGACTATCTTGCGACGACGGACAAGGATGGGGGCGTGCTGCCCTGTCTCAAGACGTACAATCATCAAGTCCCCTGGGGTGATGAAGATGCCATCCTGGACTGCCTTGATAGCTGCTATCTCGATCTGGCCGCGATTATCTATGAAGTGCCTCCCGCTCCATGGGGAGAAAGCCTCGATACCACTCAGCATATCATGGCACGATACGCAGAACTGGCCCATGGGGCACAGGCCTTAATGATTGTGGATGAAGTGGTGACGGGCTTTCGATACGGACTCGGCGGTGCGCAGGCCCTCTACGATGTCCGGGCCGATCTGGCCTGCTTCAGCAAGGGCATGGCCAACGGCTACAAGCTTGCCGCGCTCACAGGGGCGCGAGATCTCATGCAGGCGTTTGATGGCGGCAAGGTATTTCTCTCGACGACGTTCGGCGGCGAAGCCACGACCTTGGCCGCATGCAAGGCCACGCTCGATGTGCTCCAGCAGACGCCCGCGCTAGAGCATCTACAGTGCCATGGCGTAGTCGTGGGGAATACCCTGGACAGATTATTGGAGAAGTACGCCATCCCGGCGCGTCTGCGGGGCAACTATGCCCGTATGGTGCTAGACTGGTATGCCGCGCCAGAGATCGCAACGGCTGAGGAGTTGCGTACACTCTGGCTGCAAGAGTTACTCAAACGCGGCGTGCTGGCTTCCGTACCGATCTTCTCGATGTGCTGCTGGAATGAACAGATTGTCGAGGAACTCTGCGGCGCATTTGAGGCAGCGTGTGCCGTGCTGGCGCAGGTGGTGCATGAGCAGCGGCCGATAGGTGATGTGCTAGAGTGTCCGACGATCACCGATGTGTTTCAGCAACGGTATAGATCACCTGAGACGCCTGAGGAGCATCAGCATGCCAACGGTTAAGGGGACATTCTGCCTTGAAAATACGGATTGGGTTCAGGCCACGATGACTCTCACTATGCCATTACGTGAGTGGAAAGCGTTAGCCGAACAGCTGCATCAGATTCGGTCACTTGCTATAGGTGATGACGCAACGGGCTACACTGCTGTCCAGACACTCCGCACGCTGATTTATGATTTAGTGCAGAGCGCAGACCAAGAGTTTATGAAAACACATACGGAGCAGGGCGGGTAAGCACGAGAAGGGAAGAGCGCGATGACTATTTTCTTTCGTGTTGACTGCGGAGCCCAGTACGGCTTAGGCCATGCCGTGCGCTGCAGAACGCTCGCTCAGGCGATTCGCGCCCAGGACCCTGATGTGCCGCTCGTCTTTCTCACAACCACGGACCGCTTGCGCTCAGTCATTGATGAGAACGAGCAACAGTGGCGTGTCGTTGTCTGCAGCGACGAATGGCAGGCTTATGAAGCCGTAGCGCCGCTGGCCAGCCCGGGAGATGTGGTTGTCTTTGATGAGCCAGTCGGGCATTCATGGGTTGAGACCCTCTGGCGCATGAAAATCCCCCAGGAGATCGCTATTGTCCGCATTGATGCGCCTTGGGCAGCGTCCGACTCGTGTGACCTGCTCATTCTCCCTGGCATGCACCACAGTGCGGAGACCATCGACCGGCTTGATGCGGCCTTTGGCGAGCGACTCCTCGTAGGAGCGGAATATGTCATGCTGCGAGAGGGCGTTGTGGCTGAGCGTCCGCGATGGCATGAACATTGTGGCGGCATCGTCTTTGCTACAGGAGGAAGCGATCCTGGTCAGGTCATGCCTATGTTCTATACTATGGTTCGAGGGCTCCGCCAACGCTTGCCACTTGTGCAGCGTATTTTTGCCATGGGGCAGAGTGCAGAAGCCTGGAGTCTCTCTTCCCCAGTACGTGCGGAATGGATTACGGGCTTTCATCCGAGTTATGTTCTTCGTGCAGAACTGTTCGTGACGCTCTGGGGCACGACCGTCTACGAAGCGCTGGCCCTCGGGACGCCCACGCTGATGATTGCTCGCACCGAGGCGGAAGCCGAGGATGCCGCACGCCTCGAAATCGCCACGGATGGGGCAGTCCAGTCCCTTGGGACGCTTGTCGGGCTTATGCGAGAGACGCTCTGTGACCGGCTCGTGACGCTGTGGCAGGATACGAAGGAGCGCAAGCGCATGCACTATGCGAGTGCTGGGCTGTTGGATGGCAAGGGAGCGGAGCGGGTAGCGCAGGCGGTGATGTCTGTCAGGAAACATGCATGAAGAGGCACGGCGTCATCAAGGGGATCGAGTGCCAACAAGACAGAGCATTGCTACATCTGACATCGGCATATTATGTGATTGCCACGGTGAGCCAAGCGAAACGACTTGCTATCGGCGATTCTATTGCATATGAACCCGCTGGGATCAACTTTGGGTGGTATCTCTCACAAGAGGAGCCCTAAGGCCATCATGAACCGCACCACCATTTCGCCCGCGTCCGCCGTTCACCTTGTTGCCCAATGGATCGCCGCGCATGACCGACCCCCGACGCGCCGCGACTGTCGCCAGGCCAACGGCCTGCCGCATGCGCAGACGCTCCAATATGTCTGCGGCGGAATTACAGCCGCCGTTGCGCTCGCCTATGCCTATCTTGCGTCTGGAACCTCTGGAAGTGCGGTCCTCAGCGGCTGTGAGGGGATGACGGCGAGTGCCTGTGTCTGTGGCGTGCGCATGACGTCCTGTTTGCGGTGTAGCCGGCAGATCGTGTGGGAAGGGCCGCAGGTGCGTTTGTGTGCGGCCTGTAGGCGGGCACCAGCTGAAAATGAAATCGTCGGGGTGGTATATTGGTCCGGGATGCGCCAGCGGTGGCCTGGGGATGACTGGGACGATCTAGTGGATTGGGGCGGTGGATGAGAGTAGTAACGAAAAACATGCTGGCCCAGAAGGCCGCATCGCAATTTCGGAAAGCCTTTTTTTATCATACGTGGCGAGAGCCAATACATCTCCAGAAGTTTTTTGAGACTCACGGGCATACTGGGCAGGAGATTTATAACGCACTGCTTGCCTTGGGCGATCATCCACGCTACGAAGACATTGAAGCATTGATCGGGACACACTTTACGACATTGCATTGTTCGCTGTGTCATAAAGATGTCTATCAAACAGTCTATGTGGGCTTTTTCTGCGAAGAATGTAAAGAGCATTATATGTGTCAACAATGTATACAGGATGTCGTGTGCGCGGCGGAACATTTTGAGCAGACGGGATGACGATCTGGTGGATTGGAGTGGACTATGAGAGGGGCACTGTGGGCGTGTTGGCAAGAGAAGAAAGTGCGTCATGCGTGGTGGTTGCTGGGGGCATTGCTTCTCGTGACGTGCGTGTGGGGGGTGGTGGGATGTGGGGACGCGACATCAGGGCCGCTGAGTGCGCCCTTGAAAGAAGTGCGGTTGTCAGATGGCACACGCTGCGTCTACGGGACCATAAGCGGGGGGCCTGGTGGTGTGGCTGCAGTCTCCTGTGACTGGGGGTGCCCGCGATGACCGACGATTTCCAGCTGGACTGGCATGACGGTGAGTTTTTATGACATATATTATTGATCTATAAAGGAATAATTGCTATACTAGCGGGGCTTGGGCATGCTGGAAACACGCAACAAGCCCCTCACCACCACAGACCGAGAGGAGCGGTTGCGATGGCTGAATATCAGTATAATCTGCCTTTCGATGAGATACTACCTGGTCACAAAAAATGTTCAAAATGTAAAGGAGTTAAGCCTTATTCGTGTTTTGACTTCAATAATATCACGAAAGATGGTTATCGCTTTGAATGCAAGGATTGTCGTAGACATTACCGGCAAATAAACAGTGTAATTCTTACACAGAAACAAAGCATTTATTATACTAACCATGCTGATGAATACCGCAGATGGAGGCGAGATCACAGGGAGAGAAATGTTGATATTATAAGGATGACAGAAGGGCAACGATATAGAGAAAATCCACAAAGAATTAAAGCCCAAAATGACCGCAGGAAGGCTCGATTGCAAGAATTACCGAATACATTGACTCAGCGTGACAAAGAATTTGTATTGCAATATTGGGACAATACTTGTGCCATATGCGGGTGTAATGACGAGATCATCTGCGATTTACGATTTGATCACTGGATTTCGATTCATCATCCTCACTGCCCAGGGACTGTCCCTGGAAATATAATATTACTATGCAATACCAAAAAAGAGACACCAATATATCAAGCAGGCTGTGATCAATCAAAAGGAAACAAAGACGGGGCTGTTTGGTTAAGAGAGAGATTTGGGCAAAAAGAAGGACAAAGGAAATTGCGAGAGATTAAGCAATTTCTCGATGCCGCAAGAAAATATGCAGCGGAGACAGGTTCTTAAATGACTGAGCCGTCATGGCCCGAACATGGTGCTTTTCCTGATCATTACTACCCGTGGCATGTCTACACCGGCACAGGGGGTGACATGCACGCAGGATATCTTCTCGACACAGTCGTTGGCCCAGATGTGAGTTCTGGACAGTCACGAGTCTATGAAGTGCTACGCTGCGAACCGTGTCTGGCGTGGCACGTTACGCCCCTACCGGAGCCTGCGGCCCTTGCTCGCTATTACGCCACACAATTCTATGAACTGGACAAGCCCGACTATGTAGCTCGCTATGAACGCGACCGCGAATGGTGGGAGAAGTGCGTGCATGGGCCGATTCTCCAGCAATGTAAGGATTACCTGCGGCTCGATTGCCCCGAAGAGGACCAAGTGCGCTTTCTCGACATCGGCGCCGGCCCAGGGATCGCGCTCGATGTGGCACAGAAGCGCTTTGGCTGGGAGACCTGGGGGATTGAGCCGAACAAAGCCCTCTGTGATGCCTTGTGGGGCCGTGGGCATACCATGTTCCATGGCACGCTGGAAACACTGCCCCAGGGGCCGCTGATCGCCTTGTTTGACGATCATCCCCGCGTACATGTCGCAATGCTCTACGAAACGCTCGAGCACCAGGGCTGCCCCGAGGAAACGTTACTGCGGGTCTGGGAGTTGTTGGAGCCGGAAGGCGTGCTTGTGGTGGTTGTACCCAATGATTGGAACCCGCTACAGCTTGCGGCGTGTCAAAAATTAGGGCTCCCACATTGGTTTGTGAGCCCACCACAGCATTTATGGATGTTCACACCCAAGTGTCTTCAATTACTTTTGAGACGATGCGGGTTTGAAATTGTTGATGCCCGTGCAACATTCCCGCTCGAAAAGTTCCTCCTAGAAGGCCTCTGTTATGTCGGAAACGATGCGATAGGCCGTGCATGCCATCAAGAGCGAATGGCCTATGAATTAGACGCCGTGGTGTCTGGGAAATGGGCGCAGTTAGAGCAGACATATCGCATGAACATGGTCAAGAGAATCGGGAGAGAATTGGTTTTTATAGGAAGAAAAAAGAATTAGTTTGTAGTATAATAACGGGGACTTTGAGCGTTGGCGCGCTCAAAAATCCCCTTACCAACACAGCCTTGCAGGAGGCCATGTGGCTACCGAACAGTTTAATCTAAAAATCCATCCGAAAGTTAAAGATCTTACGGGAATAACTTTTTCTCGGCTTACTGTATTGGAATGCGTTGGCCCAAGAGGCGCACGAAATATTATCCATTGGCGGTGCCAGTGTGATTGTGGCAAAGAGACTGTTGTCAGTGGTCAATCTCTTGGTTCTCAAAATACCCAGAGTTGTGGTTGTTTATATCGTGAGAAGCAATTAACTCCGAAAGGGAGAAGAGCTTTTCATGATGAAATAATAGGGACGAAACATGGTAGATTGCTAGTTCTACGTTTCGATAAACTTCACAAAGGATATCAATATTATCTCTGTCTATGTGATTGTGGAAATGAAAAATCTATTTCTGTCTCCACATTGCGCAGGAAGTCTACTCAAAGTTGTGGTTGTTTTTCACGCGAAGTAACGAGCAAACTTATGATGAAAGAAAGAGGGAAATCAGCTTTTAATCTAGTTATTAAAAATTATAGAGACAGCGCAAGAATACGAGGATTGTCTTTCTGTCTAACGGAAAAGGAATTTCAAAATCTTATCATAAAGCCATGTTTTTATTGTGGCAAACAAGGAGAGAATAAGAGAACAACCCAGAGCGGAATCTTTACTTATACTGGGTTAGATAGGCTTGACAATACGCGAGGATATGAACTCGACAATGTCGCTCCTTGTTGTACTGATTGTAACATGTTTAAAGGGGCCATATCTTTAGATGATTTTATACAAAAGATGGTTTGTATCATTGAACGTCTTAACAGTCATGGTCTTGATACATCACGCCGTTGCACATGGCTTGTGGACGCATCGCGAGCAAGAGTATCGGTATAACTTGACGCAGCGCATAGGCCGGGAGATGGTCGTCATCTGTAGAAAAATACTCTGAGGTCAGGGGATGCTCGAAATCCTCCAGTTCATTTTTAGTAGTTTTTGGGTCTGGCTAGGGACAATCCTGCTGCTCGTGCTCCCCATTGGTTTAATTGCTGAAGTGTGTACAGGTATGATTCATAGCCTGCGTTCCAGAAAGGAGTCTTAATGTCATCCACCATCCTGCTTTCTTCCGACAATTCCCCCCTCCGCGCCCTCACCCTCTCGCGTCTCCAGCTCGACCAGGACGCGCCCGTGTGCACCATAGCGACCCAGGGCGAGGAACTGTGCGTGTATATCTTGATAGGTGCAGTGGAAATGCAGAAGCACAGCACTGAAGGCGATAGCGAGAGTTATGGCCTCTTTGGCGGGCGCCGCAGAGTGCTCGATGCCGGCCCCGGCATGCATGTCCTTCGTTTTCCACCTGGGCGCCCAGTGACTTTTGATGTGCACCTGTGCGATTTCTCCGCGGATATCTTGCTCGCAAGCGTGCCAGGGCCTGCAATTGATGTTATCCCAGCAACACCCCTGGGGCTCCTCGTCCATCACGATATCTGGGCACATCAGGTCGGGGAGGGCACGCATAAGCGGGAAGTACGCGAAGTGCCGACGCCGCCAGGCTATAGCATCTCGTGCGGGGAGACGCTGCAGCAGCCGGGCATGATTTCGTCGTGGCCTCCACATGCGAATACGGAAGACCTGGCCAAGTTTCAGATGAGCGTGACGACGTGGGAGGAGACGTTTTTTGTAGTGGCACCTGAGCCTGGCATTGCCGTTTTGGACGGCTACTACAGTGACTTGACGCGGGTACACGAGATCATCGCGCTCGAGAATGGGCACGCCTATCCGATGCCGCTGGGCTCACACCGCTGCCATGCCGCGCCAGATAGCTACCTCTATTACGCCTGGTTTTACTGCGGAAATGCACTTCAAAAGCAGTATCGCAAGTATGCCGATGATGTGGGGGTGTATCGAAAGTGACCTATGACAACGACGGTCTGGCTCCTCCAAGATGGCGCAAAATATGAAGGCTATACGGTGATCGGGGTCTATGCGACCCACCCCTTGGCAGCACAGGCACAGGAGCGCCGTGTGCGAGAAAAACACGAGTACGGATTGGGAGTATGGGACATGACGACGAAGCCAGGTGCTCCGCTATGGTGGGATCGTGCCGGCTGGCACTATGTGGGGATCCAGGAATTTCCTGTCGTCTCATCAGGCGAAGGAATCGCATGCTCACCCTAAAATCTGTAATGCCTGTTGCCGCCAATGGCATGCACAATGCTTTTACATCGCTCTGCCAATACCAGGGCGCTACCTACGTTGCCTATCGTCAAGCCCAAAGCCACAACCCCTATCCACCCGGGCATGTCGTAATTCAGCGCAGCGCAGACCTGGAGACCTGGGAAGTCGCGGCGAGCATACGCACCGGAGGGGATGATCGTGACCCGCACCTGGTCGCGACAGACGAGGCGCTCTATTGTCTGTTTGGCACCTACGTGCCAGGCTACGATGTCTGGACGGGACGCCTCGCGCTGTCGGGCAGCGACCTTGCCACCTACGCAGCCATGAGCCATGACGGGAGTGCCTGGGGCCCACCCTATCGTGTGAGCCGCGTGGGCTCCTGGCTCTGGAGTTGTGTCAGGGAGGCGGTGCCGCCTCCCGAGCCTGGGCTTCTCACACGCGCCATGGGCCGGACGACCGTACCGCACGCACGCCCCACCTGGTATGCGATGAGCTACGACGTTGGCGATGGCATGGTTGATCGCAGCCACACGCTGACTCTCTGGCGTGGTGCCAATCCGATGGTATGGGAGCGCTGGAGTACGATCCTTGATGCCTATAAAAGCATGAGCGATGGGCAACCCTCAGAGCCCGCGCTGTTCTGGAAAAATGCGGAGACCCTCGCCTGTGTGGTGCGCAGTGAGGAGGGCACGCTGTATGGTGAGGGCGTGCGGCCGTTTGTGGCCTGGGCCTGGGACGTGTTGCAGGTGCCTGAGAAAGCCAGCGTCCACGCGCCCTCTATTCTGGAGGTGCCAGGCAGAGGCTGGATCGTGGCAGGACGGGAATATGTTGCAGGAAAACGCAAGACGGACAAGCCTGCAGTCTGCCAGACGACCCTGTGGAAACTTATCGTCCGTGAAGATCGCACGGGCAGCGCGGCCAGGCTCGAAAAACTCCTGGCGCTCCCCTCTTCGGGAGACTGTAGCTATCCAGGGCTCATGTGGGATAAAGAACGAGAAGAAGTGTTATGTTCCTTCTATTCGCAGCACGAACGCGACCCTTCAATTGTAGGCATGCCGCATGCCGCAGATATCTACCTGGCGCGGCTCACAGTGAAGGAAGACTGATGCTCCTCGAACAACTCCCGGACGCCAATGTCCGCCTGAGTATCACGACGCCAGACGGCACGATCATCCAACTCCCGACCGAAGGTGCCATGCACCCACTTTGGCTCGAACTCGGGTGCTACCTGGGTCAGCGGTTTCGGCCAGAGTGGTGTACATCCGTTGATAGCCTGGTGCATGAGGAATTTGCCAAATATCCTTCGGCGCAGGCCTTTTATCAGGAATCCGAGGTATATCTATACCACCTTATCGGCTATTGGCTCGAAGGCTGGAAACGCCCCGCCCATGCGTGGCTTCTCCAGAGCGCCGGGGGTATGCGCTGCTCCGTTTTAGATTACGGCTGCGGCATTGGCTGCGATGGCCTCTGGTTCCTCGATGCCGGCTTTGACGTCGCGTTTGCGGATATGCCGAGTCGCTCATTGGACTTTTTGCGATGGCGGCTTAAGCAGCGCTGGTATTTTGGCGTCCCGGTCTACGAGGTGCCCTTCCAGAAGCCGATTCCGCCCCAGACGTTCGTGTGGTGCATGGACGTCTTGGAACATTTGCCTCCCGAAGACCATGCGGCCTTTCTCACCTACTTGGCGAGCCTCGGACGGTTTGTGCTGGTCAATCTGGTGGATGATAAGTCTGCCGACGGGACGGTCCATCACGTCGTCGATGTCGAGGGGTTAACCGCACATATCCG
>ERZ1292642.787-Hain-H14-01um-R1-787-length-16561-cov-6_pt1 | contig 16561 bp, 23 predicted proteins | sample MGYA00564403_ERZ1292642 | MGnify/ENA primary metagenome ERZ1292642 (study PRJEB36523, sample SAMEA6512643) | groundwater metagenome | collected 2019-01-09 | study: AquaDiva: Metagenomics assemblies of 32 groundwater samples | reverse complement strand
GGGAAGTAATGATCATATTTCAGCCCTTTTATACGGTGGAACTATTAATGGAAAACAAAGCACTCCATATGAACATACGTTCACATCCGGGCAGAGGGTTGGTGAAACTGTTTGGCGTAATAGATGGCAAAACTTTCAGTGTATATTCCCCCGACTTGTTGACCCTCAAGATGGAACAGAGTTAAAAAAAGAAGGTTTCTGGTCCACAGGAGCAGACATATTAAAACAATTGCCCAAACCGAAAGCACTACTATCACTACTGCTAAAGCAAGCCGAACTGTCCAAACTCCTAGATACCTATTTAGTGGGTTTCCCTAAGAAAGCAAAGGAAATGGATTGGCAAGACGGATGTATCCATTCTACCCTAAATCAAACCGTCGCAATCACGGGTCGCCTTAGTAGTAGTAAACCTAACCAACAGAACTTGCCCGAGGTCTTTAACGAATTTATTATAACTAGATTCGAGAGGACAAATACACGTTAATTCACACAGATATAAAGGTCTAATATTGATGGTTACTAGAATTTGTTTATCTTGTCCAAACAGTTTCACAGTTACTGGACATTATCATAAATATTGTAAATTGTGTGCAATTGCCCGTATTCAAAAAGGTGCTGTTGCTGCAACATTGAAAAGTCGTGCAAAAAATAAATCAAGGTATAATGTATATATGCGAGAATATCAACGCAAACATAATAGAACTCAAGAGAGGATTAAATACGCTACAAATCACTGGGAACTAGGACTATTCAATTCTGCTAGAAAAAGTGCGCGAGCTAGGAATTTAGAGTTTAATCTTAAGTTAAGTGACATTGTAATTCCTTTACAGTGTCCCTACCTGAAGGTTTCTCTCACCCGCATTCGCGGCTAAGGACAACAAGCCTACAACGCGAGTTTAGATCGTATTGACTCGACAAAAGGCTATATCAAAGGTAATGTACAAGTAATTAGTTGGCAGGCTAACAAAATGAAATCTGACGCCACCTCTGAAGAATTACAATTATTTGCAACAGCTATTTTAAATGCTGATCCACAGCGACGTTAAAGGCCTTGAAGTTTGTTGTGCAGCGTTTTTAAGTCAAGATTCTGTCCTTTATAAAGAACTTTGGGACAATTACCAGAATCCAACTCAAGATGATTTGCACACTGCAAACCAAAAAACATTTCAATTGCCTGATAGAGTTACTGCTAAACGCTTCACATTCAAAATGTTGTATGGTGGATCAGATTATGGGTTTTCAATAGATCCTAAATTTAACCATATTTCCCGCAGTAAAAAATACTGGGCCGATGTAATTGCTAAATTTTATACTAAATACTATGGTGTTAATGCTTGGCATAACAAACTTTTGCCATATGTATTAGAACATGGATATTTAGAAAGTCCCACCGGACGTAGATTCCTTTTTGATAAAAAGGATGTAATTAATAATACAGGTTTTTGGTTGCCAAAACTGAAAAATTATATAGTCCAAGGGCTCGGGGCGGACTTGGTAGCTATTGCTAGAGTAACCATGCACCGCCGACTGACTAAGGAGGGTATTAAGGCTCTATTTATCTCCACTGTACATGATTCTATTGACATTGATATTCCTAACGCCTGGGGCGTCGGAGGACTTTTGCTTCCACAAGGAAAACTTGACAAGTCCGACAATCCGTGTTATAATATATATGAAGCTTGTAAAATTGTAGAGCAATCCATTAGAGATGTACCCATTAATTTTGAACGTGTTTTTGGTATTCCCTTTGATTTACCTTTAAATTGTGAGACTAGCTTCGGACTTACTTTAAAAAATACAACACTTTACCAAGGACAAACTGAGTGAGTAAACAAATTACAGTTATTCGATCGACAGCTTCCGTACCAGCAGGTAAGAACTATACCTTAGTTGAACTGGCATATAAAACTGATGATGGTAAAACTAAAGGTATGAAAATCTTTGGTTTTGGCGATCAAGAGGCAGTGGCCTCGGCTTTTAAAGATGCTGCGGCCGGCGATGTTTTTGATGTGGAGTTTGAACAAAATAACAAGGGCTATTGGCAGTTTAGGTCAGCTAAGAACACGGGTGTAAAGGCTGTTGAAAGTGCTAAGGGTGAAAAGCCTGCGACGACAGTCAAAGGCAATTGGGAAACCACTGAAGAACGTGCCGCTAGGCAGGTTCTAATTGTTAGGCAATCTAGTCTGTCTTCAGCGGTAGAGTTCTTAGTTAATGCTGGCGGTAAAGCCCCCACTAAGGAAACCGTTGTTGAGGTGGCTAAGTATTTTGAAAGTTATGTATTTGACAAACTACCAAAGGACATTGAGTAATGATTCGCACTGGTTACAAACTATGCATGGATGCTGTTGAACAGCCTTACATCGAAAAAGTAGATGTTACTGATTTAGAGGCTGTAGATTGGCGTACTGCTAAGAAACAACTCCGTGCTTACTACTTAGATAAAGCTGCCGCTCTTCGTAAGGTTTCTGAAAAAGATTATTTTGCTGCTAATTAATACAACTGCTCTAATTGATGCCGACATTGTTGCTTATAGATGTGCAGCGATTAATGAGAATGCCGACCTAGCTTTAGCACATTGGCAAACCGATCAACTTCTCGGTCGTATCTTGGAAGATGTCAATGCAGCAAATTGGGAACTCTATCTGTCTGGCGACAATAATTTTAGATATTCCATTGATCCCGAATACAAAGCAAATAGACGCGAAGATGTAAAGCCAAAACATCTAGAAGGAGTACGTGAATACCTTGTCACACATTGGGATGCATCCATCGCAGACGGATACGAAGCTGACGACGCAATTGGAATTCAAGCCCATAGGAATAACGTGGTCATATGTTCCATTGACAAAGACCTCTTACAACTTCCCGGTGTTCATTATAACTTTGTCAGGCGAACAATTGAAACCATTTCAGAAGTGGAAGCACGAAGAAATTTCTACATTCAGCTTCTTGTTGGTGATCCTTCAGACAACATCAGAGGTTGTCCCGGAATCGGAAAGGTTAAAGCTCCTAAAATTCTTGAGGAATGCAACGAGGAAAAAGAATTCTTTGAGGCCGTTGCAAGTGCTTATGCCAGGGCATATGAACCAGAGCCCTGGGAACACCATTTAATCAAAAACGCGAAACTCCTCCACATCCTTCAACAAGAAGAGGACTCATTTGCATGGAGACTAGCACTCGACTTGGTAGTAGAGTAGTCATTGATGTAATTACTCCCACCACACTTTATGGGCGGTGGTTTGATGGCGTAAGTGAATGGTATCCATATAAATGGAATGCAGAAGGTAAAGTCTGGAGTGGCGATAGAGTGTGTTCATTGGACATTGTGTGGCCTAGCGGCCTGTGAAACGTGGCCTATACTAACATAATTATAATTATTGGGTTTCTAATACTTCTCTGGATGGCCTTTGGAAAAGAAGATTGAAAAAACAAGAAATAACAAAAGATGGACCGAGGCCAGGTTTAGAGGATTTGTTACGTCCGCTCTTCGAGGGTCATTCAGAAGATGGCCGCCGAAGTGGGATGTACTTGCAAATGCTTGTACGGGAGTTAAAAAGAATAAAAGCACGGGTAGACAGGCGAAACATTACACCTGCGCCATTTGTAAAAAAGAGTTCGTCGCTAAAGGCGTGCAGATTGACCACATTAATCCCATTGGTGCCACAGACTCTTGGGATGCCTTCATCGAAGCCCTCTTCTGTGAAGCCGAAAATCTCCAAGTCGCGTGTAAAAAATGTCACAAACTTAAGTCCAAAAAAGAGACAAAGAAAAGGTTAAAGAATGAAGATTAAGACAATTGTTGAAAACGAAGATGGGAATTTTGAATTCGTTGCTTTTTTAACTAAAGATCAGCACGCCTTTTTAATTGAGTTTGCTATTCAGGAAATGATTCGGAGGGGGCTGTCAATTCCATTTACGGCTGATTCCATTGTGTCAGTGTCAGCCAGTTCGGATACACAACAATGAGTGATCTACTTGAAAACATTCTAGGTTATGCAGTTTCTACAGTTATACTTGTAGTATTAGTAACTTCCTTTTGGATGGTCTTCTGGATATTGCCTATTAGCTTAAATGCTGAGTCCAAATGTCTGGCGAAAGGTTATCCCCTATCGTCAGTTGATTGGAAAGGAAATGCCTATTGTATGAATTTATCTGGCACTGTAACCGTGAAAGTAGATTCTCTTCATGACTAAACATCTTGTAATACCAGATTGTCAGGTTAAAGAAGGTGTACCTCTCGATCATTTGACATGGGCCGGGAAGTACATTGTAGATAAAAAGCCGGATGTTGTAGTGATGATTGGGGATTTCGCTGATATGGAATCCCTAAGCTCCTACGATGTAGGCAAAAAGAGCTTCGAAGGCAGACGCTACAAAATTGACATTGAATATGCACATCTGGGGATGGAACTACTACTATCACCGCTGTTGGAGTTTAATGCAAAGGCAAAACAGAATAAGGAAAAACAATACCACCCGCGCCTTGTCCTTACATTAGGTAACCATGAAGATCGTATTAGTCGCGTCATTGAATCTGATCCCAAATGGGATGGGGTTGTTTCGCTAAAGGATTTGAAATATGAAGAATACGGATGGGAAGTCTATCCTTACCTTGAACCTGTCATCATTGATGGAGTGGCTTATTGTCATTTCTTTACTTCTGGAGTCATGGGAAAACCTGTCACCTCGGCTGCGGCGCTTCTATCTAAGAAGCATCAAAGCTGCATTATGGGACACGTACAAGGACGGCAAATTGCCTATGGTACACGAGCAGATGGTACGCAAATTACTGGGCTCTTTGTCGGAGGATATTATCAGCATGACGAAGCCTATCTAAGATGGCAAGGAAATAAACATTGGCGTGGTCTTTGGGTCTTGCATGAAGTCCATGACGGTAGTTTCGATGAAATGCCTGTGAGTCTTGGTTATTTGAAGAGGAAGTATGGGTAGACCATATCCGGGTAGTTACGAAGAGGCTTTATCAAAAGGATTTATTAAAGAATACACTATGGCATTAGAGAAAAAAGTAGACGAAATGGGATTTACTCCAATTAAAGATTTACAAGTATTCGAGGATGGTACAATAGCGGACATTGAAGCTGATCCACTTGGTTATAAACCCCATGAACTCGGAGCAAAACTTGACTCTGGAAAACCTGCTGTCTTTCGTGGACTCATTGACTATTTCCCAAGAGCGTGTATTGAAGTTGCCCGTATCTCAACTCTGGGTGCATCCAAATATGCTTGGAAAGGGTGGGAGAAAGTCCCTGATGGAATCAATCGCTATTCTGATGCTCTCGTCCGGCATCTATGTGCAGAGGCCATTGAGGGACCATTTGATGGGAGTCCTAAAGGACTCGGGGCGGATGTACTACATGCCAGTCAAGTAGCTTGGAATGCTTTGGCTAGATTAGAACTAATTTTGAGAGAACAAAAGAAATGAACCAGAAGATGATAGATTTTTTAGGAAATATTTCATTGTTTACTTTTGGTGCTGCTTCAATTATGGTAACTAGTTTAGGGTATCCCTTTCAAGGAGCTATCTTTGGTCTTCTTTCTGAACCTGGTTTCTATTGGGCTAGCTGGAAATCCAAAAGTTGGGCAATGTATGTTCTTACAACTTGGTGGACTGGTTGGTGGGCTGTGATGCTTTGGAGAAATTTCTAATGCCATATATCAAGAAAACGGAACGTAAAGAACTTTATCCCTCGTGTATTAGATATGCTAAAACACCCGGAGAATTAAATTACCAAATCACTGAGTTAATTTGTGAATATAAATTTCCTGAAAAAATGTCTTACCAAACGATTAATGATGTTATTGGTGCCCTCGAAGGGGCTAAGTTAGAGTTCTACAGACGAATTGCTGTTCCCTACGAACAGAAAAAAATCAAAGAAAACGGAGACTGTTATTAAAATCTATGTCAGTGGTTCTTTCGTTTCACAGAAACGCCTAAGACGCATGGCAGATGAGTTATGGCATCTTGGACACCAGGTAGTTGGCACATGGCTGCATGAAACAGCCAAACCAACCGACATGCCACAAAAAACGTTTTATAAGCAACTCGGTATTAAAGACTTAACCGAAGTTAAGGAAGCTGACTGTATTATTATGGATCTTCTTGATCCATCCAGCACAGGTGGCCGTTATTGTGAGTGGGGTTATTCATTTGGACAACAGAAACTACGTTACACTGTAGGCGAAGTAAAAGGTGTGTTTGATGTATTAGCAGACCATGAATTTAAAACATGGAATGATTTGTTTGCACATTTTCAGTCTAATCATAAAGTGTCACCCTATGCAGTCACAACACTAACGGGTGAACCAGTTACCTCAGTGGAGTAAAACATGTTCGCAGGACTTCTTACATCTGTACTTGTACCAATTTTTACCGACTTCTTTAAAGGGGCTGCACCCGCTGTTAGTAGGAAATTATTTGGGGTGTCAGTTGATGACCAAATTAAACTTGAAACCGCCGGGGTTGAGAGACTCAGAGCCCTAGCAGACTTGGATAACCCACATGGAGAACCTTCTCAATGGATTGTTGATTTACGGGCCGCTTTTCGCTATGTTGCTGCTGCCGTGCTTATCGTTGCTGGAGTGGGCACTGCGATTTATGGGTTGGCTGAAGGTAATGAAGCCATTGTCCTCGCTGGATTCGAAATGGCAGGTTATCCCTTCGGCTTTATCTTTGGCGAACGCCTCGTATTGAATTACAAACCGATGGGCAAATAGCTATGAAGACGCTGAACGAAATTCTCGCGCAATTAAAACAGATTGATGAAGTTGCTCTGCTAGAGCTTCTCAACATCAACTCCGAGGATCTCGTTGAGCGGTTTTCAGACCTAATAGAAAATGACCCAGAAAGATTCGAACTTGAACTTCAACAGTGGTTCCCCACCGAAGATGAAGAAGAGTAAACGTCCTTGGCAGTGTTACGATCTAGTGGAAGTCATCTGGGACGATGCTGCAGGTTTACGGGATGGATGGAAAGCTACACATGAAAAACCAGAGCCCTACATTGCACTGTCGGTGGGGTTTTTGATTCATGACGGTCCCGACCATATACTCATTGCCCAGGATACTGATGCCGAGGGTTCCCATAATGGGCGTACTCAAATCCCCAGAGGCATGTTAAGGCAAATGAAGATTCTTCGTAAAAAGGATGTAGTTAAAACTAAGGAGAAGGCGTCGTCACCACTATTGCCTATGATGGAAAAACCTTAGTAGCCGATAGACAATGCACCCATGAGGCTACAGGACGTAAAACGTCCCTCACTAAAATATTTAAATTGGAAGGAAATGAGTGCTTTCAGGCAATTGGCTTTTCTGGAAATCCTGATGGTATCTATCGTACTATTGCAAGTTTGGAATTAAATGAATATAAATGGAATACTGGGGAAGTTAAATTTGTGGCTCTCCTCATTGATTGGGCCGGGACAGCTTGGATCATTGAAGAGGAGGGGGAAGTATGTGAGATTCCTACTCCTTGGGCTATTGGTTCTGGGGCTCCTTACGCTCATGGAGCTATGGAAGCGGGCTGTACAGCCGAAGAAGCTGTAACCATTGCTTCTAAACTAGATATTCATACCGGGATGGGCTATGACATCATTGAAACTACTTAGAAACAGGTTTACTGAGCTTTTTACTACAGGACAACTTTATTTGAACGAGATTTTTTTCTCGTTCACGCTAGAGGATAAAACACGGGAGAAAGATGGAGTAGCGGTCGATAAGTGGAAGATAGATCACGAGACCGCCATTCCTCGTGGAATTTATAAAATGGGTTTCGAGCACAGCAAACGCTTTGGACCAGACACCCTTACTCTTTATGATGTTCCAGGTTTTACGGACATTCGTATTCATAGTGGTAATACCGCTGCAGATACATCTGGCTGCATCCTTGTTGGATATAAACTATCTAAAGAGGGTGTCATTATTCCCGGCAGTACTAGAGGTTGTTTGGCGGATTTAAAAAAGAATTTGAAAGGTCTGACTGACATTAAAATCCAAGTATTATAAACTATTTCGACGCCCCAGAAGGGGCTAATCATTGCCCCCGTAGCTCAGACGGTAGAGTTCCCACTTTGTAAGCGGGCGGTCGCAGGTTCGATTCCATGCCGGGGGCACCAACTTATCCTAAAAGACTATCCCAAAGGCGGGATACGTCTCCAAACTTGAAGGTAGCCACAGCAACCAAAGCCAAACCTAGAAACTTAACAACACCAATGACAATTTCAATGGTGCGGAGTTTCCGGGCCACTGTGTCTTCCAACTTCTGGATTTTAATAGACACTGCTTCCAAATCCCGGCCTTGCTCTTCAGCTTTAGCCACCAAATAGCCAATTTTTTCTTCAAGAGTTTCCATTATACGTTTCTCCGAAACTTAGTCATAAGTTTTACCTCAGTTGCTGATAGAGCATTATAAGTTGTTGTTGTTTACTAGTCTTAGCATGTCCTGCTGCCATCTGGTCTGCCTCAATAAGTCTTGACATCACCTCTCGCTGCAAACCCTCTTTAATTTCATTTCCATTAAATCCCTGTTCCGCCAAACCTTGCCAAAGCTTAGGGAGTCTATCCCGCGATTCAGCATGCTTTGGGTTTAACATAATATCCACGGCCCGATTCATCGTTTTTCCCAGGGCTGTAGAACGTCCCACCATGGCTTTCTGCGCTGTATAATGGCGGGTTTTCTCTTTCATTTCATCTAAAGTGTAGGTTCCCCATTTCCTAGCAGTCCAATCCTTCTCCGTACGAGTGTAAGGTCCGGCTTTGCCAGACGCTTCCGGATAGGGTTGTCCTGGGGGTGTAGACATTTCTTCAATGCCACCCCAACCGAATTTAGGATGTGGATAAAATCGAGGGGCGACACCTTTAAAGGCTTCCCTCAAATCAACGTCAGTGGGCTTGTTGGCCTCACCCATAACACCTGTAGCCTTAACTCCCTGCCACGCTAGGTTAGGTACGGCACCCAAGGCCTGCATACCGGGGGCAAAGGAGCCGGTTAATGTAGGACTATTAAATGTAGCCCCAATGTTAATGCCCAAGGCATCTGATAGGAGGCCAAATCTTAGCTTATCAGACTTGAATTTAGATAGGATGTATTCAGTGCCAGTGGGTACGTTGTAACCCGCATATTTATTCAATAGGGCAGCCAAATAGTCCCACTCTTTAACCCCAATGAACCCAGTTAGTCCTGAAGTAAGCAGGCTAATGCCTAGAAAGGCAGCAATGGGGAGTTGTTTCGACACAGAACCCTCTAGGATGCCCTCAGCGCTTAGTTTGGAGTACTCCCTAAGCATCCCTAGCCAAGTGGTGGAGAAGCTCTGTAGCGGGCTTGTAGCCATTCCTACGAGGCCTGTCCGGCTGAACATATGGGGTTTCTCATAGAATCGGTTACTCACCATGTATTGGTCAGTTAGTTCCTTAGCTACATAGTATATTTCATCTTTATTCTTGGCAATGGACTCATACCCCGACTCCCTGAGCATTTCGAGGAACATGAGGGTGGCGGGTCTACGAACAGCCCCGGACTCTAGGGCCGTAAGTAGGGAAATACCTGTAGCATGGTCAGCCACAGTACGTTTATATTGTGGATTAGCATCCCCTGCGTAGGTAGACCAGTCGTACTTAAAGGTGGCTTCGAAGGCCCCAATGGACTGCAGCTTCTTAGCATCCACTGAATCATTCCACTTCAAGTACTCAGATCCAGCCTTAGCCATGGCCTTAAAGACCACAGCGGGGTTCATCTTGTTCTCAGCCGCCATTGCAAGCAACTTGGGAGCCGTATAGGTCCATTGTAGTAGCTGGGCTCCGATGAATGGCATATTTCCAAATCCCAGCAATAGAGTGGTTTTAACCTTGTTCCCATAGCGTAGCAAATCCCTAGTGAATCTTTGTGGAAGCACTAGTTTGCCAGCAGTGCCCACCTGAATGGTTCCAGATACAATGGCTGAAGTCAGCCTGCTGAACTCATCGAAAGCCTTGTTACTACCGCCCCTGGCGGCATCAATGGCCTCCAAACTATAGGTTTTGGCGAAGGGTTGGTTGTTGGCTTCTTTAAGGTCATTGATGGTCTGGTAGAGCTTATCCAGTTCTCTGTTGCCTAAATAGTCATAAGCCTGCCGAATGTATTTCTCAGATACCTCTTCATATTTCCTAAGTCCTCTGGTGCCACCCTCCGTACCTGCGGCACCAGCCACTCCCTTGCGTTTCAATCCGTGTTTTCCAAATCCCTGCCTACGTAGTCCTTCAGAAATTGCCTTGGAAGCAGGATCACGCATCTCTTTATTCAATTGACGTAGTATCCACTCAAACTGCTGCCAATCAATGTCACCCCTTAGACCGCTGTCAGGGATGAGTTCAACAATGTGTCCAGTTTCACTAGCTACTTTTTGAAGCTTCTCCATGTTAGGACGCACATAGAAAGCCTCTAGTTTTTTGGTATCCCCAGCAGCATCTTTAAATCTTACTTTGAAAGGACCATCGAATATAGCAGGAGACCAATAGTGAGGAAGTTCATTAATTGGTTCTTTGCCTTCAGCACGCAACACTTTGTTAAAGTCCGACAAGACCTCCTTGTTAGTACGAACCCTGTCTTCATAGGCTTTAAGTTCTTTTTCCGACAACTCCCGCTTTAGTATTTCTCGGGCTTTTGCTTGAATACCGTCTTTTCCTAAATAAACATCTGCATTCTGAAGGGCTTGACCCAAGTCATTAAGAGCAACTCTAGATTGTTTATCAAGTTGTTGCCAGATAAAGTTGTAAGACCCTTCAAGGGGCGCTTTACGTGTTCCACCATCACCGTGTAGTTTATTGTTGGCTTTCTGAATTTGTCCCTGCTTAGTCCAATGGATTTGACTAGAGACCCACGAAAGGAGGGGATGGTCTTTGGCAATGAATCTACCTTGAATCATCTTACCAACTACATTAGCCCCAACCATCCCGATGTCTTCAGAGGATGCGAGGTCTTTAACCATTTCCTCAATGGGACGCCTGTCGGCATATTGGCGTTGAATCTGTTCCAAACCTTTAACTTTGGTAGCTTGCTTAATTGCCACTTCTTTAACATCACCAGAAGTAGGTTTAGGTTTACTCGGTTGTTGTTTGTCCCAAATAGCTTGAATTGCCTCGTCAGGCAAAGCTATTTTACGGGCTTTTAGGTCCTCCTTAAAATCACGTAAAGATGGGGCATTCTCTTGTCTCTCTGTATACTTTTCCACGTCATTACGAGAGAGAGTTCTTAGATCCTCTTTTAAGGTTTTAGATGCCTCTGTAAACATCTTATCAGACACTTCCATGACATTATCCAACAGAGTCATAGTGGCTTTGTCGGCCCTAGAATAACCGAGTATTTTGGCTGCAATTGCCTTGAGGGCGTCCCAAGCATTTCTAATGACGCTATTAGAGTCATGAATTAGACTCTGGATGTGACGAGCCTGTTCAGGAGACAAACGCATTTCTTTCAAAGACTCTTGAAATGCCTGATTACTTCTAGCCTCCGCTACAAATTCTTTAACGTTTGTAAATCCGTAAGTACGTCTATTATAAAAACTATCCACTTCATCAGGTTTCCATTTACGTCCAGCATTTCCATGACGAAGTCTAGAGTAGGTATTAAAAAATCCAATGGTGTCTTTTAAAGACCACATATAAAGAGCTTGCATGGCTCGATTCAGGGGATGGGAAGGACGAGTATTTTGAAAAGCTACCAGAGCACTATGAACTCCTTCGTGCATCCACATATAGTCGTTGGCAATGACATCTTTGGCTATAAGAATAGATCCAGTTCGATGCATAAAAGCACCCCCTGAAGTGTTATTCTTCAGGAAGGGACTAGAACCCAAAATGACAGGAGTATCTCCAGCAACGGCGTCTAACTTAGCGGCTAAATTTCTATAAGCCGCCTCTGGGTGGTTTTTAGCAATGTAGGAAAATCCTGTTGACGCCCGGAGACCCACTCGTTGTCCAACATCAATACCAGCTAGTCTACTACCGCTTGTAAATTTATCTCTACCGACAGCATCTGAAAGATGTTGATATAGTCCAGCAGTGAAAGCACCACCACCATAACCCGATATTTGTGTACTTAGCGAGGGCTCTACGGAGCCCCTCACATCATCATCAAAACTACGAAGAGTCTCTCTGTCGTGTTCTTTAGCCTGAATACGGGCTGTTTGACGCTCGTTCATAGCATCGAACCTAGCGCGGTGAGCAGCCTCATCGGCATTCATCCGAGCTTCATACTCAGCCGACCTATCTGTTACGAATGCATCTCTCTCAAGTGCAGGAGGGCCTTTTAAGCGAGGTTTGGCAGAAGGATAGTCAAGTCCCGGCATTGTAAGTTGTGTACCACCAGCACCAGGACGAAGGGACTCTTCACCAATACCCAAGGCCATCTTACCAGGCGGGGTTGTGCCACCTTCAACGGGGGCATATTCTAGAGGTTGACCAGGAACGCCCCTACGAGGTTCAACAGCCGACTCAGGAAGTGTAGAGAACAACTCCGGCTGTCCTACCTTCCGCTGTTCTACAGGGGGATTAAGTTCGGCCTCAAGCTGTTTTCTAAGAGACTCAGGAAGGTTGTAAGGAGTGCGTGGTTCTGCCTCTTTGCGGAGATCATCAAATCCTGCGAATTCTTGTTGTTTTGCTTGTTCAGAGAAAGCTTGTTGTTTCTCCCTTTCAAGTTTTTGAGAAAGAGCATCAGCTTCGGCAATTTGTGCTTCGTACTTGGCACGTTCTTTAGTGGTTCTACGAGCACCAATGGCTTTGCCTGCTCCCGCGAATGGACCCGTGAGCATTGCTCCTTCAAACGCCCCTTCGCCAATAGCCCTAGCTTCCTCAGAGAATTTAAATCTGTCGGGACTTTCCATTCCACCAAACTGAAGCCCCATTGCTTGTTGCGACGCAGGAGCACCTCCTGCTGCTTTACCTACAAATTCTTTGACACCTTCATAAGCAGTGCCCAAATCATGAGCCAGAAGTTGTCCACCAGTGGTTCTAGGTGTGTAGGTGTAGTCCTGCATAGCCTTGTTAAAAGCGTTAGCACCCGCATCCAGACCTTCAGTGGCAGCAGCAGACAGACCCTGGTAGGCACCAATGGCGCTGGCAGGAATTGTAGAAGCCATGCTGAGTAGTGCTTCAGGAGTACCCACAGCGACCTCTCCTGCCTGCCTAAGAGCCCCCATAGACTCGAAGTCTTGTTTCAATGCTTTAGGGTCTCTATTGTCTTCTGATTTATCTACCCAGTCAACAAACGATTTTTCAGTTGGTGCTGGTTTATGAGTGGGCAAAGCACGAATGCGCTGCACAGTGGAAGCTAAATCCACTCCATCAGCAATGTCGTAAGTTACACCGTCAATAGCGTATCGGGCCATTATTGAGGGAGCCTCGTAACTCCGGGTATTCCAGTGTTCGTTTCTTGTCCACCGGGTTGTAGACGACGACTAATGTCGGGAGCGGGAGATCCAAAATTAGCCCCAGGAATCTGTACTTGCCCCTGAGCGCGTTTTTCAGCTTCAGATCGTCTAGCCTGCTCTACACCGGCTTTAACCATGTTTTTAACGGCCTCTGGAATTTCCTCATCCATCAGTATCATCTGACCAACAAATTGCATTTGTTCAGTGGTTTTTGCAGACTGAAATTGCATCATTAAGTTCTGTGCACGGGCCGATGCTCTTTGCTTGGCGGCCTCTACTGACCAATAGCCAGAAATGTTAGCAACATTAGCAGTGCCTTTATTACGCAGTTCTCCTTCAGCCATTTTCTCTCTAAATTGAGAAGACGCTTGATTGAGTACTTGATAGACAGCTTGTGCTCTTTGACCAATTTCCGCTGGATTAGTGGTATTTAAGATTTCGCGCAGCACTGGATGTTGTGGATCGACACCCATGGATTTAACTAAACTCTGAAGACGGGCAGGCAAATCTGGCCCCGGTTGGGCACCCACTTGAGCTACAGCTTGGGCAATTGACAACCCCTGTTGCATCTCCTGCATACGTTGATCTGTGCGTTGAAGACTCTGTTTGCCTTTCTCTACACCAATTTCTCCTGGTAGCAATGCTTGCATTCGTTGATTCTTCATAAGGGCTTCTTCCAAAGAGGCCCCCTTCAAACCAGCTTCAGAAATTAGTCCTTGACGACCCGCTGCACGTGCAGGTCCACCTAAAGTAACATCCTCACGGGACAAACGTGCAGCATCCTGCATCATCATGTCCTGTAAGGACGCTGCGTCTTCGTATCGCTTTCGATCCTGATAACCATACATCCCAGCTAAACCAGGTGCAAGTTCGTCGTATTTGGGTCTAATAGTTTCAGGATTTACATAATTAGTTTGTGGCATTAGACGCTCCTTCGGCGCTTAATCATTAGACGCCCCTTTAGGCCAGCCCATAGAGTTGTCCTAGATTCTGATTGGGTGGTTTACCCGACCCAGCAGTGGGTTGTTGACCTCTATATAGAGCTTCCAGAATAGAACCCATAGCATTGACACCTTGATTCTGAGCACCAAGATAACTAGAACCAAGGGCTCCTGAAGCGGCGCCGGTTTCCCCACGACCTGTTGCTAACGGAGTGAGGGCACGAACATAATCCATAGACCCGGTATTTAAACTCTTCGCAATGTCGGTTAGCATATTGCCTGACATATTATAACCCTTGGCGGAATCCTGTCTAGCAGTGGCCTCAGCGAGGCTTCGGCCATACGCAGTGTCACCAATGCCTTTGGTAGCAGCGTTATACAGAGGTTCGAAATAGCGTGGTTGTTGACCTCTCCACTGGTCACTGGCAATTACTTGGTTCATCAAATCTTGTGCATTACCTTTGGCTTGATTAGCCCCGTAGAGACCCACAGCACCCCTAAAGATGTCTGCATAGGGAATAGAGTAGGCTCCTGTAGTACTGTAGGAATTAGCTGCAGCACCCAACTCTCCAGATTGTGGAGCATAAGAGCCTGATACAGATTCTCCTGTACCACCAAAGATTTGATCGAACATTGTGCCGCCTGCGGCAGTAGTTCCCAAAGTTCCACCAGTTGTTCCACCAACGGGAGCGGCTGTAGTTGCTCCGCCCGTCGCGGTCGTTGTTCCTGCTGCTCCACCTACCCCAGCAGACGTTCCCTGAGTAACGTCCATCAATCCGGGGGATACATCCGTCATTGTACTACCAGCACCTGCATCAGCAAGAAGCATATTACTTCCGGTGGAAGCGCCTAGAGCACCAGCACCTCCTGCTGCAGCAGCACCACCACCGGCATATGCAGCCTCACCAAAACCTGCTGTAGCTGATGCACCCGCCCCAGAACCAAAAGCCCCCATTGCTCCAAGAACGGGACCAGCGAACACTGACGCAAGTTTATATCTTTCGTCAGCAGCCGCTTTCTTATCACTTGAAAGGTATTGATCCCTGATTTGATTCCCTTGATCCCAAAATGAAGATCCTGGTTGTGTTTTTTCTACAAAGGGTTGAAGTTGTGGATTAGTCTGAGCGGCCAGTTGTACAGCCGCCGCAACAGGCTGTGCATAATTCGTATAACGACTACTATAACCCTGACCGAATTGATCGTAATGCTGTTGTGCCGCCTTTTCAAGATAGGGAGTCCAATCAAAATTCGTGGGTAAACCCGAGGATTGCGCAATCTGTTGAAGAGCACTTTTAGCAAATTCTTGCTGACGACCAGCACCATAAAGAATTTGATCTAAAGCTTGTTGGCTGGTCGGACCTTGTAGTTGTTGACTATATCCGGGTAGTGCTTGTCCAACCTCGTTTGTAGGGGCACCAATCATCTCAGGATTGGCCGTCCATTGCCCCACCTCATTAAGTGAACCCCAAGTGGGAGTCTGTTGAGTATTTCTGGCTTGTTGTAGAAGTTCTTGAAGTGTCGCCATTAGACTATGCCTTTATGTTCATTTTAATCCACCAGCAGTGGTGAATGCTTGCCAACCATGCCCGTCTTCATAAATCAAATTCTCAAGGGTCGCTAAAATCACCTTAATAATAGTTCTGAATGTTCCATTATCGTTGTATCTAATGGTTACTGTCGCAGACACTGTGTCATTATTATGCACAGCAATGGATTTAATTATACGTCTATCACCAGCTACGGAAGGCACTGCGACTAGAGTAACAGCAGTGCCGCTATTACTAGTACCATTAGCTTCTGTATAAGTAGTTTGACCACTTGAACTTATTTGTTGATAAGCCACTGTAAAGTCCAATTGGTTAGTAGTAATTGCACCCGCCAGAATAAGTTGAAGGGATGTGTTGGTTGAAGGAAGTACTATCATTCTGACGCCCCTTTGGAGCTACTCACTGAGCTTTCCTTCTGGGATCATCGGCCCGACTACGACCAAACGTATAATCGAATTCAAGGGCTTCTGCCCTGAAGGGAGTGTTGGCACTGTGGGAAAGCCTGTAGGCACGTCCACCAGTGTGGCTTCCACAAACTCTAATGCGCTTATCCTTTGCTGTCATATCGAATGTTCCAAGAGTACGCCATGAAGCGTAGTCATCATCTGAAACCTCTAGCGTGGCAGTACCTGTCGATTGTGTGTCAGCTACAAGG